>ULRD01005798.1_pt1 | contig 29118 bp, 40 predicted proteins | sample 1955181 | NCBI WGS metagenome assembly ULRD01 (sample SAMEA4835675, study PRJEB28245) | human gut metagenome | biome: gut microbiome; material: fecal sample | place: Denmark | collected 2008
ATAACAGCGATTTCACGCGCTTTCGAGGTCGGCACACCAGCCGAAGATGTGGTACTGTCAAAGTACACCTTGGTTCCCAATGACAAAAGGGCGTTTCTTATTATTCCGTTGGCTGCTGGTACTGTCAAAGTACACCTTATCGGTGAGACTGGTCCAGATACTTATACTATTAGTGAAACCGAGGTTTCCGCTTATATGGGTTCTCCTATGCCTTATCTTATTGATAAGGTGTTTGTTGACGGTACTACTGCACAATTCAATATAGGATTATGATTGGTATTGGTACAAGTCTTTTGTTTGGTAGGAAGGCTGGCAAGGCTGGTCCTCCTATTCCACCCTTCAATAAGGCTATGGTGGACGCATGGTTTATGTCTGGACTATCCAATGTAGACAAACCTTCCTCTATCCGTGGTGTTAAGGGCAATGAGATGCAGCTAAAGAACTTTGTCTTTACATCAGAAAGTGGATTTGGAGAAGGGTCTTATGAAGGTGCACTGGTATTCGACGGAGTGGATGATTACGGTATGTGTACCGGACTCCCTATTATGGATGATTTTACACTTATATGTAAAAGGGAAATTTTAAATACATCTCCAGGGTATGTGGCTAACAAAGGACTGGGTAATGCAGGTGCGTTCCATTTCGAAAGTTCTATTCTAACCAGTGATTCTAATAGTACTACTGGAGTATGGAGTTATGGAACTGGTAACCGTGTAAAACTTGAGGAAAGTGAAGTATCGTGGATGACTAAGAATAGTTATAATGGTATAGAACTTAAAACTGGAAATTTAAGTGATGTGGACCAATTATATTTATGTAGGTTTTCTTCTTCATATACTAAAGCTGCCATCTACTACTTTGCCCTCTATGACAAGTCTCTGACCATTGAAGAAATAGAGACCGAGAAGGAAAGACTTAATGAAGAATGGTTGAAACGTAAAAACTGAATAATATGAAGTGGTTAGTTATACCTATAGAAGAACTAAAACAGTTCGATAAAGACTGGAAGATAAGACGAATGAATAACGACGGTATGAAGGCGTTGTTACATGAAGAGACGTACAACATGCTTGTACCTCCTATCATGATGCTTTCGGAAGGTGAAGAAGTTGCGGAAGAAGTCGTTTATCCTTATCCTTTGATGGATGAGAACGAGATTAACAGTTCTGATGACTGGGTTAATGATAAGGTGATTTGATTGTTTTCGGGGTGCCGGGAATTCGGGTGTTTTGCCTGGTTCCCGGTTTTTCATTTTCTCTATTTTATTGTACACTGAAAAACAATTCAATTTTCAGAGTTAGGGTTAACTGTCTAATAATCATATACCATTTTCTCCTATTTTTGAAAAATATAATGTCACTAAAAGAAAGGTTATGTTAATTATATGTTAAAAGAACATAAGCACTTGCTTATGTCGTGATAACTATCTATATTTGCAATGTGATAAGGAAACAAGGTCAAACAAATTAAAAGAAATAAGGTTATGAAAGCAGAATTCTACAAGGTAAGAGGTACGGAAATGGAAGAGATGATAAAGAGAGGTAACAGTAACGAAATTTCCTCTATGATTTCCCAGAAAAGACAAGCGCTTGTCGAGGCACTTGAAAGCGCATCTTTCCACAAATCTATCGGTAATATGGAGTTTGCAGCCAACGAGCAGAATCGCGCTAAACTCCTTCAAAGACAGCTTGAAATGTTGAACAAATAAATATATAGATTATGGCAATAAAGAATATCGTCAAAGAAGTAAATTACAAAGGTCACAAAATAACAATGTTTGAAGATGGTTTTCAACAAGAATTTGCAATCATAGACAATGATGAATCAAAGCTGTATGATAGCATTACAGATGCGAAGAGAGTTATTAGAGGCGAACAACCTTATTACGAAATAAACTAAGTTTAACCAGCAGGGCGAAAGCCCTGCGTAACTTAGCGGTATATTATTCTTAATTTCTTTAATGTTATGAAAAAGCAGCTTATAAATTTCTTTCACGGTCGTTTCGGTAAGAAAGTATTAAAGACTAAATATCGTGAATGGTGGGTACGTTTCTGGTATGGAGTAGGTGCGATAGTCTGTGCTTTCCTATTCTTCGGAATGATACAGTTCTTGTCCTGGCTTTCTGATTTGATTAATTATGTTTTCTAATAAAAATATTTTACAATTATGAAAAAGATTTTATGTGACAAAGACGGGAAATTCTTATTCGTCCATGATGGGGATTATACTCTTGCAGAACTCAAAGACGGTGATTGTCTGACACATGAAGACGGTACGATAATGATATATAGAGAACACGAATGTAAAGAAGATATTTCTAAAATATCTTATCATGTTTATTTACGCAATAATGAATTACATTTTCTTAAATCTGGAATGTCATTTTCTTACTATGATTTTATCCCATCTTGCAGATTCTCTACGGAAGAAGAAAAGAAAATCATAAATAGCGCGCTTGCCGAAAAAGGCTTGTTCTACAATACAAAAAGCAAATGTATAGAGAAAATTCGGTGGCGCGCCAAGAAGGACTGTATGTATTATTACATTGATTTCAAGGGTCTCAATCCCTTTTGCGTGACTTCCAGTATAGAGAAGTTTGATTACATAGACAATTATAGGTTCGATGTCCATAACTATTTCCAGACCGGGGAAGAGGCTAAAAAGAAACTGGACTTAATTAAAAGTATTCTCGATGATTAGGAAAGAATGCTACATCTGGGTTGGACAGATTGTCGAATACCAGGGAATGACGTTACGAAAAGTCCAGTCGGGCAAATACGTAATCATTTCTCCGTGTTCCCTGGTTTCGAGACCCGTATATATTGACAAGAACGAAAATTTGAACGTTCTTTAGTATTAATTATTTGTTTTATTTTCATATATTTGCAGCTATGGTAACAGCGATATTTATATGTCTCGTTTTTCTTACAGTGGTCCTTATCATTCTTCTTTTGTGGTGTATAGGGGCAGTTACGGGAATTCAGAAAAGGATGGACGCTCTTCTTTATGTGGTCTCCTATATAGACCTTATCCAGAGAAAGCGGTTTATCCGGTATCTGGACCAGCTTTCCCGGAAGATGAGTTGTAACGAGGACGAGATGGAAGACAATCAGAAACAGTTCCTATTCCATTTAAGCCAGGAATTGACGAACGAGATAAAAAGGATGGAAGACGATTATAAAGATTTGATATAATGGCAAAGAAAAACGAATTCACATACAAAAAAGGGTGCCAATATATAAACTGGCTCTGTATTTCCAATAAGCTTTTCTTGCTTCGTGATGATGACAATATAAGCGACGAAGACAAAGCATCCATTTCACGCGCCCTAAAATGCAAGACAGGCGATATCCTTTGTCTTGTCCTGGGACGGAACATCAGCTATTTCGGATATAGCAAAATTATCGAAGACATGGGAGGACGGACTACCGAAAGTATTGTAAAGTCCAAGAACCCGGTTTTTTCTTCTATCTACTGGACTTATGACAAAAAAGCGGCTCTTTCGTCGCATACCATTTTCATTCCCTGGAAGGAGCTTAAGGAGCTTATCAAGGAATGGGATTACCCGACATACTTTCAGCCGGACATAACTTAGAACCTTCTTTCTCTAAATTTTATATTTGTTTGACTGACACCCGGTTACGCTCTTCGTGAAAGAATGTTTCCGGGTGTTTTCTTTGGGATTATATGTTAATCTTATGTTAAAATGACATACGCAGTTGCTTATGTCCAAATAAGGTTTTATATTTGCAATGTCTTCTTAAGGGAGACAGCTAATTAGGTCAAACAAATAAAAACGCTATGGAAGTTTACGTAATTGAAACAATGGGAGGACAAATAATTAACGGTGAATATAGCAAAGAAATTTGTCCAAAATTCCTTGAATCGGTGGTAAAAGACAATTTCAACAAATTAGGATATTGCTTCTATCAATCAAGCGAATATGAATGTATTATATATCCCAATCAAGAATCAGCCGAACATGCCATTGAATGGGCGTTAAATTAATTGTCAAGCGAATAAAATCTTTACAATCATGGCAAATATAGACTTTTTCAAGAATCCCGATTCATACGAGGTATATGTAACAGTCAAATTCGGAACATGGAAAATGGCCGAAATAAAGCGTTTTCCGTCTCCTACAGATATTCTTCACGGTAACATCATAGAATATACCGAAAACAAACATATGTGCTCTGAAAAGGACATAAAAGAGATTGAGGAATTTACTATTAACAATGTTATTATAAAGCTTTTATTACAGAAATGAGAACATTAAGCAAAGGAAACTACCGGGTCGTATATGACCCGGCAAAAGGCGAAAGTATGAGTATGATTGCCGTCTACAAGAAGAACCTGGACGGCACGTTATCCCTAATCAATAAGGAGATAGGGAATGAGACGGACGAAGAAAGTCTGAAAGAAAAGGCAGTAAAAATTATTAACGAACTAAATAAAAAGGAGGATTAAATTATGAATGCAGGTATCGTATTTTTAACTATCATTATTTTTATCGTTCATCTTATGTTGAGTGCCGAAGTAGGCTCTACGGCAGAAAGGATGAACAGGAGTTTCGGTGTATGGATGCTTCTGGCACTTATCATTTCCCCGTTTATCACAGCCATCTTTGTTCACTGCCTGGGACCTATCCCGGTTCCCGAAAAGAAAGAAGACGATGAAGCCGAGAAGTAACAGGTATATCTATTATTATGACAAACGGTCGAAGAACAAGCCGTACCGGGTTATAATAGAGGTTGAAAAGAAGAAGTACAATATCGGTTATTTCCGGACCGTGGAAGAAGCAAGAACAGCCCGAGACGAATTCATTAAAAATCATTTTTCCGTCTCCATAAGCTGGCAACGGTTACAGGAAATGAATGTGATTGTGGATAAGATTGCCGAACTTTCGGAAATTCTTCTCTCCTATAGGGATATTTCCACAAATGAGGTTATTCGGAAAATCGGGAATATCAAGCAGAACGCGATTTCCATAAAGAAAGTTATTGCATAAATATTCACTCAATTTGTATAATTATTCATTTTTGTTTTGTAGTATGAGAACCTGGGTTTAGCGAAACCCGACAGACTGGGACGTTGTGAAACGTCCCTTTTCTTTTTCTAAATCTTGACAATCGAGTTAATAATACTTGAAGAATGATAAAAAACCATAATCTACCAATCCTTTTTCTACTGCATTGGCTTCTTGTTCAAACACGATTGCATGATAACAATCATGGTTTATTGCCTGGATTCTCTTAATCCATTTCTTTATACCGCCACTGAAACCGGGGTGATATTTAATTAGGGCACCTATTACACGCACGAGCCATTCCAGGGCGTAATACAGATAGAACGTCAACGGGATAAGGAGAAGTAGCCAGGGGCACGAGAAAACGCCTGCAAAACCGCTAAAAAGCACGGTTCCCGGTATCATTAATGATTTCCACTGGTAGGAGTGGGTTTCTTCATGTTTTAGGAATTCTTCGTCGTAATACTCTTTCGTTTTTTTGCAAAGCAACCAGCAAAAAATTAGGATTGCGGAAAAGGTCGGAATGATAATTTTCGCAATTTTCGATTCATAAACTACTTTCATATTTTTACAATTTTTAAGATTAAACACGTGTAAAGGTAGGCTTTTTCGAGGAAATTTCTGTCAATATTTATTACTATTTGTAACTGTCTGATTTACAATGCGTTTTGTCAACTTTGACCGTAAATATATCTATGAAAAAATATTTTTCTTTTCTTTCTTTTGTTGTATAATAGGAGTTAATGATATTGGGTGATATATACGCGCGTGCGCGTGCGAGCGTAGGCGAGCGCGCGCAACATGTGTGCGTGTATGTGTGCATGCGCGCGTAGGGGGACATGCAAAGTGTTAAAGGAGGTGAAAGGAGGAAACGGAAGAGGATAAAGTGAGATTAGGGAAGATGGAGGAAGAAAGAGTGAGAGAAGCTCCTATAAAGGGCTGAAAAGTGAAGGGAATTTTGGAAAAAGCGCGGCCCGGCAAAAATTTTTCCGAGAAAATTTTGTGGATTAAAAAATTATCCCTATGTTTGCAGTGCTTAAACAAATGGCGGCTCAGTTCTGAAAAGAGCTGGGAACCGCAAAAGAAAAGGGGTTATCTGTAAAATTGCACTTCTACAAATACCACTTTTTAAATTTTCCCCTTTTCTTTTTGTTTTGTAAGCAGGTGTTTGAAGAAGTGAAAATATCCTTGAGCAAGATATTTGTAAAAATTGAAAATTTTGTAGAAGAGGTGCAATTTTATAGAAAATGAAAAAAGATACACAGAAGCGCAAAGCTTCAAAAATTAAGAACGAATACATATTAGTTTTGGAAGCAATTTCAAAAGTGCTTACACAGTTTACACGTGTAGAGAATCTGAATGAGCATAAATTCAACAGAGACCCTTATTACTCATTCATTTATCCGGATTTAAGCACTAATGAAATGGTTAAGGCTGTTTCTGCATATACAGGTCTTGACAGACAGAAAGTGCGTAAAAGTATTACGTTTTTGAGATTGAATGATTACATAAAATTTAAGGATAGAACTCATTGTAAGATTATTAAGAAGATTGATTTTAAAGAGATTGTAAGAATACCCGAATATTTTAAGATTGCCGCTAAAAATAAGAAGATTGTTTGGACTGAATTCAACCAGAAGGTTTTAGATTACATCAGCAAAAGAAAAGGTTGTTTTGAATACGAAAAGAGAGAAAGCCAGGTTACGGATGAAGAATTGGAAGATTTTAGAGAACACGGAATGACTTTTGACGATGAGAAGTTTTTAAGGATAAATCGCTATAAATGGCAGGATTGCGACCCGGTTTTTTATGAAAAGAAGGCAACAATAGCCTTTAATCTAAAGTGCAGTATAGGCACCGTAAAGAATACAATTAAGAAGCTTAAAGTGTTGTTTGGCAGAGAAGTAAGTTTTAAAGATACTCCAGTAGAGAAGGTTAGACGCGTTCATTATTCACATTCCTATAGGATAGAATTACCAGATAGAAGGGAATGGAAAGATATTTTACTTAAAGAGTTTAATAGCTTATATGAAAGTGTTATAGATGGCAGAAGAAAGGTTATAGATACGCTTAGGGATGTTGTTTGGGATAGGCAGGATGAAAGAGAAGAACAAGAACGGGAAAAGAAAAAAAAGGAAGGCATTTTTTGTTCTGAATATACACGTATAAGCAAGCAGGATTTTGATGCAAATGTAGGAGTGCAGTATAGCGTTTTGATGGGATTCAAGAAGAAGAAAACCTATACTGCCATTGAAGAAAAAGAGGAATATGAAGAGGAGGACGAGGATTATGAAGAAGAGAATAATTATACAGAAAAATACGAGGAAGAAGATTTTGATAATGATGCAGACGATTTAGAAGAATATGAAGAAAAAGAATATAGATGGAACAAATATCGTTGCCATGAGGCACCGGAATATGAGGGTTATGACCCTAACGAATTTGAAGTGTATTAGAGTATGGAAACGGTAAGCAGCTACATATACAGTGACTATGAAACCGAAGACGTGGAACTGTACGCAGAACAGATGATACGCGACCGGAAAGAACGCGACGAGAAGCGACGCGAGCAGATAGAGAAGGCTTTGGAGAAAGCCGAAAGAGCCAGGAAACGCCTGGAGAACCGAAGACGGAAGTACATAAAGACACATCCTATCCGCGCGAAGTACAAATACCCATGCTTGGATAATTATTCAAGGTAAAAGCTTGGTTATTTGACTGATAATGCCTATTTTTACCGTTGTAATTGCAATTTCGTTATAACTTTAAAAGGCATTATTCATGAATATTAATAAAAAAGAAGAGAAAGTGTTCGGACGTGCACAATTTGAACAATTTCTCATTGACAACGACTACGAAGCGTTCACCGCAAAGCAGGTAGCGGCTTTTGCTACTGATGTTTTGAACAAATCGGAAAACAACGAAATGGACGAGTTCGAGAAAGCATGCGCGGCCGCGGACTGGAAATCACTTGAAACGGTTAAGGTGCTGAATGACCTCTACGAGGAAGAACCTATGTTCATAAGACCTTCACAGGTGGAAGTGATACCGGGAAAGGAAGGTATCTTCAAGTCAATGTCCGAGAACCGGGACATGTTGCGATACAAAGAAACACCTCTGAACATTTTCAAGGGCATAGCCGGAATGTGCGTATCTGATGATATAGAGAAGGCACGGAAGGGCGAACCTATCGGAACCGTAAAAAGCTGGGGAGGGAAAGAATACGTGAAGACCGCGAACGGCTGGGTACGTCGCCAGGGTATCAAGACAAAGGAGGCCGCGAAGGAGGAGAAGCCGAAAGAAAAGAAAGGCGGTTTTCCTACAGTTGAAAAACTTGTGGCTGCGGCCGCAAAGTCGGGGCACAACCCTAAAGAGGCAGAGAACGTTATCAGAGAACGCTATGACTATCTGAAAAAGAAATATCCGGAAGCCTCACCAAGTAAACTTGTACACATTGCATATACAATTTCCTAAAATTCCGTCGCATATGATTATGGGAAAACTACATAAAATAAGGGAATACGTAATGAGTTTATATTTTCCCGTGTTGCTGAGCATACCTATCTCTTTTTCCAACACAGCATCCTTCATTGAGAAATATGTGTTTCGGGACTGGGAGTTCTTGAAATACCTAATGATTCTTATAGTGATAGACACACTTGTAAGCTGGGTATATCATATCAAGAACAAGGACTTTTCAAGCAAGGGCTTTTCAATGATTATCACGAAGCTTTTCATTTATTCCGCTATTCTGATTGTTTCGCATGTGATGGGGAACTTTACTGTGGAAGGCGGCAATGTGGAGATATACGCATGGTTCCGTGCCGTGGTGTGTAACGCGCTTATAATACGTGAATCAATCTCAATCGTGGAGAACGCGGCAAAGGTAAGCCCCACTTTGGTACCTCAGAGAATTAGAAAATATCTGTCTGATTTCGACGAATTCGGAGACAAGAAGCCGAAAGATATAAAATAACAAATTTCGTGTTTTAATAACCTAAAAAGAAAAGATTATGAGACTGTATAGATTTTTGGACGAAGACAAGAATATTGATGTGACATTGGTAACGGACGGAAGTTGCGACCAGAAGAAAGTATTCATTACCGAATCACCGCGTGGAATTACCCCTAAAGGAAACGTGACGGACCTGGAAGGCGGTGCCGAGCTTTTGAAGCTTGGTTTCAAATGGAATGTAGGCGAAGCCGTGATGCACGAGGAACTTGTAGCATTTGCAGAAGAAAAGGGTTTGGAATTAATTATCGACCCCCAGGGATTGAATGAAATCGTTGCGGTAACGGCAGAATGGAACGATGCAGATGCGTGTGTAATCACCATTAAAACAAGTGTTCCGGCAAAGAAGGATGTCGACATTTATTTCCCTAATAGCGTGAATCTGAATGAGAGCGCAGAAAGATTCGGGGTAGTGAGAGGAGACCGCAAAACCATCTCTACAAAAGTTATGTCCGGCAAACCTATGGCGTTCACGTTGACTGACCTTGGTCTGGATGCAAAGGAGGATTTGAATGTAGTTGTAATGACCGACAACAATACGTGGCGTGAAGAACTTGTGGCACAAAACGCATAAGGATATGTTACGGTTATTGTTTACAACAGAGGACAATGTTCACCAAATGACCGTCGTAACCGACGGAATCGACGGTCAGATGAAGGTTTTCGTTACAGAAAGCCTTTATGGTGATGTGGAATATTATAAGGGGCTGGGTATCGTGATTGAACCCGGCCACACCTATAATATCGGACAGTTCAAGGAATGGGCGTTTAAGGCGCTTGTTAAGCTTATCTCATATCCGGAAGGATTCGGAGAAGAAGGCGCGGTATTGTCGGACGTGCAGGAAGTTGTGGAATACGTATTGGAGACTAAAGAACCTACACTCAATTTCCCTGCAAAGGGAGGTGATGATATGTGCGTGGTGACGTCTTCAAAGCAGACTTTCAAGAATGGACAACCAGTAGGACATCCAGAAGGTGTCCCGGTAACATTCTCAATATCTGGAACCGGATTCAAGGTTGACGGTGGAGGACAAGTAACGGTTGACGAGAACCCCAACAACACGACAAGAAAAGCGGTAGTGACGGTTAAACAGAATGAAAGCGGAAAGACATTGCAGATTACATGCAACCAGGCTGCATCTACTGTAACCTACGAATATGCGCTTACAGTAGACCCGACAGCGGTAACGTTCGACGGTGCAGGAGGTGAAAAGCTGGTTACTGTGACTTCTACAAGAACAAAAGTTCTGAACGGAGTAAAACAGCAGGCAGAAACTTATCCTACGGATATAGAACTGGCAGGTGTGGGATTCAGCTATGAAGTGAGCGGAAACAACTACAATCTGAAAGCCGAGGAGAATACCGGGACCTCACAGAGAACAGGAAAGGCAACCATTTCACAGGAAGGCGGAAAGACCGTACAGATGAACTTGACACAGAATGCGGCTACGGTGACGTATGACTATGCACTTACAGCCAACTCACAGACCATACAGTTTGTAGCGCTTGGAGAAACGAAGAGTTTACAAGTTGTTTCAACAAGACAGAAAAAAGTTAACGGTAAACCGTCTGGTGATGTCGAGAAGGTAGATACGACTGCACAAATTACCGGAACCGGATTTAGCGAGACTTCATCAGAAACCACCAATGGAGAGAATTATAGCATAGTGGCAGCAGAGAACAAGGCAGAAACAGCTAATAACGGTTCTATTACCATTACACAGACTGGAAGTAACAAGACAGTAAAGGTTACGTTAACACAGCTTGCAGCAGCAATCACTTACGAATACACATTGACTACAGACCCGACAGCACTTTCATTTGCAGCAGCAGGAGAAACAAAGATATTCGGTGTTTCAAGCAAGAAGCAGAAGAAAGTGAACGGGAAGAATGACGGTTCACCTATGACGGTTGACTACACTACTGTAGTGAGTGGTACGGGATTTACCAAGGGTTCTACTGAATATTCTGTAGTGGCGGATGCAAATACTGGCGCACAGCGTACCGGAACGGCAGTTGTTACGGCAGTAGAAGGAGGAAAGAAAGCGACGGTAAACCTTACACAATTGGCTGGAGAATAAAAATTGTTTACAATGGGAAAGAGAAAAGGAAAGATAATACAAAAAGCGGAAAAGCCAGATTTGATTGCAAGTCTTTCGAGTTTGTCCATTGAAGAGATAGACAGGCTGCAAAAGGCCGCTCCTATGGCATTCCAAAGCAAATTGCAGGCTGCGTTAAATTCAAACGATGCAGGGGAGATAATGAAGGCTAATTTGTATCTGGGAGAAATCAATAGACAGCCTACAAAAATTCAGTCTGTTTTCTTTGACCCTAACGACATATCCGGTAACGGAAGAGGATTCAAGGATTCTAAAGGGGTTCTGTCCTTTTCCGTATTGCGTCGGATGGGGGACATTCATATAGTGAAAAGTATCGTGTCTACACGCGTGGAACAGATAATGAACTTTATGGATTTTTCGGAAGACGAGCAAAAGGAAGGCTTCACAATCAGAAAAAAGAAGAGCCTTTTTTCTACCGGGGACGAAAAATTGACAAACGAGGACAAGAAGAAAATATCAAAGATAGTAGACTTTCTTGAAAAGGGAGGATGGACGGACAAATGGGATAATGTGGACAGCTTGCAGGAATTTATAAGCAAGATAATGTCGGACAGTCTCACGCTGGACCAGCTTGCCTTTGAGATGGTGCGCAACAGGATGTGGGAATTGCAGAAGTTCCGCGCCGTGGACGCTTCCCTTATACGCTTTCTTGACAGTGTGGACCCCAGGCAAAGGGAAGGTTTCGAGCAGTACAGATTCAAGGGGCATTTGCCGCGTTACTGTATGGTGTGGGACGAAATGATTCTTCACAACCCTATAACGAAGGAACCGATATTGTATTACCCGTGGGAGCTTGGTTTTGGTATCAGAAACAAGACATCTGATGTAAGAAGAAACGGGTATGGAGTGTCGGAATTGGAAACGTTGGTTGAGATTATAACCTGGATATTATGGGGTCTGACTTATAACGGAAATTTCTTTAAAAACGGGTCTCAGCCTAAAGGGTTTATCAATATAAAGAACCCTAACATATCAAATAGTACATTGCAGGAGTTTAGGCAGGCATGGACGCAAACAATGGTTGGTGTTAATCAGAGCCATAGAACACCAGTAATAAACGGTATTGATTTGGAATGGATAGACTTGCAAAAGCTCAGTAATAGGGATATGGAGTTTAACGAATGGACTAAATTTCTTATTATTATGGCATGTTCTGTATATCGTATAGACCCGTCCGAGCTTGGATTTAATTTCAAGGAAAGTCAGCAGATATTCGGACAGGACGGACAGCGCGAAAGATTGAAGCACAGCCGTGAAAAAGGGTTGAAACCTCTATTGATATTCTTGCAAGGTGTCATTACAAAGTATATTGTGAGCGAGTTAGACGAAAACTATGAGTTTGCATTTACCGGAATAGAGGTGGAAGACGAGGAAGCACAGGTAAAACTTGATTCCGAGAAATTGAGTAGCGGAATGGTTGCCATGCAGGATATCTTCAAGAAGTATAACGGACGCGACTTTGACCCCGAAAAGGATATCATTTTGAACCAAGTGTACCATGGAATGAAGCAGGCAGAAGAACAAAACAAGATGTTCGGAGCTTCACAACCAGGACAGCAGCCGGAAGGTGTACCGGAAGACGAGGAAGACCCGTTTGCGCAATATAAGTCATTCAACGATAACCCTATAATGAAACCAGCAGTTGATTATTATTTAAAAAATCTTTACAAATAAGACAGTATGGAAAGCTTTGATGAATTAAAACTGGACAGATACATAAACAAGGCTTTTTTAGAAAAGAGCTTTGGACGTACAGAATTGTATGATACGCTTTTGGAGATTGCAAAGGCGCAACAAGGCGTATATGTGAACAACGCGGTAAACCGGAAGCTTGGTATTGTTGGACAGCCATATAAGAAAAGAAAGGCTACAGAGGAAGAGAAAGCCGACTTAACCAAGACAACGGAAGACCTTTATAAGGAAGGCAGTGTTTGGAAGCGAGACAGACAGATTAAAGTGCATAACAAAATAAGGTCAGAATATCAAAAGAAAATGCTATTTGAGACCAAACCGCGTGCTTACTTAATGCTTGGCGGTGGTGGTTCGGGCAAAGGGTATTACCTTAAGAAGATGAAGGAGAAAGACCCGTCTATAGATAAATTTCCGGTTATTGATGTGGACGATATGCGCGACATGATACCGGACTATGAAAGAGTGAAGGGCATAGACCCGAAGAAAGCATCTTCCTATGTGCATGAGGAAGTCTCAGATATTGGTAAGAAAATAGATGAGGAATATATACGGCAGAAATCCTCTTTTGTAAAAGACGCTGTTTTTGGAAACCCCGAAAAGCTTGAAAAATTGGTTGACAAATTGAAGGCACAAGGTTATGATGTTCATTTGGTAGGAGTGGCAACCGATTTCAATACGGCTTTGGATAGAATACAGAAACGTTTTGAGAGAACGAAACGGTATGTTCCTACAGAAGTGGCGAAAAAAGGACATAAAGGAGCGTCCGAATCTTTCAAGAAAGTTATCGAAACTCCGTTGAAAGATAAATTTAAGTCCATTAAATTGTATGACGGTAATTCCGATAATGGAGTGATTTATGATAACAAAGTGTTAAATCAAAAAGAACTTGATAGGTTTCTTAAAAAAATAGACTTATAAATTTGTTCAATTCTGAACAGTTTTGTATATTTGCATAGAAACTTAAAGAAAGGAGTTAATTATGGAAAAGAAAAAGTACGGAATTGATATGACGGCTGATGAGTGGTTTAAGATTGAAGACCGAGGGATGGGTGAAGATTTAACTATGGAGGAAATAGCTGCAATGGGTCCAGAAGGTAGGGAGTTGAGTAGGAATTGCCCTTCTAATCCATATTTCCCTAAACCCGATATGTCGATGTTTGATGAATCGTTATATGACGGTTACAAAATCAAAGGTAAGAAATGACAGCCGACGAATGGTTTGAGATTGAAGAACGCGGAATGGGCGAAGGTTGGACGATGGAAGAAGTTGCAGCTTTAGGTCCAGAAGGAAGGGAGTTTCATAGAAATGCCCGTATAATCCTTACTTTCCTAAACCGGATATGTCTATCTTTGATGAAGACCTTTACGACGGTTATAAGATAAAAGAAAAGAAGAATGCCGGAAAAGAAAATTGATGGTATAAGAACCCCTTTGGTATCGCGTCTTATTGGAGTGAAAAGATACGTGAAAGACCCTATCAGATACCCGAAAATACAATGTGGTTATGAAGGGCTTGCACAGACCATGTTTGCCACACAATCGGACGCGATGATAAAGGAGCTTGTAAAGGAAATGATTAAAACGGTTGAAAGATGATATTCTCACCGGAAGAGATACAAAAACTGTATGATATAATAGACTACCGTCTTGCAAGAATTGTAGCCGATGTAATGGGGGATGAACTGTTGACACCGGAAGACAAGTCTTTGTTAAGACGGTATGGCTATAAATGGAGAAGGGAGATAGAAAAGTTACCACCCTATTTTCAATCCTATCTGTTTGGAAGGTTGAGTGCACAACTGACGCCTTCCCAATTGTCTACACTCAATTTTGACGATTTTACCAAGTATATAGACCGTCATCAATGGGCGGCACTTACATCTTTGGAACAGGAAGTGTATTATGCGGCAGCAACACGCACATACTCCTATATAAAGACGATGGGGGAACGGGCAAAAACGATAATGTCTAATGCCGTATCGGAAGAAGAGGTAAAAGTTCTTGTGGAACAGCAAAGACAATTGGAGCTTGGAACGATAAAGAAGGAAATGATAGAAGGCGTTCTGAAAAAGAAGTCCGTGCAGAATATTGTCAGTAATATAGGGCATTCCTTGGAAGACTGGAACCGTGATTGGGGGCGTATAGTGGAAACCGAGATGCAGAACATCTATCAGACTGGGGTAGCCCAGCAGATAATGAAGGAACAGGGAGCGGACGCGCTTGTATATAAAGAGGTATTCAGTGGAGCGTGCCAGCACTGTATAAAGTTTTACACCACGGCAGGGATAGGAAGTAAACCGAGGATATTCAAGCTTATAGACCTTATAAACAACGGGGACAATATAGGGAAGAAAGTTAAAGATTGGAAACCAGTGTTAAATAGTGTTCACCCATTCTGTCGTTGTGACCTTAAGGAGGTACCTAAAGGTATGGTTTGGAATGACGAGACGCATTCGTTTGAACCGCCTAAAGAACCATACAAGAGACAGGTAGAGAGAAAGAGTAAAGTAAAAATATATGTTGGAGATAAAAAGTTTGAGGTATGAGGTTCGGATATAAAGGAGATGTAGAGGTGTTGACCCTACGGAAGACAAGGGTAACAAAGGAATATGTAAAGGAAAGCGCGGAAGAGGTGGATGTGTACAACTGGGAGATTGTCCCGGTACGTCTGGACCAGATAAAGGAGGATGAGTATGTATTACTCTATTGCATGATGAACAGTACGAACCTATTCAAGAAGGGGGTAAAGTGTATCGATTTCAAAGGCGAGATGGAAAATATTGTGTTAGACAATGGAGCGATAATTTCTGTATGTGAAGATGCAAAACATCTCGTTTTTACAATGCCGCATCAAGTAACGATACCGCTTGTTGATGAAAAGACATTCGATGAATGGACCGATGAAGATTGTTTTGGAATAAATAGCGGAAGCAGTCGAAGGGGTGCTGATAAGGAGATAGAACAAGGAGATGTAGAGGAATACATAAAATTCTATAATGATAATCCGGAATATATGCATATGGGTGTGAGAACGGTAAAGATAAAGGAAAGAGGATTATCATTATATGAAGGGAAACTGTATAACATAGAGGCTGGTCCCGAATACGCGCTTATAACTAAAAAAGGTTTGTTTTTGAAAACGGAGCATTGATATGATGGAAGGAGGGTTTAATACCGGGTTTGTGGAAATAAGGACGCTTGAAGGCGAGAAATTCCTAAAGGATATAAGGATTAATGAAGCCGTAAAGACAAGACATTCCTATACGCTTGCAAACGGTCTGCATGTACGCGAAATGAAGCCACGCGAATCAGTGTACAACATTTATTTTATCGCTGGTAAGGAAGGTGTGCTTAACAGAGTGTCTGGTGAACAGATGGTATGGACGTATGGAAAGAACTATCTTGTTCCGGTAAAAGTAAAGGAATTGAACATTTCCGACAGAATTGTTCTGTATGGGAACAAGAGGGGTAGGATTGACCGGATAGAAAAGGTGGAGACACTTAACAGGTATTTTTATAAGCCCGAATTGAAGAAAAACACTTCCTATTATATTGATAATGTCTGTATTTTTGGATAGATTGTGCAAATTTCGTATTTTAGCAAAAAATTTGTAGCTATGAATTTAAAGAAATTATTTCATTTACAGACAGCAGAACAAAAGGTGTCTGAATACAGGGAGTTGCTGAGACGCTCCGAAAAGATAGAAGCAAGAACAGAAGAGCTTGCAAACGAATTTGCCGAAAGAAGCCATGTATTGAAAAGCTTCTCCCTGCTTGACAAGGACGAAAGAGAGATTTCGGAAGAGAAATACAACGAGTTCTTGAAGGAACATACTTCACGGGTTGCACAATTGCAGAAAGACAGGGACAAGGTTTTCAAGGCCATTGCCGAATTCCAGAAAGACGAAGATATAGCGGAAGCCATTGCGGATGTATATGCAGTTCATGTAGCAAAGAAAGCATGGAAAAGTAAGAAGCTTTCCAAAAGCGCATACGATGATATCATGAAGGCAAAGACCGGGGTAGTCAAGTATGCGGACGTGCTTTTGTTCAGAGGCGGTAAGTTGCTTATCTTACAGAGAGCAGGGGAACACATGAACTATACGCCCGATTGGTGCATACCGGGGGGACATGTGGACGAGGGAGAAGATTTCCGTACAGCCGCACAAAGAGAACTTTTCGAGGAGACCGGAATAGACGTTCCGGAAGATACTCTTATGGAGGTCGGTGTAGCCAAAACGAAGAATGCGGAAATTCATTATTTTATGGGGCACGTTGATGATGAATCCCCGGCTTTCGTGGTGGTTGACGGTGAGGAAGAAATCGGCAGTATGTGGATTGACCCGGATACCGAACTGGAAGACTACGACTTCATCTTTGACATGAAAGACAATATCAAGAAGATTTTGGGACTGGAAGTGCAACCCAGCCCGGTAGAAATCGTGATGAAGGCTTTCCAGGAAAAGAAGGTGACGGAAGACGTGGTAAAGTCCGTGTGCGAGAAATACCCTAAGGAGATACGGAAAGCGAACAACAAGACCGATTTTTCACACAGTGAAAGAAAGGACTTGGCAAAGAAAGGAGAGGCAATGCCGAATGGGAAATACCCTATCAGAAATAGCCAGGATTTGAAGGACGCCATTAAGTTGTCCGGTGCTTCTGACATGCCAAAAGAAAAGGTTAAGGCGTGGATTAAGAAACGCGCTAAAGAGCTGGGTCTTGAAAGCGAATTGCCGGAAGAATGGAAAAGTAAGGAAGTTGAAAAGACGATGGACTGTAACGATGCGAATGCTATTTGCAAGGAAGATTTGGACGACAAGCCAAAAGGCCCGGAAGGTGACGGAATAGCAAAGAACGAGGAAACGGAAACTACGAACGAAGAAGCGAACAGCGAGGAAATAGAGAAGTCGGAAGATGGACTGACGGTTTCTATGAAGTTTTCTTCTGTGGAAGACGCGATGATATTCAAAAGTGTTATTTCCGAAATGATTCAAGAGGGGAAAGTGAAAGCCGATGTACTGGAAAAGGCAAAGAAGGAGGACGGTATGTATGCCGTATTTGCCGATTTCGCTAATTTCCTGGAAGGCGTTAAGACCCGTTCAAAAAACGTGCATTGGAAAGAGGAAGACAATGCCAAGCACAAGTATCTGGACGATTTGATAGATGAACTTTCCGACTATGAAGATAAGATAATGGAAGCCGGACAAAGCGGTTTCGGCCGTTTCAAGGACGGGGAGATAAACGGTGAAGAAATAGAGGTTAACGACCCTATAGAATTGGTTGACCTTATTATAGACCGCACAAGGGAATTCTATTCCAAGCTTGACAATAACCCCGAATATGCCGGGGAAAAGTCGTGGGTGGAAGATTTTATGGCAACACTCAAACAGACGAAGTATCGTTTACAATTACATTAATTGTTTTGGGGAGGGGTGTAAACACCCCTTCTTTTTTATTAAGGAAAGAGTATGAAAAGAGATATATTGAAAAGCATGTTGTGTGATAAGCTGGAAAAGGCAGTGTCGCACAAGTATGTACGGAAGGAGCCGGACGGAAAAGGCGGTTTTCGATACATATACACCGAGAAGGAAAGAGAATCGACAAACCAGGTCATTAACAGAAGCGGTGACAAGTCCATAGAGAAGACCGGAACGAACCCGGCAGCAGTTACCAAGGGGTTAAAAGCATGGCTGAACAAGAATAATATAGACTACGATTACAATAAGGCGAAAACAACTGCGAGCAGCTATTTTAAATTTGAGACAGGGAAAGGAAGCTATGAGATACGTGTTTCCAATCATACCAAAGCGAATGCAAACGATAAGGGAGGTATAGATATCCAGCTCTACGATTCAAACGACGGGTTTAGTGTTGATATAGATACGGCATACGGGTTCACTTCCAAAGATATTCAGAATATCATTAAAGACGCTGAAAGGATAAATGGGGAAGTCCACAAGAATGAGAAGTTAAAGAAGATGCTGGAGGATGAAACCCTATTGGAGAGATATTATAATGAAAGGTATATACCTTCCAAGCATACAAAGTTTATTGAAGATGTTGTTAACAGTATTGGAATAGAAGAATCGGAGTTTGGGATATTGGGAGATATTGTAAATAATATGTTCGACCAAAGTTTACACAAAAGCGGTGTATATAAAAAGATGGTTGAGGAAAGAGAGAAGAAGATACAAGAACAAAAGGAGAAAGAGGCGAAAGAAAAAGAAAGCAAGAAGGAGAGAAGGGACAGGGTGATGGAAGAATTGAACAACCATATATTCAAGCAGGAAAATTCAACCACACCACCAGAAGAGTTCGAGAAGATTGTACAAGAAAGAAGTAACGGAAGGGCAAAGGGCTTTACGGTAATTGGAGAACTGGGAGAAGGAGACAGAAAGAAGTATTTCTATGAATGGGCGTACCCGGTACCGGAAGGTAAAAAGAATTACACTAAGCCTTCTGATAAGTTCGTAGATAACTACCTAAAAAGTAAGGATGAATAATTTTTGCATAAAGTTTGGCTATTTGCATAATAATTCATATTTTTGAATCGGTAAATACGTAAATAAATTTTATTCGGCATAAAATGCTGATTATAAGATATTTACATAAAAGCGTTTATTTTAATTCGTTGTGTCACAGATTATTAAAAGATGTTTGAAGTAGATTCAAAATTTAATTTTTTCACAGAAGCAAACTTTGAAAAATCAGATTTCAATCCTATGGATTACCCGGTAGGGGATGATAGAAGATACGAAAAAATGATTTTTGAAGGTTTGGCATCCGATTCTTCCATAGATTCGGAGGATGAATCTATGAATCCCAACGGATTTGTAATAGACCGCTTTTTAAAACACGGTCTTATTAATTTGGACCATTTGCCGTCAAGAAGTCCTATCAATAAATCAAGGTTCTGGATAGGACATCCATTAGACGCATATGTAAAGAATAACAAGTTCTACGTGCGTTGCCAGTTATGGAAGAAATCACCGGAAGCAAGAGCGTTTTATGACAAGGCACTGGAAATGCTTGCAAGCGGTACAGACCGGAAGCCGGGTTTCTCCGTTGAAGGAAGAGCACTTGAAAGAGACAAGAACAATCCTAAAAAGGTGACAAAAGCGCTCATAACAAACGTAGCAATGACAATGACGCCCGTAAATGCAAATTCGTTTGCCGATATAGTAAAGGGCGTGCAGACAGTAGATTTCGTAGAGGACAATAAAGAAGAAATTAACAACGGTTCTAATAACGTTCTTGTAGAGCTACAGAAGGACGGATATAATATAAAAATAGACAAATCTTTCAACGTTACCATTAACCCTATCATAGTGGAAAGAGACGAAAGATTTCAAGAGCTTTATAATTATTATCTGAACGGTAATGTAGGATTGAACGTTATAAAGGACTATTTGAGAACCGTTAATAAATAAGTTTGTACACAATTAAAAGTTTAATAAAGATGGACGAAAAATATTTGAACGACCCTATCGTATCTCTGATGAAGTCTATGGGATTTTCTGACGAGTACATTATGGCGAACGTGAAAATCGAAAAGTCTGAAAACGGAGCAGCAGCAGGAGACCATGAATCCGAAACCAAAGAGGAAAAGGATATCAACAAGCTGGAAAAGGAAGCCGTGAAGGACGAAGAAAAGGTGAAGGAAGACGAAAAGAATACTGCTAAGGATAAGAATGCAGAAGACGAAAAAGTGGAGAAATCCGACAAGGAAGACATCATGAAATCTTTGGGTTCTGTATTCGCACCTCTGATGGAGAATTTTCAAAAGTCTATTGACAAGTTCCAGGAAACAGTGGACGGTATCAACGACAAGTTGGACAAAATGTCTGGCGTTACCCCTATGTTCCGTTCAGAAGGACTTAACAATATGACAGCTATTCAGAAATCTTTCGAGGAAAGAAAGGACGAAGCAGGTAAATACGAAGTTAACGTAGTGAAAGACAGACCTATGGCAGTAAAGCTTATTGAAAAGTCTTTGGAAGAGGCACCGGAAGCTATCGCTAAGTCACTGGAAAGTGATGCGCTTGCATATCTTATCAATCCGGACGCTGAAACAGTAGGTGAAAACTTGGCGCGTTACATGTACGAAAAGAACGGTGTAAAATTCGTGAAATAAACTCTATTAAAATAAAAGAATATGGATTTGTATAATTATAGCAATCAAAACGGTACGGGTGATGTACTGGGCGGCATGGATTCGGCAGAAATCTTGAAAGCGATGGAAGCAGGTCTTAAGACCGGAATGCAGTATAACAACGAAATCAACAACGGTGGTGGTCTGAAAGTTGAATCTCTGGATTCAGTATTGAAGATTTTGGGCAACCGTATGAACCAGTTGGTTTACTATATGGAAATGCCTAAACATAAGATTGATAATACTGTACACCAATACAACCAGTTGTACAAGTATGGTGAGGAAGTCGGTATTTTTAACGCAGAAGGTGAGACACCGCAGGAAACCGATTCTCAATACAGACGTAAATCAATCGTAACCAAGTTCATGGGTGTTTCCGGACAGGTTACACATCCGGGAATGTTGGTTAAATTGGCTGGCAATATGGACATGTATCAGAAAGAAGTCGAGAATAAGACTATCCTTCTGAGTACCATTATCGACACACGTCTTGTTGACGCTGATTCTTCTTGTGTAGCCGAGCAGTTCGACGGTGTTTTCCGTCAACACATGTTGGGTATCAACGAAATGGACGGTGGCACGGCAGAAGGTAAGACTTCTGAACAACTGTTAGACGGTTATTTCAACAGTCCGGCAGTTATCGACGCACAAGGTTCTGTATTGAACGACAGTCTGATTCAAGACGCTGCAAACGTTGTAGTGAACGTTTATAACGGTTATATCGACCGCATCATTTCTAACCCGATTGTGTTCAACAACTACGTTAAGATGTTCCACGAAAGCAAGCGAGTTATTGTAGGTCTTGCTGCCTCTGTAACTGGTGCAACAATGGGACAGTCTGTAAACGACGTTACAACTCAGTTCGGTAAGATTAACATCAAGAATGACCGTTTCTTCGACGAATGCAAGCCTATTATGGTAGGCAAGGGCGCCACAAGTGCTAAAGCTCCGGTTACTCCGGTTGTTGGTACTGCCATTAAGGTTAATGCAGCCGATACTAAGACTAATTTCGGCAACCATGCAGGTTCTTATGGCTACTTGGTAACGGCAAAGAATCGTTATGGTGAATCTGCACCTCTGAATATCACATCTGCTGGTGCCCAGGCTGTAGCTGCTTCTGAATCAGTAGAATTTGGCTTTACTGCTGGTGTGGGTGGTGCATATCCGGCTACTTGCTTCGTGGTATACCGTACCAAGAAGAATGCAGTTCTGAATGCAAACACTGAATACTATCCTATCTTTGAGGTTCCGGCTTCACAGATGGCAACAGGTTATGACGGTGCAGCCGCAAATTGTGTACGTGACCGCAACCGTATTATTGCAGGTACCAAGTCAGCTTTGGTATACTACAATGACAGTCAGATTAATGAATACTTGCAGTTTGCAGACACCATGAAGATGGACTTTGCCGTTACATCTCCAAGCAAGCGCTTTGCAATTCTGAACTATGGTACCCCGGTATTGTATCAGCCAGCAAAGATTGTACGTATCGTTAACATTGGTGAGGAAGGCTTGTAATTAGCTTGATATAAATTTATAGGTTTAAAAAGTGAAAAGTGAAAGGGAGGGAGTAATTGAACTCCTTCCCTTTTTGTTTAAAAATTAGTATTATGGAAAAAGTAGTTGTAAAAAGCCGGGTGTATAACAACCATAAAATTATGCTTAATGGTGGTCCGGTACAGTTTGTTAACGGTAGAGCGGAAGTATCGGAAGAACTCTATCAAGAAATAGTAAGCCGTAAACTTCCCGATATTTACAAGGAAGGTGAGGAACCGGAATTCAAAACACGCCTTGAAGAAAAACTTCGTTCGGAAGTGAAAGAAGGGAACAAGGAATTCGAGGAAGAAATCAAGCGCCTTAAAAATATCATTGAGGCACAGAAGGTCGATATTTCCAGAAAAGAAAAGGAAGTGGAGATGTGGAAGAAATGCGTTGAGGAACTGAAAGCAGGAAAGCAAGAAACGGTTGCGCCAGCAGCCCCCGAACCAGAAACGAAACCAGAAGAAGAAACTCCTATCAAGCAAGAAGAGGACGACGAGGTGAAGACGGCTCTTAAGAAAATGAAGGTGGACGAACTGAAAGAGCTTGCAATGACAGAAGACGGAGGTTCTTTCAAGGAAGAAGACCTTAAAGGCAAAAAGAAAGAGGAAATTATAGATATGATTTTGTCTAAATAAAAATACTTTACAAGGATGGGTCAATTAACTTTTACGATAAAATACAAGAAAAATTCCGGACTTGTGCTGTCTGTAGCCGAGATATGGCAGACATACCTATATGGAATAACCATTGATGGAGGGCAGGGAGCATCATTTACGGACGAATCCATGCGTTTCTATATAGAATCAGCACAAAGAGAGGTTGAAAACTGGTTCAACTTGAAATTCTGTAAACAGTTAATTGACCAGTCTTTGACTTATTATCAGAAGGATTATTGGCAGCAATTCCCTATATTGTTCCCGTCATATCCGGTAAGGGAGCCGTTAAGTATGATTGGGATGCTCAATAAGATAGAGCAGATTATATATCCGCAAGGCTGGCTGTCATGCGAGTATGACAGTGGCATGGGACAAGGGAAAAGAAGGCTGAGTGTTGTGCCTACCGGGTCTTCTACGACACAAGGAAACGCGGAAATCATATTGACGGGTATAACGTCACAGATAGGTATGCAGCGTTTCCAGTATATACCGGATTATTGGAGGGTACAGTATATAACCGGATGGGACGTGGACCAGATGCCTATGGACTTGATTAATCTGTTGGGAAAACTTGTATCTTTATCACCTTTGGGAATTGCTGGTGACTTGATTCTTGGTATTGCAGGTGTTGCCGGACAATCTCTAAGCATAGATGGATTAAGTCAAAGTATAAGTACAACGGCTTCTGCTACGTCTTCGGGATATTCTGCACGTATAATAGAATATTTGAAAGAAATAAAAGAAACTGTAGGAAGGTTGAAGTTGGTATATGACGAAGTTAAATTTGCAGTATTCTAAGTTATGGGAGAAACAAGAAACATATTACAGTCCCCGTCTTCCGGATTGAGTAATTTCCGACCGGAATTTTTCAAGTCGGAATTTGACAAGGCGATACAAGCCAAAGGTTACGACGTGGAGATAATGCGTGCTTTACGTTGCCCGTGTCATGGGAAAGAATCTGCATTACCAGATTGTCAGAACTGTTTTGGCACGGGATATTTCTACGTGAATGCGATACACACAAAGGCGCTTATAACGGGAATTAATTTCACCGATAAATACAAGTCATGGAGCCAGGAACTTTTAGGTACAATGGCTGTAACGGTAAGGGATATAGACAAGGCGAATTTATCCTATTATGACAGGATTTCTTTCAGAAATGAAATATCGTATTTTTCTGAAAATCTCCCTATAAGATACGATGATATGGGACAGCCGTTTGTGTTCACTACATATAAGCCAGTACAGGTATTGGCGATGTATCTGTTTGAGGCTTCAAACAAGCCCCTTGTAAAGACGGATAAAGGGCATATAAGCGACGTTAACCCCTATTGTATCATATTGGATATGGAGATAGACGCTTTGCCCGAAAACGGTTTTGTGTCGGTATATTACAAGCATAACCCGGAATACCATGTTATAGACTTGCCGCATGAGATACGCGCTTCATGGGCTACCGACAAGAAAAGCGGACAACTTAATAAGATAGAGCTTCCGGTTCAAGCCATTGTAAGAAGAAGCCATCTTATAGCGATGGAGAAACCTAATTTTGATGGTAGCGGTGTGATATATAATGAAGACATATAATTTGCTTCTTTGAAAGAAAATGTTTAGATTTGTACACTTTTAAACATTTTGTATATGAGAGCGAAGAAAGTTTTGGAAGTCCTGGGTATAAGCCGGGCAACATTATCCAATTATGTAAAGGAAGGAAGGATAAAGACCCATAATTCCGCTACACAATGGATAGATTATGACGATGAATCGGTATATGCGATTGCATCTAAAGGACAAAGAAAGAATGTAATATATGCAAGGGTTATGAACAAACATAACCTTAACAAGCATATAGAAGCATTGGAAAGGTATTGCAGGGAAAACGGACTGCACGCCAAAGATGTATATAAGGACGTGACGTTTAACGTTACATTGGCGCAAAGAAAAGGGTTCAACAAGCTATTGGACGACGTGATATCCTATAAGATAGGAACGGTAGTAACACTGAGCCGGAAAAGTCTGTCGGGAACGGACAGCGATTTTATAGAGATATTGTTTGCAAAGTTCGGGTGTGATATTAGGTATATAACAGAAGAGTAAAAATGCTGCCTCTATATGTTGACATATCGGAAACGGTTGCGGAATTCGCGTTGACACCACAAGAAGCGGAATTCCTTGGAACACGTCTTGTTGACGATGTAGTAAAGGAATATATGCGAAGATGGAATGCACTTGTGGATTCCGAACTGCACCAGACACGGGGGATATATCGGTCTGCTATGCAGGTAGACCGGACTTCTGCCACATCTGTAGAATTTGTATTGTCTGCAAGGGCGGCAGGTCCTCTTCCTATGATGCTGGAAGAGGGTGCGACACCGTTTGACGAGAAGATAGGATTCCAGCGTTCGGACAAGGCGAAGATAAAGAAGGACGGTTTGGGATGGTATCTTACAATACCGTTCAGACATGCTACGCCTGGAGCAATAGCGGAATCTGGAATATTCAGTTCCGTTATGCCTAAAGACGTGTACGATATGGCACGTAATGCAGGAGGGCAACCATTGAAGCTTGCAGACTTGCCGATAAGCCAACAGGTAAAGGGAAGCCGGAAGGAAATAAACATACCCGGAATGAACGTACCGGAATACATGCACAAGTCGGCAAAATATGAAGGTCTTGTAAGGGTTGAGGCTCGAAGTTCGGACCAGGAAAAGAGAGGTCAATATATGACATTCAGAAGAGTTAGTGATAAGTCAGACCCTACAAGCTGGTTCAATGGTGGTATAACAGCTAAAAAACTCATGGACAGGGCTTTAGAAGAGGCCCAGATAGAATATGTTGCCGAAATGGCGATAGACGAGGCATTAAAAAGAATAAAAGGACTATGATAGAAATAGTAAAAGTAAAGCAGTTTATAGTTTCAATATTGAACTATATACCGGAAGATTACAGACTGCACAAAGGAGATGAACAGAATACTTTCCTATACAGACTTCTTAATGGAATGAAGGAAGGGAATTTTGATTTTTACGACCAGGCAAAGAAGCTGTTTTTAAGAGGAATGACAAACCCCCGTAATTTAAGGGTGCTGTTTGAATTCCCGAAAGACAATACGGGATTGCCAGCCTATGTAATAAGGGAACCGGGTGCAGACCCAGGAGCAGCCAATTCCATAGGAAAAATGAATGGACAGATATACGATGGCGGTGCATGGCAGATAAGAGACAGCCGTTTCCATAACTTTGAGATAATGTGTCTTTCGGACAACATGCTGGAAAGCATAATTATGTCGGAAGTTCTGTATGCACTGATAATGGGTTCCTATAACTGGCTGTCTACCCAATATGATTTGGTAGAGGTAAGAATAACGGAATTAATGACAAACCAGAATGTATTGCCTATTCCTATTTTCATAAAGTCTGTAAGGCTTGACTTGACTTTGGACCAGATTGTAGGAACACTGGTAAACGAAGAATTGCTTAACAAGATTGCATTTGAGGATGCAGGAATAGCAGCCGAAAAATGGGGTGCGGACAATTATAGCAGGGATTATGAATTGCCCGGTGTAGAATCGGACATTGATAAAATTGTGACTAAATAATTGGTATTAAATTTTAAAATAAAAAGTTTTCTTCTTTACTTTAATATAACTATATTTGCATTATGAGAAAAGCCTATAAATATAAACTGAAACCGAATGAAAACCAGAAGATTTTCTTTGAAAAGTCTTTCGGATGTACTCGGTTTGTTTATAATTGGGCTTTATCAAAAAGAATTGAAGCGTACCAACGAGAAAAGAAGCATTTATCTTGTGTTGATTTATGTAAAATGTTGACTATCTTTAAAAAGGAAGAAGATAAGCTTTGGTTGAATGAGGTTTCATCCCAATGTTTGCAACAGTCTATCCGGAATATGGATAATGCTTTTATAAGGTTTTTTCAAGAAAAGAAAGGTTTTCCGAAATTCAAGTCAAAGAAAGATAATTGGAAATCTTACAAAGCAATAAACGGTGTTAAGGTAGATTTTGGTTCAAATAAAATTCAGCTTCCCAAAATCGGCTGGGTATCATTCTACAAAAACCGGACTTTTGAGGGAAAGATAGGAACCGTAACGGTAACTAAGACAGCAACCGGGAAATATTATGTTTCCGTTCTTGTTGACGACGGGAAAGAGCTTCCTAAAAAACCGGATATAAAGTACGATACAACTGTTGGTATTGATGTCGGGATAAAGGATTTTGCCGTTCTTTCAAACGGACAAGTCTACGAGAATCCGAAATATCTTGAAATAGCTGAGCAAAGATTGAAAGTATTGCAAAGAAGGTATTCAAGAAAGCAAAAAGGAAGTAACAGAAGAGAAAATGCAAGAATAAGACTTGCAAAGGCTTATGAGAAAGTAACAAATTGCCGTAAAAATTTCATACATCAAGTTACGTCAAGGATTGTCCGTGAAAACCAAACGATAATCATTGAGGACTTGAATGTAAACGGAATGTTGAAAAATCATAACCTTGCAAAGCACATATCATCTGCAAGTTGGAATGAATTTTTCAGACAATTGCAGTACAAGTGCGAATGGAATGGAAGAAATCTCCTAAAAATCGGAAGGTTTGAACCAAGTTCTAAAATGTGCACTTGTGGATATGTAAACCATGAACTAAAATTGTCGCAGCGAGAATGGACGTGTCCTAATTGTAACCAATTGAACGACAGAGATTTGTTAGCAGCGATAAACATAAAGAGGTTCGGACTACAAAGCCAGAACCTCATAGGAGAGTTACCCGTGGTAGACGGGATTGTGGACGTGGAGTGGCCGGCAGTAGCCGGGACGGTGAAGCGTCAATATGTATTTATGTAAAGTAATATATAATTACCCCGAAAATGTATGAATGTAAGGATTTGATAGGGAAGTTCTTGCAGAATTTCGTAGACAAATAAAAAGAAAAATAATATGGCATCAACGTTTATTTTCAACGGTCGGCAGATTTCATTGCCCGGTGTCTACTCCACTATTGTAAGTGGGGAAATGAACCCGGCACGAAATCTTGACTATGGAAAAGTCCTTATTATTGATACAGGAAAGTATTCAGCCGGATTTGGTGGCGGTGCTGGTATCAATGGCGAGAATGCGCAGGGACAGAACGCTATCTATACTTTCGACAATATCGCGGATTTTCGTGCTTTCATGAAGGGAGGTCTTTGGTGGAGAGTTGCCGAAGCTCTGTTTGCACCGGACCCTTCAAACCCCGATGCAGTAGGAATTTCCGAACTTGAATTTGTTCGTGCAGCAACAACTACAGGTGCAAAAATGACGTTTGCGACGGCATCAGGAGGCACGTTTGCGGTAAAAACATTGGACGAAGGTTTGGTAGCCAACGGTTCGTTATTGAACGACGAGTTATTAACAAAGGGTTACGGTATGAACTTTATCGCAGGACGCGAAGACGCTACCAAGTGGATTTTGCAGTTCTGGAGAGGTACATATACCGGAACATACAGCGACGGTTTACCCTACGGAGACATCACGCAGGAAAACAGTGACCCCGAACTTGTTCTTGAATCACCGGAATTCAAGAATATGCAAGAACTTGTGGATTGGGCACAGAATGATTCTAATTTTGCTTTGGCGTTCGTACTTGATTCAACTACCAATGTAGAAGGAAATGGTGAGATTACAGAAGGGGACATTACAACGGCACTGAAAGGTAAGCCTTATATTTTGGCGGCAGGAGGTACAGAAAGTTTCGACATGGACGACTTTAACGCTGTACTGGACCAGATTGTAGGTTTGGACTACAGTAATATCATTCTGGACCAGGTAGGAGAAAATGCCTATTCTGCAACGACCCGTGCATATTTAACCCACATGAACGGAGTAGCCAAATTCCAGCATTTCCTCTATGTGGCAGGATATGACAA
>ULRD01053755.1_pt1 | contig 28799 bp, 27 predicted proteins | sample 1955181 | NCBI WGS metagenome assembly ULRD01 (sample SAMEA4835675, study PRJEB28245) | human gut metagenome | biome: gut microbiome; material: fecal sample | place: Denmark | collected 2008
TCGGGATGAGGATATTGCCCTTGTCGAACACGACGCGCTCATTTGTGAGTTCCTTGCGCCATGACACGTCTGTAAAGCATATCTCCAGGATGCGGAAGCCCGGGGTGCTCGCGGCGATATGCAGCGTCGCGGCGTTCGCAACGGGGCCGCTGGGGTTGTGCGGCGCGAGGGCCACATAGTGTGCTTCGCACAGGGCGGCCATCTTCTTGACGGCAGAGATGCCGCCGCAGTGACTGATGTCGGGCTGGACGAAGTCCGCGCAGCCGCGCTCCAAGAAGTCGCGCATCTGTGTGAGGGAATAGAGCCGCTCGCCCGCCGCGATGGGAACAGGGGAGTTCTTGTGCACCTGCGCGAGAGCGTCAAGGCAGTCGGGCGGAGTAGGCTCCTCGAAGAAATACGGGTCAAAGGGCTTGAGTGCGTTTGCGATCTTTATGCCGGTAGCAATATCGAAGCGGCCATGGCCTTCAATCAGCAGGTCAACGTCATTTCCGACCGCGCCGCGCACGGCTTCAACGATCTCTATCGAGCGGCGGAAGTCCGCGTTCTCCATATACATATAGGCCTTGCCGAACGGGTCCCACTTGAGGGCGGTGACGCCCATGTTCTTGGCCTTGACGGCGGCAGCGGCGAACTCATCCGCGGTCTTTGCACCGGCAAACCAGGCATTTGCGTACATACGCACACCGTCGCGCACCTTACCGCCGAGCATTTCATACACCGGCACCCCGGCGGCCTTGGCCTTGATGTCCCACATGGCCATGTTCACCGCGGAGACGGCGCTCTGGAGCACGGGGCCGACGCGCCAGTAGGAATCGCGGTAGAGCTCATGGGATATGCGCTCGACCTCGCGCGGGTCCTGCCCGATGAGCACGCGCTTTATATCCTCGATCGCGCCGAGCAGGGCGTTCTCCTTATATTCCAGCGTGCCCTCGCCGATACCGGATATGCCCTCGTCGGTCTCAAGCTTGACAAAGACGAAATTCGTCCGGTAGGTAAAAACGTTGAATGTCTTGATATCTGTGATTTTCACGGATGTATCCTCCAGTTATACTTCAAATTCGGCATAGTGTTCAGGGACAAGGATGCGCTGGCCGCCGTCCCGGAACTCCTCTATAAACTCATTCACGTCGCAGCCATAGGCCTTGAACATATCCCAGTGCATCGGCAGCACGGCCTTCGGTGCGAGGATCGCTGTAAGGCGCGCAGCGTCGACGGCGTTCATGTTGTAGCCGCTGCCGTTTATCGGGAGCATCAGCAGGTCTGCGCCCTGCGGGTATTCCGACGGCAGACGCTTGTGGAACATGGTGTCCCCGGTGTGGCAGATGACCTTGCCGTCGCCCCCAATGACAACGCCGATGGGGTGCTCATCGCTGTGCGCGGCGTAGGTCGAGCTGAAGCGTATGCCGTTAAGCGTAATTTCAATGCCGGGGTCAAAGAGCATATAGTTCTCTGCCCTTGCATAGCGCGCGCGGAGCGTGGCGAGCACGTTCACCGGAGCCAGCAGCGCAACGGGGCCGTTTGCTGCGAGCAGCCTGTCGAGCGTGCCGAAGTCGGTGTGGTCGTCGTGGATATGTGTGAGTATCACAACGTCTACGTGGCTTCCAAGAAGCTCATCCCTCATCGGGACTTCGCGGCGGTAGCTCTCACCTTTTTTATATCTGAGCGTATCGGAAAGATAGGGGTCGATCATAATGACCGTGCCGTTATCCGTGACCAGACGGAAGCCCGCCTGACCGAGCCAGCTTATCTTCATATACAGTTCCTCGCTTTATCTTATATCCTGAGCAATATGCTTTGCGTTAAATACAAAACACATTGCTTAGGATATAAAGGGCATCCCTTGGGATGCCCTTTATATAGTTTAGATAGATCAGCCGTTGACGATGGCAAGAACCTGATCGAGCAGATCGGTGTAGCCGCCGGCCTCGGCGCTCTCGCTCCAGAACGGAGTGAAGAGGTCGATGAGAGCCTGCTGGTCGTCAAACTGGGTGATGGTGCAGCCGGCTTCTTCGAGCTTGGTCTGGTAGCCGGACTCGTTTGCGATAACGGTCTCGTTCAGCTCTTCCTGGCACTGCTTCCAGGTGGAGGTGAAGAGCTCCTGAGTGGCCTCGTCGAGGGAGTTCCACTTATCGGCGTTCATAACAGGGCCGATGACGGAGATCATGTGGCGGGACAGGCAGACGTACTTGCCGAGCTCATAGAAGCCCTGAGTGTAGAAGGCTTCGAGACCGGACTCAACGCCGTCAACAAGGCCGGACTGCATTGCGGTGTAGGCCTCGTTCCAGGGAACGACGGTGGGGCTCATGCCGAGGGTGTTGAAGGTGTTCAGGTAGAGGTCGGTGCCGGGGGAGCGGAGCTTGTAGCCCTTGCAGTCGTCAAGGCTGGTGATGGGGGTCTTGGTGATCATGTTGCGGAAGTTGTTCCAGGTCCAGCCGAAAGCGTGCATATTCAGGGTATCCTCGAGCTGCTGGTCGAGCTGTGCGCCGACTTCGCCGAAGATGACCTTGCCTGCGGTCTCATAGCTGTCATACAGGAAAGGCATTGCGGTCAGTGCGAAAGCGGGGACTGCGGAAGAGAGCTGGGAGCAGTCAGCAAGGCACATATCGAGGGTGCCCATCTGGACGGCATCCTGAGCGTCGGTCTGGTTGTAGAGGGAAGCTGCGGGGTAGATGTCGATGGTGATCTTGCCGCCGGACTGCTCGTTGATCATGGTCGCCCACTTGGTCAGTGCTTCGTGGATGGGCTGGTCAACAGCATTGTGGTGGGAGAGCTTCAGGGTCATCTCGGGGTACTCGACTGCTGCGGTGTCAGCTGCAGCGTCGGCTGCGGGTTCTGCTGCGGGTTCTGCTGCGGGAGCTTCCGTTGCTGCGGGGGCAGCGGACTGGCCGCAGGCGCACAGTGCAAAGCACATAACGAGTGCAAGCACCAGAGCGATGAGTTTCTTCATTTTGGGGTTCCTCCTAAATTTTTTTATGATCACAGAGCAGATGCTCCGGGATTCCGGTTTTGTTTCCCTGTCACATCAGAGAGGGAAGCCAGGTGACAAGCGCGGGGATGAAGATGACGAGCAGGGTCACGCTGTAGTTGACGGTGATGAACTTGAAGATATTTCTGACGACCTTCTCGAGCGGGGTGTCGGTAATGCTTGCGGAGATGTACATGAGCAGGCCGACCGGGGGAGACATGCCGCCCATGTCGAGCGTCAGGATGCAGACCATTGCAAAGTAGATCGGGTCAAAGCCGTAGGCGGCGATGAGCGGGGTGAAGATAGGCACGAGCATGAGCATCGCAGCGTTGGAGTCGATGAACATACCGGCTATGTAGAGGATGATGCTGATGAATATCAGGATCAGGTAGGGGTTGCCGTGGAAGACCTGAGACGCGGCGAGCACGACCTTGGAGAGGTTGTAGTTCGTGGCAAGGGTGCCGAAGATACCGGCAAAAACAACGACGATCATGCAGTTGGTCGTGCCGTGGACTGCATCCTTGAAGCACTCCCAGACGTGCTTGGTGTTCATGGTCTTGCGGATGAAGCCGTATATGATGCTGTATACGCAGGCGACAACGCCGGCTTCGGTCGCGGTGGTGGCACCGGAGAGGATGCCGCCGATGATTATCACGGGCATGATGAGCGCGGGCAGCGCCTTGAGAGTGTCCTGACCGAGAGCCTTCCAGCCGACAAACTTCGACTTGGGGATACCGGCCTTGCGGGCGTAGACGCCGTTGACGATCATGTAGCCGATAGCGATGACGAGACCGGGGATGATACCGGCCATGAACAGCTTGCCGATGGCGATGGAGGTAACACCGGAGTAGAGCACCATCATTATGCTCGGCGGGATGACCGGGCCGAGAGCGCCGCAGGAGGAGACGAGGGCGCAGGAGTAGCCGTCGTCATAGCCGTCCTTGCGCATGATGGGGACAAGGATGGAGGCGAGAGCGGAGGTGTCGGCATTCGCGGAACCGGAGACGCCCGCCATCACGACGCCGGTGACGATGGTCGCGTGGCCGAGGCCGCCCTTGAAGTGGCCGACAAGGCTCTTTGCCCAGTTGACGAGGATGTCGGTGATACCGGACTTCTCCATCAGGGTACCGGCCAGCATGAAGAAAGGCACTGCCATGAGGGAGAAAGAGTCCATACCGGTGAAGAGCTTCTGTGGGATGATTATACCGGTGAGCGAGGGGTCAAAGAAAAGAGTAACGACGGCGGAAATGACCATGCCGTAGGCGACGGGCATGCCGATGAACAGCAGCAGGAAGAACAGCCCGAAAAGAATACCAAGCATCATATCTCTTCACCATCCTTATTCTCGTGAATTATCTTGATAAACAGATTGATAACGACCTCGAGCGAGAAGAGCACGAGCAGCGCCGCGCCGACCGCCTGAGAGGAGTACATAAAGGAGGCAGGCAGATGTATACCGTCAAGGTACTTGTGCGCCGCATTGAACTTCTGGCACAGCTGGACGGTGTAGGCAAAGTAGAAACCGCCGAAAGCACAGATGAGCATATTGCAGATGAGCCAGGAGATGTCCTGGAACTTCTTCGGCAGGCGCTTCACAAGAACGTCAAAGCCGAGGTTCTGCTCATGGCGGACAATGATGGGGAAATAGAGCATCAGCATCCAGATGAACAGGTAGCGGCAGAGCTGCTCGCTCCACCAGATGGGAGAGTTGAGCACGTATCGGGCGATAACGGCGACGAGGGTGATGCCGGTAAAGCCTACGACAAGCGTGCCGCAGATGTTCTTGAGGATCTTCTCAAGGGCATCAAAGATTTTACCAATTGCTTTCAAGTTTATTACCTCCACTTACGTTTATTTGTGTATGTGCAAAGCAATTTTAATATTTGATATTTTAGGCAGCACAAGAATATGATATTTGATATTCTTCGGACAATAATCATGCCGGAGCAGAATTTTCTATCCCGGCATATGACCGGAGCCGGGGCGTCAGATCTGCCCGGCGTATACCTTCAGGAAGTTCTCCATCGCGTGGCCGACGTGCTTGTCGACCGCGGCCTTGATGGCAAGTGCGTCTTTCTTTTCAAGCGCGGCGATAAGCTCCTCATGCTCGCCGTACACTGCCTGTACGCGCACGATGCTGGGCATATAGCTTTTGCGCAGGGCGCGGATAAGCATATGGTAATAGCGGTAAAGCTCGATAGCTTTAGAGTTGCCGCCGCGGGACATTATCAGCCCGTGGAATTTCGTGTTCAGGTCTATGTAGCCGGTGCTGAGCGTCTGACCGGCGGCGATAAGGCCGATCTCCTCATTTACGGCCTTGAGCTCGTCTATAAGCTCATCGTCTATATAGGGCAGGGCAGATTCATAGATAAGGCACTCCAGCGCTCGGAGCAGGCCGTATATCTCCCTGACAAAGGTCTCGTCGATGCACAGAACGGTCGCGCCCTTGTAGGCGTTGATCTCCAGCAGCTTCTCGCCCTCGAGCGTTCTGAAAGCCTCGCGCACGGGCATATTGCTCGTGCCGTAGCGCTCTGAGATCTCTTTTATCGTGATGCGGCTGCCGGCTTCAATCTTCTTGCTGATTATATCCTCGCGCAGACGCTCTGTGACCTTGGAGGCAACCGTGCCTTCAAAGACTATTTTCTCTGCCATAACAACCGCTCCGTGTTCTGTATTTCGCTGCGTAATTCATTCTTCGTTCACAATATTATCAAGTGCGCAGCGAATTGTCAATAGACTTTCTCGCGGAAATGATATTTGATATTTGACATTTTGATCAATCTCTGCTACCATAAAGCCAGATAACACAAGGGGTCTTGTGCAGCGTGCATAAAAAATCTGCCGGAACTTTGGCAAAAGTGCCCGGTACTCAGGAGTGATAAGTGCAATGGAAAAATCGGTTATCATTGACAACGGAAGCATCAGAGCAAATATCCTGCTGCCCGGCTGGGGCTATGACCGTTCGCGCTATGACTGGGGCGGCATGGTCGAGCAGGTGTGGCACAAGGGGCACACGTTCCTTTCCAAGGAGCTCAACAGCAGCGGCGGAGTAGGCCTCGGCGGCGTGGGGCTTGTGAATGTGTTTGAGTGGCGCGATACGGCGCTTTTTGACAGCGCTTCTGTTGCGGACTATTTCCCGCTGCCCGGCGTGGGGCTGCTCAAGAAGACGGACACCTCGCCGTTCCTGTTTACAAAGGATTACCCGACTGTGCCGTTTGAGCACGCGGTCGAGACAGGGGAGAATTTCGTTAAGATCAGGACGCTCCCGCATCTCTGCTGCGGTGTTGCTATGGACATGGAGAAGCTCTACACCCTCGAGGGGAACACCCTGCACATGGACATCACGGTCAAGAACGTCGGCCCCAGGGCCATACACGCGACCGAATTTTCCCACAACTTCTTTAATTTCGACGGCGGCGTGATAAACTCCGATTACCGCCTGTCTTTCCCCTATACCATCGAGCCGAAGCTGCGCCGTGGTGAGCTGATCATCGAGCGCGATGCTTACCGCCTCGGCGAATTTGACGGGCCGACAGAGTCCAGCGCGTTCTGGATCCGCGGCTGGGAGGGGCTCAAGAGCCATTGGATGAAGCTTGAGAACGCGGCAAAGGGCATGAGCGTCCTCATCGAGGACGGCGTTCCCGTCTGCAATTTCTACAGCTGGAACAACTTCAACGCTTTCTGCCCCGAGGTGTTTGCACCCATCGACCTTGAAAGCGGGGAGAGCGTGAGTTATCGCCGCAGCTATACATTTGAAGTGAAATAAACAGGAATAATAAAAAGAAAGGAAACTTACATCATGGCAAAGATCGCATTGGTCACAGGCGCCGGTCACGGCATCGGCAAGGGCGAGGCCATTGAGCTTGCAAAGGCGGGGTACGACGTCTGCATCAGCTATTGCGGAAGCGAGGAGCAGGCGAAGGACACGGTTGAAAAAGTCCGCGCTCTCGGCAGAAGGTCGATGGCCATAAAGGCCGACCTCACAAGGCTTGACGATATCGACCCGATGTTCGATACGTTAGAGCGGGAGTTCGGGAACATTGACGTGCTCGTCAACAACGCGGGCATCACGAAGTTTATGCCCTTTCTCGAAGTCTCGCCCGAGATGTTCGATACCATCACGAACGTCGATCTGCGCGGCACGTTCTTCTGCGCCCAGCGCGCTGCGAAGGACATGATCCGCCACGGTACGCGCGGCTGCATCATAAACACCAGCAGCGTCCACCGCGGCACGAACTACCCCAAGGCCAGCGTATACGGCCCGGCAAAGGCCGCGGTCTATAAGCTCACGCAGCACATGGCGCTCGAGCTCGCGCCCTACGGAATAAGGGTCAACAGCGTGTCTCCGGGATACATCAAGGTGACAGACCCGAACGTCGTCACCGACAGGGAGAAAATGCTCGTCTCCCGTATCCCGGCGCAGCGCACCGGTCAGCCTGAGGAGATCGCCGCGGCGGTTCTGTACCTTATCTCGGATGCTGCCAAGTACGTCACCGGCAGCGACATAACAGTCGACGGCGGACAGCTTCTGCCATCCGCCGTGGATAATACGTATTTTAAATGACCCTCAGCCGCCGAGAACGCCGGTGATCGCGCCGGCGCTGCTGACGACCTGCGCGGCGATCTCCTGTATCCGCTCCGGCTCCATTCTGGATGCCGGGGCGGATACGCTTATCGCGGCGACGGGATGGGCGCTGTAATCGAAGATTGGCGCGGCGATGCAGAACACGCCCGGCTCGTGCTCCTCGTTATCGAGCGCGTAGCCCTGAGCCTTTATCTTGCTCAGCTCCGCGGTGAGCCGGTCAAAGTCCGTGATGGTGTTCGGCGTGAACGCGGTTATGACCGACCTGTCCCATATCCCGCGCACGGCCTCCGGCGGGAGATTTGCCAGAATGCACTTGCCGACGCCCGTGCAGTACATCGGGTTCTTCAGCCCGACGAACGACGCCATGCGCGCGATGCTGCTGCTCGTGTCCTCCTTATAGAGATACACGACCTCATCGCCCAGACGCGCGACAAGGTGGACGGCCTCGCCGCTGAACTCCGCGAGCCGCTCAAGGTATGGCCGCGCTATCGACACAAGGTTCACCCCGCAGGCTGCGCGGCTGCCGACCTCAAACATTTTCAGCGTCAGGCGGTACTTTCCCGTCTCTATATCCTTCTGCACATAGCCGCGTGAGGAGAGCGAAGCGAGCAGGCGGTGAACGGTGCTGACGTGCAGGCCGACTGCGGCGGCGAGATCGGTCAGGCTCATCCCGTGCGGGCTGGAGGAGAGCGCCTCGACTATATCAAAAACACGGTCTATCGACTGTACAGGTGTTGAGTTTGCCATAACATATCTCCGTTTTCACATTATGAAAAGCTTTTTCATACTCTAACATGCCCCGGCGCTCCGCGTCAATTGTGGTATTCTCACAAAAAGCCCCGCGCATTTTTGGCGATATGCGCGGCGCAAAGCGGGGCATATCCGGTTGACAAGAGGGAAGTAATTTTGTAATATAAAGGCGAATATCAGAATGCGATAACCATTTTCACATTATGAAAATCAAAGGAGAAATCCGTATGCGTGAACAGGTAATAGAAAGAATTGAAAAGGAAAAGCTGATCGCCATCGTGCGCGGTGTCAGCGCCGACCAGTGCAGCAAGGTCGCAAACGCGCTGTATGCCGGCGGCGTGCGCCTTATGGAGATCACCTATAATCAGAAGGATCCCGCATCCTGGCAGCAGACCGCCGAGGCGATCGGCGCACTGACCGAGGAGTTCGGCGATAAAATGCTCTTCGGCGCGGGTACTGTCACAAGCGTTGAGCTGGTCGAGCTGACCCATGCCCATGGCGGCAAGTATATCATCTCCCCGGATACGAATGTTGATGTCATCAAGCGCACTGTTGAGCTCGGCATGGTGTCCCTCCCCGGCGCAATGACCCCGACCGAGGTCATGACCGCGCATGCCGCGGGCGCGGATTTCGTCAAGCTCTTCCCGGCGGGCGACCTCGGTGTCAGCTATCTCAAGGCCATCCGCGCGCCCATCAGCCATGTGAAGCTCATGGCCGTCGGCGGCGTGAACGAGTCTAACGCGGCGGACTTCCTCAAGGCCGGCGCAGTCGGGCTCGGCATCGGCGGCAACCTCGCAAAGAAGGCATGGATCGACGCCGGCGAGTTCGATAAACTGACCGAGGCGGCAAAGACCATGGTAGAAATAATAAAGAGCGTACAGTAAAGGAGAAGACTATAATGGCAAGAGTAATTACTTTCGGTGAGATAATGATGCGCCTGAACCCGGAGGGTTATCTCCGTTTCGTGCAGGCAGATAAATTCGAGGCCACCTATGCCGGCGGCGAAGCGAACGTTGCGGTGTCGCTCGCAAACTACGGCATTGACGCAGCCTACGTCACCAAGGTTCCCGCGCATGAGATAGGCCAGTGCGCCGTCAATGAGCTGCGCCGCTACGGCGTTGACACCTCGCTGATGCTCCGCGGCGGCCCGCGTCTCGGCGTGTACTATTGCGAGAAAGGCGCTTCCCAGCGCGCTTCCAAGGTCATCTATGACCGCGCAGGCTCCTCCATCGCGCTGGCCAAGGCCGATGAGTTCGATTGGGACAAGATATTTGACGGCGCTGACTGGTTCCACTGGACTGGCATCACCCCGGCTCTCGGCGGCGATATGCCCGAAGCCTGCCTTGAGGCCTGCAAGGCCGCAAAGGCGAAGGGCATCACCGTCTCCTGCGACCTCAACTACCGCAAGAAGCTCTGGACGCGTGAGCAGGCAGGCGAGTGCATGGCAAAGCTGCTGCCCTACGTCGACGTCTGCATCGCGAACGAAGAGGACGCAAAGGACGTGTTCGGCATCGAGGCCGAGAACACCGACATCAACAGCGGCAAGCTCGACCATGAGGGCTACATCAGTGTCGCGCGCCAGATCGCGCAGCGCTTCGGCTGCAAGAAGGTCGCCATCACTCTGCGCGGCTCCATCTCCGCAACCGATAACGACTGGGCGGGCATGCTCTATGACGCAGCAAGCGACAAGGCCGTGTTCTCTACAACCTACCATGTACATATCATCGACCGTGTCGGCGGCGGCGACAGCTTCGGCGGCGGCCTGATCTATGCGCTGCTCAGCGGCAAGAACGATCAGCAGATCATCGACTTCGCAGTTGCGGCCTCTTGCCTCAAGCACAGTGTCGAGCATGACTTCAACCAGATGAGCGTTGCCGAGGTCGAGGCTCTCGCCGCGGGCAATGCCTCCGGCAGAGTCCAGAGATAAGCTTGGCCGGGCGACCGCCGTTTTAGAGATAAAAGTAGTCAGGCGGCCACCGTTTCAGAGACAAAAGTAGCCGGGTGACCACCGGTTCAGAGAGGTATAAAATGGTACATATTCCTTACGGGAAGACCCATATAGATTTTGAAGAGCAGGGAGCGGGCGTGCTCACCAGCCGCATCGGCGAGCTGAAAGCGGAGGGCAGCGGCAGCGATATCGTCCGCGCCGCGATGGAAAATCCCATCGACAGCCCGCGGCTCTGCGAGCTTGCCAAGGGCAAAAAGGACTGCGTTATCATCATTTCCGACCATACGCGCCCGGTGCCGAGCAGGGACATCATCCCCAATATGCTGCATGAGCTGAGAGCAGGCAGCCCAGATATAGAGGTCACGCTGCTTGTCGCCACGGGCTTTCACCGCCTGACATCGACGGCGGAGCTCGAAGCAAAGCTCGGCCGGGAGATAATGGACGAGTGCAGGATAGTCGTGCACGACTGCCGCGATAAGGACGCAAATGTTCAGATCGGCATCCTGCCCTCCGGTGCGCCGCTGGTCATTGACAGACTTGCGGTCGAGACGGAGCTGCTGATAGCCGAGGGCTTTATCGAGCCGCACTTTTTCGCTGGCTTCTCCGGTGGACGGAAAAGTGTGCTGCCCGGCGTGTCCGATCAGGTGACGGTGCTCGGCAACCACTGCTCCAAGTTCATCGACAGCCTGTATTCCCGCACCGGTATCCTTGACGGCAATCCTATCCACAAGGATATGATCGCGGCGGCGGAGATGGCAAAGCTTGCATATATCGTCAATGTCGTGATCGACGAGGACAAGAAAACGGTTGCGGCCTTTGCGGGCAATTACCTGACCGCGCACCGCCGCGGCTGCGATTTCCTGCTGGGCTACTGTCAGGCAAAGCCCAAGTGGGCGGACATAGTCATTTCCTCGAACGGCGGAGCGCCGCTGGATCAGAACCTTTACCAGTGCGTAAAGGGCATGACGGCGGCTGAGGCCACCTGTAACGAGGGCGGCGTTATAATAATGTGCGCCGAGTGCGCCGACGGCCACGGCGGCGAGGGCTTCTATGAATCGCTGAAAAACTGCGAAAGCGCCGTAGCGCTCTATGACGAGTTCATGGCGACGCCGCAGGACAGGACTGTGCCCGACCAGTGGGAGAGCCAGATTCTCGCGCGCATACTCATGCACCATCCGGTCATATTCGTCTCCCGCCCGGAGATGAAGGGCATGATTGAGGAGATGAAGATGACCTACGCGCCGTCGCTCGAGGCCGCGCTGGAGCTTGCGCATAATATGGGCAAGCACAGCCTGACGGTCATTCCGAACGGTATCTCCGTCATCGTCCGCGACTGAGCAGAATTGAAGAAAAAATAGCATGGAGCGGCGAAGCGCCGATCCATGCTATTTTGTTCTTGCACGGACGTGGAAGATGTTGTATAATATCTGAGTCGGCATTTGAATAAGGCATAACCGGGTGTAGCGCAGTTGTCAGCACGGGTGGTTTGGGAGTGCCGTGCCTGTATCCGAGGCGGGGCAGACCAAAACGCCGGAAAGCCTTGCAGCGCCTGCACTTGCGGGATTTGAGCAGCCGGTCAAAACGGGCGAAAAATCAGCATTGACCACATGACTGCCCACAGTCGCAGAAAAACTTCAACTTCATAACCGGGTGTAGCGCAGTTGGTAGCGCGGGTGGTTTGGGACCATCAGGTCGGGGGTTCGAGCCCCTCCACTCGGACCAAAAAGCTCTCTGAAATCAGCGATTTCAGAGAGCTTTTCTTATTCCTTGTCTATTGCGGCACAAGGGGTGAAGATTGGTGATAAAAACACATTTTGATAATATATTTCAACTTGATATTGTAAATCCTGCTGAATCGGATTATAATTAACTAAAACATATTTCTACACTATTCGATGGTTTGTACAACTACCATTGTGCATTTTAACATTTCTTCTTGATGGGGGTTACTATATGAGCTCTTTCTACACAATTGCGTGTTATGCGGCATTGACAGCCTGTTCGCAATCTGACATCATTGCAGCCTATGCTCGTATGGTAGCTGCACTAATTCGAAAAAAGAGATACGATCTTTGCACTGCAGAAATATTGAGCGCCGATTTCAAGCAGCAGTATGGTTTTCCTGTTCCTTACCATCCAATGCAGACAATAATGGATGAATGCATAAAGCTTGGTTTCCTAACATATAATTCCTCTATACATCAGTGCATTCCAAACTATAATTGCATTGATTGCGAGGACTTTATGGATATTGTAGAAGAGAAGAATTTAGAATTTGGACATATTATCAGTGAATTTAACGATTATCTTATTGATACATATGGCATTCATAGTTCTTCAGATGATTTGAATGATAAAATTCTTGCGTTCATTGAACGTCATGGTATTAAAGCGTCTAATGATAAGGGGATTTTAAGAAAGGTTAAAGATGACTTCCTATTTGCCGATTTCCTTGTAAGCTGTATAGAATCTGGTAAAGAAGAAGTCTTAAACTATTTGGATGAATACACGATTGGCCTATCGTTATCTGAAGTGTTTACCTATTGTGAAAAGCCAGAAACGTATACCTCACGGGGCACTTGCGTATATCTTGATACGAGCTTACTATTTAGGCTTTTGGGAATAGGCAGTTCGGACCATTCAAATAGTTATACAAGTTTCCTGAGGAATATGCGCCAATTGGGTATGCGCCTCAAAGTTTATGACCACACAATAAATGAAATGATTGGGATAATAGAGGGAGCTAAATATTGGATTGGAAATCCCAATTTTGACGCGTCATTAGCGTCTGAAGCTGCCTATTTTTTCGTTCGCAATGGATGGACAATAGATGAAGTGGATAGATTTTCATGTGATTTGAGAACACGTTTACAAGAAGATTACCAAATTGCTATTGACTCGATGCCATACCCTAAAGCAGAAGATATTAAAACTCCACCAGAGGCAAAAATCAAAGAAATGATTGTTGCTGAATATAGAGGGTCAAGTCCAAACTCGATAATAGAAGAACGTGACTACAGCATTGATCAAGATGCAAAGTCTATATTTTTCACGCAACATAAAAACAACACGGTAATACCATATCATATAAATGACATCAAAAATATTTTTATTACAAGCAATCGCTCTTTAGCAAAGGTTGGATATCAACTTTGTTATAGCCTTGCAGGACATAAAGACTATTTTATCCCTACCGTGATGACGGAGGTAAAATGGGGAACACTCTTGTGGTTTAATAGTCCATCAAACATTTCTGAAATTAATAGACCTGCTTTGGCATCAGCAGCTTATGCAGCGTTCCGTCCATCGGCAGAATTAACACACAAACTAAATACTACGTTGGCGGAATTGGAAAGGCAAGGGAGCATTTCTCCGGAGCAATGCTATTTGCTCAAAGTAAATCCAATCGCGCAAAGGCTTCTTGCAAAAAAAACAATCAATAATCCTGATAGATTTATCGAAGAAACACCACTGGAAATTCTAAAGGAACTTCGCCAAGAGGCGTTTAGCGCAGGAAGCTCATCCCGGCAGCAGGAAATATCCGATCTAGAAAAAGAAAAAGAAAAAATAGAGATTGGTTTAGCAATAGAGAAACAAAAAAATGTTATCCAAAAATGTGAACAAACTTATAGTGAAATCTCAAAAGAAGCTCGTAATCTCTCAGACAGATTAGAAGAAGTTACTCAGTATCTTGATGAATTAGCTCCTGTTGAGAGCGAAATTGAGGTGTGTGTGAAAAACTGGGGTAATGTAGCGAAAATAGGTTTTTCAATCTTGGCCGCGCTATTAGCCATTGGGGCAATATATGTTGGAGTAAAATGGTCATGGATTATAGGGGTTGTATCGTTTCTTTTTCCGCTTCTTCTCGAGATAATTACTCTTTGGGGCAATGAAAAAATTACCCTCCTTTCGTTAATTCCTAAAATTGAGAATGCTGTCCGAAAAAAGCAGTATAAATTGCGCCGGTATTCGACTGAACACGTTTCATCTCTGAAGAAAAGAAGAGAAAATACTATTCGACAACTCAGAGAAGTTAATGCACGGAAAGCAAAAGCCGAAGAGAATTTGAAAAACGAGCAGGCTAAGTTGGAGGCTTTTCTGTAAATATTACTACTTTTGGAGCCAAAGTGTAGGGCTCAGGCTAAAAATAGAATTCTGCAGTTGATAACGGAATCATTGAACGTATGGGAGAGTTCTGCCTGTACAACCTGTTTGCGTCTCTGATGCAAAAGTAAAAAAATCAAGGTAAAGCAAATCAGAATATGAGAAAGCATCTGTTCGTAGGAACAGATGCTTTCTCATTCAATGCCTATCGTAGTATAGGAATTGAGGGTGGTGTATCAGCTGTTTTTTGACAAAGAGCCCCAAAAAAGCAAGCTGGGGCGACGCCTCGGCTTGCTTTTCTAAACCTATTGTTTACTTTCTTGCTGATTTTAGATATGATATTAGCAAGAAAGTAGTGGCCGCGTGACGGCCTATCCGTTTTGCGGATCGACACGCTTCAAATACCTGCAACTCCAAATCAGATTCCCTTAACAGCACAGACTTTCCCTTAATTTGTACCTATATTTAAGGGAAAGTGAGCTGGGATACGGGAAAACATCTGTTCGTACGAGGTCACATTCAAAACATGGAGGAAACCATGAAAAAGATACTGGTAATACTGGGCGGCGGACGTCCGAGGGGAAATACACGGCAACTGGTGGACGCTTTTGCGCGCGGGGTAACAGATGCCGGGCATGAGGTGGAGATCATTTCCCTGAATAAAGTTCAGGTGAATGGCTGCCTTGGCTGCAACGCCTGCCGATACGGCAAACCGTGCATCCAGAGGGACGGCTTCAACGAGCTTGTGCCTAAAATCAAGGCGGCGGACTGCGTCGTTTTTGCCTCGCCGCTGCTGTTCTGGACGATCTCGTCCAAGCTGAAAGCTTTTGTGGAGCGCTTCTACTGCATTGCGGAGGAGGACCCGAATCCGCCGCTGGGACGGTATGAGAAATACCCGGTCAAGGACTCTGCGCTGCTGATGACCTCGGCAGACAATTTCTTCTGGACCTTTGAGCAGGCGGCGTCCTACTATCAGTTCGCCATTGTGAACTATATCGGCTTCCATGACCGCGGAATGATTCTGGCTGGCGGCTGCGGAGATACCAACGGCAAGCCGCAGATCGATAAAACCAACCATTTGGCGGAAGCATACGAGTTCGGCAAGCGAATCTATGAGAGAAGCGACTTGAAATTTGTGAGGATGGGCATATGAATGATAAATGGGTTGAGTTTGCGATCCGCATTCAAAGTATTGCGCAGGCGGGGCTTCATTATGGGAAAGACAAATATGACAGAGAGCGTTATGAGGAATTGAGACAAATCGCAGCGGAAATGTTGTCTTTGAAAACGGATATTCCGGTAAACAAAATCTTTGATTTGTTTTGCAATGAGTCGGGCTACCAGACACCAAAAGTAGATACGCGGGCGGCGGTTTTTGTTGACGGAAAAATTCTGCTTGTACATGAGAATAACGGTACATGGTCGCTGCCGGGAGGCTGGTGCGATGTAGACCAGTCTGTTGCATCCAATACTGAAAAAGAAGTATTGGAAGAAGCGGGACTTACCGTGACACCCGAGAAAATAATTGCGATCCAAGACTGGAGAAAGCACAATGTGGTAAATTACGTTTATGGGATACTGAAGGTTTTTGTACTGTGCCGATACGAGGGGGGAAAGTTCGAAGAAAATATCGAGACTACTGAAACCGGATTTTTCGATAAACAGAATCTTCCATCAGCCCTTGCCGCAGAAAAATGTACAAAAGAACAGATTCTGATGTGCTTTGACTCATATGAAAATCCGGATGCAGCGACGCTGTTCGATTGAGACAAATCATGATTTGGAAAGGTGAGAAAATGGAAATTCGATATATTATACCTACTGATGATAGAATGGAAATAAGCAGGATATATGAGGAAAGTTGGAAGTGCGCATATAAAGGCATAATACCTCAAGACTATCTGGATTCAATTTCTAATGGACGCTGGTCGTCAACCTTAGATAACCCAAACTGGAAAACATTGATTTGTATTGACAATGGCAGAATCGTGGGAACAAGCAGTTTTTGTAAATCCCGTTTTGAGCAGTTTCACGACTGGGGTGAAGTTATTTCGATATATCTGCTACCGAATTATATGGGTAAAGGCTATGGAAAAACTCTTATGAAATCTACCATTTCAGAATTAAAAATACAAGGATACGAAAATATCTTTTTGTGGGTTCTTGAAGAAAACAGCAGAGCAAGGCATTTTTATGAACAATTTGGTTTTTCACCGACAGATGATTTTTTAGATGATAATATCGGAGGGAAAGAATTGCGAGAAGTCCGATATATCTACAAATAGCGATAAATTCTAGTTTGCGCAACTGTTATTTGCTTACACTTCCGCAATACGGACAGGAGGGAATTTCTGAATGAAAACTTATGAGCTCCGCAGCCCAGAGGACATAGCCGCGCTCACGGAGGAATGGGGCTTTCTGCCCTTTTTCGCAGGGGAAATTCCCGGCTTTTCCGTCGAGGAGTGCTGCCCACCGGAGCTGTGGTTTTCAGAAGAAGAGGATGGCCCATGGGAATGGAAAGGGCCTGTTGCCCGAAGCGGACGCTGCGTATATGGGAAATTCTTCGGCGGCAGGGCAGGCTTTATCAGCCGGGAGTGGCTTCCCGACTTTGCCAATTTCCGTAGGGATGGATATGACTTTGACGCCCGTTATGACGACGGGCTTGCGTCCCGCAAGGATAAGACGGTCTATAACACGGTGGCCGAGCGCGGCGCACTGCTCTCAAAAGAGCTCAAGCGCCTTTGCAATTACGGGAAGGGCGGGAACACCGGCTTTGACACGGTGATCACGCGGCTTCAGATGCAGGCATATCTGACCGTCAGCGACTTTGTTTATATGCAGGACAAATACGGAAAGCCCTACGGCTGGGGCGTAGCAAAATACACCACTCCGGAGGAGCTGTTCGGCTATGACTTCGTGACCTCGGCGTATGGCAGCGAGCCGGTGGAGTCGAAAGCGCGCATCATTGCGCATCTGAGAAACATCCTGCCGGGAGTCAATGAAAAGCAAATTTTGAAACTGATCGGGTGAGGGATAATATTACATTCCGGAGGAGACAGGCGACCAGCACGGCAAATCAGAATGAGAACGCATCTGTTCATACGAGCAGATGCGTTCTCATTCATTGTCTATTGCGGCGCAGGGGATGATGTTTTCTTACTTCACTTTTGCCGGCTGCCCGTTGCCTTTACCCATTTCCATTATCCGCTTCGCCTCTGCGATCTCGGCCTTCATCTCCGCGATGAGCACCTTGAGCTTTTCCTCACACTCCTCGCGGGTGTGGGCGTAGACATTGCGGGAGTGCTTCTTGCCGTCAGGCCACTTGGGAGAGTAGCGCCCTTCAAACAGATGGTCGTTGAGCTCGGAGACACAGCCGGTGCCGGGCTTGCGCCTGAGCCCCATGTAGGGCTTGAAATCGGTCATACTCGGCGTTGTTTCTGCTGCCGGGGCAGTATCTTGCCCAGCCGCCGAAGCGTCCTCCTGCGGCGCTGTTTTGCCGATACCACGGTCGATGTTCGCGGCAGCCGCGCGCTGCATGTCGTCGGTGATGTGGGTGTATATATCCAGCGTTGTCGCAGCCGACACATGACCCAGCATGGCGGAGAGCGTTTTCACGTCCATGCCGTTCTCCAGAGCCAAGGTCGCGAACGTATGACGAATATCATGAAAGCGAACGTGCTTGCAGCCCGCATGTTCCAAGATGAGTTGGAGTCTGCGGCGCACCACGCCGGGAGTGATGGGGCAGTCCTCCTTACCCGGCGACGGGAACATCCAGCGGGAGTTTACCGTTTCTTTGTACTCCCGCAGAACCTCAACCACAGCGGGCGGCAGGACGATCTTACGGATGGAGCTTTTCGTCTTGGGAGTGCTGAGCTGGAGCTCACCGCGCACATCGTAGACCTGCTTGTTCACGTTCAGCACGCCGGTCTTGAAGTTCAGGTCGTCCCACTGCAAAGCCATGAGCTCGCCGCGGCGCAGCCCGGTAGCCAAGTCCAGAAGGAAGAGCTCATAGTAACCCTCGGCCTTCGCCTGAATGAGAAACCTTTGCAGTTCTTCCCTTGTGAGCACCTGCATTTCCCGCGCCTTCTTCGGCGGTATCTTGCAGCCGATGGCCGGGTTCACACGGATGAGCCCCTCCTGCACCGCCTTCTCCAATGCGGAGCGGCAGGTGGCGTGACACATACGCACCGTCCGGTCGGATAGCCCCTCGCCGTATTTTTCGGTGAGGCGCTTCCGGCCGCCCTTTTTGATCCGACCGTAAAACTGCTGCAGGTCATTCTGCGTCAGCTTGTTCAGCGGGATGCCGCCGATCTCCGGGATGATGTGCAGACGGATACGATCCTCGTATGTTTTCTGAGTGGTGGGGCGTATCTTCGGCTTGGAGTGATTTTCGTACCAGTATCTTAGCCAGTCCCCGAAGAGCATCTCAGGACACACCTTCGCAGGCGTCTGCCCGCCGCACTCCTCCTTGAGCTTTTGGAGCTTTTCCAAGCACTCCTTCTTCGTTTTAGCAAGGACGTTTTTCGTCTTGGGGTAACCGTTGTCATCATAGCCGATGACGACGCGCCCCTCCCAGCGCCCGTCCTTGCGCTGCCTTACCGTTCCGTCCCCGGCTTTGCGTTTTCTTGCCACGGTTTCAGCTCCCTCCCAAATAAGTTTTCCATGAATCCGCCCACGATGCTGCTGGCCTGCTTCTGCATATCCGATGTGACGTGGGTGTAGGTGTCCAGCGTGAAGGACGCATTGGTGTGTCCCAAGATACCGGAGAGCGTTTTCGCGTCCACGCCGCTTGTGAGAGCATGTGTCGCAAACGTATGACGAAGATCATGGAAGCGTATGCTCGGCAGCTCCGCCCGCTGGAGCAGTGTCTTCATGTGGTGATATGCCGTGTTAGGATCAACGGGGTCTTCCGGTTTTACCGGGTCGGGGAATATCCACTGACTGAGCGCCTCCGCCTTGCGCCGACGCAGAATGTCGGCGACGCTTTTCGGCAGGATGATGGTGCGCATACCCTTATCTGTCTTTGTCTCGCCGAGAGTGTATTCGCCTTTCTTCTTGCTGTGCAGTGTGCGGCACACCCTCAGCGTTCCGGCGTCCCCGTCGAAGTCGCCCCATTGCAGACCGCAGATTTCACCGCGGCGCAGACCTGTCATCAGCTCTGTCTGGAAGAAGTCCCGCCAGACTTCATCCTGCTCTACCACTTCGAGGAAAGCGTCCAGCTCCGCGCGGGTGAGGATGCGCTTCGGCTTGTAGTTGGGCTTCGGCGTTGTCGTGCCCTCGGTCGGGTTCTTCGGTATGACATGCGCCTGTACCGCGTCCTTCATTGCGGCGTGGAGCATTGAATGTATGTGGCGGATCATGGTGTCGGAGAGCTGATGGTCAAGCTCCGGATGCGCCCGGATGCGCCCGTCTGTTTTGAGCCGCCGGTACATCCGCTGGATGTCCTGCTGCGAGACGAGGGAGACCTGTTTGCCGCCGAGCTGCGGCTTGATGTAGATGTCTATGTAGCTGCGGTATCTGTCGAGCGTGCTGGGGCGCACCGTGCCTGCCTTGTACTCTTCGAGCCAACGGTCGAGCCATTCGCCGAGCGTCATGCGGCTGTCCTCTGTCAGCTCGACATCGCGGTAGTTCTCAATGTTCTGATGGAGCTTGTCCAGCAGCGCTTTCTGCGTCTTGGCGTAGACGTGGCGGAACAGCGGCTCGCCGTTTTCCTTGTGACCGATAACGATGCGGCCTTCCCAGCGCCCGTCGTCACGCTTGCGCACCATGCCGTCACCGGATGGCCTTCGTTTTGCCATGTGCTTCACTTCCTTTGACTGAGATTTTTTTCAACACAAACAACTACCACACTTTGCGGAAAATAGCTATCGGAAATTTGAAAAGATCATTTTCACATCTGCATATTGAAACCGTGGTACTGTTCGTACTCGTCGTCCTCATCATCGTCGACGACGTACTTCACCGTCCGGTCGACCTTTCCACCGCGCTCAAGGATGCGCTGTATCTCCTCCTTGCTGTGATGCAGAGTCTCAAGATGGAAGCGGTCGTTGTCGCCGGTGTTCATCGCATCCATGATGGAGAGCAGACCGCAGACGGCGTCGTCGACCGTGGGCAGGAGCTCGCCGTACTCGGTGGCGTCGATGCGGCTTTCGAGATATTCGCAGCCGCCCATGTCGAAGTAGGCTTCCATGCTGCTGCGCAGAAGAGTCTGGTCGAAGAGCTTGCTGTCACGGCAGCGGATGTTTTCCGGTGTGGTGTAGGTGATGTATTTCTGGTTCGGTTCCCAGCGCACCTTGTAACCGAACTGCTCCATGAAGTTTATGAACTCCTCGCGCGTGGCGCAGTTCTCCATGGCCTCTTTGATGGTATAGCATAGCTGCTCCTTCCACGCGGGAATGTGGAACGGGTCTGCCTTGGTCTCGGTGAAGGACAGACCGTACTCCCGGCAGAGCTGATTGTTGTACTCCTTGGCCTGCTGCATCTCACGCGCGGTCTGATGGAACTTCCGCCCGGTCTCGAAGTTTACCGAGTTCATGACGATGTGGTTATGTATGTGCGCCGTGTTCATGTGCGTGACGACTATGCACTGATAATCCTTGAAGTATTCCGCGAACTTCAGACCGATCTCGTGCGCGGTCTTGAAGTCCAGCGGATCGTCGGGGGAGAAGGCTTGGACGATGTGATAGTAACTGCGTCCGTCCGTTTTGCGGAACTGTTTTTTCACCGCTTCAAACTCCGCCTGCGCAGTCTCGGCAACGCAGTTGACGCCGGAGATGAGACTGTCTACGGTTTTCTCCCGGTTCGTGACGTAGTCGAGTATGCCGCTCAGACTGCGTGAGACAGCAATGAATTTAACGTTTGCCATATCCCGCGGTACACCTCCATGAAGGGTTCGTAGTTCACCTGCGTGATGCGCCCCTGCCGCGCCATGACCGTGAGCTGATTCAGGTTGTTGCCCTGATAGCGCAGCTCCCGTAAGATTTCATCCATGCCTTCAATGACAACGATATCACGCTCCATGGCGGCGCGGCGCACGAACTCGCTCTCGGACATGTGCGCAGCTTGCGCCTTGCGGCGGATGCGCTCCTTTTCCCACCCGGCAACACGGGCGCGGATGAATTGATTTTTTGCCATAAACCATGCCTCCTTAAATGCTGATAGGGGTGTGGGCTTAGCCCGCTTGTCTGCCGAAGTGGGCGGGGAACGGGGCAGACGCCCCGTCCCGTACCACAAAGGCGAAACTTGTCATTCTCGAGGCGAGAATTTTCGGCGCTGCCGCGCGCCTCGAGGGGAAACGCCCTCATACCGCCCGATTTGGCAGCCATGGTGCGTCGCCTCCTTCCGGGAAAAATAGACTTTGGCAGGTCTGGAAATCCGCTGCCATCCCTCGGTTCAGCATTTCCTCGTACAGCATCAGTTTGAACACCGCTGCGCCGTAGGCTGTGTGCATCTCGTCGCGGCAGCGGCGGGCGAGGGACTTTTGCTCTTCGTTAAGATCGCTGCGGTTCTCATCGCAGAGAAAGAGAAGCAGTTCATCTTCGTCAATGGGCTCGCCGTGGCTCTTGCTCCACTCCGCTTGTATGTAACGCACCGTGTCGCGTGTGCGCCAGACAGTCGCCATTGGATCATGCTCCACGATGTGATTTGCAAGGTACTCTATCATGCGCGGTCACACTCCCTTCGCTGGTTTAGTTCCGCCAGATGTTTTTCAACCCGCAGCCGCTCCGTGTCGAGCTCCGCTTGCAGGAGCTGCCGCTCATAGTTGAGCTCCAGCGCCTCCTGTATCGGACGGATGGTGTAGATAAGACTGCCGTTGCGCACACGGCCGTCCTTTGTAATGATCGTGCTCGGCTCTGTGCGGATGAGACCCTTATCCTCAAGGCTGGCTACGTACTTTCGCACTGTGTTTTCACTTAGCCGCACCGCCTTGCCGATGGTGCGGTAGCTCGGATGACATTGATAGGTCACGCGGTCCTCACAGCGCAGGAGAAAATTATAGACCGAGATCTCGTATGAGCTGAGGCCGAGACTGAAAACCTCGTTGGGCACAAGGTAGTAGTGCTTGACCGGGTCGCGTTTGGGCCAGCGCTGAAACATCAGGCACCACCTCCTGTTTGCTCCTCCACCCACTGACAAAATTTTTCCTTGGGAACTATGATGCGGTTCCCGACCCGCAGAGCGGGGAAGCCCCGCTCGTGCATCAGTTCATATGCGCTGGAGATCGACACTCCCAGCACCTGCGCCACCGTGTTCGCATTGAGGAACAGCGGGAGCTGATCGTAGTTAGTGAATATGGATTCCTGCATTCGATCCCTCCTTCAAGTTTTGTTTGTTCAAGAAAATTTTTCTTGCGTTTCGGAGGTCTCTCTGTTAGACTGTTTGCAGATGGAGTCTGCGTTTTCCGAAACGTAGCGTGCCGCTGAACTGTTGCAGCAGTTTGGCGGCTTCATTTTTTTGCCTTCATCACTCCTTTCATTTCGTCTGTACCATGCGCCATACCCGTTCCTGCCCTGCGGCCTTGCTTGACCAACACAGCGTTTGCATCATCCTTGGTACGCTCAGCGTCGCTTCATTGCGCTACTTCCCCGGTGAGTATCATCTCTGGCGATGGGTGTTCAATTTTCAAGGTTCAGTGCGGCGTGTTATAATTTTCTGTTGACAATCGACCGCCCTGGTGATAGACTTATCTCAAATTTATTTTGACAGTCTATTTTGGGATTTGCATAGTAACATGTATTTCAAGATTTGTCAAGACTTATATTATAAAAATTTTGCGATTGTCTATTTGGAGGACGCTATGTCTTGGTACGCAAAGATGTATTTCTCAGGCGACAGAGAAATTTTTCAATACGATTCTATGGGAACTCAAGGCGCTCCCTCTGTGCAGAAGGAGCTTCCTTTCTTGGAGAGTCTGCTCTCGTTTCAGGAGCTTGACATAGCGGAGCAGACGCCACTGCTCAAGGACGTTGCCGACTGCTGGAGCAGATATATTGCCGACGATGACAAGGATGCGCTCGTCTCTGCGATGATGAAGCTCGGCGAGCTTGGCGCGAGGCACATATATTTTCAGCTCCTGTATGTGCGCTTCTATGAGCGGATGTCAAGACTGGCCTTTTCTGAAGACCGGGGGAGCGCAGAGGACGAGCAGATGCTCGATGAGTTGCGGCGCTTGCCGGAGATACTTCCGGTGTATCAGAAGCAGGTGCAGCGTTTCTTTGACTTGGTGCTGGACGTTGACACCGCCGGACGCGAACCGCAGGCCCAGGCGTCGAAGAATTATTATTACGATATCCCGAATGATCCGGGCTTGTTTAAGTTCCATCCCATTCCTCTCAGCTTTGAGCCGGTGGAATACCAGAAGTGCTCTCCGGTTTTGTACTCAGGAAGCATTGCCGACATGATCGACTACTCATTGCGCAGCTGCGTCGAGCGCGGCATCACCGTCCGCCGCTGCAAAAACTGCGGACGCTATTTCCCGCAGACAGGCCGCGTGAGCGCGGAGTACTGCGAGCGCCCTGTTCCGTCCGGACAGACTCGCTGCCGGGAGATCGGTGCCCTGAAGCAGTGGACGATACGCCAGTCGGAGGATCCGGTGTTCAAGGCGTACCGCAAGGAATACAAACGACGCTTCGCATGGATCAAGGCCGGGCGCATCACAGACAAGCAGTTTTACGACTGGAGCGAGCGCGCAAGAGAACAGAAAAAGAACTGCGACCGGGATATTATCTCAGCCGAGGAATTTTACGCTTGGCTGAAGACTTCGGAATAAAAAGAGACATGACGTTGACCGTTTTATGGTCAGCGTCATGTCTTTCATTGTCTATGGCGGAGTATCTGGTGAGGCGGTAATGGGGGGCGATGGGAATGGCATTGTTCAGGAGGGAGAGAACCGATGTGCTTACACCCGCATCCACTTTTTCATTTAGTTTGCATTCATGCCGAGCGGCTCGTAGGTCATCAGCTTTTTCTTCCAAAGAGTCTCCGTGTGAATTACATCATCTGGGGTTGCGGTCTTCGGTAGGAGCTGCAAAATAGAAAACTGAAAATATTTATATCTTTGCGGATAGTTACAGAGCAATTCTTTCATCAGCTTGTTGTCGCCGTGCAGAGAGTCAACGTAGTGAGTCCATCTTCCAAGCAGACCGTCTTTCCCGTATGCTGAGCCAACATATTGCTGCCCGTTCTCTCTGTCAACGATGAGATAGATCGCATTGACAGATGATAGTGCCGTATGCCACGATTCGTATGCCGTAGGATCCTTCACGATTTCCTTAAGCTCATCATAAGTGAGGATGAAATTTTCATACCCCGAAAAGGCACGCTTATCTTGAATGGCGACAATCGGCTTTTCATTTGTCGCTTTCTGTGCCCACGCAAGTGCGCCCTTGCCCCATTCAATCAGGAGCTGTCCCTCGTATTCTTTCAGCAAGTCGATGTGTTCCAATTCATAAAACATTTTCTGACCTTGGAACCAATCCTCCAGTGGAAAGCCGTCCGGTTTTACATCCTGCGTATCGCGGACACTGCCGTTCACTTTATAGCAAGCGAAGAATTTTGCTGTCGTACTTTTATCGCTGATGAAAACACACCAGTAGTCATATCCGTTGCTGAAATTATCACTTTGAACACGAGTGTACTCTGTGACCATTCCTTTTTCATAGCACTGTCGAAACTCTTTATCAGCCAAGGAATGCCGAATTAACTTTACTCGAGTTGGATCGAATCCAACTTTTATCAGCACATCCGAAAAATTTAGAATTGCCATTGACAGTCCTCCTCTTTTATGTCGTGCAGCAAATTCGCTTAATTGTTTTTCAACTGACTAGTTTAAAAGATGTTTACGGTATATGCTTGCCTTAGGCAGTGCCATATCCGAAATATTCTTCGACGATACAATTTAGCTGTGCAGAAATCTCAGAAAAGTCTCTGTTCAAATCCAAGGTTTTAACACTGATCAGGTTACCACTCATCTGATAACTGTTGTCCGGCTGAATGATCTCGTTGGTTGCAGCATACAGAAGCATCCCAGACACCCGATGCGGTGTGTCACCAAATTCTATGTCCTTGTTTTTTACATAGGTGAAAATCTGATATAGATTTCCAGAGTGTAGAGTATGAATATTATATCGTTCTTGCGTGGTATGTGTATAATACTTGGCATCGATGATGAGGACTTTGTTGCCCTTTTTCAGCGTGATGTCGCTTTGCATAATCGGAAGCATTGTGCCAATGCCATCGTCCAATGCCCACGGAATTTGGGAGGCTGTTGCTGTTACCTGTGGACATTCTTTGGCGTAATACTCCAATATGAATTTCTCATACAGTCGGTTCATTCTCTGCTCATCAACGAACGATGCCAATCGGTGCTCACCAGAGTCAGTAGTCAGCAGCATTCCCTCAAGGATAATCTGGCAAAGACTAATGAGCATGCGGTAGGTGCTGCTATTTCGCTGAAACCGAATTGCAGACCAACGAATCGTACTGGGGTCAATGATGTCGACATTAGAAAAAAACAACAGTTCCTTCTTTAAATCGTTCTTATATTCCTGATCCACATTTGCATGACGGAGCAAAAGCATCACGGTTGTCTTGAGAATCTGGTTCAGCAGATTGTTCTCAGAAAGCTCATCGTATTCGCAGGTCAATACACGTTTTCTTGAAAGACGGTTCTGTATAGTTCCAGGCATATTAATTTTACCACGAACGACAGCAACCATATCTTTTCGGTTCTGATACTCTCGGTAGAGTCCCTGCTTTAGTTGCCTTCCGATGCCTTTTGCAAGAATCGCCGCAAATAGGTTGTGTATGTTATCAAATTCTTCAGTAGCAACATCCTCATAGCCACCTTGGTTCAGAGTCGTGAAGGCATATGAAAGCATATAGTATATGTTTTTTATGAAGATGCTCTGGCTCTTAGTCATTGAAACACACCTTGCAGAATATTTTCCCAACGTTGAATCTTGTTTGTGTCATCAAACCAATATTCTCTGAGCATTGGCAGAATGTCATAGTCGACAATAGAGTGCAGCCATTCATCCGTGCAGACATCTCTACCACAGAAATAGCTGTGCCCGATACAGAATCCTTTGCCGAGAGACTTGTCAGCAGCAATTTCATGATTCAGGTCTTTTACTTTGGATATTAGATTGTCCAGCGTTTCATTGTTTAACTTATTTTGATAATGGATGAAGCCTTCGGAATCAAACCCAGGTTCCACTTCGAAGAAACTGAATCGGCGACGGAGCGCGTAATCAATCATAGCGAGGCTTCGGTCTGCTGTGTTCATCATGCCTATGATATACAGATTTTTAGGTACAGAGAAAGAGAGACCGTTGTATGCTAACGTCGCTTTAAAGCCTCGGTAATCCTTTTCTATCAGCATGAGTAGCTCACCGAAAATCTTGCTCATATTGCCACGGTTTATTTCATCGATGATAAAGAAAAACTCTTTATCCGGCTGATTGGCGGCCCTTTGGCAGAAACGATAGAAGATGCCATACTTCAGTTCGAAACCGTTCTCTATCGGCTTGTAGCCCATCATGAAATCCTCATAGGAATAATTCTGGTGGAACTGGACGAACTCGATACGACTATCATCCTTTTCTCCCATCATAGACCATGCCAGACGCCTTGCAGCAAAAGTTTTACCTACGCCTGGAGCGCCTTGCAGTATAATATTCTTCTTGTTATGCAAAACTGCTACAAGGCTTTCATAGCGCTTTTCTGCCATATATACTTCATCAAGAAAATCGCTTTTTGTGTAGGTATCAATAGACACCTCGGGCGTAACCGGGTTTTCTTCACGAATCATGTCTAGTATGAAATCGTATTCGCCCTTGGTGAGCTTGAAAAGACTGCCCTGTGGGTTCTGAAAATATTCCATGCGTTCCAGCTCCGGGCATTCTTTCAACGTCGCATAGTCAATGGGAGAAATCAATCCTTCCACTTTCTCAAAAAAGATTTTCTCACCATCTTGCTCTGTACAGACACGACCAATTGCAACGATTTGCTTTACAGGATTAGACTCATAACCGATAACCATATCACCGGATTTTGCATCCAAGAAGTTCTGGAAAATGCGACGCTTATTCCCGTTTTCATTTAAGAGCGTGTAAGACTGCACTTCGCCGATGGCGATATCAGAAAAACTCCAGATTTTTGGGTTCGCATTCAGCCACCAATAGCTACACGCTTCCTCTCCGGGCGCGGTAGTAACATACAGCTCAACGTTGCTCAAATCCATATTGTCGAGGGCTGCCGAGAGCTCATCCCGTAGTTTCCAAATAAAACTACCATCTTCATATTTCACCGAATTGCGGCCAGTGTAAAGGACAGTCCACCATTGTGTGGAGCCATCTTCTCTTATTGCAGGATCAATCCCAGCGACTTCACATATACGCCGCGCAAGAGCAACAGAACCGGAGCTGTAAAAGCTTTTTGTTTCACCGTATTTGACTGCCAGCTGCGTACAAGATGCCATTCCGCCGTAATCCTTCATGCGCTTCATAATTTTAAGCGCACTGGAAGTGAAAACAGTTTTGTCTATCAGAAGATTTTCCCAATCATTAACTGATAGGCCAGGATTGTAATCCACTCCGCACCAGCCATGGGCCAAATTTGCATTAGCATTCCTATGAGAATAATATCTGCTTATATAAAATCCTACATCAATGGTCAGGGTTTTGAGCGCGGGATCGGGGTAATAAATATCTGTTAGCTGTGACTGAAACAGATAAACAAGTTCCCGATCATTCATGATGAACATACTGATCTCATCGTAGAGTTGCAGAAAGTTATGAATATTGTCCGCATAGGCACCCTTTTTAAAGCGGTAATTCGCTTCAAGCACATTTGCGACTGTTTTTACTTCGCTGAACTTATAGATGTAGTATTTGTCAGGGTAACGCAGCCAGAGGTATGTACTGATAGCATTCTCATACTGGTAGTGTTGTGCTGCACCATTCCCATATTTCTCTAACAGAATAGAGGATCGGTACTTGAACAAATCCATGCGTTCAAGAATATCCCTGCTCTCATCAAACAGGGCAATAAACATTTCACGTACTTCTTCTGGCGCAGCTTTGGCAAAGTATACAATCATCCTTCTTGGAAAATTATTGGTTGAGGCAAGCAGATTGGAGGTTTTTCCAAGAGAACGATTCAGCATTTCAGGAAAATCAGAAGCGTTCACATCCCAATTATCTTGAAACCATTTAACAGCTTCCCATTTATATCTTTCATTGTCCCATTGCCTGGAGGCAAAGTCCTGCTTGTAATGTGCCAGTACATCTTTCAATCGGAATTCATCAAACATGAAAGCACCTCTTTATGCATTTCGCAGGCTTTTGTAAATTTCATCTGTGAAAATACCGAGTACCTGCCGCTTGAGTTCGTCATTGCTGAGAAGGAGAGAGAAAAAATCTTGGTTTTGCTCCAACCCTTCGATT
>ULRD01038833.1_pt1 | contig 28715 bp, 28 predicted proteins | sample 1955181 | NCBI WGS metagenome assembly ULRD01 (sample SAMEA4835675, study PRJEB28245) | human gut metagenome | biome: gut microbiome; material: fecal sample | place: Denmark | collected 2008
GATTGCTTGTGCAGATTGGGCAAGGCGAAAGTCTTGTCCATCAGCCTGAACGGACTGAAAAGCAATGTCATCTATAGCGGCATGAAACTCCAAATCCCCTATAAGTAAACCGAAAGCCCATCGAGGAGAGCATTTTCTCTTCGCTGGGCTTTTTCTATTCGTTCGTTTTAGTAGCTTCGCTTAAAATTTCGGGGAATTCATCTTTGCTCCCTCCGGTGTCACTGCTATACAGCTTACCAGAGAGCCTCACTATAAGTAATTATGTAGTCGTTTCAATTCCTAATTCAATAAAATTCTCATCGCCGATTGAGCATGATGCTGCACCCAAACTGCCGCTTGAAGCTGCTTTTCAGTTTCGGCTCGCTCATACAAACAGGACATTTCTTCTGCTTGGAATCATCCGTATCGGGCTGCCCGGAGCGGCACGTTTTCCGGATCGGGTGTGACATTTTCCGGCGCCGATGATATTTCGCTGATCGCCATGCCGTATAGCTGCGAACATATCCGGCTTTGCTGCTCTCAAGCGTATACATCCGGAAGCAAAGGCACGAGAGATCGCGCCGTCTGTGTGCGCGCCCGCTGTAAGGCGGCGGCAGAAAATCAGACCTGTGGTGGGGCAAAACTGGTGCATTCCCGTTGATTTGCTCCGCGAAATGTGTTACGCTCTCAGTGCTGGAAGCCCGGCACTGGCCGGGAAATTTTCGTTTATGGGAAGACAGGTATGGACTATTATCTTCTTGCGGATATGACGGTGCAGATCGGCTACGAGCTCGCGGTCGCCGGGGCGGAGACGTACCGGGTCGAGGAGACCATGCGCCGTGTGATCGAGGCATATGGCACGGAGGGACAGGTGTTTGCCATCCCGAACTGTGTTGCGGTGAGCTTCGTGACGCCGAATACGAAGCCGCTGGCCATCATGAAGCGCGTGAGCTACCACGGCAACGACCTCGAGCGCATTGAAAAGCTCAACGCGCTCAGCCGGCGCATCTGCGCCGAAGTCCCGGAGCCGCAGGAGGCGCAGCACTGGCTCAAAGAGACGATGGCTGCCGTCCGCAGCTATGCCGTGTGGACATATTACCTCGGCAATTTCATGGCGGCGGCGGGTTTTTGCTGCGTATTCGGCGGCACGGTGCGCGATTGGCTCTGGGCAGGGCTGAGCGGCCTGATCATCGGCTTTGTGACGCGCTGTATGGACCGGCTGGAGGTCAACCCGTTTTTCAGCACCATTGCGGCGTCCTTTCTCATGGCGCTGCCGGCGTATCTCGCTGCCGGGCTCGGCTGGCTCGACTGCGTGGCGGTCGTCATCATTGGCGCGCTGATGCTGCTCGTGCCCGGACTGCTCATCACAAATTCGATGCGCGACATCATCTACGGCGACACGAGCTCCGGCGTCAGCCGCATCGTGCAGGTGCTGCTCTCGGCGTTCGCCATCGCGCTCGGCACGGCGGCGGCGTGGCACGTCACGACGCCGATCTACGGACATGCGGAGGCGGCTGCGGCGCTGACCTATCCGCTCTGGGCGCAGGGGATCGCAACGTTTTTCGCCTGCATGGGGTTCGTGATCCTGTTTAACGTCCACGACTGGGGCAGCGTTTTATGTGCGCTTGGCAGCGCGCTGACATGGATCGTGTACCTGCTGTGCAGCAGGGCCGGGTTCAGTATCTACAGCGCCAACTTCTTTTCCGAGGTCGTGGCCGCCGTGTATTCCGAGGGCATGGGGCGCTGGCGCAAGTGCCCGGTCACGTCCTATCTGGTCATCTCCAGCATTCCGCTGCTGCCCGGCGCGGGTATTTATTACACGATGAGCATCGGCCTTTCGGGCTCCGTGCAGGCGGCGCTGCAAAAGGGACTGGAGACGGCCGGGATCGCGGGCAGTCTGGCAGTTGGTATCCTGCTGGTGTCGACAGTGTTTCGTGCTGCGAATGCGCGCCGGCATCCCGCGGCGCATCTGTAGGGAAGGAGCGAGCAATGAACAAGCCGAATGTGCTTTTGTTTGATATCGACAACACGCTGCTGGATTTCAGCGCCGGCGCGATGCAGGCAATGGAGGAGATCTTCCGCGCGGCAGGACTGCCGTATGCGCCGGAGATGTTCGCCGTGTTTCAGGTGGAGAACGACAAGCTCTGGGCGCGGATCGAGCGCGGCGAGCTGACGATCGCCGGGCTGCGGGACGTGCGCTGGCAGACGATCCTGGCGCGGCTCGGGCTGGAGGCTGACGGCGCGGCGATGGAGGATGCGTTCCGCGACCGTCTGCATGAGAGCGCGGTCCCGGTCGCGGGCGCGCCGGAGGTGCTGGCGCGGCTGCATGGGAAATACCGCCTGTGCGCTGCAAGCAACGGGCCGTATGCGCAGCAGGTGAACCGTCTGCGCCGGGCCGGGATGCTCGATGCGTTTGAGCGGCTGTTCATCTCCGGGCAGATGGGCGCAGAGAAGCCGAGCCGGGTATTCTTTGACCGGTGTCTTGCGCAGCTGCCCGGTGTTCGGCCGGAACAGTGCCTGATGATCGGTGATTCGCTCACGGCGGACATTGCGGGCGGCAGGGCAGCGGGGATGCGCACCTGCTGGTTCGACCCCGCCGACCGCGGCACGGCCATGCCGCCGCAGGCGGACTGGCGCATCACGCGGCTGGAGGAATTGTTCGATATTCTCTAAGAAAGCGCAAAAAGCAGACCGCCCTCGCTTTGCTGAGCGAGGGCGGCTTTCCTATATGCATACAAAAACGCGGGTGCAGATCACTCTGCACCCGCGCGGGTTTTGTGCGGTTTTCGGGGTCAGCCGAAGATCAGATCTTCATGCAGACGTCCCATGCACGCCAGATGACGGTGCGCAGGTTGCCGATGGCAACGCAGTCACCGACGCGGTGCACGTGACGGCCCTTGTCGCCAACCGGAGCCGGCACGAAGCCGATGCCGTTGATGACGTTGTCGCAAGCGACCTCGAAGGTCTTGCCGTCCTGACCCTTGACGGTAACGCCGCCGTCGTGGATCTCGGTGATGGTGGAGTGCAGGTAGGTCGGGACCTTGTGGTACTCCATCGCGTCACGCAGGAAGGAGGTGTTGGCAAGGCAGGTAGCCTGAGCAGCAACCAGGTCGCCGGCGTACTCGACAATGATCGGGTGCTTGCCCTGGAGAATCAGGTCGTAAGCCGCCTCGCAGGAGGACTGGCCGCCGCCGAAGAACAGGACCTTGTCGCCGACTTCCTTCTTCTCCTTGAGCAGTTCGGTGAAGCTCATGGTCTTCTCGAAGCCCGGGATCATGGGCATGGTTCTCGGCACGGAGCCGGTGGCCACGATGATCTCGTCAAAGCCGCGCATGGTGCCAAGGTCGGTGACCTCGGTGTTGAAGCGGATGTCGATGCCCTGCTTCGCGACTTCCTTCTTGTACCACTCAATGAGTTCCTTGTCGTTCTCTTTGAAGCTCATCGCGGAAGCGGTGAGGAACAGGCCGCCGAGCTCGTTGGTCTTTTCGAAGAGGACCGGCTTGTGGCCGCGCTTTTTGAGGACAAGCGCGCACTCCATGCCGCCGATGCCGCCGCCGATGATGGCGACCTTCTTCGGGCTCTTGGTTGGAACGATCTTATACTTGTTGTGCTGCATGGTCGTCGGGTTCAGCGCGCAGCGGCCCAGGTGCAGGGAATCCTGCGTGCTCTGGATGTTCGCCGTGCCCTTGAACTTCGCAAAGTTGAAGCAGCCGTTGTGGCAGCGGATGCAGGGCTTGATCTCGTCCTGACGGCCCTCGAGGATCTTGTGGATCCACTCGGGGTCAACGAGGTTCTGACGCGCGATGGCAACTGCATCGAGACGGCCGGCAGCGATCTCTTCCGCGGCCTTGACCGGATCCATACGGCCGGCGCAGGCGACGGGCTTGTCGGTGAACTTCTTGATGTGCTCGACGTACTCGAGGTTGCAGTTGTCGGGCATGTACTGAGGCGGATGTGCCCAGTACCATGCGTCGTAAGTACCGTTGTCGCAGTTGAACATGTCGTAGCCGGCATCGCCCAGGTACTTGATGGCCTTCTCGGACTCGGGCATGTCACGGCCGAACTCTTCGAAGTCGGTCTCATACGGCATAGCGCCCTTGCCCCAAGCCTTGGTCTTGGAGACGACGGAGTAACGCAGGGACACCGGGAAGTCGGCGCCGGCCTGACGCTTGATGGACTGCACGATCTCGACCGGGAAACGGAAACGGTTCTCGAAAGAGCCGCCGTACTCGTCGGTACGATGGTTCCAGTTGGCGATGGTGAACTGGTCAAGCAGATAGCCTTCGTGGACGGCGTGGATCTCAACGCCGTCGACACCGGCCTCACGCAGAAGCTTCGCGGTCTTGCCGAACGCATCGACCATCTCGTGGATCTCTTCGACGGTCATCGGACGGGAGAGCATGTCCTCCTGCCAACGGTTCGGGGTAGCGGAAGCGGAAGCGCAGCAGTAGCTGACGTCGATGACGGGCTTGGCAAGGGCGCCGAGCACCTTGTTGTTGTTCAGAGTGACCATCCAGGGGGCAACAGCCATGGAGCGGCCGAAACCAGCGGCGAGCTGAATGAACAGCTTGGAGCCGGTCTTGTGGTACTCGACCATGTAGTCGGCGAGTTCCTTAAACATCTTCTTGTTCTGCCAGAGCCATCTGCGGCCCATGGTGTCACGGACACACTGCATGCCCGGGAGAACCAGACCGACGCCGTCCTGTGCACGGTTGAGCAGGAAGTTCGCAGCTTCCTTATCAAAGTGGCAGGGCTCCAGCCATCCAAACAGAGAGGTGCCGCCCATGGAGCACTGGACAATGCGGTTTTTGATCTCGACATTGCCAATCTTCCACGGAGTAAATAGCGCGCTATACTTTTCGTCCATGAAATACATCCTTCCTTTTTCTTTTATTACGAAGATGATCCTGCTGTTGCTCGCAGCAGATCATCGAACGTTTTCGTAAGTATGACACCGCGGTGCAGTGAACACGATGCATACATACTGCGCATAGCATAACATACTTTTTGACAAAAAGCAATGAAATAAAATCGACCGGCTCGTATATTTTGCTCACAAAAAGCGTAAAAGTGTGACACCAGTGGAAGAAAACGTCTGAAAATTCCAAAAAGAAGCAGCACGGCGGAAAGCCAACGTTTAGTCAAATAATGGTATATTTTTAGCAGTGTGTCAATTTTAGGACACATTGACTTCCGGGTGTTCAGCGAAAAAACTACTTGAAATCCAGCGGCGACTGTGCTATGTTAATGCTATTCTTTCTTAGACCTACAAAAAAGATATGTATTAGGAGGCTTTGCTATGAGCAAGCAACTGAACCGGGAGGAAGCCTGGGCACTGTTGACGGAATACAATCAGGACCCGTTCCATCTGCACCATGCCCGCACGGTCGAGGGCGTCATGCGCTATTTCGCGCAGGAGCTCGGCTACGGCGACGAGGTGGATTTCTGGGGCATTGTCGGCCTGCTGCATGATCTGGACTTTGAGCGCTATCCCGATCAGCACTGCATCCAGTCGCAGGAGATCATGCGCGAGCGCGACCTCGACGAGCGGCTGATCCACGCCACAGCCAGCCACGGCTACGGCATCACGGTGGACATCCAGCCGGAGCACGAGATGGAAAAGGTGCTCTTTGCGACCGATGAGCTGACCGGCCTGATCGGCGCGGCGGCGCTGATGCGTCCGTCCAAGAGCGTGCAGGATATGGAGCTCAAGTCGCTCAAGAAGAAATATAAGAGCAGCGGCTTTGCGGCCGGCTGCTCGCGCGAGGTGATCCAGCGCGGCGCGGACATGCTCGGCTGGAGTTTGGACGAGCTACTGACGCGCACGCTCGACGCCATGCGCGTGGTCGAGCCGCTCGTGGCCGAACAGGAAGCCAAAGAAGCCAAATAAGAAAAGGCCGGGGATGCGCCCCGGCTTTTTTTACATCTGCAACATTCGACTTGAATTCCTTGTGATTTGGTAGTATATTATCCTTAGCATCTGCACACACACCTGTGCAGCAAGGAGGCAACAGATTATGGTCATCTCAACCAAGGGGCGCTACGCGCTGCGCCTGATGATCGACCTGGCGCAGCATTGCGACGAGGGCTTCATCTCGCTCAAGACCGTGTCACAGCGGCAGGATGTGTCCCTGAAATATATGGAGGCGATCGCGGCGGCACTCAACCGCGCCAACCTCGTCAACAGCCAGCGCGGCAAGGAGGGCGGCTACTGTCTGAGCCGGCCGGCGAGCGAGATCACGGTCGCGGAGGTGCTGCACAGCACCGAGGGCAGCATGGCCGCCGTGTCGTGTCTTGACGCCGGGGAGAATGGCTGTGAGCGCGCGGCCCAGTGCCTGACGCTGCCGATGTGGAAAAAGCTCGACGCCGTTATGGATAACTACCTGTCCGGGGTGTCCGTGCAGGACCTGCTCGACGGCAAGGCATAAGGGCGCAGAACCGGGGAAAGAACGTGTGTTTTCTTTCCCCGGTTTTCTTTTTCAAATTCCTATTGACAATGTGGGAAATACATGGTATCATTTACCCACAAAGCAAATAGGAATTAAAGGAGGACAGTCTCATGCGCGTCTACGCAGACAATGCGGCAACCACAAAGCTATCCCCCGCCGCAAAGGAAGCCATGCTTCCGTATTTTGACGAGATCTACGGCAATCCCAGCACGCTCTACACCCTCGGGCAGGAGGCGGCCGAGCATCTGCTCGCCTGCCGCACCGAGATCGCGCAGCTGATCGGCGCTGCCGACCCGCGCGAGATCGTGTTCACCTCCGGCGGCAGCGAGGCTGACAATCAGGCCATCATCTCCGCCGCCAGAAACGGCGCTCGCAAAGGGAAAAAACATCTGATATCCACGAAATTCGAGCACCACGCGGTGCTGCACACGCTCGACAAGCTCCGTAAGGAGGGCTTTGACGTGACGCTGCTGGATGTGCACGAAAACGGCGTTGTCCGCGTCGAGGACGTGGCCGCGGCCATCCGGGACGACACGGCGCTCGTGTCCGTCATGTTCGCCAACAACGAGATCGGCACCATCCAGCCCATTGAGGCCATCGGCGCGCTCTGCCGCGAGCGGGGCATCCCGTTCCACACGGACGCGGTGCAGGCCGTCGGCCACGTCCCCGTGGACGTGCAGGCGATGCACATCGACCTGCTCTCGTGCTCGGCGCACAAGTTCCACGGCCCGCGCGGCGTCGGCTTTTTGTACGCCAGGCGCGGCATCCCGCTCACGAACATCATCGAGGGCGGCGCGCAGGAGCGCGGCAAGCGCGGCGGCACGGAGAACACTCCGGCTATCGCCGGCATGGCCGCAGCGCTGCGCGAGGCGGTCGAGCACATGGCTGAGAACACGGAGAAAGTCACGCGCCTGCGCGAGACGCTCATTGCCGGCCTCTCGACCATCGAGCACGCCCGGCTCAACGGCGACCGCGACCGGCGTGTGCCCGGCACGGTGAACTTCTGCTTCGAGGGCATCGAGGGCGAGTCGCTGCTGCTCCTGCTCGACCGCAAGGGCATCGCCGCTTCATCCGGCAGCGCCTGCACGTCCGGCTCGCTCGACCCCAGCCATGTGCTGCTGGCCATCGGCCTGCCGCATGAGGTGGCGCACGGTTCGCTGCGCCTGTCCGTGGGCGAATACAATACGGACGAGGAAATGACATACATCGTGGACAATGTCCGGCAGGTGGTCGCCTACCTGCGCAGCATCTCCCCGGTGTGGGACGAGCTGGAGACCGGCGCGCGCCCGCACCTGATCTAACACAAAATGATACAAAGGAGGCTTTCCTATGGCACTGTACAGCGAAAAGGTCATGGACCATTTTGAAAACCCCCGCAACGTTGGCAAGATGCCCGACGCCGACGGCATCGGTGAAGTCGGCAACGCCAAGTGCGGCGACATCATGCGGATGTATATCAAGGTAAACGACGGCATCATCTCGGACGTGAAGTTCAACACGTTCGGCTGCGGCAGCGCGATCGCGTCCTCGTCGATGGCGACCGAGATGATCAAAGGCAAGCCCATCTCGGAGGCGCTGGCACTGTCCAACAAGGCGGTCGTGGAAGCGCTCGACGGCCTGCCGGCTCAGAAGATCCACTGCTCCGTGCTCGCGGAGGAAGCGGTCAAGGCGGCCGTGAAGGACTACTACGACAAAAACGGCATCGCCTACGACGCCGCGCTCTTTGCAGAGCATGACTGCGCCGCCTGTCACGGCGGCTGATACCACCCTGCTGCTTCTCTTCCCCCTTCTATGTTTTGCGGAAAGCACCCGTCCATTCGGCCGGGTGCTTTCTGTATGCCCGCAAAAAACACCCCCGCAGGTTTCCCGGGAAGCCTGCGGGGGAGCGGTGCGTCAGTAATAGATGCTGTTTCGCTTGGGCCTTGGTCGGAAGTGGATGCCCGACACCATGCCGAGCGCGGCAAACGTTGTGAACAGGGAAGAGCCGCCGTAGCTGAAAAACGGCAGCGTGATGCCGATGACGGGCGTGATGCCGATGCACATGCCGATGTTCTCAAACGTCTGGAACGTCAAAAACGCGGCCACGCCGAAGCACACGAGCGAGCCCATGTTGCTGCCCGAGCGGATGCCGACCATGACGCAGCGGATGATGATGATCAGCAGCAGCACGATGACGAGGATGCAGGCAATCATGCCGAGCTCCTCGCCGATGACGGCATAGATAAAGTCTGTGTGCTTGCCGGCGAGGGCGTTGGACTGGCTCTGCGTGCCGTGGCCGAGGCCCGCGCCGGTCCACTGGCCGGAAGCGAGCGCGATCTTGCTCTGGTGCGGCTGCCAGTTGATGCCGGTGTTCGTCGGGTCGATGCTGGAGTCATACGGCGCGAGGATGCGGTTTTTCTGATAGTCGTGCAGCACGAATTTCCACAGCAGCGGGATCATCGCGGCGATGGCCGCAAAGCCGATCGCAAACCAGTGCAGCGCAAAGCCCGCGGCAAAGAGCATCACGAGGAAGATGGAGAAAAAGATCAGCGCCGAGCCGAGGTCAGACGACACGACGAGGATCAGCCCGAACAGCAGCACGAAATGGCCCGCCAACTGCGCGACCGACCACACGGAGTTGAGGTCGTGGTATTCTTTCAAGTAGCTGGTCTGCTTTGCCAGAATGATGATGAACGTGAGCTTGACGACCTCCGTCGGCTGGATGCCGATGCCGAAAAAGCGCAGCCAGCCGGTGTTGCCGGTGTTGTCGCTCACGCCGAAGGGGATCAGCAGCAGCAGAAAGACCACGTTGAACGCGCACAGGATCTGCCACTTGTCGGCCAGCACATCCACGTCCAGCACGGTCATGACCACGAACGCGAAAACGCCGAGGATGAGCGACGCGCTCTGCACGATGACATACTTGGCCGAGTGGTACGACGCCGTGGCGCTCGAGATGACGACGATGCCGAAAATGGCGCAGATGAGGCCCATCACGAGCAGGAAAATATCCGCCCGGTGAAAAAACTCCTTTGCGTAGGACATGGCTTTTTTCATAATGGCCTCCTTTCCGCCGCGGCGGCGTTTTGAAATCGGCGCTTATTATATCACACAAAACGACTTTACGCAACGGCCGAAACCGTGCTATAATACTTCTTCAGAATCGGAGGGATATCATGCAGGAATATCTGACCCACAGCGAAGCGGAGACCGAACAGGCCGGCGCGGACTTTGCGCGCGCCCTGCCGGACGGCAAGGTCGTGGCCATGTACGGCGAGCTCGGCAGCGGAAAGACCGCCTTTGTGCGCGGCATGGCCCGCGGCATGGGGCTGACGTGCCGCGTCTCGAGTCCGACATTCACGATCGTGAACGAATATGAAGGGCCCCGCGAGCTGATCCATTTTGATATGTACCGTCTCGGCAGTGCCGACGAGCTGTTCGACATTGGCTGGGAGGATTATGTCAACCGCGGTTCCGTCTGCGCCGTCGAGTGGAGCGAGAACGTGGAGGACGCTTTTTACGGCGACGAGGTCGTGGTCCGGTTTGAAAAACTCGGCCCGACGACCCGGCGCATCACGATCACGGAAGGGAGCGGGACATCATGCTGATCCTCGCACTGGAGTCCTCGGCCAAGGCGGCGTCGGTCGCCCTGTGCCGCGATGGAGTGCTCATTGCCCAGAGCCAGCAGTGCAGCGGCCTGACGCACAGCTGCACGCTGCTGCCGATGGCGGAGCAAATGCTGAAAAATACCGATACCAGGCTTGCGGACGTCGACGCCATCGCCGTCGCGCGCGGGCCGGGCTCGTTCACCGGCGTGCGCATCGGCGTGTCCACGGCCAAGGGGCTTGCCTGGGGCGCGCAGAAGCCCGCCATCGGCGTGTCCACGCTCGAGGCCATGGCGTATCACGGTCTCGCGGCGGGGGAGGGCGCGCTCGTGTGCGCGGCCATGGATGCCCGCCGCAGCCAGATCTACAACGCCCTGTTCGAGATCCGGGGCGGAAAACCGGTGCGTCTTTGTGAAGACCGTGCGATTTCGCTCGCGGAGCTGGGCGAAGAACTGGGAAAAATGCAGAAATCCGCTTTTCTGGTTGGCGACGGCGCACAGTTGTGTTATAATACGTGTTTGGACATGGGCATCCCTGCGGTGCTGGCGCCGGGCAATCTGGTCAGCCAGAGCGCGTGGGGCGTGGCCATGGCCGCCTTCGGGCAGACGCCGGCCCCGGCGGAGGAACTGCTCCCGGTCTATCTGCGCCTGTCGCAGGCCGAGCGGGAACGCCAGGCACGGCTGGCTGCTCAGACGGCGCAAGAATGAAAAATTGAATCAACAAAGGAGACGACGAGATGAGTAAAGTTCACGTTTTTGACCACCCGCTGATCCAGCACAAGCTCTCGATCCTGCGCGACAAGAACACCAGCGTCAAGGAGTTCCGGGAACTGATTTCCGAGATCGCCATGCTGATGTGCTTTGAGGCTACGCGCGACCTCCCGCTCGAGGAGATCGACGTGGAGACCCCGGTCGCCACGGCGCACTGCAAGCACATCGCCGGCAAGAAGCTGGCCATCGTGCCGATCCTCCGCGCCGGTCTCGGCATGGTCGACGGCATGGTCACCATGATGCCGAACGTCAAGGTCGGCCACATTGGCCTGTTCCGCGACCCGCAGACGCTTGAGCCCGTGAAGTATTACTTCAAGATGCCGCCCGACATTGCCGAGCGCGACGTCATCATCGTCGATCCCATGCTCGCCACCGGCGGCAGCGCGTCCGCCGCGGTGCAGTTCATGAAGGAAGTCGGCTGCAAGCACATCAAGCTCATGTGCATCATCGGCGCCCCCGAGGGCGTGGCCGTGATGCAGAAAGAGCATCCGGATGTGGACATCTACGTCGCAGCGCTCGACGATCATCTCAACGAGCACGGCTACATCGTCCCCGGTCTGGGCGACGCGGGCGACCGCATCTTCGGCACCAAGTAATTCTCTCCTGTTGATCCGTAAAGCAAACACCCGGTATTGGCGCGCCAATACCGGGTGTTTTTTGCCCTTTTACTGCAGGTTCAGGTGCTTGCGCAGCATGCCGTGCGTGAGGAAGAAAAAGCCCACGCAAAACGCCAGCGCGCCCACACACGCGCAGCCGAGCACGGTCCAGAGCGCCTGCAGCACGGTCATCGTGTTGACGGCCGAGCTGGCAGGCCCGTAGAACGCGCCGAAGATCAGCGTCAGCACGATGCGCGTGCCGATCCAGAGCACAAAGAAGAACACGACGGACATGAGTCCCTTGTTTTTCTTGAAACTCTGACCGATCGCCATGGCGGCGTAGGTCATCAGGCACAGGGCAAGGCCGCACAAAACCACCAGCACGACCACGCCGACGGTGAGCCAGCCGGCCTGCGCCTGCGTGATCGGCGGCATACTGTACGGTGCGCCGAAGGTAAAGGCAAACCGAAACCGGACGATATCCTCGTAGCCGCCGAGCATGCCGGACAGCAGCATGCCGAGCGCGTCGACCGCGAACGTGCCGAGAAACCACACAATCGAGACGATCAGCTTCGAGAAGATCAGCTCCGTCGTCGAGACCGGCAGCGTGAACATCAGGTAGCCCTCGTCCGTCATCAGGTTGCGGTAAAACCGCAGGATCATGAGCACGACCGTCGTCACGACGGCGGCGATGAGTGAGAGTGAAAACACGAACGCCACGAGCGCGCTGATGGCGCGGATCAGAAAGCCGTTCTGGTTTTCACACAGGCGGGTGACCAGGTTCGTGAACAGGCCGAGCACCGGCACGGCCGCATACAGCGGCAGCATGATGCGCGCTGTCGCGCGAAAATCCTGCTTTAAGAGTTTTCCTAGCATCTGAATACCTCCCGAAACACAGCGTCCACCGATTTGCCCTCCCTGGCGCGCAGCTCGTCGGCCGACGACTGCAGCAGCAGATGGCCGCGGTTGAGAAACGCCACGTCGTCGAGGATATTCTCCACGTCCGCGATCAGGTGCGTGGAGATGACGACGGCGGCCTCGGGGTTGTAGTTGCTGATAATGGTGTTGAGAATGAAATCGCGCGTCGCGGGGTCGACGCCGCCGATCGGCTCGTCGAGCAGGTAGAGCTTCGCCTTGCGGCTCATGACGAGGATGAGCTGCACCTTTTCGCGCGTGCCCTTCGACATCTGCTTGATCTGCTGCTTGGGCTGGATGCCGAGCCGCTGCATCATCTGCACGGCCGCGTCGCGGTCAAAATCATCGTAAAAATCGCCGAAGAACGCCAGCAGCTGCAGCGCCGTCATCCAGTCGGCAAAATAGGTGCGCTCCGGCAGATAGGACACGATCTTCTTCGTCTCCCTGCACGGCGCCTTGCCGTCGATGAGAATTTCCCCGGCGTCCGGCGTGAGCAGTCCGTTGGCCAGCTTGATGAGCGTGCTCTTGCCGCTGCCGTTCGGGCCGAGCAGGCCGACGATGTGCCCCGGCTCGACCGAGAGGTCCACGCGGTCGAGCGCCGGCTCCGCGCCGTAGCTCTTGCACAGACCCTTGCATTCGAGAATTGCCATGTTACATTTCCTCCTTTGCCTGCCGCAGATCCTGCTGCAGCAGCTCGAGCGCCTGCGCCCGGTCATAGCCGAGCTGCGCCAGCGCCTGCCAGAATGCGTCGATGCCGGCCTGCGCCAGCCGCCGCTTTTCCCGGTCGATGCGCGCCAGATCCTCTGTCACGGTGCGGCCGGCCGTGCGCTGCGTCCGGATCAGCTCCAGACGCTCGAGCTCGGCGAGCGCACGCTGCATCGTGTTCGGATTCACGCCGGCGTCGGACGCGAAGTCGCGCACCGACGGCAGCTTGCTCCCGGGCGGAAACTGCCCGAGAATGATCGCGCGGGCGATCTGGTCCACGAGCTGCGTGTAGACAGGCGCGTCGTTGCGGATGTTCCAGTTCATGATGCCGCCTCCTGTCGAAATTGTGTATCGCTGTATTAAGCGATTAAGACAATAGCACAATGTGCGCGGGATGTCAAGCCCAATTTTGCAAAAAAACAAAAACCGCCCGCAGCGATCGCTGCGGGCGCAAAGATTGCAGATTCAGATTTCGATTTCTTCCTTGACCGTGTCTTCCGCGAACGGAAGCGCAGCGGCCCTTCGCTGTGCGAGCAGGCCGGGGAGGATGGACACCAGACTGCCGCAGAGGATGCACGCGATACCGGCGAGCATATTGCCCGGGATGGCCTCGTGCAGCACCAGAAACGCCAGCAGCGGCGCGAGCGCGGGCTTGAAGAAGAACACGAGCGACGTTGTCTGCGCACTCGTGATCTCCATCGACAGGAAGTAGCATGTGAAGCCGATGCCGGTCACGCCGACGTAGATGAAGAGCACGATCGGGAGGTTGGCCAGCGTGTAGCCGGTGAAGAAGGGGATGCTCGCAAACGTGTCCAGACCGGCGGCCGTCAGGCCGGCAGAGAGGGCCGGAATGTGTGTCAAACCGGCGATCGCGATCATCTCGGCTGCGCCGAACAGAAAGCCGAAGCACGTCACGACGATGCCGCCGAAGCGCGCGCACTGGCGCTTGCCGCACACGCCGTAGAGCGCGAACAGCAGCGTCGCCAGCAGGACGTACACCACACCGAGCGCATCGAGCCGCAGGTGCCACGGCTGGATGATGAGCATGATGCCCGCCACGTCCAGCACAAGGCCCGCAATCTGGTTTTTCGAGATCGTCTCGTGCAGGAGCAGGAAGGCGAACAGCGTCACGAACACGGGGTTGCTGGAAAACAGCACGCCGACGACCGAAGCCTGGATGCGCGTGACGGACAGCTGATACAGCGACATACTTACCGCGATGCCCATCAGGCCCAGCAGGGCAAACGAGCCGAGTGCTTTGCCGTCAAGCTTCCGGCCGCGCTTTTTCAGTTCGCGCACGGCGAAAGGAATGAGCACCAGCCCGCCGATGAGAAACCGGCTGAAATTGAGCTGGATAGGGTTGAACTGTCCGGAGATCAGCTTCAGCGCGACCTCCATGCTGGAAAACAGCAGCGTCGTGACCGCAATGTACAGATAGCCTCGTTTCATATCTGCGCCTTCTTTGTTTCGTACTTGCACAAGCGGTTTCCGTTGTAACACTGTTTTGGACGCTTGTCAAGAAACGTCAAATATCCGACAAGCAAAACCGGCGCCCGGTGTCAGCCGGGCGCCGGGGCATATGCAGTTCGCTCAGCGCGGCAGGCGGCCGGCGTTGCGCTCCCAGAACACGCCGTCGGCGTAGCCCTGGATGGCGGGGTTTGTCTCCGCCAGCTCCAGCCGCTTTTCGGCCCAGGCGCAGTACTGCTCGCTGCGCTCGATGGCGACGAAGCGGCGGCCGAGCTTCTTCGCCGTCACGGCCGTAGAGCCGGAGCCGGCGAAGGGGTCGAGCACGATGCCGCCGGGGTCGGAGCTTGCGAGGATGAGCTTGGCCAGCAGCTTTTCGGGCTTTTGCGTCGGGTGGGCGGTGTTTTCCGGCATGGACCAGTAGGGCACGGAGATATCGTCCCAGAAGTTTGACGGGCACGTGTTGCGGAATTTGCCGTCCGGCGTCTCCTCCCAGTCCTTCGGCCGGCCGTCGGCGCGGTAGGGCGCGCGCACGCGGCGGCGCACCTTCACGGCGTCGACATGGAACGTGTAATCGTCCGTGCGGGTGGCGAACCAGATGTCCTCCATGCCGTTTTTCCAGTTGCGCTGCGCGCCGCGGCCCTTTTCCCGCTGCCAGGTGATGCGGTTCTGCAGCCGGAAATAGTCCTTGAGCGTCATGCCGATGACCGGGCTCGAGCGCCAGTCGCAGCAGACGTAGACCGAGGCGTCCGGCTTGAGCAGCGGCAGCAGCAGCTCGATCCATGCGCGCGTAAAGGCGGCGTAGTTTGCGTCCGTCGTGCGCCGGAAGCCGCCGCCGGAAAAGTCCTTGGTCAGGTTGTACGGCGGGTCGACGATCAGGAGGTCTGCAAAGCCGCGCGGCAGGTGCGGCGCGACCTGAAACGTGTCGCCGCAGATGGTGCGGCCGCACACGGCGTCGAGCGGCACGTCCTCCGTCACGCGCAGGCAGCGCGCGAGATACTCCGGCGCGTCCTCCGGCAGAAAGTCTATGGTCTTGTTGCGTTCGGCTTTCATGGTGTCACCTCGCAAGGGAAAAGCGGCTGTTTTTCGGGCGCATCAGGTCTCTCCCATGGCGTAGACCATGTCCCAGAAGCGCAGGTCAAACAGGCAGCACGTTTGGAAGATCTCGCACAGATGCTGTGTCGTCTGCTCGTCGATGTCCGCGCCGAGCGCGTCGATCCGGTCGATGAGCGCCTGATTCGTCTGGCGGTACTCCTCCGAAACGTAGCCCGCGAACCACGCGCCGTAGTGTTCGTTTTGAAGCGCGTCCGGATAGCGCGCCGCCATCTCCTGCGCGATGTAGGCATAGCTCCATGAGCAGTTTAAGAGCGTCACGAGTCCGGTCAGCACGTCCCCGGCCTGCGCCTCGCAGAGCATATAGTGGCTGTAGGCGCTGTTGTCGATGTGCGGGCGCGCGCGGCGGATCTCATCTTCCGTGACGCCGAGGCGCTGCATGTACGGCAGATGCGTGCGGAATGTCTCGCCGATCGTGTTCGCCAGCTCTCCGCTCAGAAAGCGGATCTGCTCGAAATCATCGGCCTTCTGGATGATGGCCGCAAAGATCTTCACGTAGTCCTTGAGGTAGAGATAGTCCTGCAGCATATAGTAGCGGAATTTTTCCATCGGCAGCGTGCCGTCCGCCATCTGCATCACGAACGGGTGGGAGAGGTACCGCGGCCAGATGTCTTGCACACACGCATGGAGCCGCTGCGAGAGCTTTGTGCCGTTATGCTCGCTCATTTGTGTGCAATGATGGCGACATAGCCGCCGCTCTGGTAGCCGGGCACGACGTCTTCCACGACCTCGTTGGTGTACATGGGGTTGCGCAGCAGCGTCTGATAAAAGTCAAAATCGTGGAAGCCGAGTGCCTTGAGCGCGTCGATCTTCTCCTCGGTGGAGTGCCACACGCCCGCGCAGCACAGCTCGAGCGGGTACGGCAGCTTGGGCATAACGCCGCTGAGCGACGGGTGGTCGAACGTGCCGGCCTCCTTTGCCAGCAGATACATGAAGCCGAACGCGCTCTCCTTGGGCACGTCTAGGGAAATAAACTTACCGTTCGGCTTGAGCGCCTTTTTGCAGACATTGAATGCGCGCGTCAGATCCTCCATATAGCTGGAGCTGCCGTTGAGATAGATCACGTCGTAGGCATTTTCCTCCAGCTCGGCGTCCTCAATCGCGCCGAACGCGATCACGTTCACGCCGCGCTTTTGCGCGATCGCACCCATGTCGTGCGAGGGCTCAATGCCCTCGATGCCGCTGCAGTCGATCATGCTCTCGAACAGGCCGCTGCCGCAGCCGACGGAGAGCACGCGCTTGTCGGCAATGTCGCCGAGTGCGGTCTGAAACAGGCGCAGCTCGCTCTGAAACAGGTTGTCGTTTTCCATAAACCAGGCGTCATACTGCGCCGCATAGCCGTCAAATTTCGGTTTCATCATCAAAGGTCCTTTCTAAGCATCATTTCGTTTGCCGCAGCCGGCGGACGCGCCGCGCGGACAAAAATCAACGGTTTTTTTATTATAGCATATAAGTGTTTTGCCTGCAATCCCGCAATGTCAGGGGCGGAGTGGGAAGCGTGAAAAAGAAAAAACGGCAAATCTCTCATGAGATTTGCCGTTTTTTGTGGAAAAGGTATCGCGTTTTGATAGAATTTCCCGGAGGGGGGGGTCACCTGCCCTTCAGGGGGGTCAATCGGGTCCGAGGGGGGGCACTTGCCACAGGGGGGTTCAAAGTGAACGATTACTGATTTGCCTTTTCCTCCAGCGCACGGATACGGTCGGAGAGCGCATCGATTTTCCTCATGAGCATACGGAATACCTCTGCATACATTTTTGCATTCTTGCATTCATTAATGCAGAATTCATGCTTTCCTGATCTGTCATGCTAAGACGGATGGCGTCATCGCCAGCATAGCCATAAGCAGTCATCAGCCGCCCCTGAGCTATAACAACTGCCATATCGTTCAATGAAAAGCTCTCTTGGTGGCCCAGCGCGGCATAAAGCTGCTTGATGACCTGCACCTGAGTAGAGTATTGCGTTCCGGGATTTCTAAAACGTAGCATTCTTTCACTACTCTCAAATGTAGATAGTCATATTATGCTTCTTTGACCACGAAAAATCTACATTTAAAGGCCCACTTCGCAGGGGGCAATGTTGAATTTATCAGGTTCTCGCAGTATAATGACCACAGAAAACAATAAGTGGGTGAAAGCAATATGGCCGACGAAAAGAAAGTATGGGGAATTCACACACAGGATGATAGTCTTTTCCTACAAGGCAATGTGATTGCAATCGGATGGAAAGAGATGGGAGATTTATCTGTTCTCGCTCCAGACCGTGAATCGTTTAGAGACAAGTACCTTGCTGTGTTCCCTGATGCAAAAAAGGGCAGCGTTGCGACCAGTTCAGGTATGCTTTTCCGCTTTGTGCATGAGATGCAAATTGGTGATTATGTTGTATTCCCGTCAAAGACTGACAGAATGGTGAACATAGGTGTCGTGGAAAGCGAGTACCAGTATTTACCAGATGCAATAGAGTACAAACAGCAACGTAGTGTTAAGTGGATAAAACACCTGCCGCGCATGTCGTTTTCTCAGGGGGCTCTTTATGAGATCGGATCATTCATGTCACTTTTCACCGTGAAAAACTACGCGGATGAGTTTCTTTCTGCACTCGACAAGGGATTTAAAAAGAGCCTTCCAGAGGAAGATGAGAGCGTTGGTGCTACCGCAGAAGAAATAATCGAGAACACAAAGGATTTCATTCTCAAGGAAATCAGCCGCCAGCTAAAAGGGTATGATCTTGAAGAGTTTGTCGCGGACCTGCTGCAGGCCATTGGGTACCGTACAACAGTCTCCCCGCACGGTGGCGACAGCGGAATTGACATCACCGCCTATAAGGATGAGCTCCCGCCTCGAATCCTTGTCCAAGTTAAGAGTCAGGATGGGGATATAAAGGAAACGACCATTCAATCTCTCAAAGGCGCAATGCGTGAGGGCGATTATGGGTTGTTTGTCACTCTGTCCAACTACACGAAAAACGCGAAGAAGTATCTTGAAAGCACGCCGATTATTCGGGGAATCAATGGTACAGAACTGGTTGAACTCGTTTTGAAGTATTATGGCCAGCTTAGTGAGAAATACAGAAAAATGATCCCGCTGAAGATGGTTTACATACCCGTGACGCTGGACACGGACTCAAATTGAACAATACCCCTCTGTGAGAACGATTTGTCCGGGAGAGGGGTGCCGGGGACAGCCGAAAAGTAAAAATGCCGCTGCGGAAATGACTCCGTAGCGGCTGCTTTTTATGGCCGGACAGCGAAAAAGCCCTGAAATCAAGGGCTTTCGGGCAAAGAGAAAAGGTAGGCAATTTCTATCAAAATTACCTACCTTTTGTGGCGGAGAAGGAGGGATTCGAACCCTCGATACCCTTGTGGGGTATACACGATTTCCAATCGTGCGCGCTCGACCAGGCTACGCGACTTCTCCACGTTCTGTTCGGGTTGCTTACATTTTAAGTTGTCAGCTTGCATATTATAATCAAGATTCGTCATAAAGTCAAGTCCCATTTTGAAAGAAACGCATTTTTTGTGCGGATTTGTCTCAGCCCAGCAGACAGGCGAGCAGGTTTCGCACGGCTTGGGCGTGGCAGCGGTCCTGCTGCGCCATGGCGGCCAGCGTTTGGTGCAGCGGGGACGGCGCGGTGTTCGCCGCCGCGTCGAGCCGCTCCGCCAGCTTAAGCTCCTGCGTATAGACGCAGCGCAGATCCTGCGCGGCCGTGCCCAGACGCGGGCAGGCGGCGGGCGGGACGCAGCGCTCGCCCGTGCGCAGAAAATACTCCACCTGTAGCTCCTTCTGATGTGCCCGCTCCTGCGCCGCGATGCCGAGCAGCTGCTGCCGCCCGGTGCGGATGCGCTGCGAGAGCGCTGTGTAAAACGCAGCCCCGGCCGCCTTGGCGCGGATGCACTCGGCGAGCAGATAGGTCAGCGTGTCGGCTTCCGGCGGCGTGGTCACGGGCGCGTCCATGCTGCCCGCTACACGCTGCCAGACGCGCTGAAATGTGCGGTTGTCAAGAAAAACGGAATCCTGCATCGTCCATACCCCCACATCATGCTATGGCCCGGCTTGCAAAAACGTGCAAAGTGTGCCATAATCACGGCAGAGATCAGGCATCGGAGGCGACCATTATGGCTCGATTTTTCATAGCAGGTACGAATTTCCCGAATGGCCGGGCGATCATCCGCGGCCGCGACGCCGACCACATCCGCGTGCTGCGTCTGCGCGCGGGCGACGACATTGTCATCTGCGACGGCGCGGGGCGTGACTATAAGTGCCGCTTGGTACAGACGCTGGAGCACGAGGCCGAGGCCGAGGTCATCGAGGTCGTGCCGTGCAAGGCAGAGCCCACTGTGCGCTCGACGGTGTTTGCCGGCCTGCCGAAGGGGGAGCGCAGCGACTTTCTCGTGCAGAAGTGCACGGAGGCGGGCGCGTCCGCGATCGTGTTTTTCTCCTGCACGCGCTGCGTGGCCAAGGCCGTCAATATGGAAAAGAAGCTCGAGCGCTGGCAGCGCATCGCTGAGGAGGCGGCCAAGCAGTCCGGCCGCGGCATCATCCCGCAGGTGCGCTATGAGGCGGACTTCGTCGCTGTGCTCAACGACGCGCTGCACACCGATCTGCCGCTGTTCATGTACGAGACCGGCGAGCGTGAGACAATCCGCGACGCGATCGAGCACACGGCGTCCCCGATCGCATCGGCGGCCATCATCACGGGGCCGGAGGGCGGCTTTGCCGAGTTCGAGGCCGACATGGCCCGCAAGCTCGGCATGCACATCTGCTCCATGGGCGAGCGCATCCTGCGGTGCGAGACGGCTCCGGTCGTCGCGCTCACGGCGCTGATGTACGGTACCGGCAATTTGTAAACTTTTTTTGAAGTTGGGGCTTGACAAGCCCTGCGTGTGTATGTAATAATACTCGACGCAATCAAATAAATATCCGTCGAAACCTCAAGGATCGGCTCGGCTGAGACTGGAGGCGGAGGAACTCTGGAGAATCCCGTGCCAAGCGGGTGCCGAAGGTGCAAGGCGAAAGCCGAATCTCTCAGGCAAAAGGACAGAGCGAGTGCCCGATGTGTGCGGGCGTTCAAGCGCTGTTTGTTCTCTGGAGCTGCTGGTCAAAACGACCGGCAGCTTTTTGCTTTGCAAAAATTCAATGCAGAGGGAGAAACAACATGGATACCTTACTCAAAATCGTGCAGACCATCAACATGTACCTGTCAGACTATGTGCTGATCATCCTGCTGCTCGGCGCGGGTCTGTATTTCACCATCCGCACGCGGTTCGTGCAGGTGCGCTGCTTCGGCGAGGGCTGGCGGCGCTTCTTCGGCGAGTTCAGTCTCAACGGCGAGAAGCACAAATCCGGCATGAGCTCGTTCCAGGCACTGGCGACGGCCGTCGCGGCGCAGGTTGGCACCGGCAACATCGTCGGCGCCTGCGGCGCGATCCTCATCGGCGGCCCCGGCGCGATCTTCTGGATGTGGATCATCGCGTTTTTCGGCATGGCGACGATCTATGCCGAGGCGGTGCTCGCGCAGGAGACCCGCGTGGTCGAGCCGGACGGCACGGTCCTCGGCGGCCCGGTGTACTACATCAAGCGCGCATTCCCGAACGGCTTCGGCAAGTTCCTGGCCGGTTTCTTCGCGGTCGCGATCATTCTGGCGCTCGGCTTCATGGGCTCCATGGTGCAGTCCAACTCCATTGGTGAGGCGTGCCAGAACGCATTCCATATCCCGAGCTGGGTCATGGGCCTGATCGTTTCCGCCATCGCGGCGTTCATCTTCATCGGCGGCGTGCAGCGCATCGCCTCCGTCACGGAGAAGATCGTGCCGGTCATGGCCTGCCTGTATCTGGTCGGCGGCCTGATCGTGCTCTTTGCCCGCATCCGCTACGTGCCGGAGACCTTCGGCATGATCTTCAAGTACGCCTTCGTGCCGCAGTCCATCATCGGCGGCGGCATCGGCTACGCACTCAAGACGGCCATCAGCCAGGGCGCCAAGCGCGGCCTGTTCTCGAACGAGGCCGGTATGGGCTCCACGCCGCACGCGCATGCGCTGGCCAACGTCAAGAGCCCGCACGAGCAGGGCACGGTCGCAATGATCGGCGTGTTCATCGACACGTTCGTCGTCCTGACCATGACGGCGCTCGTCGTCATCTCCACGCTCTACGCCGGCAACGGCCCGCTGGCCCACGGCGCGGTCGACGGCATCTCCAAGACGAACATGGCGCAGCTCGCGTTCTCGAGCGTGTTCGGTGATACGCTCGGCAATGCGTTCGTGGCCATCTGCCTGCTGTTTTTCGCGTTCTCGACGATCGTCGGCTGGAACCTCTTCGGCCGCATCAATGTCAATTATCTCTTCGGCAAGAAGGCAAACCTTGCCTACTCCATCATCGCCATCATCTTCATCTTCCTCGGCTCCTGCCTGTCCAATGATCTGGTCTGGGAGCTGACGGATATGTTCAACCAGCTCATGGTGCTGCCGAACATGATCGCACTCGTCGCGCTGTCCGGCATCGTTGCTGTGGCCGCACGCAAGCGCAGCGACGAGCACGAACTGCGCAAGTAACATCCCAACAGAAAAACCGCCCTGCACCGATCGGTGCAGGGCGGTTTTTGCATGTTCGCTTATTTGCAGCGGCGCAGCACCTCGAGCGTGTAGCGCCAGACGCGCTGCACGGAGGCAATGTGCATCCGCTCGCGGCAGGTGTGGATCTCCGTCAGATCCGGGCCGAAGGACACGCAGTCGAGCCCCGGCAGCTTCCCGGCAAACAGTCCGCACTCGACGCCTGCGTGGATGGCTTCCACCTTCGGGTCGCGGCCGTACTGTTCGCGGAAGACCGCGACCATGCGCTCGCGCAGAGGCGAGTCCTTGCGGTATTCCCACGCGGGGTAGTCGCCCGAGACGGCCACCGTGCCGCCGAGTTGCGCCATCAGGCAGCGCAGACGCGCGACGAGCATCTCCTTTTGCGTGGACACGCTGCTGCGCACGCAGAACGACGCCTGCACGGTGTCCGCATCCGTCGTCAGGATGCCGAGATTCAGCGACGTCTGCACGAGACCCGGAATGTCCCGGCTCATGGCCTGAATGCCGTTCGGCAGGCAGCAGAGCATGCACACGGCGCGCTGCGTGGACGCCTCGTCCATCGGCGGCTGCTGCGCCTGGGCTGCGTCAACGCGCACGGACACATCCGGGTCGGCGGCCGCGTATTCGTGCCGGAGCGCGGCGTCCATGTCCGCGATCGCCGCCTGCGCGGCGGCTGCATCGGCCACTGCGATGACGGCCCGGCTCTCGCGCGGGATGGCGTTATCCTTCAGGCCGCCGGCGACGGAGACGAGCCGCAGCGGTGTGCGCGCGCCGACGGCGTACAGCACGCGGCCCATGAGGAGGTTTGCGTTGCCGCGGCCCTTGTCGATCTCTGCGCCCGAGTGGCCGCCGAGCAGACCGCCGACCGTCACGGTCAGCGCTGTGCCAGAAAACGGCGCGCGCGTGACCGGCAGTGTGCACACGGACACGTTGCCGCCGGCGCAGCTGACGGTGAGCACGCCCTCGTCCTCGGAGTCGAGGTTGAGCATCGTGCGCCCCTTCAGCACGGAGGCGTCCAGTGCGGCCGCGCCGAGCATGCCGGTCTCCTCATCGACGGTGATGACGACCTCGAGCGGGGGGTGGGGGATGTCGTCCGCAGCCAGGATCGCCAGCGCCATGGCCACGGCGATGCCGTCGTCCCCGCCGAGCGTTGTGCCGCGTGCGCCGATCGTATCGCCGTCCACGAAGAGGTCGAGCCCCTCGCGGGCCATGTCCTTTGTACAGTCCGGCGCAGTCTCGCAGACCATGTCCATGTGCCCCTGCAGGATGACCGGGGCGGCGGATTCATACCCCGGCGTGCCGGGTGCGAAGATGATGACATTGTTGTGCGCGTCCTGAATGCAGCGCAGCTGATGTTCGGCTGCGAAGCGAACAAGGTAATCGCTGATGGCTTTCGTGTTGCCGGAGCCGTGTGGGATGGCGCACAGCTGCTCAAAACAGGAAAAGACGGCGCACGGCTCCAGATGATCGAGAATCGGCATGACAAATCTCCTTTGCTGGTGAAATGGACCCGGCGGACACGCTGCTGTGCCCGCCGGGGATGGTTACGATTCGGCCGGGATCTGCACCCGGGACAGGGAGGCGCGGATGTTGCCGGTGAACAGCAGGCTCAGGCGGCGTATCTGCGCCTCGAGATCCTCTTTCATCCCGTTTTCGAGCCATTCGTAGAAAATGTCCGTGATGCCGAAGCGGTAGAGGTCGCACACGAGCTTTTTGTCCGCCTCGCTCACGCGCAGGCCGTGGGCCTGCGCCTCCACATAGCTGTGCATCATTTCCCCGGAAATGCGGTCCACATGCTTTTCCAGTTCCAGACGGTGCGAGGAGGTGTAGATGTGGTACACGGCGCGCTTGTGCTCGCGCGCGAAGCGGGAGGCGGTGATCATGCACTCCTCCCAACTGCCGGTCGTCTCAAATTCATCGAGCGCGCGCTCGGTCTCGCGGCGCAGGATGATATCGAGCAGCTCGTACAGGTCGGAGTAATGGTAGTAAAACGTCCGGCGCGTGATCTGGCACTCGTCCACGAGCTGGGTCACGGTGATCTTGTCAAACGGCTGCTCGGACAGCAGCTTCAGGAACGCATCCTGGATGGCGGCTTCAGTCAAATGTGCCAAGCGGGATCCCACCTTTCTGGTCGTGCGGCGCGGTCATTGCGCGGCCGGTTGTGTGTCCTGTGCGGGGAGATATTCGATGTGCGCATAGCTGTGCCGCTGGGCGACGGTATCGCACATGAATGTATAGACTTCCTGATGCAGAGCCCGGCGGGCGCTGCGCGGCGGCAGAGATGCGTCCGGGTAGACCGGCTCGCCGACAACAACGGTGATGCACGGCGGCAGAAACCGCAGCAGCTTCCGCTGCCGGTAGACGACCACCACGCCGACGGCGGGCACCTGCTCGCGCACCGGATAGGCAAACGCTGTGTCCGGGAACGGGCGGATACCATTATAATATGGCCAGATGTGCGCCTCCGGGTAGATCGTGACGGCCTGGCGGCGCTCGAGCCGCCGGTGGATCGCGGCCAGAAACTGCCGCGTGCCGTCGATCGTGTCGGCCAGCGGGACGGCCCCGAGCATCTGCACGATGTTGCGCACGCCCGGAATGGAGACTGTGTCCGCCGCGGTGACGATGTTTGCGCGGCGTGGGAACGCCAGCAGCGTCGGGATGAAGGCATCCGCCAGCGTGTTCGTGTGGTTGCCGTAGAGAAAATAGCCGCCGGGCAGCTCGCGCAGCGCTTTGCGGTTTTCGATCCGCAGGCCGAAAACGAGCTTGCAGTACAAAAACAGAAACGGCGTCATGATCAGCCGGTAGACGACGAACGCGAGCGCCTGCCAGACCGGGCTGGGGTGCTCATAAGGAAAGTCGGCGCCGATCGGCTTCGGCCGGATGTGCCCGTTCGTCGGCGCGAAGTCGTCGTGCAGCGGGTCGTGATAATAGATGGTCTTGCGGCTCATGTCGGCTCACCGCGCAGGGCGACGGCGTCAAAGAGCATCTGCTCCATCTGGCGCATGCAGCTCTGCTGTTCAAACTGCGTGCCGCTCTCGAGATATTTCCGGCTGTAGTCCGCGCGCTCGGCCGGGTGCTCGACCCAGTAGTCGATTTTGGCGGCCATATCCTCGGGGTCCTTATTTTTAAATAGAGATTTCTCGTCGAGCGCGAATGCCTTGGCCGCACTCTTCGGGGAGTTGGCGATGACCGGCACAAGCCCGCAGGCGATGGCCTCCAGACAGGCGATGGACTCGATCTCCACCTCGGCGGGGTGACAGTAGAGGTCGGCGCAGCGCAGCAGATTCAGCAGGTCCTGCCGTGAGAAAAACGCGATCTCCATGTCGACGCCGTATTTTTCGGCCAGATGACGGTAATGCTCTTCACGCGGCCCTTCACCGGCGAGGATCAGGTGGATCTGCTCGCGGTGGGCCGAGCGGCCGATGGCCTCGATGAGGATCTCCTGATTCTTTTCGCTCGACAGGCGGCCGGTCGAGACGATGAGGAACTTGCCTTCCAGTCCCGCCGGGCGCTTGGCCGGGCCGGGCGTGAACATGCTGTTGACGCCGTTGGAGATCACGCGGCCGTTCGTCGGGCCGACGACGGCCTCAAACGTGTCGCGGATGAACTGCGTCGGGTAATGGATGATGTCCGAATACTGATACACCATCTGGTAGCAGGCGCGGTAGACGCCGCGGTTGATCGCATCGAGATCCTTGCACAGAAAGTGCGCCGTGACGTTCTCGGCCTGGCAGTGGAAGCTGGAGGTGATGGGCTTGTTGTACGCCTTGGCGATCTTCACCGCCGTGTGCGACAACTGCAGCACGAACGTCGTGTGCACGACGTCGCAGTCGCGGATCGCGTCCTCGAGCAGGGAGCGGTCCAGGCGCGGCAGCGTCACGCCGTTGCGCTCCACGATCGGGTTGAGCAGGTAGAGGTTCAGCTCCGGCACGACGTAAAAGCACTCGTTGCCGGCCTTGTCCTGATCGGCGCAGACCACGCGCACCGTGTGCCCCTGCGCGCGCAGGAAGCGGATGAGGTTCATGCAGGCGATCGTGGTGCCATTGTTTTCTTCGCCCAGAATATCACAGACAATCGTGATCGTCATGTTGTCGTATCATTCCTTGTTTTTTGAATTGGCAGGAGCGTCCCGCCGCATGATGCGACATTGCTCATTGTAACCGGAAGAAATGAGAGCCGCATGAAAAATAGAGGATAAAGATCCATTCATTCAAGAATTCAAACAAATCTCACAATATCATATCATACTTTCTCACGTGAGAAAACCTCTCATTTTCCTGAAAATGTGACGGATTTTTTGTAAGGATCGCAAAACGGACGCGCGCCCTCTTGAATTACGTTTTCGAATCGTGTATATTATTTATACCCATGTGTTCATATTTTTTGTTTTAGGAGAGCAAATTATGACAGACTATCAGAAGATGTATCAGGAAAAACTGACGACGCCGGAGCAGCTTGCCCAGCAGGTGCAGTCCGGCTGGCTGCTCGGCATGGATACGGCGACCTCGCAGACGCCGGCCATCATGACCGCAATCGCGGAGCGCATCCGCAACAGCGATATTACGGGCGTGAAGGTGCAGGCCCTGCTCGATGCGTACCCGTTCGAGTTTTATACCGACCCCACGCTGGCCGGCAAGATGACCGGCTACAGCTGGTTTTCCAGCAGCGCGGCGCGCAAGGCGGTCAACGCCGGCTATGCCGATATCATCCCGGCATATTACCGCGATTTCCCGACCCGCATCCGCACGGAGTACGACTATGACGCCGTGTGCGTCGAGGTCGCGCCGATGGATCGCCACGGTTACTTCAGCCTGGCGCTCAACGGTTCGTATATCGACGCCATGCTCGACAAGACCAAGCGCATTTTCCTCGAGGTCAACGACCGTCAGCCCCGCGGCCTGTGCGGCTCGCTGATCCACATTTCGCAGGTCGACGCCATCGTGGAGTATAACCACGACCTGCCGGTCCTGCCCCCGGTCCAGCTCGACGAGGTGAGCAAGACGATCGGCGGCCTTATCGCCGAGCGCATTCCGGACGGCGCGTGCCTGCAGCTCGGCATCGGCGCGATCCCGGACGCGACCGGCATGGCGCTCAAGGCCAAGCACGACCTCGGCATCCACACCGAGATGTTCACCGACTCCATGGTCGAGCTCATCGAGTGCGGCGCGGTCAACAACAGCAAAAAGCAGATCCACCGCGGCAAGACCGTCACGACGTTTGCTTTCGGTTCGCAGCGCATCTATGATTATATCGACGATAACCCGGCCGTCGAGATCCTGCCGGTCGAATACGTCAATGACCCGGACGTCATCTGCCAGAACGACAACATGATCTCCATCAACGCAGCGGTCGAGGTCGACCTCTTCGGTCAGGTCTGCGCCGAGTCGGTCGGCACGAAGCACATGTCCGGCTCCGGCGGCCAGATCGACTATGTCCGCGGCGCCTGCCAGTCCCGCGGCGGCAAGAGCTTCATCGCCTTCACGTCCACGGCCAAGGGCGGCACGATCAGCAAGATCAAGTCCATCCTCACCCCGGGCGCCGTCGTTACGACGAGCAAGAACGATGTCGACTACATCGTCACCGAGTACGGCGTGGCGCATCTGCGCGGCCGCAGCCTTGGCGAGCGTGCCCGCCAGCTGATCGCCATCGCGCACCCCGACTTCCGCGACGAGCTGACCTTCGAGGCCAAAAAGCGCGGCATTATGATCTGATCCCGCAGTGCAAAGCCTGCTGTCCGCATCCCACGGACGGCAGGCTTTTTTTGTCCATACGCATTCTGTATCGGGGCGCACATAATGGTGACGTGTGTTTCATCAAGCGCTGGAAAATGTGCAAAAGTGTTACATTTGTACCGCGGTGGGGATTGTGCTTTTCTCGCAGCGGCACTATAGTGTGACCATAAAAAGGGGACAGATTTCGATGCTGTCCCAAATCTATTGGAGGGATTTTTCATGAAGAAAACGTGGAGCAGAGTGCTCGCCACCGTTCTGGTTCTGGCGATGGTGCTTTGCATGCCCGGTTTCGCAGCAAGCGTTGCCGATACGACGGACTTCGAGTCCGATCGTGCGACCTCTGCTGACGAACTGACGGACGCGGATCTGCCGGAGCTCCTGTCGGCGAGCGGCAACCACTATCCGATCGTGTTGGTGCACGGCCTGTTCGGTTGGGGCGGCACGGAAGTGCTCGGCCTGAACTACTGGGGCGGCTTCAGCAGCCTGCGCGACATTCTCAACAATGCCGGCTACAAGGTCTACACCCCGTCCATCGGCCCCGTCGCCAGCAACTGGGACCGCGCCTGTGAGCTGTATGCCTACCTCGTCGGCGGCACGGTCGACTACGGCGCATACCACTCCGCCACCAACGGCCATGCGCGCTATGGCCGCACGTTCCCGGGCGTTCTGCCGGAGCTGAAAAACCCCGACAGTGAGCTGAAAGTGCATCTGGTCGGCCACAGCATGGGCGGCGAGACGATCCGTATGCTCGCACAGCTGCTGGAAAACGGCGATGCCGATGAGCGCAACGCCAGCCGCGGCGGTGATATCAGCCCGCTGTTCACCGGCGAGTGCCGCCACTGGATCG
>ULRD01053320.1_pt1 | contig 28285 bp, 48 predicted proteins | sample 1955181 | NCBI WGS metagenome assembly ULRD01 (sample SAMEA4835675, study PRJEB28245) | human gut metagenome | biome: gut microbiome; material: fecal sample | place: Denmark | collected 2008
CCGCGAAGAGAGCGCCAGCATCTGGAACGCCGAAGCGAAATCAGTGAACGTGCGCTGGAGCTTCACCGCCTCGACGCCGGAGCAAGCCGATGCGCGTATGAAGGCCTTACTGGATTACGATGCCGCAAAAGCACAGGAAAGCACGGGAACGCACGTTCAGCGGACTGGTCGACGAGGTCCGCTTGCAGTACATCCCTGATGATGAGATCAATCAGTGGACCGGCACGAGCATTGCGGTGCCTGATGCGCCTTACTCCAAGCCGCAGACGGTCGGAGAATGGGGCAAGTTCAACAAATCCAATCTAGTTTTAAAGAGTGATCTACCTTCACCAAGAGAGGACATTGTTTTTACTTCAACTTCTTTATCTAATAGTAAACTTACTGTAGAAAATGCAACTGTTGGAACTTTTGCAATACTAGATAATTCAAATTCATTAGTAATTCCTAATATGAAACAAGTTGGTACTTCTGTTGAAATTGATTTCACTGGATGGACTATTACAGGAAACTGGACTATTAAATTTGTTTCAAACACTATTGTCAGTGGTGGTAGCGGTGGTGGCGGTGGTGGAGTTACTAAAGATGAAGCACTTTCTATTGCAATTGAAGCAGCAATTATTTTTGGATAGTATAAAATAAACTCTAAAAGTCACACTTCCTACTTGACTTTTCTTTTAACTAGTCTATATTTAAGTATGCTCTTGTAGGAAGTGCTTGTAATGAGATAAATGAAACCTCTGATAGAAAATTAGGAGATAATTACATATGGAAATCAAATCATATTATGTTGCAGCAACAGTAAATTCAAGTGGATCAGAACCAGTAGGTAATGATGTATTGGTTCTTACAGGATCAGCAGGTTCTACTATTGTTAAGTCAATAAAAGTTAGTACAGTTGATGCAGCAATAGTTACAGTAAAGTATAAAAGTTCAACTGATTCAGAACTATTTTCATTTAAACTTAATCTAGATGATAATGGGTACGTATTAATTGATTCTTTTGATGTTATTAATTCTGGTGAGAAACTATATTTTAATGCAGATAAAACTACTTGTAAACTAAAAGCAGATGTAGTGGAGCAATAAGTATGATTTATGTTATTAATCCAGCCGGTATGTGGGATGATAATGGCATACTGACTGGTTATAGAGATATACATTCAGTACAGATTGGCATTACAAATATTCCACAAATTCCTTTGGATGGTTTATGGGCTTATTATCCTCTTGTTAAAAATGCCAATGATGTAAGTGGTAACAAGAGGCATTTAAATGAATTTGGCAATCCTGTATACAGTGCAGCTAATGGAACTTCAGGATTCAGTACAACTACATATTTTAATGTTTCAGGATATGTCTCAGGAACTAATCCTCGCAGTATATGCATGTGGTTTAAGTTTATTGGTGAACAAAGTGGTGGTGAAAGCACCTTGTTTTGTCAGGGTGAAGAAAGCTATGGTAAAAACTTCGCTGTCAATAGATATGATAGTGATAGACTCATTATGCATACTTATGGTTGGAGTTCTGCTACTATTATTTCCGGCAGGAATGACTTACATCATATGGCAGTTACTTATAGTCAGACAGACAGCACCAAAAGATTGCTATATATTGATGGATCAATAGCAGATGAAACAACTGGTTATACAGATACAAGTGCAACAGATATGTTTTTTGGTATTTGGGTAAATGGTAATACTGTAAATGGTACAAAAGGTTTTACTGGATATATGCATGACATTGCATTGTATACTAGAGCTATAACAGCAGATGAAGTGTTGCAAATTTACAATGCAGGAAATTCTCTGAGAGGATAAGAAATGATTAGATACATTAAGAGTAAAAATCTTACTTATACACAACCTACTGGAGTATCTTTAGATGATCCTATTGGGTGGACAGATGTAGTAACTGAATCTAATACTTATTCTACAAGTAATGATTCTACAAATCTTTGGCGTTATTTTGCAATAAAACTTAATGCAGGTACTAAGTATACTATAAAGCAAACAGCCAGATCATTTGATACAGCATTCTGGTTTTACAATATTGATAAAAGTGTTATTACATCTGTAGATAGTGATAGTCCAAGTTCTCCTAGTAGCGATGGTAGAATTGATAATGATAGTTCAAATGAAACTTTTTATTATACTCCAAGTGTAACAGGAGTATATTGTTTATGTTGGGGAGCTTACTCATCCGGTACTGGTACTGCTACTATTGAAATTACACCTAAACCAGAAATTTATACCCTGTCTGAACCTACTATAGTTCCATCTATAGGAATTGATAAATGGGGATTTCCAATTGAATACAGTAGTGTACATTTAGCTAAAATTAATATAAGTCAAAACACAAATGATGAATATAGCAAGTTATTCATTTCTTTTGAGGATGGTGTTGTAGATACTGCTAAAGGAAATACCAATCCTATTACTTTAACTGCTCAGAATGTAACTATACAAGATGGCGTTGGGGTATTTAATTCCAGTAGTAAAATTGATTGTTCTGCAAGTAACTTTGATTTTGCTAATAATGATAAATTTACTTTAGAGTTTTATATTAATTTCAGTCAATTACCCACATCTGATAGTTGGGGTAGTTGTATGACACTATTTGTCACATATGAAACTGCAAGCTCTTCTGATCAAAATGCTTTAAGATTTGGTAACTCTATAGTTAATTGGCAATATAATGACAGTAGTTATTTTATAGATGCCAGCATGAACAATATAACCACAAATACTTGGTATCATTTCGCATTAGTAAGAAATGGTAGCACTTACTTAATGTTTATTGATGGTGAAAAGAGAGCAGAAAATACAAATAATAGGGCAGTTACTAATTATCCAAGTTGTCAGATTGGTTATGAATCTGATAGTGCTCATTTTGTTGGTAAGCTAAAGAATTTCAATTTGAGTATAGGGATTGCAAGATATTTGGAAAATTTTAAACCTTTAAGTGTTTCTGGAATTTATTAATAGAAGGAAATTAATATATGAAAATAGGAAACCCTAAAAATCAAGCTGATAAAGACCTTTTAGTAATGCCTGATGGCGGTCAAGATGGACAAACTTTAGTAAAAAGTGGAAATAATGTAGTATGGGGAGAAGCTAATATTACTGTAGATTCCGCAATGTCTGATACAAGCACTAATCCAGTTCAAAATAAAGTAGTTAAAGCTGCTATTGATGCAAAGACAATAGCTGTAGATTCTGCTCTTTCTGATACAAGTGTAAATCCTGTACAAAATAAAGTTGTCAAAGCAGCTTTAGATTTAAAATTAAATGCAGATGTTGTTGGAGATAAAATTTCTGAAAACATTACTATTGTAGATAATAAATGGGTTGTAGGAGGGGTTGATACAGGAGTTTCTGCTGTTGGCCCTGCAAACACTCTTGCAATAGGTAATGTTACAAGTGGAACTACTGCTAATGCATCAATTGTTGGAGAAGCTCCAAATCAGACACTTAATTTAACTTTACCGAAAGGAGCTAAAGGAGATAAAGGCGATGAAGGAGTTTTAAATATTGTTTTAAGTTCTACTGAACCAAGTAATCCAGTAGAAGGGATGATTTGGATACAGGAGTAGTAATATGTCAGCATTTTCTTACACCAATGGCGGTTGGAGAAATTTAGCCTTTGCAAAAGTTTATAAAGATGAAGCTTGGAAAGAAATTAAATTTACTGATAAGATAAGGAAAAATTTAAAATGGCACACCATTTTAGATGATACTTATACTTTTTTATTTAAAAGACATAGCGTAAATGATATAGTTGATGTTTCTTTTACAGGAGTACCAGTTAATTCTTATTATATTACAGACGTAAATGGTAAATTGCTTCGTACTGAGGCTGTAACTTCTTCTTATACTAGTCGTATTCGTTTAGATAATACAAGCCAAAGCTTAAGTGTGTACTTGAGTGATGTTGGAGGTATAGCAAGCGAGCTCAGTGCTTACGGTGCTATAGAAAGCATTGATTTATCTTCTTTTAAAATTCTTAAGAATTTAGATATAAATGTTACAGATACTGAAACTTTATTTGAGTTAGATATTTCAAGTAATACTAACTTACAGCGATTATCTCTATTTACTTCTGGCAGTACAAAAACCGTTGATTTATCTAATAACACTAAATTAAATTACATAAGTAGTGATCATTTTCCTTTTGGAACTGATTCTTTTAAAAATAATACTCTTTTGGATGATGTGATTGTTAAACATGCAGGTTTAGTTACAGTTGATTTAAGTAACAATAAAAACCTAAGTTCGTTAAATTTAACAGACAATTCTATTGAATCAATAACTTTACCTTCTGCACCTACATCAAGATTAACAATTAATTTATCTAATAATAAATTGTCTAGCAGTGAAGTTAATAAAGTTTTAGCTTGGCTAGTTGAAACTTGTGAAACAGTGGAAGAAGAAACTGCTCGGACAGCAAACTTACAGCAGTCTGTTGCAGCCCCTCCCACTGGACAGGGATTAATAGATCAGCGAAGATTGATTGTTGAATTTAATTATACAGTTTATACAGATGGAGTTTTATCTAATAGTATAACAATTTCTCCACCAGAAAATTGGAATAATCCAATAACAATGAATGCTGTTTTAGTATATAATGGAGTAGCATATAAAGAAACGTTAACAAGAACCGAAGGAGAACAATCTGAACATGCAACTCAAGTTTATACTGGAAATCGTATTATGATAAATGGAACTGGTATTTTGTATAATTGGAATTTGTATCTAGATAATACACTTATTGCAACAGCACATAGTAATGCAAAGTATCCTAATACTATTGATAATTGGATATTTAAATAATCGTTGTACTACATATAAATTTATATGTTTTAAGATTTCTAGCTGTTAGATATAGCAGCTAGAATGTATAGTATTATTAGTATTGTAATGTTTAATCTTTGGGAGGATTTATGTGGCAAAATGACACTAAGATTAAAACCGATTCTAATAAAGTAAGTAAAGGTGAAATTGTGAAACCAGTATTAGCAGTTGTAGAAGGTGGCGGTTGTGCTCAAATTGAATGCGCTACAGGTATATTTAAAGCAATGGAAGATAGCAATATCACTATTGATAAGTATACTGGTAGTAGTGCAGGGGCTTGTATTGCTGCTTTACATGCTTCTGGTTTATCTGGAAGAGAGCTTGAAAAGTTGATCAAATCAACTCCTGTGGATGAGTTGTTTACACCATGTATTCTTCACCAAGTAGAATCATTATTTGGTGCTACTGTAGATCATTTGATGACTGCTGATGGAATGTATAACATATTAAAGAAATATGTTAACGAGAAAGCAAGAAACAATGTGAGAGTTGCAGTAACCAAGCTGCCAAATTTTGAACCCATGATGTGCGATGCTACTCCAATAACTTGCATGGCTTCTGCTGCTATACCTGTTGTTTTTGAACCTGTGAAAATAGGGGATGCTTACTTTGTGGATGGTGGAGTAAAAAATATGATTCCAACTCCTTCAATAAAAGACATCGGTAATTATAAGCATATCTATATTATTCTTTGTGTTGATGATAAGGAAACTGATCGTGAATATAACAGAATTGAAAGAGCTTATAGAGCAGCTTTAGCTACTATGGAAAGAGAAGTAACACAAATCTATGAAGATGCATGGGATGAACTTCCTAATGTTACTGTTATTCATCCAACTCCATATGAAGCGAACTTGCTGGAATGGTCTAAAGATTTTGGATTGATAGAACATGCTTATTCTTACACAATGAATCTTTTATCGGAGAAGCAAAATGCAAAACACACTTAAGGACATGACTATGGTGATTACGCTAGCTGGTTTCGGCGGCTTCATTCGAGCACTGATCGATAAAAATAAATTAAAAAATGCAATTGTTGAAATTTTTATTGCTATTTTTGCTGGTCTTATTGTATATTGGTTTTTTCAAGAATATCAAATTTCCAGTAATCTTAGAGCAATTGCAATATCTTTAGCAGGGTATTCAGCAAGAGGAATTATACTTGTTTTAGATTGTTTAGTTGTTTTCAAATGTAAAAAAATAATTGGAATTTTTAGTAATAAAGATTCTACTGAACAAGAAAATTCAAATAAAAAGGAGTAGAATATGTTTAGATTATTTCAAGTCACTTGTGCAATATTTACTATTTTTATTATTACAGGTTGTCAGGACATTTCTCATGAAACATATACTGAAACTTCCGATGTTAATTTAACATCAATTAGATAGTGTTATGATTTTTGTGTAGAGGAGTTGATAAAGTTTCTCTACACAAAAATATTTAAAATTATTTTGTAAATGGCTTGAAATATTTCTTTTTGGTGCTATATTGATTTATATAGCCCACTATAACATAAGGAGAATTTTATGTCACTTAAAGAAATGAAACAGTTTGCGAATGAAATTAGTCAAAAAGACGACATACGAGAAATCAGGAAAGACAATAATGTTACGGTTAAACATGTCATGTCTATTTTGTCTGCATTTCTTGGTGGAATGATTATTTTTATTGCGGTATATGCCTTGATTTATTATAGCAGAACAGATAATAAAATTCATACAAACGAAGTCGGAATTTCAAAACTTGAAGAAAGGATAGTTTCTATGGAAAGAGAAATTAAATTTGTTCGAGAATTGCTTGAAAAAGATACTAAATATTTACAGGATAAAATTAGGTACAATATTTATAATAAAAGGGACTAATGCAAATGGACATGGATAATTACTATAGTACAAATGAAGCAGCAGATGTACTTGGTAAATCCATCAGAGCGACAAATAATAAGTTAAAGTATTTATTTTTAGAAAATACTGACAATGAAAATCCATTTGCTGTTAAAATATACGATGGCAGAGTTTACAAGAATTTTTATAGGAAAGATAAAGTTCTAGAATTTGTTAATAAACCTAGAGCAACAAAATATAGAAGGACTTGTGTTCAATGCAAACGTAAATTCTTTTCTAAGCAAGGTGAAAACGTTTGTCCGAACTGTATGGTTGAACCGGTAAACAGTAAGACATACGATCCAGTTGTATGTAAAGCGTTGTTATTGGTATTAACTAATAAAAAATGGTGGGACATTGCTACTTCGATTGTAGATGATTCTGATGCTTTTAATACAATTATAAAAACACTTATTGTTAGTTGGACAATAGGTATTAGTTTATTACTTGGAGGTTGTTTATGGCTATAAAACTTCCTGTAGAAAGACAAAATGATGAAACTTATCTAGATATTTTGGATAAAGCTGAAAGTTTAGAAATAGGAGATACTGACATATTGCTTTTAGCAAGAATAAATTACCAATTATCCATACTTAACAATAATTTGTATTATTTAGCATCGGCATTAGCATCAATGTCTGGTGATACAGAAAATTCTGAAATACCAAAAGTAAACAAGTAGATTATATTCTTAGAAAAATAATTTGGCACATTGGGTGAGCTGATGTGCCTCTATAACTAAAAGACAAGGAGATCACATGTCACAAGAGTTAACTAAGAAGTGTAGTTGGTGTTTGAAAGTTAAACCTATTACTGAATTTAGTTTCAGAGGGTTCAATAAGAAAACAAAAAAGCATGAGCGCAGAAACTTTTGTAAGGATTGTTGCAAGCTAAAAAAGAAGCATAAGAATGTTTATAGAGTTGATGATCTTGAACAACCAATTCCTTTAAATAATAATGGTTGCATACTTGTTAGGACATCTCCCACTTATGGAGAAATAATGCGTGATTATGAAAATGAAAATCTGATCAAGCGTTTATCTGATATTATTTTAAAAGTTGTCAGATATGATTATAATAGGCTTTCTGCTCTTACAAAAGAAGAATTTGAAACCAAAATCGGTTACAAAGGTTCAGATGAATTGTATCGCAAGGTTATTTCTTATGCTACTGCTCAACTTTGTGATAAAGGTAGACTTGAAACTTCAAATATTACATTTAATGAAGATGGTATTTACCTAGTAGTTGGTGATTCTTTTGGAAAACATTCTAAAACTAAGATGTTTGATCTTCTGAAAGTGTTGGATAAAAAACCATTTACAAAAGTAATCCATCTTGGACATGCTCTTGATGATGATGGTGAATTAAGTTATAATTGGAAGTATTTTAAGGATAGATTAGTTTTTGTAGGAAAACCAGAAGACCTGGAAACTCTTCATAAAAATAAGAATGATTATCAATTTAGCATTGTTCAAGATTTTGTTAAAGTTGGTAATGTAGTTTGCAGAAATCAGGAACAAATTTCTTCATATTCGAAGCAGTCAATTAATACATTAGATCAGTATGTATATAAAGAGAACACTATTGTAAATTTGACTAGGCATGAATATTTTCAGAAAAACTCAATGAATGATGTATTCATTGCAAGTACAGGTACCCTTGCTGAACCATTTGTAGCAGAAACTATTAAACAGCTTGATTTTACTGATGGATACAAGGTCAAGGAGTGTTACGCTAGTACATTTTCAAAGTATAGGAAAATGAAAGAAAATCTTGCTTATTGGCAAAATGGTTGTTTCCTGATACAAATAAAAAATGGAAAAACTAATGTCGTACCTCTACGTATCAAGAAAATAGGAAAAGAATATTGTGTATGCAATAAAGGTATTGTTGTTTCAAGTAATGGAAAGATAGCAAAAGCAGATGAGACTTATGCAGTAATTGCTGATGCACATCTTCCTTTTATTAATATGAAAGCATTTGCATGCATGCTAGCTCAGCTTTCTTATGAGGAAAAAGGAATTATTTTCTTAGGAGATTTACTTGATGGCAGGGGTGTCAATCCACATATTTTAGATAGAGGTGAAGTTCCAACCGTTTGTGTAGCAGATGAGTATAGAAAACTTGTTCTATTTTTCAAAGAATTTTCAAATAGATGTAAAAAAATACTTCTAAGAGGGAATCATGAAGATTTCTATAATAGATTTGCACGAAAATATCCATCTTTATTTACTCTATTTGAAAGCATTGAAAAAAGCATCTATGATAATGCTGGTGTAGATGTACATTATTATGATGTAAATGCTCCTTTTATTTATAAAGATGTAACTTTTGTGCATGGTTCTGATAAAATGGTAGGACAGTCTGGAAGAGATGTTTATGATAAGATTGCAAAAACTTTCAATACATCTACAAAAGTAATGGGACATACCCATAGACCTGCAATTTTTAGAGATGTGTATTCAGTAGGTTGTCTTGCAGATAAAAATCAAGGATACAACTCTGTTTATACTTCCAATTGGAAGTATGGTATGGCATTTGTTCATTATTATAAGAACGTTCCTTTTGTGGAACTAGTGAATTTTTCTGCTTATCATGACAACAATGATGTAGAAGAATGCAAGAAACGCCTTATACATTCTTTTGTATATGATGAAGTGGAACTTCCTCTTACACTTGGTTAAATCAATTCTAAGGCACTTCTCATCGCGATTAGTAACTTCCTAGATAGATTAATGCGATTTAACTAAGTGCCTCTTAAAATCGCTTAAAATTAAAAATAGAGAATTTCGATGGAAACATTGATTTTCTCTATTTTTTTTTATTTTTAAAGCTTGACTTTTCCTTGGAATGCATTATATTGATAGTGTAACAAGGAGAACGAAATGATTAGTAGAGCACATAAAATCAAGTTAAAGCCTAACAAGGCGCAAGCGGTCATGCTGTCAAAGACAGCAGGAACCGCAAGGTATGCTTACAATTGGGCTTTAGCTGAGACCTACAAAGGTTGGAAGGAGACTGGTAAGTCACCTTCGGTTTATGAGCTTGCTAATCGCTGGACTGCCGAGAAGCCTGAATGGGCTTCTGAAACAGCAAGAACATCACAGACAAGAGCTATTCTTAATACAAAGAGCAGCTATAAGAAGTTCATTGAGAACTTGAAAGCTGGTGTTTATGCTGGAAAGCAGGTGGTTCATCCGAGCTTCAAGCGCAAGGGAGTACATGACAGTTTTTATGTAGATAACGCACATGCGAAGCTGTGCGGTAAGCATATAAAGCTCCCTAAAGTTGGAAGTGTGAGGATGAGAGAAAGCCTTAGATACTCTGACTGCAAGATCATGTCATACACGATTTCCTGCGAAGCAGGAGAATGGTATGCTTCTGTGCAAGTAGAGATGGATGAAGAGGTTAGAAGTTCTTCTAATTCCTTTGTTGGAGTTGATGTTGGGTGCAAGTCACTTGCGGTAGCAAGTGATGGCACTGAATGTAAAACTCCGGGTATGCTCAAGGACTTAGAGAGGCAGTTGAAGCGTAAGCAAAGGCTGCTTGCTCGTAAAGCAAAGGGTTCCAAGAACCGAGTTAAGGCTCGATTCGCAGTAGCCAGAGCATATCAGAGGATCAGGAACGTCAAGCAGGATGCAGTTCACAAGTTCACTGCTGCAATAGCCAAGAACCACGGTGTTGTAGTAATTGAGGACTTGGATGTAAAGTCAATGCAGGAGAACGCTGACAAGCGTACTCGTAAAGGAGTTCATAACTCCTGCATGTCAGAAGTACATAGGCAGTTGATGTACAAGTGCAACAGCTACATCAAAGTTGATCGGTACTTTCCGTCCAGTAAAACTTGTAGTAATTGCGGTTTTCATAAAGCTGATTTGTTGTTGGGTGATCGAACGTTTGTTTGTCCGTCCTGCGGACTGACAATCAACCGCGATCTTAACGCAGCACTAAATCTACTTCATGAAGGTATTAGGATTTACACTGAGGGTCACTCAGGAAGTGCTTGTGGAGAGGTAGATGGAACCTCTGTGAAGCAAGAAGTGTTATTATAACATGTGACAGATTACTTTACTTTAAAAGAAGGGGGGAATTACAGAAGAACTTATTGAAAGTTTTCTTGTTGAGTTGAAGAAGGAAGCTTGTAAGAGATTGCGTTATTCTTTAGATAATATTAGGAGAAAGCTTTATGAAGTTGAAACAGTACCTCTAAATTTGAAAAGTTGGGAATTGGACGAATATTAATACATTTTTGAGGAATGCAAAATGAAAAATAATTATGATGGAATGGTTAAGCATATTGATGAGCTTATTGAAGAAAGTAGGATTTTACATACACAGTTTATGAATTGCATAAAAGATTATTGTGAAAAAGTACTTATAGAAAATTTTGAAGAAGTTGTAAATTGTATTCAGTGGACTTGTTTTATTCATGAAGATACAAATATTTTTTATTTCAAGAATTTTAAAGAAAACGTTCCATATTATATTAAAAAATTATTTGAATATATGAGGTTTAATCCAAATATGAAAATACAATGTTCAGAAGGAATTACTTTTGCAAACTCAATGCAAAAATGTTTATTATTTGATTCAAAAGAAAGAATGTTAGAATTTTCCAAAACTGTTAATGTTCATATAGTGGAATAATGATTTTACTTTAACCCTTTTCTTTGTAACTGATATGAAAAATTCTGGAACTTTCTAAGGAGATAATTATGACTGATGTTATTGTTAAATTTCCATTCTGTAAAATTAATGATATTGATTCTCTTATTGCTGATGTTACTGTATGCTATAATACTTTAAAGTATAAGCAACTTATGTTAAAAGATGAGTTTATCTCAATTCATTTTATTAGTGAACATAAAGAAAATTATAATTCTATTTATTATTATTTTAGAAATAAATTCAGGAGGCATAACATCAATGATTTTTGTATTGATGTTTTAGAATGTAAATAGGAAATTTTATAAAATTTGACTTCTTTTTAAACTTTGTTTAATTTATTACCAGATAATATAATAGTAGTATAGACAGATACAGTTAAAAAATTAGCTTCATTTATATCTGGAATTGGCGCATCTCTGGCTTCTGCTTTCGTAGGAGCGTAAATTAATCTGCTGGAACAGTTTCAATTTTGATTTTGAATCTGTCTGCAATATTTTTGCATCCTTTACATGGATCAATTGGGAGACAATTTCCTTGTCTCCCAACTCTGCAAACCAAAATTCTATCTATTTTGTTACCACCAATTGACAAAATAAGCCCTGTTTCTGCATGATTTGCCAAACAATGACGATTAGAACTTGGTCTACTGAAATTGATTCCGAGAATAGTATTCTTCTTACTGAAAGCTACTGCACAAATAAGAAATTTAGATTTACTTTTAAGAGCTTTTTTCTTCATTCTTTTCAAAAGATTGTCCATAAAACACCTTTATGTTTGGGTTATGCTTTTAATATAAATCATTTTTCAAATATTTCAAGTATCTGGAACGAAATTTTTGTAAATTTTAATACCAGATAATACAGTATTGAATATAGGCACAAAACACGGAGGATACTGATGGATATTAAAAATAAACTTAATTCTTGGGCTAAAGAATACGAAGGTTCTGCCGAAATTCATTCAACAATTACCTTAAAAAGTAAAGACCTTAATGTTGTTGTTTCTGGAGATACTTTAGAAGAAGCATATAAAAAATTAGAATCAATTTGTTTAGCATCTGATAAAACAGAAACAAATAAAGAAGATTCTAATAAAGCGTCTGCAACAGAATCTATGGAAATAAAACAACTGAATTTTAATGAAGTAGCTAAACCATCAACTACTACTACTCAAGTACAACAACCTGTACAAAATGCTTCTATTGGAACACCTCCAACAGATTTACAAGCAATTTTGAAAGGTCGCCAGTTACTAAGAATGTATGATGCAACCCAACCTTTGAAGCCAGATGAAGAACTTCAAAGAATTGGAAATATTGATTATGTGGTAAAAGCTATTAAATAAGGAAAATGAAATATGAATATGGGTAATTTGATGAATATGTTTGGCGGTGGAAACATGATGGGTGGAATGGGAAATGGAGGAATGAATCCAACCCAACTTCTTAACATGTTTAACTCAATGACTGGTAGTAAGTTATCTCAAAAAGACATTCAAGCTAAAATGAATGAAATGATGGGAAATGCAGTAGATAAAGTTACTTTTGGTGTAATTGATATGTTATATAAAGAGTTTCCTACTGAAAAGATGCCTGAACTATTTAAGAATAATGCAGATCATGACGAAAAAGTTAAAATTTTAACTGATCTTGTGGTTGAAGGTTCTCCTAATTTCTTAAAGAAACTGAAAGAATCTGATGTAGATAAACTATATGATTACTTACAGAGAAAAAAGTAATACAGCTTTTAAAGGAATTATGATGAATCAAAAGTTAAAAATATCTAAAGAAGTTTTAAAGATTAATCCATTTAAAAGTAAAATAAATGAAAATTTATTAGATAAAGCTTTTAGAGAATTGGATGAAACAGAAGATATTGAAGATTTTATTTATAATTTAAATAAAATTGTCACAAGAGAAATGACATTAGGAGAATATAGTCATGGCTGATAATAATAAGAAAATGTATGATAAAGATGAACTTTGTGATAAAGTAGAAGAAATTGCTGATTCTATGGCAGAAAAGCTCACAGAAGAAGAGCTTTTAGTTACGTATGCTGATCTAGCAATGGAAGCAGCTCAATATGCTCTAAGACTTGGCACTCATCATGAATCTGTGTATAAACAAGGTTCCTATATGGATTTATTTAAATATCTAATTAAGGTACATGTTTTTGATGTTGCATTAATATGCAAACTTAAAGATCATGAACAACTAAAACAGATTATAGATGAAGTTGTTCTAGGAGAGTTTGATTCTGAATACCTGCGGAAACCATCCCGCTAATTAATATATCCTTTCTATCTATAAAGGGTTCATGTTGAGCAGTGCCAGCCACACATTAGCACCTCCCGGTTCAACATGAACCAACTTTTATAATTCTATAAGACTGTCTGCAATCTCTTTTAAAGATGTTTCATGAGAAACAATAATAATCTGAATACCAAGTTTATCACTTAGATTCTTAATCAATTCAGCAGCTTTAACAGGGTAATCTTTTCCTTTTAAAGCAACTAATGGTTCATCAAAAAGAAGAATTTTACTTACAGATTTATTTAATACTAAAATAGAAGCGCGTAAAGCAAATGCAATTAAATGAATTACACCACCACCAACTTGATCAGTTAATTTATCTTCTAGCACTATTCCATTTTTATCAAGCTCAAATCTTATTTCACTTGTTTTAGTATTCTTTCCTCTACTACTGAATCTCACATTAAATGTATAAGGTTCATCAAGAACTTCATTTAATGAAGCATTCACAATAGGATTTATATGAACTTCTAAATTCTGTTGTGTTTCTTTTATAGCTTGCTGAACTATCAATGTGGCTTCTTGAAGTAAATCTTTTTTTTCTTTAATTTTAATTAATTTTTTATTAATATCTTTAAGATTATTTTCTAAGATAGATTTTTTTGTAGTATCAGCAATTAGTCTTATATTTATTTGTTCTAATCTTTGTTTAAAGTCATCCCTCATAATCATCTGTTTCGCTAAGATAGCCTCCTAGATACAATTCAGGAACATCATCATATTGTTCAATTTGGAAACCATCAACAACTACTTCTCCAATATTATTAGCTCTACCACAAAATGGACAAAATACAGTATTTCCACAACTAGTAGCTTCGTCTATTTCAAATATATTTCCGCATTCTACACAATCTAAATGGCTTAAATTATTATGTCTACTCATTAATACCAAGTTCCTTTTCTAAATTAGTTAATAATACATTTAATTCTTCTGTTAATTTTTTTTGTTCATTCTCAAGTTCAATTTGCTTATTAATAGCTTCCTTTAAAGAGGAAAATCCCATAGCTTTTAGCTCTTTTTTATATACTTCTTTCTCTCCCTCCATTCTGATTTTAGCAGATTTTAATTCTGTTATTTTTGATTGAACATTCTTTACTCTCTCTTCAATTGTCTCCATTTTTTAAAGCCTCATATGTATTAATTATATAATTTTTACAAGTTTTACCATCAGTTAATCTATATAAATTATCTTTGAATGATAAAGAAATATCCTTAGATGTTGAAATTGTTCTAATGAATAATTCTTCTTTACTTTTTCTTTCTTTTTCCAAACATATATGTTTATTTGTGATTTTATCTTTAGAAATATCAAGATAATAAGGTTCTACAGATATGTCATTATAAACAATATACACTCTAGGTTTATAGTCAATCTGTGCTGCTGTATCTCTGATAATGGAACCACAATTTACTAAAATTTGTTTAGTTAGTGGATGTTGATAAACGAAACCTTCATGATTATCTCCTGCAACAATTAATTTAGATTTAGGAAATAATTTAAAGATATTGTTAGCATTTCCAGATTCAGGCGCATTTGGTCTTGGTTTTTTTCCAGCATAAACAAATTGATGTATCACATAAATTTTAGTATCATCAACTTCTTTTAAAATGTTTGTAAAATCATCATAAAATGGATAACAAAACAAATTGGTGTCCAATAGAAGTCCCATATTGTTAATACTGGTAAAAATTCCCATACTTTCAGCAATTTGAAAACATGAGTTTTTAATTAGATCAAAATTATGATTTGGCTCATCATGATTTCCAGCAATCGCATACACATTAGATAATTTATATTTATTAAACAAAAAATTTAGTTCAGTAAGAAGATCAGTAGAAGCTTCTTTTGCTTTATCAAATACATCTCCTGCAATAATGAGAGGGGTATCTTTAATTTTAGCAAGTTTAAGAATTTCTTCGATTACTCTGAATTGAGCTTCATACCAATCAGGTTCTTCTTCTCTACATACTGGTTTTATGTTTGTAAGATGCCAGTCTGAGGTTGCAATAAATAGTGGTTGCTTACTCATTCCAAGACCTTCCACAAGTAGGACATACTTTAGTAGACTCTAATTTTTTTTCAAAATTATTTAGTGATTCAGTGCATTTCCTCATTGTTTCACTTAGTTTTACAATTTTTGATGCCAGCAATGTAATGCTGTTTAATGTTTCAGAAGTTTTATTTAGTTTGTCATACTTTTCATAAACAATTGTTGTATCAGGGACTTCAATATTTTTTCTTTCAAGCATTTTAGTTATATTCCGTAGTTCTTTGATTTGTTTATCATTGTATGTAAATTTATCATAATTTTCTTTCAAAATATCAACCATATTTTCTGATTTTAATTTTGAATTAACTTCTCCCAAATCTGTATTGATAATCTTAATGCGATTAGTGTTTAAATTGATTTTGGAGTGTTTCTGATTACTCTCAAGTAATTTGCTATAAATTATACTGGCATTTTTATAAATGCTCTCAAAATCGCTTAAAACATCAAAAGAATCCATTTGTTTTTCAATAGCAATTTTATTAGCTTCAAGTTCCTTTTCTTCATTAATACATTCTTTAACATCTGTGTTTATTTTTTGCGACATCGCATCCATCTCTTCCAAGCCAATCATTTCATTGATTAATTTTGAAACATCACCCGATGTACTAGTGATTAAAAATGGTGGCTCAAATTGAGTTTGAACATTAATGTCACCCATTGAGAATAATTGTTGTATTTTTTCTGGAACTTTTTTATTCAAAGCCTTGAACTCTTCTCCATTTAATTTATAACAACTGACCTTATCACTAATATATCGCTCTACAACATAGATTTCAGAATTGTTTTCTATAGTGAGCTTTACAGATGTTTCAATAGATACATTATTGCTGTTATCTTTATGCCTTATGTTTTTATAATTTTTATTGAAAACTACCCATAGAATAGCTCTGATGATTGCAGATTTTCCGGAATCAGTAGGTGCAATAATACAATTAACACCATCAGTAAAATCTATACTAAGATGTTTCCATTTTTGAAAGTTAGTGATTTCAATTTTTAGAAATTTCATTAATTACTTCCTTTGCTTTCTGAACAGCACCTTCTGTGCGAAGAACAGCATATGCAGATACTCCTTTTAGATAAGCACTATTCTCCTTCATGATTTCTTTAATCTTACAAATCTCAATATAGATCAATGTTCCAATAATTTCAATCATTTTTAGTTCAGAATCTGGAGAAAGATATAGCTTATATAGAAAATAGCAAGCTAAAATAACAATGTAGAACCATAGCTTTTTAAAGAGTAGAATAGTTCCTCCAATTACAATATGATGAAGCGGAATTTTTTCTTCCATTATAAATTTTCCTTCTTTTTAAAGTCATTTAAGTTGTTACAATTTTGATAACATTTTTTTTCTTTATGTGTTTTTTCAGTGTATCTGCATCGATCAGGACAAAATGTTTTTTGAAACAAAATAGATGGTTGTACTTTATTGATATAAATATTATGCTTTTGGTATACCCATTTTCGGATAACACTGAATTTCACATCGTCATTATTTGCAATATAGTTTGCTTTGATATCAATCCAATAATTTGAATCAGAACTTTCTTTAAGATTTAATTTACTAGCTAATTTATTATCAATATCAGAACTATTAATAACAAAGTCTGCTGTGTAAGAACATCCTTGAAGAATAGTTGTTTCTTTCTTTTTTTCTTTTGTTTTAAGCTTCACAGTAATTGTTTCTTTTACTGGTTCTGCTAAAATTAAAGATTCAGGTTGATATATATAAGGGATATTTAAATCTTCAAGAAAGTAAACAAAATCTAATTCTTCTTGAGAATCAAATTTTATTCCCTTATACTCCGGCATAATTCTGTTTTGCTTTTTCAATTTTCAACAATTTCCGGTTTTATGATATAATCTAAAATTTCAGCAAGAACTGTAGGTGCTTCAATAGTTGCATCATCATTTTGATAAATTGCTTCCCCTCTCCAACAAGAATGTTCATCAAAGTAAGTCAATAATTCTTCAATTATTTCATTTTTCTTATCTTCATCAATATCAACAGTTACTGTTGCTGAATTATACCAATCATACTTATAAGTCATTTTATTTCTCTCCTACTAAAAAATATGTTCCATTTTACTGCACCAATATCTGTATAAAACGGAATTAAACTACATTCTTGACAAAATTTATTAAAGCCATTAAAATCCAATTGGACATCTTTGATTTTAAGTTTTGGACAACCTTCCAATGGAAGTTTTACAATCTTTGAATTATTTAAATATATTTGTTTATTATTGATAATGCTTGAATATACTTTGTGAGATGGATTCAAAGATTTATTTAAAAACTTCACAGCAGTCGGCATTCCAACTCTAGGAATACCTTTGATTCCATCAGAAGCATCTCCTGCAAGTGCGAGAACTCTCCAGAATTGCTCCGCTGGAATATTGTATTGATTCTTACGAAAAAGAGCATCATTGTACAATAAATTCTCTCTAATGTTATATACAGAACACCACGGTCTAATACATTGATAGAGGTCTTTATCTCCTGTGAGAAGAATCAAATCTAAATCTGAATTGTTGTAAACAAGTGAAGCACAAAGATCATCGCTTTCATATCCATAGATTTGTTCAGTTTGAAAGCCGGATTGTTCCAATCCTTTTTTCAAAATATTTATTTGTGGATAAAGTCTTTGCAACTTCTTTTCAATTTCTGGAGGATGCTCTGTTCTGCAATTTTTATAATCAGGATATAAAAGTTTCCTATTGCTATTCCCTCCTTCAAAACAAAAGATAAATTTATTTGTAGAGAACTTTTCAGAAAGTTCAAGGAGTTTTTCCAAGAACTTATATATGCTTTCGATAGGTTCTCCATCATCTGAACTTAGTTCTGTAGTGTACTTGGAAAGTGCTATTGGGAAAAGCACTGAACTTGTATCTACAATAATTGTTTTCATATGCTTCCTTTCTGCTTATATTATTAATATAGTTCACTTTTCAAAAATATCAAGTGCAAAAATAAAAAAACTCCCGGATTTTTAGTCCGGGAGCAAAAACAAACAGAAAAGAAATCGGTAGTTAAAGGTTTTGTTTTTAGTTTTTGTATCTTGTAGGAGCTTGTGTAATACGCTCTTTCACAATTTTATCTATATCAGCTTCAAATTGCCTGTATGTGGTTCGGATATCTTTAATATCTACACCATTTTCATTTTTAAGAACAGCTTCAAAACCAATTGTAATAGGTTCATATGAAACTTCTTGAACTGTTTTATTAACAATAATTTTAACTTCAGTCATTAATGCACCAGCCATAATTTTCCCTATCTGTATCTATGTCTTAGTTCACTTCTATAAGAATCTTTTGATTCTTCTTTAGCAGTTTCTTTAGATTCCTCATTAGTGCTATTTTCAACTTCATTTTCAATTGTTGGAAGTGATTTTGCTTCTTTGAAAGAAACATCAACAACTGCTAAATTTACTGGTGAGGATTCTTCTAAATATGTACCTGTTTCTCTATCTTTAAGTTTAGCACCTTTTAAAGTATAAATGCCAGAACCTGCTTGAGGCACATATTCTTTTTTATTTTCCTTTTCCAGTTCAGCTTTAATTTCTTCTGGTCTTTTATTTCTTTGGATGATATGAGATACAGGAACAGTAAAAATATATTTATCATTCCCATTATCAATATCCGCAGTAGATTCATCTAAAGAGATAATTGTTCCCCAATTAAATACTTGTTGATGTAATGATTCGTACCAGAATCTAACTCTATCGCCTACTTGAATATCAATTTTACTCATTACCAACCTCACATTGATTTGTATTTTTACCTTATACTAATAATGTAATAGCTGGTAATGAATTTAACAATAAAGTTTAGAAAATTTCTGCTAAATCAGCATTTATAATGTCCCAAACTTCTTGGCATTTTTTTCTAGCCTTTTGAAATAGTTCTGGCTCCTTAATGAATCGGTTGATCATATCATTTCTTGTGAATTTTTTTGATTCTCTTGGATTTCCGTTTTCATCTGGAAGAAGCTTTCCCTCACTATCTAAATCGGCTTCATCATAAAGGAGCCAATCAGCAACATACCAAGGAGTTTTACCTTGTTTTTTAATAATACCAACTTCCTCAGCAAGCCAATCAAATACAGAGACTTCATCAACAAAGCCATGCTGATCATATAGTGCAAGTTTAATTTCTCCAAGTTTTCCTGTACCACGGTTCTTGAGAATCTTTACTTCCACAATTTGACCAATTTTGTGTTCATTTCCGAAGGGGTCTTTCTTTGTAATCTTACCCACTTCTTTTGTATTAAGTCTATATGAAACATAATACAAAAGTGCATTTCCTCCACTTACATGATAAGCGGCATTCTTTTCATATGGATTTGGAGTTGCTCGATTTTGACTAATGAGGAGCCATAGGCTATTATTTTTTCGTAATGGTGACATTACTTTAGGAAGTTCTGTGCTGAACACCTTAGCAGCTTCCATCATAGCATTTTCTTTGAGCTCTTTGCCACTTTCTGCAAGCTTTTTGTTTTCTTCATCAAGTTGTTTTTGCTTGATTGTTTTTAGAGTATCTGTACTATCAGTAACAAGAATAGCAGCATTATTTTCAAACAAGTTAATGGCTTCCTGAAACAATTTTTGTACATTGATATCACTTAGTTCTTCCGGGACCTGAACTTCAATTTTTTCAGAGACTTCTTTGCCATATCTCTTTGCTAAATTAATTGTGAGTCCACCTTCCAAGTCAGTGTATACAGTTCTATAATTTTTATAGCGTTCACTATTACACGCCACACCTGCTTCAATTGCCACTGCCAAAGCGGTTTTACCACTTCCTTCTGGACCATGAATACGTACCGCAGTACCTTTTCTATATCCTCCATCAATATTATTACTTAGATATAGATTTAAAATAGTCGAGCCAGAAGAAATAGTATCTTCTTTTGAAAGAAAATCAACATATTCTAAATTATCTTTATTGATTTCTGGAAGATAAATATTTGCATCCTCTGATGCTTTCTCATCATTTTTCTTTCGTGCCATAACAGCTCCAATTATTTAGGTATCATTAATTTATAAGTGTACGTTTTACAGCAATTTTTGCAAGATCATAAAGTTCTTTGCTTTCTTTAGGCAATTCTTTCTGAACAAAATCACTATTATAAATTACTGGAATTATCTTAATTGCTGCCATTTCTTTAGTGGATGGTAGAAATATTAGTGTAAGTATAGCTATACCAATTATTACATACATACTTTTTACAAAAATCAGAAGTCTTTTATAAAAATAATCAGAAAAATCAATATAATTTTTGTCTATAATTAAGTGAGCAGTAAGTAAAACAGTTGCCAGTCCTCCAACTAAAAGAACAACAAAACAAAACCCCTTAATTGCATCAAGTCTAAATATCCAATAAAGCATTTCTTCAGTTATCATAGTAATTCCTCATAATATCAATAATGTATGATTTACCTTTCATGCCATAAAATTTAGCCGTTTGCGCACCATTTTTATAAAAGAATACAGTAGGTAGAGTTTCTACTTCAAATTGCATTGCCAGTTCTTTATTTTCATCAACAATTACTTTTAGAAACTTGACATTTGGATATTGATTTGCAATAGCATCAAATATTTGTGTTACAGCTTTACATGGAGCACAACTAATGGAGCCAAATAAAACTACAGCATTTTCTTTAAATTCTTCATCATTATTAACAATTTTCATAATTTACTTTCCTGTACTCCCGAATCCACCAATACCACGATTTGTTTCCTCTAAGTCGTCAACTTCTACAAATTCAACTTCTTCTGGATCAGCATTTGTAATAATTAGTTGCAGAATTCTATCTCCAACTTCATATGGTTTCACATGCTTTCCGACTTTATAAAAGAAGGCTTTCACTTCTCCTCTATAATTTCGATCAAGCACTCCACAAGAGTTTGTTAATACCATTCCAGTTTTATGAACACTGGAACGTGGACGCAAATCTCCCCAATGTCCTTTAGGAATATCAAAAGCTAATCCTACTCCGTATTCATATTTTTCATCAGCTTCATGATATTTTACAGAAGTTGCTACAAGATCAAATCCAGCATCCTCAGAATGCTTTCTGAATGGAGTTTCTGCTTTCTCTGATAGTTTCTTATACTTAACAATAACTGCGCTCATATTTCGTCGAAACACCTTTTAAAGAGAAAGGAGGAGGATATCCTCCTCCATTATTTTCAATTACCACTCATCATCGCCGATGGTATCACTTTCATCCACGCTGCTTTCAGTTTCTCTCGTCACAGAGGGAGCAGGTTCATTAAAAATGTTATCATCTGCTTTTGCATCTTCAGATTCTTCAGAATTAGATGAGACATTGGTTTCTGACTTCTTCAGAGCTTCAACAATCTTGTTGCAAGTATCTTCATTATATTCTGAAATACAATCGTCGATATTCAGATTAATGATAGTTTCAAATTCTGCATCAGAAATTTCAGCAGGACGATCAAAGAAGTCAATCTTATCGCATTCAATCCACTTCACATTGCGCCCAGCGATATTCTTTTCACGTTCGACAAAACGTACTTTCAGAGACTTGCCAAGATTATCCCAACGATAGAATGAAATAGATTCATCATTCACAGCAACATTTGCCTCATACTCTTCATAGAGTTTCTTTGCAAAGATGCCACGAGTTGAAGTAAAAGTCATAATTTCATAACCAGTGTTACCAAGTGGTGAATTCGGATGAAGACGAATCACAAAAACATTGAAAGTTTTATCAGTTTTCTGGTAGAGCTTCTTATCTCGGTTTTCATCAGCAAACATAAACTCACATACAGGATCACTTTCAAAAGTCTTGAGCTCGGCATTGTAAGAAGTTCCAAAAGACCTCTTACAAACTGAACTGTGTGATCCGAAAGAATGAACACGAACTTCCCGATCAAACCAAACAGGATTTTCACCAAGATCATAAATCTTCTGCTTAGCAAAGTACGGATGATAAGAATACTTCAGAGGAAACTGAAGCACATCAAACTTATACACACCGGGTTCAGTAATATTAAAATTCTTTACATTTTCAGGCTGCTTAAACCACCAAAACCTGTTTGAAGCCCCTGCATTGTTTTCTGCATTTTCCTTCATCTGCTGAAGCCGAGCCGGAGTAAAACCAAAGTTGCGAGTAAATGGAGTACGATTCATAATTTCTTTTCCTTTAATTTATTATTAGTTAAGCTTATCTACCACAGTGGCAATATTCAGAAGCGACTTAAGTAGAATATCATTTTCAGCAGACAGTTGATTATATTTATTTACTGCCTTTTGGAAAGTATTTGAAGCAAGTAATAGCTTTTCAATAGGTGGGTTCATATTATTCTTATTCTTATTGAAGTAAGTATAATTACAACTAATAGAAGCTTCCAGCGAATCCATCCTGTTCTTGTTGTTGTTCAACTTGTTCTTAATCATGTCAACGATAGTATCTACGCGATCAGAATCAAGTAGCAGAAACTCTTCGTATGTTTCATGCAGACAGCCCTCGATATCTCTTACGACGACAACCTTTCTGTCGCTATCATCTTCATAGTATGAGAAAACAACTTCTCCTGCGTAGAGAACATCTTCAAAAGGATTGCTCCGCTCATTGATAACACCATACTTACCTTGCCGATTAAACTTCATAATGATCTCCTTACTGATTTTTAGTCATATCTTCGATTAGAAATTCTTTTCTTGAGTAATACTGCCTTTTTGCAGTCATAGCTTCATACATATATTTAAATCGCATTGCTCTAAGTGTAGCAAGTGCAATGTTTTCTCTTGCTTCTGACACAGCTGGATCAGAATTAATTATGTATTTGATAGAAGTTTCATTAACTTTATCAAGTCCAAATTGAGCAGGATTCTTTTTGATTGCTCTATAAGTTTCTCCCTCTACTCGTTTTAACTCAGACTCAGCAAAAGATAATTCTGCTTCTAATCTGGCTCTAGCACAGCCGATTTCATCCCACTCAGAAGCAAGTTTTAAAACATCCTCTTCTGTAGGATTTTTGGGACAAATGGTGTACTTTTTACATTTGTCAAGCTTTTTTTCATATTCAGCTTGAGTTATAAGCGGAATTTTCATGACTAATTTTCTTCCTCGTTTTCTTCTGCATATTCAATCATCTCATCAATAATGCAATCAAAAATGTCAAATGGAGTTAAAATTCCATATGAAGAATCAAATAAATTTTCAAGAGTTTTTGCTTCTTCGTTTGTTATGGGTTTAACATCAATATAATTCCAAATATCTTTTCCATCTTCAAACTCAAAATATTGATTAGTTCCAAAATAAATTTCAATCGGATTTTCATAATTTTCAATCGTAATTGAAATATTATCTAGCTCATACTGAGTTTCAACCACAGAGAAACCTCCAACACTGAACTCACTATAATAATACTTAGAGAATGTCATTAGATACGGCATATACTGTTCCTTTCTTGCAACGTTTTTAATATAGCATGAATTTTGATATTATCAAGCCTAACAACTCATATTTCTGATAAATTTCCATAAATTTTTTCCAAAGACAGAAAGACCTTCTTCAATGCAAGGAGATTCCATTGCTTCAATAAGAGTGCAAGCAGTATCCATATCATTACAATTTTTTGGATTCTTGATTACATATTCAAGAATTGCAATGATACCATGTCTAATTGCTTCATAAGGCATCTCAAGTTTTTGAAAATCACTTAAAATTTCCTTATAGTCTTTTAATGTGGAATTTTTTCCATAAAGAAGCCTTTGAACAATGTCAAATAATTGCGGATTTTCTTCATAAACTATTTTATCTTCAATGACCTGCTGCTCCATAGGAAGTGTATGGATGCTGTAAAGCAATCTCATGGCTTCTCTTGGACACCCATCACTCACTTCTGCAATTTTGTTTGCAACAGATTTACCAACTTTGAAATTATGTTTTATCATAGTTGGTTTGATCAGTTTATAAAGAATTTCTTCCTTTGTGAGAGGTTTTACTTCATATTTTGTGAACCTGTTTATAAATTGTGGAAGTAGAACTTCTGGATTAGTAGTAGTTGCAAAGATGTAAACAAATTCTGCTAAGTGTTCCAAAGTGAAAAGAAAACTCTCTTGAACTTTTTTTGATTGAGATAATTTATGAACTTCTTCTAGAATGATTGCTTTCTTATGTGATCTACCTCCAAATGGAACTGTGTTAATAGTTTCGCATACAGTTCTTGCAGTTTCAATGTTACACATAAGACCACAATCGATATATTTAATATCGAGTTCATCAATTGCGAGCTCATTCAACAAACAATTTACAAAAGTGCTTTTTCCACACCCGGATTTTCCAATAAACATGATTGTTTGCGAAAGTTTATTGTTGGCAATAGCAGATTGTAGTTTATTTTTGATAACATCATTTCCTACAATCTGCTCAATTGATTGAGGTCTTTCACTAATGGAAAAGTCACTCATCTAGCACAAATTCCTCAATATTGTTTTCTTTGCTAGTTTCAAAGTCAATGCTATACTCCTGTTCCCTAAGTTTTAGGAATCTAGTTAGATTTTCTAGAGCTTGTTCATAACTGGAACACACTCCACCAACTTCTTTACTGAATCGATTTGTAGGCTTATACCAAATAAATACAGTCATAATTAAATAACCTTAGGTTCATAATAAGTAATTGTCTTTTGTTTTTCTTCGCATTCACATAGAGTATCAAAGTCAAATTTCCATCCACACTCCCGTGGTGTCATATCACCAGTTGTATGAGCCCATTGGTATCTAATAAATTTATTTCCAATTTTAATTACATACAAGTAAGACTCCCACCAACGATAACTTACGTATCTTTCCTCATAAACAGCATCCCGCCTTAATTCTCCAAGCCACTCTATCAACTCTTCATCAGTTGCATTTGGAACATTGAACTTCTTTTCATATTCTTCTTTTAGGAAATCAATAATCTCTTTTGTATTCATTTACTTAGTATCTCCTATGATATCATTAAAACACTTCAATTCTTTTTCTGATAACTTTAATGTAGCATCAATTTCATTGAAATCAAGTACCATTTCAAAATAATTTTCTGATTTTTCCTGAGTTGCATAATGATCATTGTCAAACATAAAGACAATTTTTGAAGCACTCATGGGAGAAGCTCTAACAAGTAAACCAAATGGTGTATACTTTTTAAATGAGTTCTTTAAAAATTCATTATAAAGTTCATGCAAAGCAAGGTTCCGATCCCCTTTAGGAACAATGTCAAAAATATGACCAATAATACCATTAATGCTGCAATTTCCTGATTTTATCAACGAAAATGAATACGAATCACTCATTCTAGAAAGCTTTCTTCTGTAATACCTTTGTAAACATTTTTCAAAGTAAATAATAAAGTTTGTTTTGCAAGGCTTCCACTGTTTCCATAAAACTCTAAATCAAGAACTTTTACTCTTCCTTCATATCTATCAATTGGTTTTACAATAACGTTTGAAGCATTAAAAACATCAGCTAAATCCCTTTTAAGTACATATGCTGCATCAAATACAGCTATCTTATTTGGTATTTTCATGTTTTAAGTTCCTTATCTTTTTATTCCATTTAATAACTGCCTGAACATCATTATTAGCTTCTACTGAAGTTGAATCACACATGTAACACTGTAGGACTACTTTTCCAGACTTATAAAATAATATTTCAGGATAGTAGCCACAAATGCAATTATCAGTTAATGTTCTTATTTCGTCTTTGGTGAGCGTCATTGCTACTTTCCTTTGTAGCCACTTGCATAAATAGCTTTCATTTGCTTTTTAGCTTTAGATTTTCCACTTTTTCCGGTATAGCATTTTCCAGAATCTCCCCACTTATATCCTGATTTTCCATTAGAAGAACATTTCTTTATTGGCATAAATACCTCTTAAGTTAGCATTCTATAAATAACCCGGAATTCTCAAAATCATCTCGAAAATCATAAATCAAATTGAGGGCTTCATTCAACTTTTTAATTTGCTCTGCATCTTCAAGGTATTCTTCTGGCTTAATATAACCTCCATAAAATAACATGTACAGAAAATCATCAGTGGTTTCAATTGGTTCTGCATCTTTTTTAAATTTGAATTTCATACCATCCTCCTTTGTTATACTCTTAATATAAATCATTACAAAGATATTTCAAGTGCATTTTGTAAAAAAATTTACAAAAAGAAGGTGGGTAGCGGTACTACCCACCTCATTATTAGAGATAATCTTCTTCTTTGTATTCTTGCTTTTCAGCCCAATTTGTAAAAGTAATTTCAGGTTCAGCATGTAGAGGAACAGTAAGCCACGGAAATACTTTTTGTGTATCTACTTCCATCACTTGCTTTAGTAATCTGACGTACTCTATGACTTCATCTTCATAAACATTACTTACAATGTCATCATGGATTACAAGAACAGGAAAAGACTTGAGCTTCTTTTGTTCGATTAATTTTATCAATCTACAAAGACAGAACAAGGTCACACAAGAACCAGAACCCTGAACAGGGCCATTCAGTAAAGAATTTCTAGTCATAATATCGCGAATGGTTAGACCAGTAGGGTACTCTACTTTACCTGTTTCCAAATATTTCTGATAAGTATTATCGCGCCATTCTTTTGTAACTTTCATTCTGTTGTTCCAAAAATCTTTAATAAATCCATCAATGTATTCCTCATACTCAAGGTAGAAGAATTCTGCTTTCTCTATTGGAGATTTTCCTTGCAATTGACAATCATTTAAATATTCTTCATATTTCTTTTCCATGTTTAATGCTTTAATAGCTCTATTCTTTGCAGTTTCAGTAGGAGTTACATGAAGATCATTGTCATCCATTGCTTTCCATAAGCTTTCCCCCATAGTTTGCTTAGCACTTCCAAATAGACCTGCAAATGAAGCTGTTTTACCTCCATTTCTCAATGCTTTTGCATACTTAGTATGATGTTCTTCATCATACTGTTTTAAAGCATGGAATTCTTCATCATTTGTACAAAATACATAAAGACAATTATCTTTGTGCATATCGACACCACCGTCAAGAGATGCAATCATATATGGGTCTTTTGTAATATTTGCACTGATGTTGTTCTCTAGACCACTGAAGTCACAGGAAACAAGTGCACAATCTTTATTATCAGGAATGAAACAGGATTTCAGCAGCTTAACTTGTTCAGGAATGCGAGAACTTTGATTCATCAGATTAGGACTGTTTGATGCCATTCTGAATGAAGCAACATTGTTCAATGTATTAAAAGCTCTGATTCTACCGTCATCATTTGTTTCATCAAAATATGACTTCAAGTAAGTAGTTGCCATTTTTTCATATTTTCTTTTTTCAAGAATATAATGAATAAATGGTTCCTGATCTACCATTTTATTGAGCCACTCATGGTCTGCTTTTGGTTTAGCTTTCTTGCTGATACCTCTAGGCCAAAGACCTTTCCTATTGATGAATATATCAATAATCTGAGCATCACTGACTATAGATGTTTTTTCTTTATAGATAGACTTCCACTCTTTCC
>ULRD01062162.1_pt1 | contig 28055 bp, 29 predicted proteins | sample 1955181 | NCBI WGS metagenome assembly ULRD01 (sample SAMEA4835675, study PRJEB28245) | human gut metagenome | biome: gut microbiome; material: fecal sample | place: Denmark | collected 2008
GAAGCAGGGGCGTTTGCATAGTTTTTTGACAGACTGAAAAGCAAAAAAGCACGCATATAGCGTGCTTTTTTGCTTTTTAATTGGTACATAAACAGGCGTTATCGGTGCATTTACCGCTCAAAAGCCACCGTATAGGTGCCCAGAACCTGCTCACAGGGGATGACCGCCGCGTTCTCCACGGTGAACGCCTGCCTGGGGTAGTGATTTTTCTGCTCAGTGGGAATGGTGGGCAGCGTCTTTCCGATGCTGACGCCGTGTGCGCCGCCGTCGATATGCCAGGCGAATTCGCAGTCACAGAACTCTTTGCTGCCGGTGAAGGCCTCGGCCGGCCGCAGCGCTTCTTCCTCACCCAGGAAGAAGCAGCCGTCGTTGTCCTTCTCCGCCGGGCAGCCGCCCTGGATGCCGACGCCGGTGAAGGAGATGGTCAGCAGGCCCGTCTCGAACCGGGTCGTCTTGCCGTCTACCGTAAACGCGGCGTCGTCCCAGTGGCCGACGTTCAGCCAGCCCCGCTTCCCTTCCGATTCTACAGCTGTATTGAACTCCACCCAGGCGGTCTTTCCGTCCCTGATCTCCGCGTTGATCCGCAGAACAGGCCGCAGGGGCCGGAAGCCCTCCGGCAAAAGCGCCCGCAGCCGGTCCTGCTCTACGCCATAGGCCATGACAAATTGCTGTACATGCATCGCGTTTTTCCTCCACTCTCTCTCGTTTTTGCGGTTTTTCTCCGCTCTTTGTGTCTATTATAGCAAGGGCTGCTCCGGGATACAATCGGAAAAGCCCAGCTTTTCCGCCAGTTGATCCAGATAGTCGATGTGGCCGTGATTGGCAGCGTACAGTGTCACAAAGCCGTCCTCCTGCGCCGTGACCTCCTGTCCGCCGCAGATCACCCGCTGTCCCTTTTTCAGGTAGACCTTTTGTCCGTTGATCAGCTCATCCCGATAGCGGTCGACGGCCATCTGATAATGCGCCCGGAACCGGGCCTGCGCCGTTTCCTCGTCACCGAGATGACGGTAGATCAGCGCTTCATCCACCAGCGGGACGCCGCCTGTTCTGTCAAAGTTGGGATATTCCCCTCTGTGGGCAAGGATCCCCTCCCGCGTGGACAGCACATTGAATACCGGAAGCACCTTGTCGAAGATATCATGATAAATCTCTTCCTCTATTGCGTCGATATCGCCGCGAAGGTCAAAGCACTTCACCGCTTCTCCGTCTATGTCACCAAGGCTGGAACGGATATTGCACTCGTAATCATGGTAGTATTTTTTCGGCGGCTTGCCCAAAAAGAGGGCGGTTCTGTCACACTCCGGAACGCGAATTCCCACCCCGACGCACAGCAGATGGGTCTCCTCCCGGTACGCCTGCCCGCATTGAAAACGGATGACCTGTGAAATGTCATCCAGAAAGAAGCGGTGCAGTGTCCGGCCATACTTCCGGAAGCCCAGCTGCTTCAGGTCACGGTACAGGCTGTCCTCGATCCGGTCGATACGGAGCGATATCTCTGACTTTTCTCTCATACGGCCCCTCCCTGCTCAACGCTTTCCTTGCTGTCATTCTAGCAAATTCGGCGGAAATGCGCAACCCTGTGGAGGCCATTAGACGGCAAAACACCGCATGTCCCGAGGGACGTGCGGTGTTCTGCTGTATTTGAGGAGAGATCATGGCAATTTATCTACACGCTTGTCACGGATAGGGCCATGACAGGCGGTGCCAGTGGGATTATTGACCGCTTGCGCCGTAGTTGGACAGCACGCGGGCGGAGGGATCGTTGACGTCGCAGCCCGCCCAGGACTTGTTGGGCATCCAAAAGTCCACAATCATTTCGGACTGGCCGGGATAGTACTTCTCGAAAATCTCCCGGTACAGCAGCGATTCCTTGGTGAAGGGCTGGGCGTGGGAGAAATGCTTACGGCGCTCTTCAAACTCGGCGTCGGTATAGCAGGTCTCGGCGAAGGCCTTCAGGTGATCCACCATGGAGTGGCCCACCGCGTCGGAGAAGGCGGCCTTTTCCCGGTACAGGATGTCGTGGGGCAGGTAATCCCCTTCAAAGGCGTGGCGCAGCAGGTACTTGCCCTTGCCGTAGACATTGACCTTCTTGGCCGGGTCGATGGCCAGCACATAGCGGACGAAGTCCAGATCGCCGAAGGGCACGCGGGCCTCCAGGGAGTTGACGGAGATGCAGCGGTCGGCGCGGAGCACATCGTACATGTGCAGCTCGTGAACGCGCTTCTCGGCCTCCTTCTGGAATTCCTCGGGAGAGGGCGCGAAGTCGGTGTACTTATAGCCGAACAGCTCGTCGGAGATCTCGCCGGTCAGCAGCACGCGGATGTCGGTGTTCTCATGGATCCACTTGCACATCAGGTACATGCCCATGCTGGCCCGGATGGTGGTGATATCGAAGGTGCCCAGCATCTTGATGACGAAATCAAGGGCGTCCAGTACCTGCTCCTTGGTCATAATGACCTCGGTATGGTCGCTGCCGATGTAGTCGGCCACGATGCGGGCATATTTCAGGTCGATGGCATCCTCCCGCATGCCGATGGCGAAGGTACGGATGGGGGTCTTGCTCTCCCGGGCGGCGATGGCGCACACCAGAGAGGAGTCCAGGCCGCCGGACAGCAGGAAGCCCACCTTTGCGTCGGCCACCAGCCGCTTCTTTACGCCGGCCACCAGCTTGTCGTGGATGTTGGTGCACACAGTCTCCAGATCATCATAGCAGAACTGCTTGACCTTGGTGATATCGTCGTAGCAGACGAATTTGCCGTCCTTGTAGTAGTGTCCGGGAGGAAACGGCATCACCTTGCCGCACATGCCCACCAGGTTCTTGGGCTCACTGCCAAAGACGATGACGCCCTTTTTGTCATAGCCGTAGTACAGCGGGCGGATGCCGATGGGGTCGCGGGCGGCGATGAACTGCTTCGTCTCGCCGTCATAGAGGATCAGAGCATACTCCGCGTCCAGCATTCTGAACATGTCCACGCCATATTCCTTGTACAGCGGCAGAAGTATCTCGCAATCGGAACCGCTGCGGAAGGAATAGCCCTTTTCCAGCAGCTTGGCCTTGCATTTCTCGTAGCCGTAGATCTCGCCGTTGCAGACCACATAGCTGTCGCCCAGGCGGAAGGGCTGCATCCCCTCCGGCGTCAGGCCCATGATGGCCAGACGGTGAAAGCCCAGCAGACCGTGGCCGGTATCCACGATCCGGCTGTCGTCGGGGCCGCGGGAAACGGTCTCCATGAAGCCGTCGGTAAAGGCGGCGATGTCAGTGCAGGTGTCACAATACCCAATGATCGAACACATTTTGTTACCCTCCGTATATGTGAAGTCTCAGCAAATACGATAGGGCGAGGTGCTGTGCCCCGCGGTGCCACCTATCTTTGGCCTCTTTCTACGGCTTCCATCAAAGCCTTGCCGTGATAACGGACGGCAGCTCCGGCACACCTACTAGGGGGTCTCCCCCGTTGGGATCGCGGCTCACCGGGTGTTCTTCCCGTGAGCGCCGCCCGCATGGCTTCCACCATCCCATGCTCGCTTGTGGGCGCGTATTCACGGTACTTTTCCCGGCTCAGACGCCTTTTTCGTGATGTATATGGAGGTTTTCGACGCAAAAAAGGCGTCAAGGAGATCACTCTCCAAGACGCCTTTGCCTTCGATGGACGCTATTATATACACCATACGCACATTTGTCAATCTATGTTTTACACAACTTTTGCGGCCTTTTCACCGGGCTTTCTTTGTCAGTGTGTCAAAGACGAAAAAGGGCTTGCGCCATGGAAGGCGCCAGAGTACAATAGTACTATCAACACACGAGGAGGCGGCTGTATGGGACTGGAGCTGATCCCCGCCTATGGGCATCAGGAGGAGATCGTGACGCTGTTCACGGAGTACACCGACATGCTGATGGAGCAGGATGCCGTGGTGCGGCAGTACCTGATCCTGCAGAACTATCAGAAGGAGCTGGCGCATCCGGAGAGCAAGTACGGCATGCCGGAGGGGCGGCTGTATCTGGCCTGTTGGGACGGCCAACTGGCGGGCTGCATCGGCCTGCGGAAGCTGGATGAGGCACGGGGTGAGCTGAAGCGGCTGTACGTCCGGCCGGACTTCCGGGGCCACCGCATGGGCGAGGCGCTGATACAGCGCATCCTTGACGACGCCAGGGAGATCGGCTACCGGCATGTGCTGCTGGACACGCTGCCCTTCCTGCATTCCGCCATCCGGCTGTATCGGGAGATGGGGTTTTACGAGATCGGCTGCTACAACGAAAGTCCGATAGAGACCACTATCTTCATGCAATACGACTTATAAGGAGGTGTCCTATGGCCACCACACAGGATTACATCGAATACGTCTGTGAGCGTCTGCCGGAGTGCGGCGATGTGCGCTATCGCAAAATGTTCGGCGAGTATATGGTCTACGTCAACGACAAGCCCCTGCTGACGGTATGCGACAATACGGTATTTGTCAAAAAGGTGCCGGAGCTGGCAGAGCTTATGGCGGGCGCCGGTGTCGGCTGCCCCTATGAGGGCGCAAAGGAGCACTACATCCTGGACATCGACGACACGGACTTGACGGCGCGGGTCATCGCCGTTCTGGAGCCCATCACACCCATCCCCAAGAAACGAAAGAAGGCATAATCTTCATGGATACCATCACCATCCGCACCGCAAACCTGGATGACGCGGCGGCGCTGCTGGCCATCTATGCCCCTTATGTGGAGCAGACGGCCATCACCTTTGAATATGAAGTGCCCTCGCTGGAGGAATTCCGGGGCCGCATCGCTCACACGCTGCGGCGCTATCCCTATCTTGTGGCGGAGGAAAACGGCGAAATCCTGGGCTACGCCTACACCGGTCCCTTCGGTGAGCGGGCCGCTTATAGTTGGGCCGTGGAGACCAGCATCTATCTGCGGCAGGATGTGCGGGGTAAGGGTCTGGGCAAGCGGCTGTATCAGGCGCTGGAGGATGTCTCCCGTACGCAGCATGTGCAGAGCCTCTACGCCTGCATCGCCTATCCCGACGCCGACGACGCCCACCTGAGCGGCAACAGTGTGGCCTTCCATACCCATCTGGGCTATGCCACGGTGGGCCGGTTCCCCCACTGCGGCTACAAGTTCGGCACATGGTACAACATGGCGTGGATGGAGAAAACGCTGGGCGATCACGCGGTGCCGCCCGCACCGTTCGTGCCGTTCCCGGAGCTTGGCGTTTGATGAATCAGGAGGATACACATGGATCTGCATGAATTCTGGCAGGCGACGCTGGCGCAGGACGCCGCGCGGATGCGGGAATTTTTTCACCCGGACGCCTATGTAAACTGGCACAACAGCAACGAGCATTTTACCGTGGAGGAGTTCATCCGCGCCAACTGTGAATACCCCGGCGCATGGGACGGCGCTATTGAGCGTATTGAACAGGCCGGTGATCTGTTTATCACCGCTACCCACGTCTATTCCCGGGACGGTGCGCTGTCCTTCCATGCTGTCTCCTTCATCCGCGTCGAAGACGACAGGATCCGAAGTATTGACGAATACTGGGGCGATGACGGCCCTGCCCCGGCCTGGCGGCTGGAAAAGCACATTGGAACGCCGATACACGAATAAAAGGACCCCGAAACCGACGGTTTCGGGGTCCTTTTTATCTGTTTTGATCAGTCCTGCTGCCAGTTATGCCAGACGTTTTGGACGTCTTCGTTATCCTCCAGCATATCCAGAAGCTTGGTCATGCTGCGGACGTCGTCCTCGCTGGTCATGGTGATGTAGTTTTGGGGAACCATCTCGATCTCCGCGCTCTCAAAGGAATAGCCCTTCTCCTCCAGCGCCTTGACCACGTCATTGAAGCTGTCGGGATCAGTGGTGACCTCGAACACAGGGCCATCGGCCTCCACGTCCTCGGCACCGGCCTCCAGCGCGTCCATCATGACGGCTTCCTCGTCCAGCTCCTCATCCTCGTTATTGATGACGATGACGCCCTTACGGTCGAAGGACCAGCTCACGCAGCCCTGGGCGCCCATGCCCTTGCCGAACTTATCGAAATAGTGGCGGATCTCGGGGGCGGTACGCTGGCGGTTATCGGTCAGCGCCTCCACGATGACGGCCACGCCGCAGGGGCCGTAGCCCTCGTAGGTGACGGACTCGTAGTTGTCTGTGTTGCCGGCGCCCAGCGCCTTGTCGATGGTGCGCTTGATGTTGTCGTTGGGCATATTGGCTGCCTTGGCCTTGGCCACCACGGTGGCCAGACGGGAGTTATTATTGGGGTCGCCGCTGCCGCCCTGCTTGACGGCCACGATGATCTCCTTGGCGATCTTGGTAAACGCGGCGCTGCGCTTGGCGTCAGCCGCGCCCTTGGTCTTTTGGATATTGTGCCACTTGGAATGTCCGGACATAGTTTACTTCTCCTTCTTTATGCAATATTGTATGATCTCTCGGTCATGGGCGGCCGACAGGGCCACCGTTATGTGCGGAAAGGCCGTCTGCAGACGCTCCGCCAGCACGGGACAGACCACATTCTCTGTGGGAAAATGCCCCGCGTCGATCAGGTTCAGCCCCTTCGTGTCCAGGAACTCGTGATAGCTGAGATCCGAGGTCACAAAGGTGTCGCAGCCCAGCGCGATGGCCTGACCGATATAGTCGCCGCAGGCGCCGCCGCCCACCGCCACGCGGTGCACCGCTTTGCCGCCGTCCACATATCGCAGGCCGCTACAGCCTAAATATTTTATCACATCTTGCAGGAACTCCACAAGGGGTTTTTCACAATTTAGCGTCCCAAACCGGCCAATTTTTTCGTCCGTCAGGGGTTTTGTGTCATGAAGCCCCAGTTTTTCCGCCAGAACGTCGTTGACGCCGCCCTCCGCCGCGTCCAGATTGGTGTGCATGCAGATGGCGGACACGCCGTTTTTCAGCAGCGTGGTGATGGTACGGCCCTGGGCGTCGCAGGTGGTCACATGCTGCACCTTGTGCCAGACACAGTTCATCAACGGATGGTGGGCCACGATCAGGTCGGCACCCACGGCCACGGCCTCTGCCGCCACCGCCTCCGTCACGTCCAGCGCCACCAGCACCTTGTGTACTTCGGCATCGCCGTCGCCCACCAGCAGGCCCACGTTGTCCCAGCTCATGGCCAGATCACGGGGCGCCCAGTCGTACAGGAAGCTCTCGATATCGCAGACACGGGTCACAGCGCATCCCTCTTTTCCTTCAAAATGCGGCAGAGTTCTGTCAATTCTTTTACCTTTACAGCACTTTCGACAACAGACGATTTCTGCAATCCCTCGACAGCCTTCTGCAGCTTGCCGATCCGCTCGTCCAGATAGGCGCCGTACAGAGGGTCGCCGTCCAGCAGAACGCCGCCGTACTGCTGCGCCGCCGTCAGGGGCGGCTGTGTCCCTCCCCGGACGGCAAACACGGGATAGAGGTGATCCTTGTCCCAGACCAGCCGCTCTTCTGTAAAGGCATATCCGTTGTCAACCAGCCATTTTCTGAGGTATTCCACCTTCGTCATCGGCTGAAGCAGCAGCAAATGGCTGCCGTCCGCCGTCCAGGGCGCGGCGCTCAGGATCGCCTGGATGGTCTCACCGCCCATGCCGGCGATGACGACGGTATCCGCCTCGTGGGGCGCGATGGCGTCAAGCCCCGGGCAGAGCCGGAAGTCTATTCCGTCCACCTCATACTCCGCCGCCGTCTGCCGGGCGTGCTGCAGGGGCCCGTCCACAATGTCGGAGGCGATGGCACGGGAGATGCGCCCCTGCTGCAGCAGATACACCGGCAGATAGCCGTGATCCGTTCCCACGTCGGCCAGACGGCTTCCCGCCGGTACCATATCCGCCAGAAGCTGTAAGCGAGGCTGTAAAGCCAATTCTCTCATCTTCATATAAACAGGATAAAACGCATACGGCACGCCGTATGCGTTTATCAGCTCAAGTCAGTTACTCGGCCTTGCCGTTGGCAGCCTCGTTGACCACGGCCAGCAGCTTGTCAACGTCAACACCGTGGACGGCGCAGGCTTCCTCGACGGTCTCGCCGCGGGAGGAGGGGCAGCCCAGGCAATGCATGCCGATGGAGAAGAAGATAGGCGCGGTCTGGGGCGCGATGTCAAGGATGTCGCCGATAATGGTATCTTTGGTAATTTCGATCATGTTTTTGACCTCCAAGAGTATTTGAGGATAGTATACCCCAAAAGTCCGCATTTTTCAACACTGAAATTGCAGAAAATGATCTCAAAGGAATTTGTCCAGCTCCCGCTCCACCTGTGGCAGCTTCTTCACCGCCGGGTGGTCGATGCGCCAGCCGTCCTTGATGACCATGTCCAGCTTCCGCAGGGCTGTCAGATCCTCCAGAGGGTTCTTTTCGCAGACGATCAGGTCGGCGACCTTCCCCTTCTCGACGGAGCCGGTCAGGTGGTCGATACCCGCCAGCCGGGCGTTCAGCAGCGTGGCGCTGTGGAGAGCGAAGGCCGGGGTCACGCCGCAGAACTTCACAAAGTAGCACAGCTCGCGCCACATGTCGTAGTGGGTGATGAAGGGGCATCCGGTATCGGTGCCCAGGCCCACGGGGATGCCGGCGGCAAGGCACGTCTTCGCCAGGGCCACGATGCCGTCGAACACCACCTTGCCGTTCTCCTGCTGCTCATAGGTGGCGTGGGAGATGCTGCGGTCGAAGAGGGCGTAAGGCACCGCGGGAGAGATGGTGGACACCTGGAAGGCGCCCCGCTCCTTGAACAGGCTCATGATCTCCTCGTCGGGCTTCGCGCCGTGCTCGATGGAGTCCACGCCGTTTTCCAGCGCCACACGGACGCCCTCCGGGCTCTCTACATGGGCGGCCACCTTCATACCCAGCTCATGGGCGCGGTCGCAGGCGGCCTTTACCAGCTCCGGCTGCATCCGCAGCACACCCGGCTCACCCACCACCTCGGCATCCATGACGCCGCCGGTGATCATCAGCTTGATGAGGTCGGGCTTTTCCGCCGCGATGGTGGTCACATAGGCGGCGGCCTCCTCCGGCGTTTTGGCCTCATAGGCCAGCGAACCGGCCATATGGCCGCCGGGGACGGACACCGCCATATTGGAGGCCACCACACGGGGCGACAGGATCTTCCCCTCTGCCGCCTGATCCCGGATGATGGTATCAAAATCCGCCACGCCGCCCACGGTGCGGATGGTGGTCACGCCGCTGAGCAACTCCGTTTTTGCGTAGCCCTCGCACAGCTTGACGCCAAAGCTGCGGGTGACGCTGTTGGTGGTGATCAGCTTCACCAGTTTCTTGGGGTCGGAGGGCTTTTTCCGGGGCTTTCCGGAGGCCGGCAGATGCACATGCAGGTTGATGAGGCCCGGCAGCAGGTATTTGCCCTTCAGATCCACCGGCTCATAGCCCGCGGCGATCTGGCCGCCGTCGCCGATATCCACGATGGTATCGCCGCTGATGTAGACGGTCTTCCCCGTCTGGGGCGCCATATGCTCCGTGCCGTCCAGCAGCACGCAGTTGGTCAGGGCGTAGCGTTTCTTGTTTTGGTACATAGCGTCTCCTCCCATCTGATATTTAAGTCAAGATTATAATAGGCAAAGAGGGAAAACGCAAGCGTTTTCCCTCTTTGTTTCCTATAACTGCCTGATCTGGCCCTGGATCAGCTTGCTGACCGCGTCGGCAAACCAGCCAATGGTCGGGATGCGGGTCAGGGACTTGCCGTAGATCTTGCGGCCGCCCTCCAGCTCCAGGTCGCTGCCGGTAAAGACGCACACCGGCGTGATGCCCTGATGCCGCAGGATGCCCGCCTCGGCGGCGGTATCCTCGATGCCCCGCTTGCCGCTGTATACATAGCCGCCCAGGGGCAGCGCCCCGATGGGGATGCGCTGGTCGTCGTTGGGGCTGGCATCGGACAGGATGATCAGCAGCCGGTGGTCGGCCCTCCCCCGCCGCATCAGCCAGCCCATGGCCCGCAGGGCCAGGCCGTCCCGGTTCCACCCGGCGGCCACATAGTCGAAGATGGCGTCGTTCTTCCCCGTCTGGTCATAGTCCCGCAGGATCCGCAGCACCGTGCAGCCACTGACGGAGCAGAAGGCCGTCACTCGCACGGGGATGCGGCAGCGCTCCAGGCTCTCCGCGATGAGGTACGCCTGGGTGGACAGCTTCTCCTGCTGCTGGTTCTGTGAGGCGGAGCCATCCAGCAGGATGTCCACCGTCAGGTCGCCCATCTCGCTCTGCTGCCGCTGGACGAACACCTTCTCCTCGTCCAGCACGGCGCTGCGCCACACCACAGGGGCATAGAGCTGTCCCGCACGGGCCAGGTTGCTGGATACGTCGCTTTGCAGCAGGATGGTATTCTGCAGCTTCTGGGTCAGTTGGGCGATAATGAGCTTGTTCTCCACCAGATGGGCCTGGTAGTAGGCGCGGTTTTTCTCCCGCTGCTGGTGGAAGGTGCCCACGTCCCAGGCGGTCTCCCGGCTCAGCTCATGCTTGACGGGCACGCCCTTGGTGAAGTGGAGATGGCAGTTCTTATGCACGCCGGTACACAGCTCGCGCTCCACCTGGGCCAGCTCCGACGGCGTCAGCATGGACACGCCGAAGCAGTCCTCCACATAGCGCCGCAGGATGGGCTCCGGGGTCCTGCCCTGCAGGAAGGACAGTGGATGGGGCCGCTTCTTCCCGGTCTCCTCCTCGTTGGGGCCGCCGCCGGACTGCTCCAGACGGCGCAGGGCATTGGGCCGCACGAAGCGGCTGGTCTTTCTGCCCCGGCCGCCGATAGAGCGGCCCACCCACATGCTCCACTGCCGGTCGGTGACGCTGCGGCGGGCACGCTGGAAATAGCGGAACAGCAGCGCTTCCATCTTGTCCATGATCTGCTGCTCGTCCCACGCGGGATCGAAGGTCATGGCGTCCAGCACTTCCTTCTGCCAGGCGTCCTCCTGGGGCTCATGCAGCACGCGGCGGAACCACGCCGTCCGCAGGCCCTCCGAGCTGCGGGGATCGGCGGCGTGGGACTGGGCCAGCATCCGGCGGGCATACTCCTGCCGCAGCTCCTCCAGCACGGGACGCTCCTTCAACGCTTTCTCGTAGGCCACGCCCTCCAGTCCCAGCCAGAACAGGTCGCTGTACAGCTCGCCCTTCTGCTGATGCTGAAAGGCGTGGAACAGGGGCTTGAATTTATCGAATTGATAGCACCGGTACACAAGGCCGATGATGGTGTTCATGTAGAGCTGGGCCTCGCCGTCGGCGTCGTAGGCCTGAAATTCCGGGCGCACGTCGTAGTTTTCCGCGCCGTTCCACACCTGATTGGCCGCGCGGCGGCTCTGGATATCTTCTCTGTCCATATCAGTTGGCAAACAGCTTCGACCGGTCGGCGTCCTTGGGGATGCGGCTCCACACCGCGTCCGCCACCAACTGCCGCTCGAAGGGATCGAAGGCCTTGTTGATGATGCCCAGCTTCAGCGCCTCGCCGGAGGTGATGCCCTTTTCGATCAGGTGCAGCGACGACAGAAGGCCACGCAGATCCAGCGCTTTGGTGGAGATCTCACCGTTGTCACACTTCTGCCGCAGGTCGCGGAACAGGGCGGAGAACTGCTGGATCCACTTGTCACTCAGGCCGGGGAAGCCGCGGCGCAGCAGCTTCTGCAGGTTTTCTTCGGAGATCACCGGCATGTCCAGCACCACGAAGCGGGATACCAGCGCCTCATTCAGCTCACGGGTGCCGGCATAGCCATAGTTCATGGTGCCGATGAAGCGTGTGGCGGGATCCAGCTCGATGCGCTCATAGCCGGGAACGTCGATGACCCGGCGGAAGTCCAGCGTGGCATGCAGCACCGCCAGCGCCTCGTTCTTCGCCATGTTCACCTCGTCCAGCACGCCGAAGCCGCCCATGCGGGCGCACTGGCAGATGGGGCCCTCCCGGAACACCACCTTGCCGTCCTTCAGCGTATCCGCGCCGATGAGGGACGCGGCGTCCACGTTCACATACATGGACACATCCCAGTTGGGACGGCCGAACACGGCGGCCAGATTCTCCGCCAGCACGTTTTTGCCGGTGGCCTTGGGGCCTGCCAGCAGCAGATGCTCACCGCACAGCAGCGCCGCGGCGGCGCTCTCCCAGATCTCCTTGCCGTAGTATAAGAATCGCGGTACCGGGATCCGTGCCGCCGCCTCCGGCGTGGCGGGATGCGCCGCGCGGAACTGCCGTATCTCGTCCAGCAGTGCCTTGTCGATACCCTCGTCCTGAAGCTCTTTCCAAATATCCATGATCATACCGCCCTTCTGCATTTGGCATATTCTTTTTTGATGGCATATTATACGCCCGTATGCCGTTAATGGAACGTTAAGGATACGGCAGGATCTGACATTTTGCGCATGAAAAAGCCGGGGCCATAAAAATGGCCCCGGCGGGGTGATCGTTATAGCTTCTTCTCCAGGCAGACCAACTGGACGCCGGGGATGCCATTGAACACGCAGGGCATGATGCCCGCCTCCCAGTAGCCGAGACCGGCGTACATTTTCCGGGCTGTTTGATTGCGGGCGTTGGTGTCCATCCGCAGATAGGGGCAGCCGTTTTCCCGGGCGTAGTCCTCATAGAACTTCACGAACGCCGTGCCGTAGCCCTTTCCGGAGCAGGCGGGCTCCACCACCAGCGTGTGCAGCACCATCACCTGCTCATCCGGCACGTCCAGATAGCGCCAGGGCACATCGGCGTACACCGGCACCTGGATCTTATTGATGCGGGCCGCTGCCACAACCGCGCCGTTTTCCTCCATCACGAACAGGTCATCGGCCTCCAGCGCCGCGCGGGCCGTGTCCGCCGTGGGGTATACGCCCCGGATCCAGCCTACGATGGACCTGCCGCTCTCCTCGTTGTCGTGGATATGCTCATAGATGGCCGCGATATGCGGGATGTCCTGTTCGGTGCCTTTTCGGATCATGGGAAAGCCCTCCTGACTGTTTTTTCGTATTATAGGCAAAGCCGCGCCGCCTGTCAAGGGGTTTGTCCCTTGCAAACCACGTCCCCATATGGCATAATGGAGGCAAAGAAAAGGAGGTTGCCCCTATGAAGAAAATCGCCGTGATCACCGGCGCTTCCAGCGGTATGGGGAAGCGCTTTGCCGAGACCGTGGATCGGTACGATACCTTTGACGAAGTGTGGGTCATCGCCCGCCAGCAGGACAAGCTGGAGGCGCTGCGGGCTACGGTGCCCTTCCCTGTCCGGGTGCTGGCCATGGATCTGACCGACCGGGCCAGCTTCGACACCTACCGCTCCGCGCTGGCGGAGGAACCGGTACAGGTGGGCCTTTTGATGAATTGCAGCGGCTACGGCAAGTTTGGCGCAGTGCTGGACACGCCGCTGGAGGTCAACCTCAATATGACCGACCTGAACTGCCAGGCGGTGGTGGCCATGTGCCAGATCACGGCCCCCTATATGCCCCGGGGCAGCCAGATCATCAACATCGCGTCGGTGGCGGCCTTCCAGCCCATCCCCTATATCGACGTTTACGGTGCCACGAAGGCCTTCGTCCTCAGCTTCAGCCGGGCGCTGAACCGGGAGCTGCGCCGTCAGGGCGTGGGCGTCATGGCGGTCTGCCCCTTCTGGACAAAGACCGCCTTCTTTGACCGGGCCACCTCCTCCGGCGGCGAGGGCGTGGTGAAGAAGTACGCCGCCATGTACGATCCCGATGACATCGTGCGCCGCACATGGCGGGACGCCAAACGGGGACGGGATGTGTGTACCTACGGCTTTGTGGCCCGCGGTCAGGCGGCGCTGACGAAGATCCTGCCCCACAGTCTGGTCATGGACGTGTGGATGAAGCAGCAGAAGCTGTCGTGACGGCGGTCATCCGGCGGCGGAGAGCTTCATACACGTCTCCACAGCAGGCGGTTGTCCTCAAAGAGAACCGTCAGCCGTCCGGTGTCCTTCAGCCACGCCAGATACGACTTCACGGTGCTGCCCACCAGCACATACTGCTCAAAGGTCAGGGTCAGGCCGTAGTTGTCAAACAGCTTCTTCAGCAGTTCCTCAAACATCACCGGCTCGGCGCAGAGCTCCACCATATGGTCGGCGATCTCATGCACCTTGTCGATGTTGTACTGAGCCAGGGGCGCGATGTCCTCCGTGACCTGGGCGTGGGCGGGGACAAAGGCGGCAGCCTGCATGGTCTTGACCTTCTCCAGCGTGTCCAGATAGGCGGCCACATCGTAGAGAAAGCCGATCTGGTACTTGTCCAGCGTCTCGCGGCTGGACAGACAGTCCGCCAGATACACCACGTCGTCCGGGCCGCGGAAGCCCACCATGTGGAAGAAATGGCCGGGTAATTGCAGCAGCTCAAAGCCCTCCGGCAGTACGGCGGGCGTCAGCTCCTGGGCGTCGCTCTCCTGGGCCATCAGGAACTTGTGGCGCAGGTCTTTAGGCGGGAAGCCGCCGTACAGGAACGCGGGCTCCAGCACCGGATGACGGGTGATGTCGCACTCGATGCCCTGGGCGTAGATTTTGCACTTGGTCTGGCCCTGCAGATAGCGGTTGCCGCCGATGTGGTCGGCGTTGGAGTGGGTGTTGTAAATGGCGGTCAGATGCCAGCCGTTGGCGTCCAGCAACTGGCGCACCTTGCGGCCCGCGTCCTTGTCGTTGCCGCTGTCGATGAGGCAGACGTCCGTGTCGTTCAGCTTTACAAGGCCCATCTTGGAGGGACTCTGGATATAGTAACTATTGCCGGTGATATGATTCAATTCGTACATGACTGCACCTCTTTTCTGGGATCTCATACCTATATTTATATAGCAACAATAAGCACTTGTCAACGAAAACGCCCGATCCGAACCGGACCGGGCGTTTTCGTTGGGGAGAATATGTCAGAAAGCAAAGGATTGCTTACTTCTTGGCCAGCTTGCCCTCCTTGCACATGGCGACCACCATGCCGGTCAGGGCAAACAGAGCGATGGCGTTGGGAATGACCATCAGGTTGTTGAACATATCGGTCAGCTCCCACACCAGGTCGTTGCTGGCCAAGGTGCCGATGAACACGAACACCAGGGCGATGATGCTGTACACCACGGTGCAACGGCGGGGATTCTTCTTGCCGAACAGGTAGTTGGCGTTGATCTTACCGAACAGGTTCCAGCTCAGCACGGTGGAGAACGCGAAGAAGAACAGGCACACCGCCACGAACATGGCGCCGAACTTCTCGCCGAACACGGTGCCGAAAGCGGTCTGGGCCAGGTTGGCCTTGGTCAGCGTGGTGCAGGCAGCGGCCGCGCCGCAGTCGGCCAGAGGGCCGTCGGCGGTATACAGGGTGGAGATGATGACCAGCGCGTTGAGGGTCAGCACCACGAAGGTATCAATGAACACACCGATCATGGCCACCACGCCCTGATCGTGGGGATGGGCCACGTTGGCCTGGGCGTGTGCGTGGGGGGTGGAGCCCATACCGGCCTCATTGGAGAACAGGCCGCGCTTGGCGCCCTGGCTGATGGCGGTCTTGATGGCGTAGCCGAAACCGCCGCCGATGATGGCCTGGGGCTGGAAGGCATACTTGAAGATCATGGCGAAGGTGGCGGGGATGTAGGTGATGCGAACCGCCAGAACGGCCAGACCGCCCAGCAGGAAGATAGCCGCCATGATGGGGACGAGCTTCTCGGTGACGGAGGCCAGACGCTGCACGCCGCCCAGGAAGATAACGGCGCAGATGATGACCAGGATCACGCCGGACACCCAGGTGGGGATGCCGAAGGCGGTATTCATGGTAGAGCCGATGGAGTTGGACTGCACCATGCAGCCCATGAAGCCCAGGGCCAGCACGATGGCAACGGCGAAGAAGCCCGCCAGGAACTTACCGAAGCCGCCCTTGAAGGCGGTGGTGATGTAGTACACGGGGCCGCCGCGGACGGTGCCGTCGGGGTCTACGATACGGGTCTTCTGTGCCAGGGTGGCTTCGGCGTAAATCGTCGCCATGCCGAAGAAGGCGATGATCCACATCCAGAAGATGGCGCCGGGGCCGCCGGTCAGGATGGCGCCGGAGGCACCCACGATGTTGCCGGTACCCACCTGGGCGGCAATGGCGGTGGCCAGTGCCTGGAAGGAGCTCATACCGAAGTCGTGCCTGTCGCCCTTCAGCTTCAGGTTGCCGAACACCTTGCGCATACCCTCGCCAAAGCAGCGCACCTGTACGAAGCGGGTCTTGATGGAGTACCACAGGCCCACGCCCACCAACAGAAACACCAGGATATAGTTGCTGAGGTACTCGTTGATCTTACATACGATGGGAAACAGTACGGATTCGATGGCTTGCATGTTGATTCTCTCCTTTTTCGCAGAAAAATAGAGCCGCTGCTATGCAGCGACTCCGGAGAAACAAGGCAGACACGCAAATGTCTTCTCTGTCCTTTTGCCTGAGAGATTCAGCGCGATCCGCGCCTTACACCTTCGGCACCCAATTCAATGGGATTCTCCAGAGTCCCCTCCCCTTTCAGTCTTCCGCCGGAATTCTGAAAGGCTCATCGGGCGCTGTTTGATTGATGTAGGGAGTATAGCACAGGTTTTGCCCGATTGCAAGCATTTTCTTCACAATTTAGAAATATTTTTTCACCTGTTGACAATATCGTAATACGATGTTATAGTGATATCGTAAAACGATATTCAAGGAAAGGAGCGGAGCACTATGCCGAAACGGTCATTGGAGACCCTGTCGGAGCCCATGTTCTATGTGCTGATGGCCCTGCGCCGCCGGACGCTGTGCGGCGTGGAGATCGTCCAGTGGATCAGCGAGACTACCGGCGGGTGCATGAGCCTGGGGCCGGGGACTCTGTACACCATTCTCTCCAAGCTGACGGAGGAGAAGATGATCCGGGAGGTCAGCGTGGAGGGCCGCAAGCGCACCTATGAGCTGACCGACGCGGGGAAAAAGCTGTATGACGCCGAATGTGCCCGTCTGCGCCGCTGCATCCGCGACGCGGACAGAGAGGAGGAAAACGCATGATCAGGATCCTTCCCTACTATGTGTATCAGGTGGACGCCATTGAGAGCTGGCTGGACGAGCAGGCGAAGAAGGGCCTGTTCCTGACAGACGTCCGCTCCCGTCTGACCATGGACTTTAAAAAGGGTGACCCCCGTCCGGTGCGTTACCGCATCGATGTGAAGCAGAATCCCGGCACCTACGGCCAGAAGGAGCGCATTGCCGATTACAGGGAATTCGGCTGGGAATATGTCTGCGAGCTGGCCGGTGATCTGGACATCTACCGCTGTGACGATCCCGCCGCGCCGGAGCTGAACACCGACGAGGAGATGCTCCACGAGGTGCTGGACAAAAAGCTGAAAAGCCAAATCATATGGAGTATTGTACTCCTGTGCGTGATTCCCGTATGGCTCTACTATATGCTTTTCCGCTATTTTGGGGGCTATACCGGCATATATGAGCAGTTGGTCAGCGGAGTTGCCTGGATATTCGCTCCCGCGGGCGCACTTGTACTGTTCTGGACGATCACCGCCGTCACCTGCATCGTCAGCGCTGTGACCACCAGGCGCCGGATGCTTTTGAAGCGTGTACAGCGCGCACCCGCCGAGCTGCGGCGGGGAAAGCTCCTGCAACTGCTGTCCATCTTTCTGCCTCTGGCCGCTCTGGTTCTGTGTCTCATTTTGCGCGCGGTAATCGCAGACCCCGGCAATGGCATCCCCATGGATGAATTTCCGATACCGACAGCGGCACAGGTGTTTTCCGATACCGACGAGCCTGATCACTCCTGGGCGGTGGAATTCTCCGAATTGCTGTGCGGCCACAGCTACCTGCGGCAAAAGGGGCCTTATATCATCGATCCCGAAACGGGCTCTTCCTACAGCAGTTGGTACTATGACGCGGATGTGTACCATATCGCGTGGCAATGGGTGGCCGACGGCTATGTGAAGGAGCATGCGCGGGTCTACGAGCTGCGGGAGATCACCGTTCCCGGCTGGGCGCACGCCTGGTACAGCGCGGACAACGCCATGTGGGGCAGCCAGACGCTGCTGCTGCAAAACGGCAAGGAGATCTGGGAGATCGACTGTGACCGCGAGGAAAGCCTGCTGGACGCGTTGGACGTATTCGCACGATGAGCGAGGAAAGGAGAACGCTTATGCTGAAGAAAACGCTTCCCTACTATGTGTACCAGATCGACGCCATCGAGAGCTGGCTGGACGAACAGGCGCGCAGCGGACTTTTCCTGCTGGACCTCCGCCTGGGTACCATGCGCTTCCGGCAGGACACACCAAAGCCCATGCGCTACCGTATTGACGTAAAGCGCAACCGGGGCTATACCGGAGAGAAGGAGCGTATCGCCGCCTATGCCGAGATGGGCTGGGAATACGTCTGTGACCTGACGCCCCAGTTGGACATTTATTGCTGCGCCGATCCCGACGCGCCGGAGCTGAACACCGACGAGGAGACGCTCCACGAGGTGCTGGATAAGAAGCTGACCTCTGAGCAGCGTATGGGGATCATCGGTCTCATCTTTATTCCGATATGGCTGTATCAGATGATGTTCCGGAATCTTCTCCATGGGCGCGACATCACCGGGTTTTATGATTTTCTCACCAGCCCCTATGTACTGCTGTACCCCGCCATTCTTTTGCTGGCACTGTACTGGCTGATCGTCTTTTCCCGGGGTATGCGGGATGCGGCAGCCACCAAAAAGCGGCTGCTGCTGACACGGAACTATCACTGCATCGGACAGGAGCGGCGGCGGATGCATACCCATTATGCGATGCTTGCCATGCTGGGCGTGTGTCTGCTGGTCTGCGTGATCCTGTGGATCGACCTCAAACGGGGTGAGAAAAACTACCCCGTCACGGATTCTCCCCTGCCCACCGTGACGCAGGTGTTCCCCGGTCACGAGGAGGCCCAGCTTCTGGGCATAGACCCGGTGCGGCGGAATGAAATGCTGTTTTACGGTTACGCGCCGCTGATGCGCAGCACGATGATGCGTCAGTGGGGCGGCGAGGATATGCTGGATCCCTCCGAGGGCGTTCAGGAAAGCACCTGGTACTACAACGCCGACCAGCTGGACATCGCGTGGGAATGGGTGGCCAACGGCTATGTAAAGGAGAAAACGGCTGATATGACGCCCATCACCGTTTCCGGCTGGGAACACGCATGGTTCCGGAGCTGGACAAACAACAGTGGAACACCCAGTCAGCTGCTGATCCTGCAAAACGGAAAAACCGTGTGGCGGATCGGCTATGGTGATGACGCCGTGTACGACCTGGCCGACGCACTGGACAAATTCGCCCGCTGAGGACAGAAAGGAGCGACTGATATGAGCAACAGAAGGTACGGCACCGTCAAGGAACTGCCCTATATCTGGTACGAGATCGACGCGGTGGAGTCCTGGCTGGATGAGCAGGCCCAGCAGGGCCTGCGGCTGACGGACATTCAGGGAAAGCTCTGCGTCTTTCAGCCCAGCGATGAGCCGCCTGCCCGCTGCCGGGTGCATGTGAAGCCCCACAACGGCTACTACACCCAGCAGGAGGAGTACAAGGAGACCATGCGGGAGCTGGGCTGGGAGTATGTGGGGCGGATCAACTACCGGGCCGACGTCTATCGGGCCACGCGGCCCGACGCGGTGGAGATCAACACCGACGAGGATGTCCTGCGCAGTCTGCTGTGCTCCAACATGTGGTTCGACGGCATCGCGGCGGCAGCCCTGATCGCCCTGACGGTTTACAGCCTTTGGAAGAAATTCGCCATTACGAGAGCTTACAGCGGGTTTTACAGTCTGCTGCTGGATGATATCATCGTCACCTATCTCATTCCGGAGGTACTGCTGGCGCTGATCCTGGTGCTGCTGGCCGGTGCCTTTCTCGTCCGCCTGGCGCGGCAGCGAAAGCGCTGTCTCCTGGGCCGGGACTGCCGGTTTGACGGCGTGCTACGAAAGCGGAAGCGGTTCTACTTTGTGCTGCTGGGGCTGCTGATCCTCATGTTCGCCTTTCCCATGCTGCCCACGATATTCGGCGTCCCAGAGGCCACAGAGAGCACCTCCTTTGATACCTGTCCCGTGGTGCTGCTGCAGTCCCTTTCGCCGGAGGAGGCGGAGCAGATCGTGGTGGAGGACTACGACATCCCCGTCCGCAGCAATCACTACCTTCTGGCGGACGACACCATCTACCGGCAGAGCGGCCCCACCGTGTGGCTGGAGGGCACAGGCTGGGGGTATACGCCGCTCTACTACACTGTGACGGTCACGGATGTTCACCGGGAGGAGCTAGCGGAGAAGTATTACATGGAAATATTCGCCGCCCACGACGACTGGCAGGAGGTGCAGATCAGCGGCTGGGATCAGGCGGTGTACCGGCGGCATACCAATACGCTCCGGGAGGAGTGGCACAACGACAGCGACAAGATCCCGGCGGATATCACCCTGCACCACCAGAACCTGATGATGCGGCTGGGCAATCGTGTGGTCGTGGTAAGCTATACCGGCGAGGCCGATATGTATTCCCGGCTGAACACCCTGTACGGACGGCGGACGCCCTCCCCCGCCGCTGAATAAACGGCATAAGAAAACAGGCACATGGAAAATCCCATGTGCCTGTTTTTTGCCGGGCAACTGAAAAACCGCCCACGGATGTGAGCGGTTTCTCTTTGGATCGAATAGCTTACAGCTTCTCGCGGACCTTGGCGGCCTTGCCGACGCGGTCACGCAGGTAGTACAGCTTGGCGCGGCGCACGAAACCGTGACGCACGGTCTCGATGGTCTGGATGGAGGGAGAATGTACGGGGAACACCTTCTCCACGCCCACACCGTAGGAGATACGGCGGACGGTGATGGTCTCCTCGATGCCGCCATGCTTCTTGGCAATAACGGTACCCTCGAAAACCTGGATACGCTCACGGGAGCCTTCCTTGACCTTCACATGCACGCGGACGGTATCGCCCACCTGTACCTGAGGCACTTCCTTCAGCTGCTTTTCGTTCAATGCTTTGATGAGATCCATGGATTTTTCCTCCTGTATTTATAGGTGTTCGTAACGCCATTTCAAGGGTGCGTTTTCGCACCGGCGACAGAGGACCGCCCTTTTCACGCCATGATAGAATACCACACAAATCCGGTAAATGCAAGCATTATTTTCCCTTTTGCGGGAAAATCATCGAAAATCCTGTCCGTTGGCGTCCAGAATGGCACGACGGCGCACCCGGACGAAGTCCGGCGTCAGCTCGGGGAGATAGGCCGCGATGGCCTTTTCGATGAGCTGGGGGTTCAGGCCGGGGTTCTGGGCCTGAACCGTGATGTCGATGAACACATTGTGTTCGTCCGCCGTCACGTCCGCCCTGCGGATCATGGGCGCGATGTCCACGTCCGCCAGCTCCTTGCGCTTGGTGCGCTTCTGGATCACCAGCGTGTCCCGTGCCAGCAGCGCCCGCAGGCGCTCCGCCGCGCCCTCCGGCACACCGGTGTCGTATTCCAGCGTTACGTCCGCGCGCAGGCCGTCCAGCTCACGGATGGGACGCCTAGCCTCATAGCAGGCCAGGGCACGGATGCCGGTGGGCATGCCGGTATTCAGCTTTTCGGCGATGCCGCTGCCGTCGCTGTCCTGGGTCACCTCGAAGTCCAGCAGCTCACAGTCGCTGCTCTGTCCCACCGGCAGGGGCAGGACGATGGAGATGATGGGATGGGGATGGTACCCCTGGGTATGCTTGATGTCCAGCTCCGTGCGGGGGAAGCACCGCTGGAAGGTGCGCATCAGGTCAAGGTGGGAGATATAGGACGCCTGGGCCTCCTTGATAAACAGCAGCCGCAGCTTAGACATCGCACTTCCCCCCTACCAGCTTATTGGCGCCGCAGCCGTTGCAGCGGGTGCGGCAGTCCGGCGTGGTGACGCCGGACACGGCGTTTTCATGCTCACGCCACAGATATTCCTTGGTAACGCCGCTGGAGATCATGTCCCAGGGCATCAACTCGTCCTTTTCCCGGCGGCGATAGGCGTAGAACGCCGGATCAACGCCGCATTCATCGAAGGCCTCCAGCCAGCGATCCAGGGAGAAATACTCCTCCCATGCGTCAAGGTGTCCGCCTTTACGCCACGCGGTTTCCAGCACATTGCCCAGTCTCCGGTCACCCCGGGCCAGCACCGCCTCGATGAAGGAGGTCTGGCCGTCGTGCCAGTTGTAGGTGACGGTCTTGGTGGTCATATTCTCCCGCAGCAGCTGCACACGGCGCTCGTATTCTTCGCGGGTGATCTGGGGCTCCCACTGGAAGGCCGTGTGGGGCTTGGGTACAAAATAGGAGGTGGACACGGTGATGCGGACGCCCCGCTGCTTGTTGGGGGCGCTCTCCCGCCAGGCGTGCATGACGCGGGCCGCCACATCGGCGATGCCCAGCACGTCCTCGTCCGTCTCTGTGGGCAGACCCAGCATGAAATAGAGCTTCACCGCGTTGTAGCCGCCGGCAAAGGCGGTATGGCATGAGTTCAGCAGCGCCTCCAGCGTCACGTTCTTGTTGATCACGTCCCGCAGCCGCTGGGTGCCGGCCTCCGGTGCGAAGGTCAGGCCGGTCTTGCGGCCCTTGGCCAGCCGCTGCATCAGCGCCATAGAGAAGTTGTCCGCCCGCAGACTGGGCAGGGACAGGTTCACATGGCGGCTCTCGCAGAAAGGCTCCAACTGGTCGCACAGCTCCGTCAGCGGCGGATAGTCGCTGGTGCTGAGGGAGGACAGCGTCACCTCCTGATAGCCGGAGTCGTTGCAGGAATCCAGGCAGTACTGGGCGCACAGGTCGCGGCTGCGGTTGCGGACGGGGCGATAGACGTAGCCCGCCTGACAGAAGCGGCAGCCGCGGATGCAGCCACGGAACAGCTCCAGCGTCACCCGGTCCTGGACGATCTCGGTGCTGGGCACGATGGTATTCACCGGGAAATACGCCTTGTCCATATCATGGACGATGCGCTTGGTCACCACAGCAGGCGCGCCGTCACGGGGCGTGATGGCGCTGACCGTGCCGTCGTCATGGTAGGAGATGTCATACAGGCTGGGGACATAGATGCCGTCCAGGTGGGCGGCAGCACGGAGGAATTCCGCCTTGCTCCAGCCCTCACGCCGCGCCTTGCGGTGCAGCTCCACCAGCTCCACGGTGATGTCCTCGCCCTCGCCCAGGCTCACCAGGTCGATGAAGTCGGCGATGGGCTCGGCGTTGTACATAGCGGTGCCGCCGGCGATCACCAGCGGGGTCAGGCCGTCACGCTGGGCGCTGCGCAGGGGTATCTTCGCCAGATCCAGCATGTTGAGGATGGCGGTGAAGGCCATCTCATAGCCCACGGAAAAGGCCACGATATCGAAATCGGTGATGGGGTCGCCGGATTCCAGCGCGAACAGCGGGATATCCGCACTGCGCATCTCCGCCTCCATGTCGCCCCAGGGAGCAAAGACCCGCTCGCACCACACGCCGTCCATGTTGTTCATGACACCGTACAGGATCCGCATGCCCAGGTTGGACATGCCGATCTCGTAGGTGTCCGGGAAGCAGAAGGCGACCCGGGTGTCCACCGCCGCCTTGTCCTTCACCACCGCGTTATATTCGCCGCCCACATAGCGGGCCGGCTTCTGCACCCGCGGCAGGATGCGTTCCAGCTTTTTATCCACAGTCATTCTCCTGTTGTATATCAGAATATCATCTTATTTTACCTGTTTTCCGGCGGTTTGGCAACCCCTATTTGGCGCAGCGCGTGCCAGAGAAGTGCCGCGGCTGCCAGCAGTAGGAAGGGACTGCCTCCCATCCACAGCGCCGCGGCCGCTCCCAGCGTCAGCACCGCCGCCATGCCGAAGCCCACCACGGCCGCCACACGGTCGGCGGTATAGGGCTCCGTCAGCCAGGCGGCCAGGTTCCACAGGATGCTGCCACCGTCCAGCGGCGGGATGGGCAGCAGGTTGAAGGCACCCAGCACAAGCTGCGCGCCGGAGAAGAGATACAGCGCCTCACACAGCCGTCCGCCAAGGCCCAGCAGCAGGGCCAGCAGCAGATTCACCGCGGGGCCTGCCGCGGCGGCCAGCACCTCTCCGCCGTAGGAGAGCCGTCCCGCCACCTGCATCTCCGCACCCAGCGCCGTAATGCGCAGGGCCGTCACCCGGGCGCGAAGCCGCCGCAGCATCCAGTAGTGCCCCAGCTCGTGGAGCACCGCCGCCAGCAGCAATGCCGCCAGCAGCAGCGGCGAGGACACCATCACGAACAGCGCCAAAAGCAGCGGCGCCGTAGGCGAAACGTGGATGGCCGTCCGCTTACTGCGCGACATAGTAGATGGGGTTCAGGTAGATGTTATAGCGGTGCAGCTCGAAGTGCAGGTGATACCCCGTGGCGTCGCCGGTGTCCCCCACCTCCGCGATGGGATCCCCCATCCGCACCGTCTGTCCGGAGGAGGCGTTGACCCGGCTGCAATGGGCGTACAGGGTGGTGTAGCCGTCCGGGTGGGTCAGCTCCACATACTTGCCCAGCTCCGTGCTCTCGGCCACCGCCGTCACCGTGCCGTCGGCAAAGGCGTGGATGACCTCCCCCTTCTCGCAGCCGATGTCCAGGCCGTAGTGGAACCGCTCCGTCCCCGCCACCGGGTGATCCCGGTAGCCGAAGGATGAGGTGACCGTTCCCTCCACCGGCTTCTGATAGTCGAAGCCCAGCACCTGCTGGAGCATATTCACGATCTCCGGCGTGGTGCCGTCGCCGTATACCACGGCGTTGCGGTCGGTCTCCTGCTGGCTGACGGTCACCTTTTCGCCGCCGAACACCGCCACGCAGGCGTCGTTGACCGCCTGGGCCAGATCGTCGCCGCCGATGGCCCGGCCCGCCGCGGAAAAGGCCGCCACGAAGTCGGTGTCCTCCCCCATCAGACGCAGTAGGTCGCCGCCATACTGACGGGCCACGTCCGGCATGGTGAATTTCACCGTCACGACCACCACCAGCACGGCGGCGCTGACCAGTAATTGCAGCATGCGGCGGGTGCTGCCCCGCCGCGGCTGCTGGCGCTTTCCCGGCGTTCTGCCGCCTGTTGTCCTGGGCCGCGGCGGCGGTGGCGGCAGCTTGCTGCTGCGTACCCGTTTCCCTGTTGCCATATGGCGCACCTCCTGTCCTTTGCACCACTATATGCGCCGCGGGAAACGCAATATGCGCGAAAGGGTTGCGCCGGGACGTGGGATACGGTAAAATGGGGATAAATATTCTAGGAAGAAAAGGGGCGCAAAATGGACTTTGGCGACTATATCATTATATTTGGCGGAATTGCACTTCTTTCCGGCCTGAGCTGCAAAAATATGGCGATAGGCATGATAGAACAGCTCAATATTGTTACGCGCTATTATCCCAAGCACTATACCGCGCCGAGCCGCTGGATGAGGAAGCTTTTCAAGCTATCACAGCGCGTGATCCCTCGTTACCTCTACTTTGAACTGCTGCTGTCGCTTTTCTTTTTTCTGCTTGGGCCGGTCAATATCGTGGTCAGCGTCGCAGGAGGCGGTAACGAGACCCTTACGGTCATATTAGTCATGTTTCATGTCGGCGCGATCATCCTCAACGCCATCTTCTTCTGCACCATGTCGCTGCTGTATCAATATGCCCATCCTAAAAAGTGACCACAAAGCAAGAAAAAAGTGAGCTGCCAGCGGCAGCTCACTTTTTATCAAGCTCTTTATGATGTCTGGAAATTACTCCTCATCCTCGGCCTCGTCGGCAGCGGGAGTCAGCAGAGCGCGGATGGACAGGGAGATCTTCTGCTTCTCTTCGTCGATGGCAGTGATCTTGGCGTCCACCATCTGGCCCTCGGACAGGACGTCACCGGGCTTCTCGATGCGGCGATCAGCGATCTGGGAGATGTGGATCAGGCCATCCACGCCGGGCACGACCTCGGCAAAGGCGCCGAAGGCCATCAGCTTCACGATGCGGACGTTGGCAACATCGCCCACCTTATAGGTCTCCATGAACTTATCCCAGGGGTTGCAGGAGTGATCCTTCACGCCCAGAGAGATCTTGCGCTTCTCGGGATCGAAGGAGATGACATACACGTCCAGAGGATCGCCAACAGAGACGACCTCGGCGGGATTCTTGATGCGGCTCCAGCTCAGCTCGGAGATGTGGACCATGCCATCCACGCCGCCGATGTCCACGAACACGCCGTAGGAGGTCATGGACTTGACAACGCCGTTGTAGTGCTTGCCCACTTCGATGTTGTTCCAGATCTCAGCCTGGGCGGCCTGACGGGCCTCGTACTGCACGGCACGGATGGAACCCACCACGCGGCGGCGGGCACGGTTGACCTCGGTGATGCGCAGGGAGACGGTCTTGCCGATCATCTCGCTCAGCTCAGCGCCGCGGGGCTGGCCGGACTGGGAAGCGGGAACGAACACGCGCACGCCCTTGACGTTGACGACGATGCCGCCCTTGTTCTCCTCGGTGACCTTGCCCTCCAGGGTGGTCTTGTTCTCGCAGGCCTCTGCGATGTCGTCCCACACCTTCACGGCGTCCAGACGCTTCTTGGACAGCATGGCATAGCCCTCCACGTCGTTGACGCGGATGATGTAAGTCTCGATCTCGTCGCCGACCTTCACCACGTCCTCGGGCTTGACGTTGGGATCAGCGGACAGCTCGTCGATGGCAATATAGCCAGCCTGCTTGCAGCCCAGATCCACCTGCACCTCGGTAGGGCCAATGGCCGTTACGATACCGGTTACCTTCTCTCCTGTATTTAAAGTCTTAAAAGATTTTTCCAGCAGCTCCTCAAAGCTTTCTTCCACGGCTTCAGTGTTCTTGATTTCTTCGCTCATCGTTTCGTTTACCTCCTTAATGATGCTCGCCGGTGTGGACGCGCCGGCTGTAAGCCCCGCCACGGAACATCCCTTAAGAAAGTTTGGCTCAAGTTCACCGGCCCCTTCGATCTGATAGACCCGTGGACATCTCTCGCTGCAAATCTCTGTCAAGTGTTGGGTGTTGGCACTCTTACGATCTCCGACCACGACCATAACGTCAACCCTGGCGGCCAGTTCCGCCGCTTCCGATTGCCGTCTTTGCGTAGCATTACATATTGTATCAAATAATTTCGCGTTTGTACACTCTTTTTTCAAAATTTTTGAAGAAGTTTCCCAAAGCGACCGGATGCAGGTGGTCTGGGCCACCACGGTCATGGGAAGCAGGCGGTTTTTTTCGTCTGAATCCAACCATTCCCGCAGCTTTTCCGGCGTCTGGAAGATCCGTGACCGCGCAGACCAGCTGGCTGCGCCCAGCACCTCGGGATGGCGCTCCTCGCCGATGATCACGGGGATCCTGCCCTCCTCGTCCGCCTGGGCCACCAGATGCTGGATCCGCAGCACATTGGGACATGTGGCGTTGACGCACACCGCGCCCGCCGCCTCCAGCTGCTCCAGCACCTGCTTGCGCTCACCGTGGGAACGGATGATGACCGTTTCCTCCGGCCGCACCTGCGCCGGGCTCTCCACCGTGCGGCAGCCCAGTGATTCCAGCTCACGCACCACATGGGCATTGTGGATGATGCTGCCCAGCATCACGCAGCCGCCCTTTTCGCGGGCCGTCTGCTCCGCCAGTTTCACCGCCCGCTCCACGCCGTAGCAGAAGCCGGCGCTCTCGGCCTGGATCACTTTCATTGGACACCGCCCAACTCGTAGACCTGGCGCATGACCTCGTCCACGTTCTGCTGGTACTCCTCCGCCGTGCCCTTCCGCTCGGTATACACCGGGGCATAGGGCTTGCCGATGATAAGGGACAGCTTATGGAACAGCCGCCGGGTGCTGCTGATGAACACCGGCAGCATCTTCACGCCGGAGCGGATGGCGATCATGGTGGCGCCGCCCTTGGGCTGCACATGCTGGCCCTTCTTCACCCGCGTGCCCTCCGGGAAGATCAGCAGGCTGATGCCGTCCTTCAGGCTCTTGATGGCGGTCTTGATGGCGCCGATGTCGCTGTTGCCCCGATCCACGGGGAAAGCGCCCATATACCGGATGAAGCCGCCCACGGCGGGGATGCGGAACAGCTGCTGCTTGGCCATGATCCGCAGCGGCACGTCATCATGCAGGGCGCAGACGATCAGCACCGGATCCCACGCGCTGGAGTGGTTGGCGCACAGCACCACCGGCTCGTCGGGCAGGTTCTC
>ULRD01022073.1_pt1 | contig 28019 bp, 37 predicted proteins | sample 1955181 | NCBI WGS metagenome assembly ULRD01 (sample SAMEA4835675, study PRJEB28245) | human gut metagenome | biome: gut microbiome; material: fecal sample | place: Denmark | collected 2008
GTTGTGCTCGCGGCGATACTTGTGAATCGAGCGCCCAATGTAGTTGTAGATTGCGGTGTTCTTCATCATGGTGCCTCTCCTTTCGTAATCTCCAGCCGGAGCGCCTCGATGGCGACCTGTCCTTTGTCCTTGTTGTTCAACGCCCGGAGCACCCGCTCATCGTGTGTGCCGCCGAGAATCAGGTGGTAGATGCGGCAGACGTGCTTTTGCCCCGGACGGTTCAACCGCTCGTTCGCCTGTTGGTACAGTTCCAAGCTCCACGTCAGACCGTACCAAATGATGATGTGTCCGCCATCCTGCAAATTCAGTCCATGCCCTATGCTCGCCGGATGTGCCAGCGCGACGGGAATCTCACCGCGATTCCACGCATCGATATCGGACGGCTTGTCCAGAGCTCTGCAGTCGATGCGCTGTCGGATGCGGACGGCATCGTGGCGATAGGCGTAGAGCACGAGAACCGGATCGCCCGCCGGCTTCCTCAATCATCTCTTCGAGAGCGTCGAGCTTGATATCGTGCAGATAATGCACCCCGCCCTCAAGGTCGTAAATCGCTCCGTTTGCAAACTGCAGGAGCTTATTGGTGAGCGCCGCTTCAGTGCCCGCGACAATCGCGCCAGAGGCATCTAGGCATTCCAGTACCTTCTCGCGCTCAAAAGCCTTGTAACGCCGAAACAGGGCCGAAGGTGGCGAAAGCACCACGTCCTCATATACCTGACCAGGAAGTTGCAGGACGTCCTCCTTGCGAACGCTCATGCAGATATCGCCAATGCGCTCGTAGACCTCGGCTTCCGCACCCTCCCGCGGCTTATAGCTGTAGACGATGTGGCCGTTCATCTTGTCCGGCACGAGGTATCGCGCCCGGAAAGTGGGGAGCGTCCGCCCCAGCCGTTCGCCTTGGTCGAGGAGATACACCTCCGGGTAAAGGTCCTCTATGCCGTTCGGTCGGGGTGTGCCGGTCAGGCCGATAATCCGACGGATGCGCCCCCGCACACGGCGCAGGGCCTTGAAGTGCTTTGCCTGTGCCGACTTGAAGCTCGATAACTCGTCCAGCACCACGATGGGAAACGGCCAATGGCTCCCGACGGTATCGACCAACCACACCACGTTTTCGCGGTTGATCACATACAGGTCGGCGGGGGTGGCAAGGGCGTCGAGCCGTTGTTTGGCGGTGCCCATAACGCGGGAGACCCGCAGATGCCGCAGGTGCTCCCACTTCTCAGCTTCCTTGCTCCATGTGTTTTCCGCGACCCGCTTCGGGGCAATGACCAACACCGGCCCATCCTCCAAATAATCGTTGAGCAGCCGGTCGACGGCGGTCAGCGTGGTGGCAGACTTCCCGCTCCCCATCCCCCAAAAGAGCGCACAGGCAAGGAGCTGGATGATCCACTCGATGCCGGCCTCTTGGTGCGGATAAGGTGTAAAGGTACTCATACCGAAGCCCTCCGTCTCCTGTTGCGCTGTTCTGCCGCAGCCTGCTTGGCTCGAATGTACTCGCGCTCGGCGCTGACGTATTTATCGAGCAATGACCGGGTGCGGCTGTAGATGGTTTCCGCTTTGGCGTTGGCGCTCCATACCTCGATGCGCACTCCCGTTTGCAGGAGCCGACGCGCTTTCCGGGCGGAAGAGGTCACCATGAGCGGTTTTCCCTTTGTGCTGAGCACGAGGAAGGTGTTATAACTCGCCATGTGCCGCGACCTCCTTTATGTACTGTTCAATCATACGAATGTCGGATTCGCTGCGGATGCCGACCCAGCGGAACCCCATCTTGCGGAGCCGGTCGGCCCAATAGCATTGCATGGGGCTGTAGCGCCCGCCCTTGGACTGTTTGACTTCGGCAAAGATGATGTGCCCACCCGACAGAATGATGATCCTGTCGGGAACGCCGGACCAGCCGGGGCAGACCCATTTCAGGCATTGCCCCTTGTACCGCTGGACCATGAGGCGCAGTTTGCGCTCGATGTTCTTCTCTAGCGTCGTCGTTTGCGTCCACCTCCGTGCAGGTCTCGCTGAACACCCATGCGGGCACAGTCCTGTTCCGTCAACACCCTAGGCTTGCGCTTGTGCCGTTTTTTGGACTTCGCGCACTCTCGCTCAATCGCCCTGATTGCCGCATTTTCGGTCGGGCAAATATACCCGGCCTGATTGGTGTAATCTCGTCGGTTTGCCATTATTCGCTCATCCTTTCGTAAATAAAAACGTTGTCTGCCGTAGGGTTTGATCGTTTTCTGCTTGCGGCCGCTGGACTGCCAGCCCGGAAGTTTGGCCATGATATCGTGTATTTCTTTGAGGGCATATCGGTCGATGCGGTCGGGATTTCCGCGCATACCCTCCGCCCATATCTCGAATGCACACACGGTCCTGCGTTGCACGGTACCCACAGCGTTGGTCTCCAGCCATTGCCTGCGGGTGTAGGTGTCCATGTCCTCCCAGCCCGGCGGCAGAAGCCTGTCGAGGTATTCGCCGATAATACCGACCTTCGGATTTTCCTTCTCGAAGCTCTCCCGAATCTCGCTCGCGACGGTTTCGAGCTCCGGCGTGAGATACAACTTTTCTCCGGCCTTGTACATCGTGACGGCCTCTCCCCATATACGGCGCACCGTTTCGCTATCTAGCGCGGCGAGTGACGGCAGGAGCTTTCGCGGCTGTGCGTTCGGGGTCTCGGCCACCCAAAAGCGGCGGTTGCCGGTCGTATCGCGCAGGAACTGTGTTTCGTTCGTCGTGCCGAAGAACACGCATTGACGCGGGAACTCCTGAATGCGACGGCCATATGCCTAGCGATAGCGGTCGGACGTTTTGGAAATGAACAGCTTGACGGTGGACGTTTCGGCCTTTTTCATGGAATCGAGCTCGCCAATCTCCATGATCCAAACGCCCTGCACCTGCTCATAGGCTTCCTTGCCCTGCATGGTCGTAAACGTATCGGAGAACCAATCCCCGCCGAGCTTCGCGAGCAGGGAGGATTTCCCGATGCCCTGAACGCCCTGCAGCGTGAGCATGTTGTCGAACTTGATGCCCGGCTGGTAGATACGCGCCACCGCTGCGACCAGCGTTTTTCGTGTGACCGCGCACACATATGGCGTGTCCTCGGCACCCAAGCAATCGACGAGCAGGGTTTCCACACGCGGAATGCCGTCCCACTCACAGCTGTCGAGATAATCGCGTACGGGGTGGAACGCATTCCGCTGGGCCATAACGGCCACCGCTGCGACGTTCTTGTCCTTGCAGGACAGCTTGTAGGCGCGCTCAAGGTAATGCCACAGGCCTAAATCGTCGACGTCGGCCCATAACGTTTGCGCCCTTGCTTTCCCGCCACGGCAGGTCGCCCAACGTGACGATGCTGTGCTCCATCTCGTTGTAGGCAAGCCGCCCCGCAAGCGCGGGATTGTGCGAGAGGATTAAGACCACGTTTTCGATGGTGGTCGCAAGCTGACCCTTTCCCATGTACGTCAGTTGGGAGTGCCAATTGTCATCCTCGACCGGGGTCTCGAACGATTCCATAGCCTCCGCCACACGGTCTTGGAACAACTGTGCCTTGACGCGCTCGTCTGCCGTCACCATATGCGACATAGCCTTATAGCTCGGTCGGGAGGTAGCGGGCGTGTCGGGATTGCAGTTCTCGTCCTTTTCGTGGAACAGATGCAGCCGCACGAGGTCCCATGCGTTGCATAGTTGCCCGGAGGCGGGGTAGGTGGCGTGGTGGCTGTAGCTGAACTTGTCATCGTATACAACCACGCCTGCGGCCGTTGTGCCCTCGACATACGTGAACCGGTTCGGCTCAGAGCACGAAACGTAGGACGGGATGAACGCCTCGACCGCTTCTGCAATCGAATAGGCACGGCAGAACGCGCCGACCAGTCCCGGCTTTTGGAGCGGTTTCTTCTGCTTGGACGATTCCCGCTTCACGAGCTCCGGCACTCGATTGCTCACAGGCCATGTGGAGACATCCTTCCAATCGTGGTAGGTAGAAAGAACGGTGTCCGGGTCAAGGAATTTGCCGTCGTGGTGTCGAAATATGTACTCGCCATCCTGTGAGGTGCTCGGCCAGTACATAACGCGCGTCGGCTGATAGGTCGTATCGTCGAACTTCTCGATGCCCAACGTGTCTGCCACACGGCGACCGATTGCCTGATACTCGTCCGGCGACACATTCCGTGCAAGCGGGATAACGAGCCGCAGGCGCGGTTTTGCGGGCGTGTGTTTGTGCGTCGAATACAGCGCCGCCGCATTGCCGTACAGCATCGTCCAATCCGGCCACAGCTCGGCATCGGCAAAGTCCGCGTCCAAACAGAGGACGGGGCGGAAGGCGATGCTTGACCGCCTCCCGTCTTTGCAAAGGCCCCCCACGAACCCGCCCACATCCTTGCGCGCGCTCTGCTGATCGCGATTCATGGCTGTATACTCGGCAAGCGTTTCTCCCGTCCGCGTGGTGGTAGAGAACCTGTCCAACAGCTCCGACCAGCGCACAGTTTTGTTTTTCCAAACCTTCGTCTTGCGGCTGTTACCGAAGGCGATGTCTAGATTTTTGTCGTAGTGGATGTTCATGAGAGTCACTCCTTTTAGGTGCGATTGCGCTCCAGTACCGCACACCGCTCCTCTAGTTCTTCAAATTTGCGGCGCGAGAGACGCAGCTTGTTACGCAGCTTGTCGTTCTGCTTTTCCAGCTGTCGAATGCGGTGCGCCGCTTCGTCGCAGATACCGCCGTCTGCAAGGCACGGAGCCATTTTCTCCAATGCCGTTGCAATTTCCTGATTGGTCAGGGTGTTATACATCGGGTTCCTCCTTTCGCAGCATCCAGTCCCACGCTTCGCAGATATTCACAACGTGCTCGCAAAGCTGTGGGGGAATGACTGACCTTTCCTTACTGCCGTTTAATGATTGCGTACCGGTACGCGCCCCGCGGGGTGCCCTCACATGGCAGGGATCGCCGTTCTTGCACGGAGGCATGAACTGCGGGGCGGGATGATTGGTCCAGACATCCGTCGGCTTCATGCGGGTATCACCGTACTGGCAGTAGGTAACGGTGTACCGAGGCAGACCCTGCATCCAAGGCATCTTGCGCATGCCGCCGCGCGGGTTCTCGATAAAGTAGAAAGTGGGACGCAGCTCACGAATCAGGTCCAACACGTGCTGGTCGACGGCATCGCAGAACTTGGCATACTCGCTGATCGGTTCCAGCACGCCCGTTTCGGGATTCTTCCATCGATGGTGGCTTATCGCCGCCACGCTGAATGTTGAACAGTCGGGGCTTGCCCATATAACGTCGGGGCGGCCGAACGACCGCAGGATGTCGTCAGCCGTTACGGACATGACGTCCGCGTACAGGTCGATGCCGTCAAAGCTCCTGTCCCATTCAATGCTGAACAGGTCATTCCCGCGCGCCTTGAAGGCTTTTCCGATGGATCGCGTACCCGCGAACAGCTCCAGTATCTTCATGGTCCTCAATCCTTCCTGTAGAATCGGGTTTCATAACCGTCAGCGCGGAGCAACAGCCCCGGTGCCCAATCGATGGGGCGACTCATGATCTCGGCCATATCCTCCCAGCGCTCGCCGAGGGGTGCTTCGGCCACGAGTTCGTCATGCACATGGAAGCAGATGTTGTACCCCGATTCGGCCAGCCGTACCATGGCGACCGTCAAGCAGTCGCGGGCATATGCTTGGACGATGTTCTCGACCAAACGCCCGCCCCACGTCTGCATCTTCTCCCACTTGCGCGTGGTTTGGTTCTGACCGAGGAACACGATGCTCCCGTCCTCGACCGACGCGCCCCAATAGGAGAGCAGCCGACCGCTGGGCAGTTTGCACCGCAGCGCGTCCGCATTCCGGTAGTACGCCGCACAGCAGGGGAGCGTGAACACCAACCCGCGATTCTCCAGCGCGTTCCGTGCCGCTTGCTCCGCCTGCCGCCAAAAGCGCGGGATGGACGGAGAAGCCTGCCGCCAAGCGGTGACAAGACTCTGCAGTTCGTTTGCCGAGAGGCCCAGCTTGTCCGCACCGAAAGCGACCAGCGCGTTCGGGCCGCCGCCATAGCCGAGGGCGAGCTCCATGATCTTGCCCTTCTGCCGTTCGGGACTTCCCTTCTTCACACTCTCGACGGGAACGTTGAATGCCTTGGCATAGCTGGCTTCGTAGATTTTCCCGTCGCCGGCGAATACGTCCATGCGCCATTGCTCCCCGGCGAGGTACGCAATCACGCGCGCCTCAATCGCGGAATAGTCCGCAACGAGGAATGTGTGTCCCGGTTTGGCGATAAGCGCTGTGCGGATGAGCTGTGCAAGCACGTCGGAGATGCTGTCGAAGAGCATCTCCAGCATTTCGATATCCCGCTCCCGCACCAGTTCGCGCACGGCGGCGATAGCATCGAGATGGTTCTGCACGAGGTTTTGTAGCTGTACTCTGCGACCGGCCCATCGGCCTGTGCGGCCTGCGCCGTAATACTGCATCATGCCGCGAATGCGGTCGTCCGCACAGACGGCATCGAGCATTGCCTGATACTTGGCCGTTGAGGTCTTACCTAGCAGCTGTCGCAGTTCCAGCACACGGCGCGTGACCATATCGCCCGCCTGCCCCTTTAGCTCCTTAACCGTCGCCTTGTTGAGACTGTCAACCTCAAAGCCGACTGTCTCCAGCCAGTCCTTGAGCTGTGCAACGCTATTGGGGTTATCAAGACCGGTCAACCGTTGCATCTCTGCCATGTGCGCCTCCCGCGCTTTTGTGTCGATGTACACCGCCGCTTCGGCGAGCTCGCGGTCGATTAACACACCGCGCTCGTTGATCCGTGCGTCCAGCGATTCCACGTGCCGTTCAAACGCGGTCACCGGGAAGCGAGCCAGCCGTTGAAAGATAGCCCGCTCCGTTTCGGTGTCCCGCTTGCAGTACGAAATGAACTGCTCCCACTTATCGGGCGCGTGTGCCGGAAGGTTCCGCGTTCTGCCGCCGTTGGCGATGGTCGCCCGGCACGGCTTGCAGAAGTAGGAGATGAGCGCCTTGCCGGTGTCCAGCTTTTGCTCGGACAAGCACAGCGCCGCACCCGCTGCCTCAAGGCTCATGGGCAGGCCGTTCATCGCGGCAAGGGTCATGGCATCGCGCCATTGCTCCGGCGGTGTATAGATGCCAAGCGCCGCGTTGAAGCACGCCGCTCGAACGACATGTTCCACGCCACCTTCGTGATGGTTTCGTCCAACAGCGCCCCTGCAAGCCACGGCGGTGTGCCGTCGCGCGTGAAGTCCCACACCCGTACCGGGTCGTTGTCGAACGCGTAAGACATGAGCAGAATCTCAAAATCCTCGGCCTCGGCGTACTTGACCGCCCCTGTGCGGGGGAGGTCGGCGGAGCTATAGGTCTCAATATCCAGCGTGAGCGTATGCATACCGCCGCCCCCTTTCACTTGGGACTCAGCCCAAGAAGTCATCGTATTCGTCCTTGAAGTCGTCATCGAAATCGTCAGCGCTGCCGATGTTGCCAAACGGCGTGCCGTCGTGGAGCTTCTGCACGCTCAACAGGCTGGCGCTAATACCCTTCTTGCCGTTACGGCTATATCCGTAGAAGTTGATGGCCGCGCGGCCGAACGCGCCGGAGTACACCTCGGAAGGGTCGGTAATCGGGTTGCGGTACGCATCCACCACGATGGGCTTTTGCTTGTTGCTCACGGTGATCACGTAGTGGCCTTTGCACTCAGGTCCGAAAGGCTCGCCGTTGTCACGCATGCCGTCGCCATCGTGCAGGGTGTTGTTCGGGCGCTCCGGGAGTGCGTTTGCGCCGTTGCGACGGCAGAAGTTTTCACGCGCTTCGGTCATCGCCGCTTTGATCTTGGACATGGTGTCGATGTCCGATTTCGGGATGAGCAGGGTCATCGAATACTTCGGCTCGCCACCGCCCTGCAGTTCCTTCGCCTCGAAGAGGTTTACAAAAGAGAATCGAATCTTTCCGGTCGTAACTTTGGTTGCCATACTTGTTTCCTCCTTAAGATAGATATGTAGTAGTAGGGTTACGCGAAGTCCTCACGTGCGACCGCCAGCCGGTCATATATTGCAACTTTGACCCGGCTGAGATCGCAGAACTGGAGGCGGTCTTTTCGGACCTCTATGACGAGCCCAAAACATTGGAGGACATAATCCTCGATTGCGTCATCATGGCGCCGGATATGGTCAGGCCTTACCAAACCTATCGGATTCCGGTTGTCTGGGAATCATGGGGTGTTCTGAGCATAGACGCCGGTTCTCTTGAACAAGCGGCAGCCCTTGCGTTGGATTCCGAGATGCCCCTGCCCGATCAAAAGGAATATGTGGACGAGAGCATTCGTGTTGATTGGGAGAGCGTTGGCGGATGTAATGCTCCTATGCCGGATGATTCGGCGGATATGCTCTGCGTCCGAGGTCATATCGGACAATCAGAGTGAACAACGCAAGAACAATATAGTTAAGAAGCGGCCTGATCGCAGGTCACTTTTTTGTGGAGTCTCCGTATAGTTCAAACAAGCAGCGGATAACATATTAACTAATACTTGATTATGTCGCTGATATGGGTTAAAATATTGGCTGTAAGGAGATGACACCATGAAAACGCCGAAGGAACTGAGCCTACTGATTGCAGCGAATGTGCGAAAACGCAGGAAGGGGCAGAAGCTATCCATGCAGGATCTTTCAGACAAATCCGGCGTCAGCTACGGGTCTATCAAGCGGTTTGAAAGCATCGGTGAGATCTCTCTGACCTCGCTGCTGAAAATCGCTGTTGTGCTGGATTGTGCAGACGGCTTCGAGCAGCTGTTCGCGGAAACGGAAATACGCTCGATACAGGAGATCATAGATGGAAAGGTATAAGGTATTGGAAGCGTTCATTGGCGAGCGAAAGGTCGGAACATTGGCGCTGTACAAGGGGCGTCTTGTGGCATTTGAATACAATGAAGGCTGGTTGCGTGAAGGCTTTTCCATTAGCCCTTTCAGCCTGCCCTTGCAAAAGAAGGTGTTCATCCCGAAACCCGACCCTTTCGACGGGCTGTTCGGCGCCTTTGCCGACAGCCTTCCCGATGGCTGGGGCCGGCTTCTCGTAGACAGGATGCTCAACCGTGAGCATGTTGACCCGCATGAGGTGGATATGCTGAACCGGCTGGCCATCGTGGGCGATTCCGGTATGGGTGCGCTGACATACCGGCCTGTGCATCAGTGGAAAACGGAGCAAGCGCAAATAGAGTATGACCGCATGGCGGAGGAATGCCGAAAGGTATTGGAGTCCGAATACTCAAACGACTTGGATATGCTGTTCCGGCTCGGCGGTTCATCCGGCGGCGCGCGGCCCAAAATACTGACCAAGATAGACGGCGAGGATTGGATCGTCAAATTCCCCGCGTCTATTGACAGGCGTGATGCGGGGCTCATAGAATACCGCTATTGTGAGTGCGCAAGAAAATGCGGTCTGGAAGTGGCTGAAACCAGGTTGTTTCCATCCGCAAGATGTGAGGGATACTTTGGCACAAAGCGCTTCGACCGTATAAAGCGGCCGGATGGCACAATAAGGCGCGTCCACATGCTGTCCGTATCCGCGCTGCTGGAAACCTCGCATCGCATACCGAACCTCGATTATAGAACGCTCATGACGCTGACGCTGGAGCTGACAAAGGATTACTCCGAAGTGGAAAAGATGTATCGGCTCATGTGCTTCAACGTGTATGCGCATAATCGGGACGACCACTCCAAAAACTTCACCTTCTTATATGACGAGGACCGGCAGGCGTGGAAGCTTTCTCCGGCATACGACCTAACTTACAGCAATTCGCTGGGCGGCGAGCACGCCACCAGCGTAAACGGCAATGGCCGCAATCCGTCCAGAAAGGATATTCTCGCCATAGCGGAGCACATTGGCATTGCAAAGACGAAAGCGAAGCAGATCGCCGATCAGGTCGAAGCTGCCGTTGCGGACGTACTCGGCAATGTCAGCCAATACAGGTGATCGAATAGGAGAAACGGATGAACGGACAGAACAGAGCCGATGTGAAGGTCGGCGCACGGGTCAAGATTGTGCTGAAGGCAGACCAGCGTACAGGCAAGCTGACCGAAGGCGTTGTGGAAAAAATGCTCACCAACAGCAGTTTCCACCCGCATGGCATCAAGGTTATGCTGACGGACGGTCAGGTTGGACGGGTGCAGGAGATTATTGAGTAGAAGCCGAGCAAGGCTTGCATTGACGGATGAAAACGGCGATGGTATAATGCTTGTGTAAAGTATCCAAGCCATTCCGCTGGAAAGGCACAGTTTCCAAGTATCATCAGCGTCCATGGGCATATTGCCTCTGGGCGCTTTTTTGTTGCCAGCTCATCCTATCCTTGAGCATAAGCAGGACTCCAACAGGGGGCCCTGCCTTTTGCATATCATGGCGGGTTCACCGCCGAAATACGAAAGGAGAACCACAATGCAACCCTGTTTGGACGATTTTCACACGACTTTCGACGATTACGCCGAAATGCAGGTCTACCATGCCCGGCAAGCACGCGAAAGCAAGTGGGCGCGCAAAACGGTATCAGGCCTGCACATCGAACCATTGGACGAGGCCTCGCCGCTGTATACCGACGGCAAGGCCTTCGCCCCGAATGTGTCACAGGTGGCTGTGAACGACACGGCCAAGAACCTTGGGCTCGCGCTGCTGACCGAGAATGGGTACCTGCCCATCCGAAACACTGCCTATAAGAGCTTACTTGACAGGGCAAAAATCAGCGGCTCGGCGCTGCCGAAGCTGCAAAAGACAAAGCTCGCCAGTATTCTCAACGAATGTCTGGCGCTGCACAAATCCGAGGCGCTGTTACTGGTGCGAAGCGAAAAGGTGGCGGCATTCCATTCCGGAGACGAACGGGATTATTCCATCCTGCCTATCGACGAGCTCATGACAGCCATGTCAGAAAAGCTGAATGAGCGATTCCCCGGCAACATCTTTTCACAAGGGTATGCCGATCACTCACTGGCGACGGCATCATGGTCGTTCCCGGCGCAGCGGGATGAATTGCTTGAAACCTATGACAAAGCGCTCGTAGCACATGGGCAGAAACACTTGGCATCCAAGTTCACGCCGGGCGTTCGATTTACAACCTCAGATGTGGGCGTTGCGGCTGCAACCGTATCGGCTATGCTCACGGGAGGACAATATCCTATCCGCATCGGGAATGTGGTATCGGTGCATCATAGGCGGCAATCCAAAGTACAGGATTTCGATTCCTCGCTGGATATGCTCTTCGCCCAGTTTGTCGACACCATCAAAAAGCTGGAGGGTTTACTTGACCTGACGTTATGCTATCCGGTCAACGCCATGACGCTGGCCTGCAAGAAGCTGGCCATGCCCAAGGCGGCAGCCATGGAGGCCATTGAAATGTTCCGCATGGCGGTGGGTGAAACACCCGCATCCGCCCATGACGTATACATGGCCATGCAGGAGATCCTGTTTATCCTCAAAACCGGCCATGTACCTGAAAGCAAGCTCCTGTCCGTGGAGGAATCCATCGCTCGGGCGCTGACATTGCGCTGGAGCGACTATGACCTGCCCGGGGCGGTGAGCTACTGATGACGGCGACGAAGATATACCGTGCTGCCCGTATGGCTTGCCTACCGTGAGACCATGCTGCCCATCAATAACAAGGATAAGGAGTGAAATTATGGAAACCAACGCCAAAAGCCGCGATGCTATGCTCGATAAGATCTCCCAAATCAACGCAGTGGAGGGTTTTGACCCTTCTGCGTTCGTCGAGGAATATGAAGGTTTTGACGGAAAGCCCATCACATGCTCTCGTATTCATCGCCGTGAAATATAGCGGCGGGGTCGATGCCCAGGCGCACCAGGACCGTATGGGAAACGCTGGTCATGAGCTGAAGCACAAAGGTCGAGCTTATCTCGTCATCGCTCATATCCGCAAGTGCGCTGTTGTCCGCCGCTTTGAGGAGTTCCTCGTAGTAATCGCGGTAGTTGTCCGACACGGCGTTGATGCATATGCCCAGTACGGTGGCAGCCATATTGGCGTTCTCCGCGCCAGTGTCCCCGAAATGGTTTTGCAGTTCCTCCACGATCTGCGCCTCATATTCGGGCTTCGTCTGCCAAAGTCGGAACGGAATATTGTAACGTGTGTTGGTGTCGGACACATCGAATACATACCGCAGCGCGGGCTTGTGCCCGCTGTCGTCAATAATTGCGATACCCTTTGCACCCTTGTTTACCCAACGCCTGAACGTATTATTCCATAACTCGATGGGTGCGCAGGCCGTAGCATCCGGGCGCTGTGCATGGATAAGCACCTGTTCATGGAACGGATACTTGTAGAGCCATGCTGCGGAGTCGAGAAATCCCGTCCAGTTCTCTTTTGACTGCGTAAGCCGCTCCGTCGTTTGCGCCGCAAGCTCGGATATGTTTTGCAGTTTTGTTGCCACAGTTGCACCTCCTTATCTCCCCGGCTCGTCGCGTTTCTTTGCGCACTGCGGCTGTATGCGTTTCGAAACGTGTTCTATTTCGCCGTTTATTCTGTTCCGATAATCCTCATATGCTGCTTCTTTTGAATTCATATAATGCCCCCAGAAGAAATGATCGGGGGCAGCTGCACGATACTGCCATGTGACATAAGGGGCTGGCGCAGTATCGCTATGCCCAAGCGCAAAGCCCTGTTCGCCCACGGTAAACCTCTCAATGATGGTGTAGCCGGCATTTTTCAGTTTCTCAGTCATGGTCGCTTTCTCCTTTTCCCGTATTTGTATATAGCAAAAGAGCGCATGGCTTTTCATGCGCTTCTGTGTTTTCGTCGTTATGAAGTATTATGGGAAAATAGCCGCTATTCCTTTGGAATTGTAATGCGTCGCATGATAGCGTTCATAGAGTCATAATTCTGGTTAAAAGACTGATAGCTTGCTTCTATCATTTCTTCAGCGGTAACTTCGGAAAAGTCCACTTCATATCCGGCTCTGTCTGCAAGTATTTCTATAAACATCCGTTGCGCTCTGCCATTGCCCTCCCTAAATGGGTGAATTGCATTAAGCTCAGACAGGTAAAACGAAAGCCTTTCCGCAATATTTTCAGCATCCACAAGATGGTTTTCTCTTTCGAGCTTTTGAAACAGCTCAATCGCCTGATCGTCTATAAACTGACACAAGCAAAACTGGCTGCCTTTAGAAATATTGACAGTCCGTGTTTTGCCCGCCCACCCGTATATGTCTTGAAAAATATAAAAATGCAGATGCTTGAAGTAAGAAAAATCAAGCTTGCCATCGGGAAAGGATTGTTTCAGCTCCAATATCCGTAGAGCTGTTATACTTCTTTCCGCCTCAAGCAAGCTGTCCGCATCTTTTATATTCAATTTGTTTTTCAAAACATTGGCTTCGGGATAGCAATATGTCGTATCATACTCATAATCATAAAAGTAATCAGACAAAATACCACCTACTTTACGGTGTATTTATTCACAAGCTCTTTAATTGCGATTGATGATGATTTTTGCCCATTGGCACACTCTCGTATCAGAGTAAGCTCCTTATTATTAAGCCGCATACCCTCGATAGCCATTGTTCCTGCAATTTGCTTTGTGATTTTCTCGCTTTTAACCATCGTTTCGCACCTCGCATTTCTAATATTATTATATCATATTCACCAACAAAGTAAACCGATTATCATGGACAGGAGGGCGTTTTCCGCCCTCCTGCGTGTTTTTGCTAGTTCTTATTCTTTCTCCGCACATACAAAACTACTGCGCTGCCAAGCAGCAGCACCGCTCCCGCGATCATGGCGGGGATCTCCCACCAGTCGTTATCCAGGCCCAGCTTGACGCTTTTGCTGTTTGGCACTTTGATTACCATGGGCGACAGCGCCGAGGTTTCTTTCGTGATTTCCGCTTTTCGGGCGGTGACAGGGAAGTAGCCGGCCGGCACAACGGATTCCTCGATCCATATCGTGCCCATGGGCAGACCGAGGATGACGACTTCACCGTTTTTATCCACCATCAAGTCCGTTTCCCTGCCGTTCCCGTCAAAGAAATACTTGCCTTCCTCCTGTCTGGTGAAGGGCAGCGTTGCAAAACCGAGTCCGTCCTTGACCTTTATGCTAAAGCCCGCGCCCGTGAGGGGCTTGTTCGTTTCCGCGTCCAGTTTTATGAGCTTCACTCCCGTGGGGCAGTTGTTCACCGTCACCTTGCAGGGCGCGGCCTCGCTGTGCCTGTCGGTAAGCTCTATTTCCGTCGCGCCGTCCGCGATATAGCCCGTTGGTACGGTTTCCACGAGCTTGTATTTGCCAGCTTTGAGATACTTGAATATTGCCTTGCCGTTTGCGTCGGTGACAAAGGTTTCCGTGCCATCCTCGGCGGGAACGCGATACCCGTCCTCGGTCAGCTTGGTTTTCACGGTTTTACCCTCTGCGTCCTGCAAGGTAAACGTGATGCCCGTCATCGGCGCACCCGTATAGGTGTTCATCTTCAAAATTTCGAGAGTGATGGGGGTATTGGCAAACTCAACATCGCCCGCGACCTTGCCGTATGCGTCTATCGTAAAGGAGTATAGGGTGGGGTCGATGGAGTAGGTATCGGGGGCGGCGATCTCCTGCCATGTGTACTTGCCTGCAGGAAGTTCCTTCATGGTGATGTAGCCATCCGTGTCCGTCTTGCCATCAAAGAACACCTTGCCGCTTGCATCCGTCACCTTGATGGTTGCGTTTGCGAGGGGCTGCCCGGTGTGGCTGTCGAGCTTGCGCACCTTGGCTTCATTTGCCCTGTCGGTAAACTCAAACACCGCTGTTTCCTTGTCCTCGGTGGTGAGCGTCACGGTCTTGACCTCATCGGAGAGGACAAAGCCCGCGGGCGGTGTGACCTCTTTGACCTTGTATTCACCAACAGGAAGGCCTATGGTTTCCGCATAGCCGTCCTCATTGGTGGTAATGGTATCAAACAGCCTGCCGGAAGCGTCCCGCACCTCGAACAATGCGCCCGCAAGTCCGCGCTCTCTGTCAGCTGCATCCAGCTTATATACGCCGATCTTCGCCTTGAACATGGTGTTGTAGATGGGGCTGTCGTTTCGTTCAACAATCGATGCCATACATTAAGTCCTTTCTTGACTGCTAGTCAGATTTACTATCTAACCACTCGTCAAAGGACTGCCTTGACACTCTAATCGATGAACCAATGCGGACTGTTCGGAAATGCCCTTCCTTAATTAGCCTGTATGCCGTGGCATTACTGACGCCCAGAATTTTAGCGACCTCGTTGACACGATAGGTTCTCTTGGTCGAAGCATCTCCTTGGTGTTCGCTATCGGTAATGCTACCCATATATCCTCCCTTCTTTGCACGGCCGATAACGTCTATGATACCTATAAATATTATACATTGAGGCGTTTTCGGCTACAACAGTTTTGGTATTTGATTAAAAATAATCCCCAACGCTCCGCTGCTATTGGATTCACAGCGCTGCGGTACTCGCAGGCTCCTGTCATTCCTATGACAGGCCGTCCCATATACATGGCTGGACGGGTTTACGGTGCTCCTTCCATATGTCTTGGCGGGGCAGGTAGCAAGCCTGCCATTTCGCATTTAATGCCGCTCGGTATTGAAGGCCGACGCCGGGGTGCAATATGCTGTTTTCAAGGTGCTAAAGCACTGCATGGTTCGCTCGCAATGCTTTTGACAGGGTGTCCCTCTCACTTATTAGCAGGTTTTGAGGTCAATATTTAACCCCCCAAATCCAAAATTGTGCAAAAAAGACCGTCCCGGGCGTTCCCAATACGGGAATGCCATAGGACGGTCTATTGCTGTTACGTTATTTGCTTTACAAAAACTCGTCGAGGTTGTCCAGCATCCTGCTGACTGCCGAGTCAACAGCCTGCTGTGGTACAGCGGGCGTTTGCCGGGTCTGAACCTCAGCCGGCGGAGCTTGCTGTCCGGCATTGGACACATATTGCTGGATCATGCTCCGCACGATCTTCTCCAGCTCATCGCGCCGGAACAATTCCCGCCGAACTTCGATCCGCACGACCGCACCGGTCTCTATGTCGGGATGCCGCTCCAGATATTCGCAGACGGCCCTCACAATGAAATCGCTCTTTTTGTGCTTTAGGCTTTCCAGCGTTTCACCTGCCTGGATATACTCCGGTGAGTTTGCCGCAAACTGAAGCGAAAACCGGTAGCCGTCCGGGGTTTTCATATTACGCCGCCCGCCCTTCGGGCCAGCTTCTCAAGCTGCGCCTGTGCGAGCAGCTCATATCCGTGTGCGTTGGCTCTGGTGTCAGGCTCAAACTCCACAGAACTGACAAGGGATGACGCCTTGATAAAGGAGCGCAGCAGGATCGACCCGCCGCCCACGAATATGGCGGGGTTTGTCCGCAAGTCCACCTGAAGTTCACGGAGCTTGTTGAGCATATCAGCGGCATATTTATCGACCTCTTTGCGAACAGCGTTTTGTATCTCGCCGTCAAGCACGGTGTTTTGTCCCGCAAGGATTTCGCAGATATGCTCGTCGTCGATGGATATGTCATAAAGTGAGTTCACCTTGCCCGCGATATGGTTGGTCATGGTGATGACACCCATGTTCAAGCTGCGGCAGAACTCCATGTCCGGCTTGCCCTTGCGAAGAAGTAACACATCGCTTGTGTAACCGCCAATGTCGATTACGAATGTGCGGGAAGTGGCCGTCATTTCCTGCGCTCTCTGCACAACGGCGCCAAACGCCTGCGGGTATACAAATACATGGTCGAGCATCAGGCTGAAGGGCTTATCGTTGTAGGTGAAGCGCACCGTCTCCTGCCTGCGGAAATACTGCGCGAAACTGTCCTTGAGCATTCCATAATGCTCTGGAGGCAGTCCGACGGCGAGATCGATATCCAGTGTGGAAGTAATCTCTTTGCGAGCCTCCAATTCCTTCGATATGGCAAACAGCGTCAGCAGATAGAAACGGTCGTCCTTCGTCTTGTCCCGCATAACGGGCAGCCGCTTGCCAACGAGCGTCCAGTACCGGCTCTGATACTGGATGACGTCCGCTGCCATGGGCGGTTTGGTGGGAAACTCCTCAACGCCTGACACGAAGCAGGTATTTCTTGTTTTAATCTGGGCGTTGCCGTGGTCGATTCCTATAATCATTTTCAATTCCTCCTCAATGTTTTCATAGTATTACACCGACAGCAATGCGTTTTTACAACGGTTTCACGCATTATCGGCATGGAAAACGTAACGGAGCGCCGCATATAGCCGCGCTCCCGTGTTCAGGTGGACTACTTGTTTTTCTGTGCCCAGACGTAATCATCGAGCCCTTTGAAACGGGGATCCCATAGGTATGTGCCGAACTGGAATCCCAGCTCTTGCAGCATAGCCGTTAGCCTCCGAAAATCCTTTTGCACATGGCAGTTGGTCATCATGTCCATGTCAAAGGCGGTCATGACCTTCCTTACACCTTGCTCCCGCATAAGCGCAAGTGTTTGCTCAAGGTGTGCCAGCGAGCTTACGCCGGATACCGCAACGAGCGTCATGCCCGTAAGGTAATGTACGATGTCGGCCTTGAGCGGCCCTTCGATCAGCAGTATGGTATCCTGCGCGTCGCCGACGATGTGCGTCCATGCCTCCGCTCCGCAGCCGTCCTGCATCTCTGCAGTGGATAGCCAGCGGAATTTGCGGCGTGTCACGTTGTCAAGGCGCACCTTCAGCCCTTGTATACGGCCGTAATAGTCCCGTACCGGCAACAGTATGCCGCGCCTGGTTCCGTAGTAGGTCCATGCGCCCTCTTTGCGGTAAAAGCCCGGTACGCCGGATAGATAATGCCCATCGGAAAGCAACTGCTTCGCTATCGCCCCATACCCGCCTGCGGGCGTCGTCCGATAGAGATTTTGCTGTATCACCTCGTCGTTCAGCCCGCGGTTTATAAGGTTATCCCGATGATCCGAGGCCAGCGAAAGCCTGTTAAGAAAGGCGCGATAGGTCGCGTCACGTTCCTCGATACCCGCCATAGGACATTCGTTGATTTCGGGCATTGCGGCATAATGTGGGCGCATTTTCGCTGGAGAAGCTGAATCGATCCCCATCTTATCCATGATTGCCTTATATGCCTGAGCCCTGTCCATATTGGCGTAATGACTGTACAGATCCAACACGCCGCCGGCAAACCCGCAGCGCGGGCATCTGAACACCCCCTTTGTGAAGTTGATGTTCAGATGGCGCTTGTTGTGCGTATCACAGCAGGGGCAGTTGATGTTGTAAGAAGCCCGGCCCGACGGCGGATAAGGAAGATTCAGAAGAACAATAACGTCCATCATGGAAAACGGCAGTTCGCCATCCATTCTAACCCCTCCCGGCCGGGTCATGCGGTTTTCAGCGCATGCTCGCAAATCAGTCTCGCGGCTGCCGGAATCTCCGGGTGCTCGTCGTTCTGGTATTTAGTCGCCATCCATTTCAAAAAACCGGGGTCGAGCATGACAAGCTCGCCCAATGTACGCCCATCATACTTCTTTAGCGGACACAGCGTTTGCTTTGCGGCCTCAAGCGGGTCAATGGGTGCCGGCGGCGCGAGCGCTTCGGTTTCGTGGTTTGCCTCACCGGGTATCGACTGTTCTGCTTCGGCGCTTGTGCCAGCCGCAGGCAGCTCGTTCACGATAGGTAAGGCGGGCTCGCCGGCCACCTTGAACTGCAGCCCGAATCCGGCATGCCTTAAAGCGATACCGATGGCGGCAGTCTGCGCCCATTCGCGTGGGGAGGCGTTGGGCGCTTTTTCCGAATAGCTCCTTGAAGCCGAAGCTTCAGCAAGGTAGCTTCCGTCGGGGTCTGCGTAATGCTTGTAGATACGGGCATGAGCGACGATGCTGTCCTTGTTTGGCCCGATCTCGGCATTAACGGCGATGCGCCCCTTCGGATATTTGAGCCGGAACCACGCTTCCTGTACGGCGACAGGAATGCCTGTCCTTTACCGTCGTGGACGGGCAGATATATTACCGCGAGAACAGCCGCATGAACATCTATCCAAAACCACATGGAGAGGACTTCGCGCACTCTACTACTTCTATTTAAGAAAGCTCCGTGCTGCACAAAAGCAGCCGCAAGGCAAAGCATCGTATTTACTGCGCGAGGACTTGCGGCATTTGGACGAGCTCGATGAGCAATCCCGGTTTCTGTTTAGGCATGGCATCGACACGGCGGAGCAGCTCACCGATTACAGAGCATCGGCAGACGCACAGATCAAAAGCCTGTATTCCGAGCGCAAGACGCTTCATAACGAGCAGCGCCGACATGATGTTCCCGAGGCGCGCATGGTGGAGATCCGCGCGCGAATTGCCGCCATATCCGCGCAGGCAAAACCGCTTCGTCGGAGCATGAAGCTGTGCGACGCCATTATGGAACGCGCTCTTGTGCTTGCCGAAAAGCAGGCGCAGATAAAGCAAATGGAAAAGGAGGAAAAAGGTCATGAAAAAAAGCAGATAAAGGATCGCCGTCGCGCTATTGAATAAAGTCTTGCTTTGGAGGAATAATAGAAGTAAAATAGAAGATAATTAGGGTGCCTTTGGAGGGAAATCATGCAGGAGATAATCGAAACATATTTGGAAAAGTATCTTCCGAGAAAGGATATTATCCACCGTTTGCCCGTTTCCCTGCCCATCTCAAAGGTGTGGCCGGAGCTTCAAAAGGCGAGGAAGGATAAATCCGAAAGTCTCCCGCTTCTCTCCATAGACGGCAAACCGTTTTGGTGGGTACTGACGGAAAGTATCTCGTCACAAGCTGATGAGGTCATTTCTCTTGCGCGGCGAGAGATCGTATTTGACCGTCCGGAATACGAAGAAGCGTTTCGGGAAGCGGTTTTAGACGAGGCCGTGTATTCAAGCGTTATAGAAGGCGCGTTCACCACCAAGAAGGAAGCGCAGGAGTTTATCCATGAAGGGCGCTCACCGAAGAATAAATCCGAGCAGATGGTGAAGAACAATTACGAGGCGCTCACCTATGTTCTTGAACACATTGATGAGTCGATCACCGAGCAAACGATATTTGACATATATGCGCTTGTGACAAAGGACACGCTTGAAGCTGACGTGCCGACAAATGCTTACCGCAGCGAAAGTGTATTCGTGCAGTCAAGCCGTGGTGAGATCGTTCATACTGCGCCCGAAGCCGAAAAGGTTTCCGGCATGATGGCGTCGCTGCTTGAATTCATAACCAACAACGAATTGTCGCCGCTCATCAAAGCCTGTATCGCGCATTTCTACTTCGTCTATGTCCACCCCTTCATAGACGGGAACGGAAGAACTGCGCGGGCGCTTTCCTTTATGATGCTGTTGCAGGCGGGCTATGATTTTTTTCGCTATTTCTCCATATCCGGTGTGATCGCGGAGGAGCGCGCCAAGTATTATAAGGCCATCAAGGATGTTGAGGACGACGACTTTGACATGACCTATTTCATCGACTATTACACGGGGATGCTCGCCCGTGCGGTAAAAGCCATGGAGGAACGGCTCGTTGACAAGGTCGTGATGGAGCAGACGCTTGATAAGCTGAAAGCAGCCGGCATGAACAGTCGTGTCATAGAGGGCGCGAGGTGGATTCTCACAAGCCCCAATCAATCCATTACCATAAAGGCATGGCAAAAGAAATTCGGCGTGGTGCTGGAAACGGCGCGGCAAGACCTCTTTAAGCTGGAGGACGCCGGAATCGTGCACCGCAAGCTGGTAAAACGGCAGTATGTGTTTGAAGTGAAAAAGTAGATAGTAAAGCCCTAATTAGCTCTATTAGCTGATAAGTGCAAATCATCAATGGCTTGAATGGCGACGATAACTTAAGTTGCCATTCATGCTGTTTGTACAATGCGCCGCTATTGCCTTTTTATGACATTTTCCATTTGATTGACGCTTAGGTAGTAGTATAATAAATATATTGTCAAGCAGGACATTTGCTTGATAACGTATCAGCACGCAGTATGCTTTCCAACTCGGAGTTTATCGTCATGCACAATCAGGCTGCCAGCGACCGGGAGAAGCTCGCCGCGCTGTTCAATATCTCCGAGCAGCAGATGAACTACATCACTAAAGTCAAACTACCACGAGGGCGGCGCTCATTACCGCTCTTTCTATTTTAGCTGTCATAACAGGCATTGCCTTATCTATGCAGCATGAGAACGGCGATGCTTTTGTTGAAATCAAGCCCATACCCACGCCAAACGCCACCAATGTGCTTTCATCAACTTCCCTGCCCTCTCCTGCTGCTGCGCTGTCATCACCAACGCCGAAAGCAACATTGCAGCCGATTTACCCACCTGCAGCGACTCCCGCTCCTGCACAAGACGGCAATGCTTTCTTCACGCTCAGTATTCTGAACGATACCATCTCCGTCGCATACGGCGTGGAAGAATCAACGCTCAAGAAAACTCCCGGTTGGCTTACGACCTCTGTGTTGCCCGGTGAGAGTGGAATGTGCGTTGTCTACGCCACCGCAACCGGAATCATCTTAAAGTGCTGGAAAAGGTGGAGCGCGGCGATACGGTAAAGATTACGATGGACGGCATTGCCTACGACTACACCATTTCGGACATCACAATTTACGAAAACACCGACGATTTGCGGCTTCCTACTGTGGATGGCAAAACGCTTGTGCTGGTGACCTGCTATCCCTTCAGATATAGCGGGCATGCGCCGGGGAAATGCGTGGTGACGGCGCAGCTCCCCGGTTAAAGCTTCCTATTCTCGCCGGCATAGCTGGCGGTTTATTGTCGCTAAAGTACTGATAAAAGAGTACCCTGGGTTAATGGAAACAGCGGGATTTGGGCAGGACTATGGCTGCATGGCTCAATCAATGTATTTTCTTGCCGTCATTATCATGTCGACTATCAATTGCGACTCCATAGGCGTAGCATCTTCCCACATTTTAAGAAGTTCCTCGCATTTGGTAAGCTCGTTTGTTGTTATTGAGTCCCTGAGAAAATAATCCGGAGATGCTTCCAGCGCATTGCAAATGCTGATAAAGACCGGCAGGCTAGGCAACGCACGTCCACCTTCGATTTGCCGCAAAAACGTATCGTCAATACTTATCATTTCAGCCAACATTCTTGCCGTAAGGCCACGGCTTTTTCTCACCTTTTGTATGCGTTTGCCGAACTCTTTTTTGTTCATCTATCTCCTCTGCAAAGATATAATATTATATTTTATATGTTTAAATGCTATAACATTCGTTCTTTTAAAAGAAGCGTTTAAAATACTATATTATACTTGCTTAAATGCTATATAAATTGCTTATATCTTAAATTGTGTGTCATATTCTGGTCCTCTTATCGGTCTCATATATGGAAAAAAGAGTGAACAGTTTGGCATTAAAAATTTTATCATGCAAGGAAGGCGGGCAAAACATATGAATTTTGAGATAAATATAGAATGATGTCATATTTTTGCTCTCTGATTTGTCACTTATATGTATGGTTATGTATGGTAATATATATTTGCTAATATAAGAGCATTTGTAATACGTACATAAGCAGGAGCATTTACATGGACAAGAATGAATTAATTGAAGAGTTCAGCAAGTGCAGGGAGAATTTAGAACGGTATGCCGTCTCGTTGACGGGAAACATTGAAGACGCTGAAGACTTGGTCAGTGATCTGTGCATAGCCCTTCTTGAAAGAAATACTGATGTCGAGGAAATCCGGTTTCCAAGGGCCTTCTTCAACACCAGCCTTCGACATATGGTTTATAACAGTTCTTTGCGTAAAGGCAGGTGCATATGCATAGACCCAACTGGCACAGAGTTAAACTCGATTATTGCAAAGAGTGCTAACGATATGGCTCATATTGAGTTCCTTTTAAGCTTAAATAAACAGCTGGCAAAGTATCCGCCCGACCTTGCAGAAGCTTTTTATATGAGGTACCTTGACGGCTACCCCCTTCAGGAGGTGGCACGGCAAATGGGGCTCCCATCCAATACACTTGCTCAGAAATTCAAACGACTGCGCAAGGCACTGGCTTTAAGCGACATGCGATTATGGCTTTTTGTGATAACGTTCATTTTTAAAATATAGAAATATAAGTAATGGGGGCATAAAATGTTAGAACGCAAGTTTAAAAAACTGGTTGAATCGTATCCCAACCTTGTCGATGGGCGATTTGCTATAAGTAAAGCGAAGGCTGAAGAAATAATAGCCGAGGAAGGAGGCCATGCCTCTCTTGAAGAAATAGTTGACCGAGCAAAAAAAAGGTCTGATTTGCCGGATTCCGAGTGGGAGCCCTTCAACAGGCTCATCGAGAAGGAGCAAGCCGCCGCGAATAGGCGCAGCTCAAGCGTTGGCTGGGCATTAGGCGGCATGCGCCGCGGGATTGTTATATTAATGGCGCTTATCGTGTTTATCACATTATTCTTTATTGTTACGCCCACCGGCCGGACATGGGCGAAGCAACTATACAGCTTTATTCTGACTGTACATGACGGCGGATATACCATATCTCCCGAGGTTCCTTATGATTTTCCTGCGGTTGATTATGAGGAAAAGCATTACAGCAGTTATGAGGAGTTCGAAAAGGATACCGGATATAAAGCATACAAGTTCAAAAACACGCTGGAGCTGCCCGTTGAGGATATTATGGCAGTAAAAAGCAATAGCGGATTTAGTCTATATGCCACATTTATTCTGAACGATGGTAACAGGATTTGTATTTATCAGCACTGGCAGATTACGTCCGAGTATTTTGGATCCGTTTCAGACTGTGAACAAGAATGGACGCATAAGCTGTCGGATGGTAACACGCTCAACTGTTTTATTGACAGTACTGATGGTTCCTTCCTTGCCGTAAGTATAATTGATGATAGCCTGATTACAATAATCGCCGATGATGGCGTTGATTATAGTTACTATATTTTTGAGGATAGATAAAAAACAGCGGCCGCACATAATAGTATGCGGCCGCTGATTATTTAGCTTAAGAATACCATCTTTTATAAGTATTTAGATTGTCTTATATATCGTATTTGTGATTGTATGCGTTGCCGTGGTACCGGTTATGTCTAGCCTGTATTCACCACTGCTAAGTGTTACATTTTTACTTGCATGCACGGTGGGGCCCTTACCGCTATTAAAAATTTCGGTTATATATGTGTTGCCTTTATAGAGCTTTACCCTAATAGTCAAGTTTTCGCCGGCTGTCCCATTGATTTGTCCCCACAATTCATACGTACTGCCGCTAACTTTTGACAGTCCCGCTGATACCGAACCCGCGGATTTAACTTCCGGTTCTTTCAGTGCTAAAGCAGAGCCGCAAAAACAGAATAGGCAGGTGGCGATCAACAGTAACGAGATCAATCTTTTTTTCATAAGTATTCCTTCCTTTCGGATTATTTGCTAATGAGACAAACCAGAGGAGTAAAATATGACAATGAAATTCTATTTTTCCTGTCATATTTTGGTTTGCTAAACCGTCTCGTATATGTAATGTCTAACGATGAACTGCTCCATCGTGGATATTTATTTATATAAATTAAATGGAGGGAGAGATGCCTATGATTGTGCATATATGAAAATACCCCTGCATTTCATGAGCGGGCGGCTCGCATCGCGCCAAAATAGCGCTAATCTGTAAGGGCATTACTTAAAATGTTTCTTACGATCTACAAAAAGACAAATACCATATTTGAAAGGATATTAATCTGTCTCTATATTAAAGTACCCTACAATTGCAAACCAACTGAAAGAGAAACTGCTTTTAATAATGCAAGAATGTAAGGGGGCGATTCCGTTGAATATACGAAACGTTGCATTTAGGATGTAAGTCAAAATCATCAATGATTATGGGAGGTTTATTATGAAAAAACTGTTTTGCACAATTATAGTACTAATCATGATAATGTTCACCATGTCTACCGCATTTGCCTATAAAGGATCTGCGGGATTTAGTAGTAGTAATTTTACCCATGAGTTTCAAACCACTGACTACCTCTCTAAAGCCACTAGTGAAACCTGGAGTACCATTACAAATATATATGTAGGATCCATAACGGGAGTAATATCAGCCCAACCTATTAACGAACTTGGTCAAGCCATCGGCGCTGCAATGACTTTTAGTAGTGTCGGCACTAAATATAGCCATATGACAAATCAAAATTGCAATACAGTACATCTGTTAATCAAAAATAAGACAAGCGACGGTGGCACGGCTGCGGTCAGTGGAAGATTCTATAATACTGCATCATAAAAGTAACATAAAGGCACCATCAGAATGGCTGTATATTCATGGTGCCTTAACAATGTGGGGTTCTATTATGTATCGAAGAGCTTTTACACTAACACTGACTCTAATCCTTCTTGCAATGTACATAACTACTTACGAACAAGCAAATAGTGCATATTTCAACTATTGTGGTTGCAGCACCGTATATTCAGAAGTTTCTAATACTACTTTTAATATTGACGGAATTATTAACGATTTTCATTTGAAGTGCCTATTGAAGTAGATAAACCAACAAATCATTTACTTCTTGGCATTCAATGCAATCAACGGTGAAAGATAGAACCTCTGATTTATTCTTCTAATCCAAATTGATGCTTATAAGTAATGAACAAGGAGTTTCTAATGAAAAAGTGGGTAGTATACTTAATCCTCCATTCGTTTTTAGTCTTGTGCGCCTGTCAGCCCACGCCTGAGCAGCCCGCCATCACGGAAAAACAGAATACGGGCAGCTTTTTGGAGCAGGCCGGCATGCAGGAAAACGGCAAGCATTTTAGGGATATGGATATTCCCGACGGCAAGTATGTGTTTAGCACAACAGGGCTCGGCGGAAGGCTGAGTATAGACGTGTCGGCAGAAATAGACCGGCCCGATGTGGACAGCATAGCCATCTATCGGGTAAAGGCGGGCGGTTTCACGCAGGACGTAGTATCAAAGGCGTTTTACTGCCTGTTCGGCGGCAAAAGGGTGTATGCAGCTTACGATGCATCGGTCGATGAGCTCATCCCTTCCGACGGTACTCTATCCGCACAAAGGATAGAAGGCTTCGGCGACCGTTTGGTTTTAGACGCCGATGCGCCGGACAACTCAACGGAGCCAAAGGATTTATACTGGAATATGTATGTTATGACGCCGAAAGCCGGTGCCGAGAACAGCAGCGGCCTCGGCTGCCTGATGCAGTTCGACTACCACACGAGAATAAAGCCCATACCGGCTTATAATGAACAAAATTGCATCAGGATAAGCTCAAATGGCGATACAAGCCCCGAAGCATTGGACAATATCGGATTTAGCCTTGCGGAAGCGAAGAAAAGGTGCGACGGGTTCTTTGAGGCGATAGGGCTGGCCGGTGAATATGGCCTGGGATATTCTTTTTTGGTGGACGATACCGGCATGGGAATATACAGCGGGGACGGCAGGAAGCTGGGGGCGCCGGCGGAAAACTACGCATACAGGCTATATTATACCCGGGTCGTCAATGGCGTAAAGTGCCTTGTGAACGAGGGCAAGAGCATCGACGACATGTCCGACGGCATTCCCTGGCCCTATGAAACGGTGTGCTTTACTGTGGACCGCAGAGGGCTGCAGCTTTGCTGGGAATCTCCGCTGGAAATAATAGATACCGTGCATACCGATCCGGTGTTAAAGCCGTTCTCCGAAATATTGAATACATTTGAATCCATGATGAAGATCAAGTTCGAAGACGTTACAAACCGCATGACCGACGGCACCGGTAGGATGGATATAACCATTGATACGATGCAGCTGGGCCTCGTAAGGGTGCGCGAAAAGGATGGCGACGGCCTTACTGGGTTGTTAGTACCTGCATGGATATTTTACGGAAACAACAGGATAATCTCGGAGGATGGATTCACTCGATACGATTACAGCGACGGCTCGGCATCCTCCTGGAATAAGGAACCCTTCCCGATGCTCGTAATCAATGCTGTAGACGGTACGATAATCGATCTGAGTAATGGCTACTGAATAGCACAAGAGAGCAGATCGCACCGGACATTTCCTCAATCAGAATTCGCCTTGCTGGTTGCTGGTCGTTCCTAACTACTGTACGTATCACAAATACCCAGCATTATACGATCGCACAACAGCAACTGTTTTTTGATAAAGGATCCACAAACAGCAGCATCACAAGAAAACTGATTTTTTAAGGCAAATGGGTGTCAGATTTTAGTATGCTGAACTGTCTCATATATAACGACGGATAGTCTTGGGGAAAATTTTATGTTTATAAAGAGACTTTTAATTATTCTGTTTATTCTCACGCTGGTTACAAGCAGTTCTTGTAAATCTCATTCGCTTGTAGAAAGTTTACCTGAATTAACGAATGAAAATAAATTTTGGGAGGAAACTTTTGAAATAGGTTCATCAATTTGCAACATCAATGCTTCTATTGAATACATAAGTGCGCCTATGCAGATCTATAATGTCGTACCTGTTAATTTTAACATTAAGAATTTAAAACGGTATTTGATGTACTTTGGTGTTTCGACCGACTCTTTCGTCTCATTCCCTTTTATTGCAGATTGTCAAACTAATTCCGGTCTTGCAGCATCTGTAGTATTAACAGCGACATATTTTTCCGTTCAACTAGGTCCTTACGGCGTTATTCAGCTAGAAGATTGGATAGTTGCCGGCAATGCCTATCCCGGAGAACCATATGGTACCTTATTAAGCAATGTAAAAATAGAGCAACATGAAGCTGAAGAACTTTCTAAAAAAACTATTATTGCATTACAAATTAACAACACTGTATTATCTAACACAACCAAGGCAAGGATTCTTGCTCCTAATAATCACACCATAACTGAGGGATGGTATATATCATACATCTTCGATAGTGTTTCTATTCCATTCGATACCGCATATGCATCACCGTATGGCGATATGCAATTTCAGTCCAGTAAATATACAGCGCCATGGCCACCTCAAAGATTAGACATGTTTATAGATCACGAAGGTATTAAATATTTTCGCTTTTGTAATCCAATAGAAGTCACTGGCATCGAAAAGGCTAAACTGCTCCCGCTGGATGAAATCAAGAAGATAATCATTGATTACTTTAAAGCAGGATATGAAAGGGTTAATCTTGTAGAAGAGGACGTGCCTACAAT
>ULRD01023580.1_pt1 | contig 27835 bp, 16 predicted proteins | sample 1955181 | NCBI WGS metagenome assembly ULRD01 (sample SAMEA4835675, study PRJEB28245) | human gut metagenome | biome: gut microbiome; material: fecal sample | place: Denmark | collected 2008
CGAGGCCGGGGCCGAGGCGCTGGGCAAGCCTATAGGCAAATATCTCACGCTTGAAATGGCAGATTATGTTACGCGGCGCGGTCAGAGCTTTCCCGACTGCGCGGCGGCGCTGCGCGATCTGCTCAAAAGCTTCGAGGCTGTTGAGCGCGCGCAGAGCTTCCTAATCGCCTGCCTCGGCAACCGCGCCGTGACTCCCGACGCGATCGGGCCGCTTACCGCCGACGGAGTTATCGTCACTCGGCACCTTAAATCCTCGCTGCCGCAGGATTTTGCTGCGTTTTCGTCCGTTTCTGTGGTGCGCACCGGCGTTTTGGGCACGACAGGCATCGAAAGCGCGCAGACGATACGCAGCATGTGCGAGCTTGTGCGCCCAGACTGCGTTATTGCCGTCGACGCTCTCGCCAGCGGCGAAATGCACAGGCTTTGCCGCAATATTCAGCTTTGCGACACGGGAATTTCCCCGGGCAGCGGTGTCGGCAACGACCGCGCCGAGATAAGTGAAGCCTACCTCGGCTGTCCGGTGATCGCCATCGGCGTTCCGACGGTCGCAGATGCCGCGGCGTTCAGCGACAGCGCTGACGCGCAGAGTCTTTTCGTCACGCCGCGAAATATCGACGAGCTTGTGCGCTCGGCCTCAAAGCTCATCGCTTACGGCATTGACCTTGCGCTGCACCGGGGTCTCGGCATTGAGGACATCGACGCGCTCATCGAGTGATGTTTCACGTGAAACGCCGCCCGACTGTTTCACGTGAAACATAGGCAAAAAATTTTCAAATGTTTCATGTGAAACATTGAAATACAGGCACAGACTTGATATAATAGCCGCAAGAGGTGAGACTATGTCAAGAATCATTGCGATAGCCAACCAAAAGGGCGGCGTCGGCAAGACAACGACCTGCGTTAACCTTGCCTGCGCGCTGAAAATGAAAGGCAAGCGCGTTCTGCTCGTCGATTGCGACCCACAGGGCAACTCAACGTCAGGCATGGGCGTGGACAAGAACTCAACGCCCGGCGCGTATGAGCTGCTTATAAAAAACGCCGACACGCTCGACTGCATCCGTCATACGCCGTATGGCGACGTGATACCGTCGAACAAGGAGCTGTCCGGCGCATCGGTGGAGCTTGTTAGGCAGGAAAAGCGCGAGTTTGTGCTCAAAAACGCGCTGCAAATGGTCTACAACGACTATGACTACATATTCATCGACTGTCCGCCGTCGCTCGAGCTGCTGACGCTCAACGCACTCGTTGCGGCCGACAACGTGATAATTCCCATGCAGTGCGAATACTACGCGCTCGAGGGCATCGCCGACCTCATGACGACGATCCGCATGTGCAACAAGCGCCTGAACCCCTCGCTGCGCATCCAGGGCATCGTCATGACCATGTACGACGCGCGAACCAATCTGACGCAGCAGGTAGCATTCGAGCTGAAGGAATACTTCGGTGCAAAGGTCTACGAAACGGTCATACCGCGCAGCGTGCGCCTTTCGGAGGCGCCGAGCCACGGAAAGCCGGGTGTTGCGTATGACCGCATCGGCAAGGGCAGCCGCGCATACATGAAGCTCGCCGACGAGTTTCTGCTGCGCGAAAAGTACAGGAAAAGGAGCTAAATATGGCCAAGGATACGAAAAAAGGTCTCGGACGCGGCCTCAGTGAGCTTTTCGGCGACGATATTCTCGATAACGAGAACGAGGGCGAGCTGATCTACGCTCCGATAGCGAAGGTCGAGCCGCGAGCCGAGCAGCCGCGAAATCGCTTCGACGACGACTCTTTGCAGGAGCTTGCCGACTCCATCGCGCAGTACGGCCTAATCCAGCCGATCACCGTGCGCCGTCGCGATGGCGGATTTTATCAGATCATCGCCGGCGAGCGCCGCTGGCGCGCATGCCGCATGGCCGGGCTTGTTGAGGTGCCGGTGCGCGTCATCGAAGCCGACGACCGCCGCGTCGCCGAGCTTGCGTTGGTCGAAAACCTCCAGCGCGAGGACTTAAACCCCATCGAGGAAGCTCTCGGCTACAAAAGCCTCATCGAGGAATACGGCCTGACGCAGGAGGAAGCGTCAAAAAGCGTGGGCCGATCGCGTCCGGCGATTGCGAATGCAATGCGTCTTTTGAGCCTGAGTAAGGAGGTTCTTCCTCTGGTCGAGGACGGAACTCTGTCGGCAGGTCATGCGCGCGCGCTGCTTCCGATAAGCGATCCGGCGGAGCAGCTCAAAGCCGCACGGGCAGTCATCGACGGCGGCCTTTCAGTGCGAAAGACCGAGCAGCTTGCGGCGAAAACGGTTAAAAAGCTTACCGAGGAGCCGGAAACCGAGTCAAAAACCGACGCACTTATGGTCGATTACATAGCCGAGACCGAGGATTACCTCAGCCGATCGCTTGCGCGCAAGGTCGCGCTCGAGCAAAAGCGCAAGGGCGGCAGGATAATATTGGAATTTTATGACAGCGACGACCGCGAGGCGCTGATATCAAATCTCGCACGCATGGGCCGCAGCTGGGAAGAAATAATTAAGTAAAAGGAGAAACAACAATGCTCGATATAAAATTTGTCCGCGAAAACCCGGATACAGTAAAGGAAAACATCAAAAAGAAGTTTCAGGACGAGAAGCTGCCGCTGGTGGACGAGGTCATTGACCTTGACGTGAAATACCGCGCGGCGATGACCGAGGCAAACGAGCTGCGCGCAAGCCGCAACGCGCTGTCGAAAAAGGTCGGACAGCTCATGGGTCAGGCGAAGAAGGACCCCTCGAAGCTTGCCGAGGCCGAGGAGGCAAAGGCGCAGGTCAAGGCAAACGCCGACCGCCTTGCCGAGCTTGAGACGCTGCACGACGAGCTTGCCGTGCGCATCCGCAAGATCATGCTGACCATCCCGAACATCATCGATCCCTCCGTTCCCATCGGCCCGGACGACTCGGCAAACGTCGAGGTCGAGCGCTTCGGCGAGCCTGTCGTTCCCGATTTCGACATTCCCTATCACACCGAGATCATGGAGAGCTTCAACGGCGTTGATATGGACTCGGCCGGCCGCGTTTCCGGCAGCGGATTTTACTATCTCATGGGCGATATCGCGCGCCTGCACTCGGCAGTCACAGCCTACGGCCGCGACTTCATGATCGACAAGGGCTTTACCTACTGCATACCGCCGTTCATGATCCACGGCAACGTCGTCGAGGGCGTCATGAGCCAGACGGATATGGATGCGATGATGTACAAGATCGAGGGCGAGGATCTCTACCTCATCGGCACCAGCGAGCACTCGATGATCGGCAAGTTCATCGACCAGATCCTGCCCGAGGAGAGCCTTCCGCAGACCCTGACGAGCTACAGCCCCTGCTTCCGCAAGGAAAAGGGCGCGCACGGCATCGAGGAGCGCGGCGTTTACCGCATCCACCAGTTTGAAAAGCAGGAGATGATCGTCGTCTGCAAGCCCGAGGAGAGCCGCGACTGGTACGAAAAGATGTGGCGCTACAGCGTCGAGCTGTTCCGCAATCTTGAGATTCCCGTGCGCCAGCTCGAGTGCTGCTCGGGCGATCTGGCCGACCTCAAGGTCAAGTCCTGCGATATCGAGGCATGGTCGCCGCGCCAGAAGAAGTATTTCGAGGTCTGCTCCTGCTCGAACCTCGGCGCTGCTCAGGCGCGCAGACTCAAGATCCGCGTCAAGGGCGAGGACGGCAAGATGTATCTGCCGCACACCCTCAACAACACCGTCGTTGCGCCGCCGCGCATGCTCATCGCCTTCCTCGAAAACCATCTCCAGGCCGACGGCAGCGTCACCATTCCCGAGGTGCTGCGCCCCTACATGGGCGGCAAGGAAGTTCTCATTCCGTGCAAAAAGTGATCTGAAACTACATACATAGGGAGTTAAGATATGAAAAAGTTTCTGTCTGAGTTCAAGGAATTTATCATGCGCGGCAATGTGCTTGATATGGCCGTCGGCGTCATCGTCGCAACTGCCTTCGGCAAGATAACAACTTCTCTCGTAAACGACCTGTTCATGCCGTTCATAAGCTGGCTGTTCGGCACGCGCGATATGAGCGCTCTCAACCTCATCGTGCGCCCCGAGATCGTCGAAAACGGCACCGTCGTGCAGGAGGCGATCACCATCGGCTTCGGCAACTTCGTCGCCGTCGTCATTGATTTCCTGCTCATGTCGCTGGTGGTGTTTATCATCCTCAAGCTGTTTAACAAGGCACGCGCCCTGACCGAGAAAAAGGTCGAGGAGCCGGAGCCCGAGGAAGAGCCTGCACCCACCACCGAGCAGCTCCTCGCCGAGATCCTCGAAGAGCTTAAAAAGAATTCAGAGGCGCATTCTTCAGAGGCGCATTAAGTCTGCACCGATACGGTTTTTTTAGAGGCGCTTTGACGCAGCTACGGATACGTATATTGCGGTGTCCCGGTGTCGAAGTTGCGGAGGAAACCGTATTTTTAGAGGCGCATTAAAATATTGCGGATACATTTATTGCGGTAGCCCGGTTCGAGGGTGCGGTGGAAACCGCAGTTGCCTCGCGCTACATTAGGTTGTGCTATATTAGTGCAAAATTTGCGCCGCAACCCATTGTCTTCCCCTTGCGGAGCTTGAGGGGAAGATGCCGCTTGCGGCAGATGAGGTGTAATTATATCCGCGCCGTAGGCGCTACATTGTTTCCATATGTATCGGTTTCGCCTGCACCCACCGGTCGGGCTGAGGCAATAACCGTATCGGTATCAGCGTAAAAACGCCACTAAAAAAGTGCAGCCGACGGCTGCACACCATAATTATTCAATATTAATTATTCATCATTCATTATTCATTGGGGCGGTCACAGACCGCCCCTCTTTTTGCCTTCCCCTGCGTAGCTCGAGGGGAAGGTGTCACCTTTGGTGACGGATGAGGTGTCATTAAATCTTCGGTGCTAACCGCCACAATATTGAAAAAAGGGCGAGCATTGCTCGCCCCAATGGGTGCGGTGCAGATTTTAATGCTGCACTACTGTATGGCGGCAGTTTTCCGGTTTCATCGGTAACTTCGACACCGGGATACCGCAATAAATGTATCCGCAATATTTTAATGCGCCTCTAAAACTACGGTTTCCACCGCAGTCTCGACACCGGGCAACCGCAATATGCGTATCCGTAGCTGCGTCAATTCGCCTCTAAAAGGATGTGGAGTTCGAAGATGCGGAGCCAGGGGAAGCTCAGGTCTTTGACGGAAAGCGAGCCAAAGCCGGCGGTGCCGCCGTCAAGATCGGTGAGGTACGAGCTGTGCGCGAGGTTATCGAGCACGGGCGCTGCGCTTTCGTCGAGCAGCTGCCGGGCTTTCGTCAGAACGACGTCGGGATCGGTGCCGCTGCGGCAGAAATTATCCGGATCGCCGCCAAGCTCGCCGCGAATGTAGGCGTCAAGCTCGATCTTCACGTCGTTTTTATAGCAGATGTCCTTTATCAGCGAGTCGGCGAGGGTGCGGCGGAAATCGTCGAGCTGAGCCTGGGTCTCGGGTCCGCCCTGCGCAAGGCACAGCCAACGTGCGACGCCGTTTGCAAGAGCAATGCCGCTTGCGTTTGCAAGGTCGTAGTACCCGGCGTAGCCCATGAGGAAGCCAAGCTCGGTGCTCTTGACGAGCCGGGACTGGAAATCTGCGCCGTACTTATTGCGCGAGGCATCCATCAAAACGGTCGCAACGCCGTTTTTCCGGTTTTCTTTCAGCGCGGCCATCGCGTCGCTTATGTACCGGCTCTTTTTGCTCTCGTCGGCAGGCATGGTCAGCATGATAAGCTCGAGCCTGTCTGCGGTGTCGGAATTTGTCGAATCAAGGCCGAGATAGTCAAGATGCGCGGCCACGACCTCGGCCGCGGTCTGGTGGTCGTAGGCGCTCATGGCGCTGTTTTCGCTGCCGCCGAAGCAGCGGACGCGCAGCTCGGGCAGCGCGCCGGAATAGTCAAGCTCGGCGTACATTTTGCACACGGCGAGCATGCCGTCCTCGTCCGCGCCGGACAGCACCGCACCGCGGCCGTCGATCGCACGGCGCAGCCACGCAAGCTCGTTTGTCTGGATGCTCGCAGACGGCGCGGAGTCGTCAACGCCGATGAGAAAACGCACATTGTCCATGCCCTCGGTCGCCTTGAGCGCGCAGTCGATAAGCTCAAGCTTGCGCTCGCGCGCCTTGAAGTATGCGGAGGTAATGTCCTCGTCAAAGTCAATGACGCTGCCGCTTTCGTCAAGCGGATAGTTCTTCACAATGTTCTCTATCGTCAGCTCGTCGCCGCTCAGCTCCGGGCGCGCGAGCATCGCGTACTCGCGCAGGTCATTGTAGTCCTCAAGCGTGTTGCCGTCGTAGCCGACAGTCGGCGCAAGGCGCATGACCGTGTCGATGACCCATATCTCGTTCTCGGGCGCGGACAGCGCGGCAAACAGGCTTTCGATAAGCTCCGTCTCCGTCATCGTCGTGCCGTCGCCGAGGGTCACGTCCGCGCCGGTGAAGCAGCGCGAGTTGACAAGTCCGCCCGACAGGAGCTGGTCGAGCGACAGGATGTATCTGTCGCAGCCCGACTTCTCCTGCTCGAGCACCCACTCGTACAGCGTCGCGCGGTCGCCGTATTTAAGGCCGCTTTCGCCCATCGGCTGCTCGTCCAGCCGCGTGCGGTAGTCCTCCGCGTCCGGCATGACAAGCTCGTACCCGAGCGAGCCTGCCAGGTACTCGACCCTGTCCGTATTCACCGGCCGGTCGTCCAGCGGAACATACGCAACGCGCGTCTCTTCCACGTCGGCATCCGGCAGCTTCTGAGTATCGGGCACGGGCGCCGTGCAGCCTGCAAGCATCACAAGCGCAAGCGCTCCGCTTAGTAATTTTCTCTTCATTCCTTCTCCTTTTTAGTAGCGATTTGCCGCACCTACGGATACATCCATCTCTGGTAGCCCGGTTCGGAACAATGGATAAAACCATAGTTACCTCGCACCACATGAGATTGTGCTAAATTAGTGCAAAATTCGGCTGCACCCCATTGTCTCACCTGTCAAGGGGAGCCAATGGGATGCGGTGCAAAATTCAGCAGCGCACTAATGTAGCGCGAGGCACGCACGGTTTATTCCAACGTTCCGAACCGGGCTACCGCAAAACTCAACGTCGCACTAACGTAGCGCGCGGCAGCTATGGTTTCCACAGCAGTCCCGAACCGGGCAACCGGAAATATACGTATCCGTAGCTGCGTCAATGCGCCTCCGAAAAATCTTTGATGAATTTGCGGGCCTGATCGACGATGCGCGCGTTTGATTTCAGGCGCAGGCTGACGCGCGGCGCGGTGCCGGCCTCGACCTTGAGCACGCCCTTGTACTCGGGGCGCGCGTAGAGCGCGGAGATGCGCTCCATGTCAAAATCGCGCAGGGCGAATATGAGCTTGCCGGACTTCTGCGAAATGTCGCTTATGCCGGCCTTTCCGGCCTCGCCGCGCAAAAGCGCGACGTGGATAAGCGCGCTCACGCCCGAGGGCAGGTCGCCGAAGCGGTCGATAAGCTCGTCGATGAGATCGTCGGCCTCGTCCTCGGTGCGCAGAAGCGCGATGCGCCGGTAGATATCCATGCGCTGCCCCTCGGCCGGGATATATGCCTCGGGGATGTTCGCCGCAACGGCGAGATCGGCCGAGCACTCGGCGCGATGCTCGACCTTGACGCCGCGCTCCTCGAGCACGGCCTCGCTGAGCAGCTTCATGTACATATCGTAGCCCACGTCGGTCATATGCCCCGACTGCTCCGCGCCGAGAAGGCTGCCTGCGCCGCGAATTTCAAGGTCGCGCATGGCGATCTTGAAGCCCGAGCCGAACTCGGCAAACTCGCGGATTGCCTCGAGGCGCTTTTCCGCGACCTCGGTGAGCACCTTGTTCTGGCGGAAGGTGAGGTAAGCCGAGGCGCGGCGCGTGCTGCGTCCGACGCGGCCGCGGATCTGGTGCAGCTGCGCAAGACCCATTTTGTCGGCGTCCTCGATGATAAGCGTATTGACGTTTGGTATGTCGATGCCGGTTTCGATGATCGTCGTGCAGACGAGCACCTGCGTTTTGCCCTCGGTGACGTCCTCCATGACCGAGGCGAGCATGTCTTTGTCCATCTGTCCGTGCGCAACGCCGACGGTGACCTCGTTATCGAGCATCTCGCGTATCTTTATCGCGGTGCGCTCAATGTTGTCGATGCGGTTGTGCAGGTAATACACCTGGCCGCCGCGCTGGATCTCGCGGCGTATCGCGTCGCAGATAATGCCCCAGTCGTGCTCCATGACAAAGGTCTGCACCGGGAGTCTGTCCTGCGGCGGCTCGTCGATCGAGGACATGTCGCGTATGCCCGAAAGCGCCATATTAAGCGTGCGCGGAATGGGCGTTGCCGACAGCGTGAGAACGTCCACGCCGCGGCTCATTTCCTTTATGTGCTCCTTGTGGCCGACGCCGAAGCGCTGCTCCTCGTCAACGATAAGAAGCCCGAGGCTTTTGAATTTGACGTCCTTTTGCAGCAGCCTGTGGGTGCCGACGACGAGATCGCACTTGCCGGTTTTAAGGTCGTCGAGCGTTTTTTGTATCTGCGCCGGGGTGCGGAAGCGGCTGAGTACCTCGACGGTTATCGGGAAGCCGAAAAATCGCTGCACGGCGGTCTGGTAATGCTGCTGGGCAAGCACTGTCGTCGGCACGAGTATCGCCGCCTGGCGGTTATCGAGGATGCACTTCATCGCCGCGCGCAGCGCGACCTCCGTTTTGCCGTAGCCGACATCACCGCACAAAAGTCTATCCATCGGCGTTTCCGACTCCATGTCGGCCTTGATCTCGTTTATGCTGCGCAGCTGATCGTCGGTCTCGGTGTAGCCGAAGTTATCCTCAAACTCGCGCTGCCAGGGCGAGTCGGGCGCGAAGGCGTGGCCCGGTATGCGCGCACGCTCGGCATACAGCTTTATAAGCTCGCCGGCCAATTTTTTTGTTGCGGCCTTGGCGCGCGAGCGCGCACGCGACCACTCCGCGCCGCCCATTTTCGAGAGCTTAACGTGCTGATCCTCGGCCGCGCCGAGATATTTCGTCACCATGTCCAGCGCCGTTGCCGGAACATAAAGCGTGTCCGTTCCGGCGTAGCGGATCATGATATAGTCCTTTTCAAAGCCGTCCACCTTCATCTTTTTTATGCCGGCAAAGCGGCCGATGCCGTGAACCTCGTGGACGACAAGATCCCCCGGAGCAAGGTCGGCGTAGGAGTTTATGCGCTGCCTGTTCGACGGGGCTTTTTTGCTGCTTTTATGCTTATGCTCGCGCACGCGCAGAAGCTGCATGTCGCTTATGACGGCAAGCTTTATGCCGGGATACTCCATGCCTGCCGACATGCCGCCGACGGATATCGTGCAGCAGCCCTCCTCCGGCAGCTTTTCGAGCGTTTCCTGAACGTAGGCGATGATGCCCGAATCCTTCAAAAAGCTTTGCAGAAGCTCGGCACGGCGCATGTCGCCTGCCAGCACCACGACGCGAAAGCCCTGCTTGAGATACGCCGAAACGTCCTCGGCCGCGGTCTTGACAGAGCCTGCGTACGACGGCAGCTGCTTTGCAGGGATGCTCACGAGCGTTTTAGGCTCGACGGGGTAGCGCCCGACGGTGAACGCGTCTGCCATATACAGCGCATGCTCTGACAAAACGTTCGTCAGCTCATCCCAGCTTATGCGGAACGACGGCGCGTCGGTCGCGACCATGCCGCCCTTTACAAGCTCGCTCAGATCGTCGCCGAGCTGCTTTGCAAAGCCCTTTGCCCTGTCCGCGCATCTCGGCGGCTGGTCAAGGAATATTATCGCCTCCTCGGGTATATAGTCCGCGCCCGAGGCCTTTTCGTACAGAAACGGCATGTATCTGTCGGCGTATTCTATCTTGACGTTCTGCTCGAGCCGCTCGATATCCGCGCGCAGGTTCTGCTCAAGCTGCCGCAGCTGCTGCGAGCTTTTATGCTTTGCGCACTTATCCGCGGCCGCTCCCAATGCGTCGATAAGCGCCTCCGTTCCGCCGGAAGCGAGCGTCATAAGGCTCTCTGCCGCCGGGAGTATTCGACAAAATTCGACGCTTTCCGTTCTGCGCTGGGTTTTTATGTCGAAAAAGCCCATGCTGTCGATATCGTCGCCCCAGAATTCAATGCGCACAGGCTCGGGATACGCTGGCGAGAAAAAGTCGATTATTCCGCCGCGCCGGGCAAACTGGCCTGCGCCCTCGACCTGCTCGCAGCGGGTGTAGCCGCAGCGCAGAAGCGCCGCCTCCAGCTCCTCCGGAGGGCATGGCTCGCCGTCTTTCACCGTGAAAGCGGCTTTGCCGAGCGTCTGAGGCGGTATTGCGCGCTGCATAAGCGCGGATACCGTTGCGACCGTAACCGGGCTTTCGCCGCATCTGAGGGCGTTTAAAACATAAAGGCGCTTCTGCTCGGCCTCTCTGGACGCGGCCAGCGAGGGGTAAAACGTGAAGTCGCGTGAGTACAGCGTGTTTACCGGCCGGCCGAGCATGGCCTCGAGGTCGCGCGAGAAGCTCTCTGCCGCGCTGTCGTCCGGGCACACCACGAACATCGGCAGCTCCAGCTTTTCATAAAGCGCCGCGGCAAGGTTTACCCTGTGTATGCCCGAAAGTCCCGAAACGAGCGCAGGAAGCCCTCCGCTCTCCATCAGACCGGGGAGGGCGGCCGCTTCCTTGTTTTCAAATATCTGCTGATTGAGTATTTTCATAGTCCAAATATTATACCTTTTTTTTATATCGAATTCAAGCTGTACGGATACGCATATTGCGGTATCTCGGTGTCGAAACATTGGCAAAAACCTTAGCTGCTACGCAACCCGGTAGTGCGTTGCAAAGTTTTTTGCCGCACCTTGTAGGGAACGGATAAATCCGTTCCCTACAAGTTTGTGTTGCAAAACGCAGCAGCGCACTTGCGTTACGCGAAACGCTACGGTTTCCTGCGCAACCGCGAACCGGGTCACCAGAGATAAATGTATCCGTAGCTGCGTCAATGCGCCACCGAAACCCCTCGGCAGCAAGCTGCCTGCTCCCCTTGACAGGAGAGCCAATGGGAGGCGGCAAAAACTCAGCATTGCACTTGCGTTACGCGAAACGTCACGGTTTCCTCCATTGTTCCGAACCGGGCTACCAGAGATATATGTATCCGTAGCTGCGTCAATGCGCCTCTAAAAAAGCGCCTCTAAAAAAGCCCGTTCCCTGCAAGTCTATATCCTATAGATATAATATATAATATACTACATTAATTATAATATATTTATATTGCAAAGGGGGTGGGGATTTGATATAATATATTAGTTTCAAAAATGGGGTAATTTGCGAATAAACGAGGATCTGTATATGAGCGTTAATTCACTGAACGATATATGGCAGGCGGTGCTGGGCGTGCTGGGTCAGAACCTGACGGACACGGCCATTTCCACCTGGTTTGAGGATTGCGAGCCGGTCGAGATTGATGGCAGCACCCTTGTTCTCAAGACAAGCTCGGATTTTAAGCGCGACATTATAGTTAAGCGCTTTGCCGAGACTATAAAAAACGCGATGAGCGACATTTTTTCGACCGAGTTCACCATCAAAGTGCTCACCGAGGACGAGCTTGGCGACTATGAAGAGCGCAAGGCCGACAACGATCCCCTGCCCGAGATGGCAGGCTACACCTTCGATCGCTTCATCGTCGGAAACTCCAACAAGTTTGCGCACAATGCCGCCGTTGCCGTCGCACACAAGCCCGGCAGCGCGTACAATCCTCTGTTTATCTACGGCAACTCCGGCCTTGGAAAAACGCATCTGCTGCTGGCCATCGGCCAGTATATACGCGAGAATAATCCACGTGCGAAAATTGCCTACATAAAGGGCGATGAGTTCACAAATCAGCTGCTGAAGTCCATCAAAGAGGGCACGGGCGAGGAATTCCGCATGAAATACCGCAACGTTGACCTCTTCCTCGTTGACGATATCCAGTTCATCGCCGGCAAGCAGGCCACGCAGGAGGAGTTTTTCCACACCTTCAACAACATTTACGAGGCCGGACACCAGATAGTAATCACCTCCGATCGTCCGCCGATTGAGATGAGCCTGCTCGACGATCGTCTTATGAGCCGCTTCCAGGGCGGACTTATGGCGGATATCCAGCCGCCGGACATTGAAACGCGCATGGTGATAACCCGTGCCAAGGCAGCGCAGCTCGGCCTCGTTTTGGAGGATGATGCGGTAGCATACATTGCCGAGACGATAACCTCGAACGTGCGCCAGATCGAGGGCGTCATAAAGCGCCTGACCGCGTACAGGGAAATACTCGACAGCACCATCGACACCGCCGCCGTCAAGCGCGCTATAAAGGACGTTGTGCGCATCGGAACGTTTATTCCCTCGCCGCAGCTCATCATCCGCGAGAGCGCGCGTTATTTTCAGCTCTCCGAGGAGGATCTGCGCGGACAGAACCGCAGCAAGGCAACTGCCACCGCGCGTCAGATATCCATGTATCTTATCCGCACGCTCACCAATCTTCCGCTCAAGGAAATAGGCGCAGAGTACGGCGACAGAAACCATTCGACAGTTCTCTCCTCCATCCGCAAGGTCGAGGAGATGATAAAGGAAGATCCCATGTATTCCGCCGCCGTCCGCGATATAACCTCGAACATTAATTCTCAATGAGCTGATAGCTGTTAGCTTATAGCAATTAGTAGGGAACGGATAAATCCGTTCCGCGTATAATGGTTTAGTCAGCACCCACCGGTCGGGACATCGCAAAAACCGTATCGGTACCAGCGTAAATACGCCACTAAAAAGCCTTCCCCTGCGGAGCTTGAGGGGAAGACAATTGGGTACAGTGCAAATCTTAGCAGCACACTTTCGGGAAGCGCGGCACGCACGGTTTTCACCAATGTTTCGATACCGGGACACCATAAAACGTAGCTTGCACTAACGCAGCGCGAGGCAACCACGGTTTCCTCCGCACCCTCGATACCGGGCAACCAGAGATAAGCGTATCCGTGACTGCGTCAATTCGCCACTAAAAAACCAACAAAGGAATGTTGATTGTTTGTTTTTTTGTGTTGAAAACTTGGGGTCAAAATTTTGTGTGTTGAAAGACTTAAATTTACGAACATTTTTTTCAACACGAAAAATCGAGGCGCATCAAGCGAGTTTTCGACTTTTCCACAATAATTTCAACTACTGCTAATACTACTGAACTTAAAAAGATTTATTTATATATCATTCTATTTTTTTCGTTTTTAACGGGAGGAACGTTATGAAATTTTCATGTGAAAAGCACATTCTTCAGGCAGCCGTTGCAGTGTGCGCAAGAGCGGCCGCGGCGAAAAGCCCGATCCCGACGCTCGAGGGCGTTCTGCTCGAAGCCGGCGAGCGGCTGAGAGTCACGGGGTACGACCTTAAAAAAGGCATATATACGACTGTTGAGGCCGACGTTTCCGAGCCCGGCAGCATAGTCCTCGACGCCAAACTTTTCGGCGAGATGGTGCGCCGCATGCCCGACGGTATGGTGACGATATCCTCCGACGAGGATAACAAAACCACCGTCAAGTGCGGCAAGACCGAGTTCTCGTTTATGGGCATGGACAGCGGCGAGTACCCCGAGCTGCCCAGCGTTGACGGAATAAGAAGCTACAAAATAAAGCAGGGCGTGCTCAAGAGCATGATAAACCAGACGATGTTCGCCATCAGCGATAACGACAGCCGCCCGGTGTACACAGGCTCGCTGTTCGAGGTCGAGGCCGGAACCCTGGCCATGGTCTCGGTTGACGGATATCGCCTCGCGATCCGCCGCGAGCACATCGAAGGCCCGGAGGAGCACAATGAGTTTATCGTGCCCGGCACGGCGCTTTCGGATATAGAGCGCATCAGCGCAAGCGACTCGGAGGAGGATACGAATATCTTCGTCGGTGCAAACCACGTCTCGTTCACCGTCGGCAGCACAGTCGTAATAAGCCGCAGGCTCGAGGGCGACTTCCTCAACTACCGCAAGGCAATGCCCGACACCTTCAAGATCCATATAAAGGTCGGCAGAGGCGAGCTTTTGAAGGTCGTTGACCGCGTCGCGCTGATCATCGACGAAAAGACCAAAAACCCCGTGCGCATGACCTTTAACGAGAATTTCATCGACTGCCTGTGCAACACACCCATCGGCAAGGCCGAGGACGTATGCTTTGCCGAGGGCAACGGCGAGGGTCTGGAGATCGGCTTCAACGGCAAGTACCTCATGGACGCTTTGAAGGCCGCCCCGGCCGACGAGCTGGATCTGTGCCTGAACAGCAATACCTCGCCCTGCATCATGGTCCCCTGCGACGGCAGCGATAAGTTCAAATACATGATCCTCCCGATAAGGCTGAGAAGTTAAAAATTCATGCAATGAATTTTTAACTTCAATGAATAGTGAATGATGAATAATGAATAATTAATGTGGCGGCTAACGCCGCAGATATAATAACACCTCATCCGTCACCAGGGTGACACCTTCCCCTCAAGCTACGCAGGGGAAGGCAAATGGGACGGTCTGTGACCGCCCCAATGAATAATGAATGATGAATAATTAATAGTGAATAATTGCTGATACAGTTGTTGCGTCAGTGCGACCGGAAACTGCCGGCAAAACCATAACACACGGGCGATCAATGATCGCCCCTACGGGTGCGTTGCCTTATGGAATGCGGAACGTAATGGTTTCCGCCAATGTTGCGAACCGGGCAAGCGCAGAAAATGTATCCGTAGGAGCAGTAATTCGCCTCTAAAAAAACGGAACGGATAAATCCGTTCCCTACGAGCGGTTGCGGTCGCAGCGGAGAGCTAATAGCTGATAGTTAATAGCTGTCAACCCCTCGGCAGCAAAGCTGCCTGCTCCCCTTGACAGGGGAGCCAATGGAGTGCGGCAAAAAACTAAACACTGCACTAACGTAGTGCGTGGCAGCTACGGTTTCCACCAATGTTCCGAACCGGGCAACCTCAATAAACGTATAGGAGAAGCGCTAAAGCGCTACTAAAAAAATGGATGTAGAGATAAGTACAGAGTTTATAAAGCTTGATGCGCTGCTGAAGTTTGCGGCGCTGGTGGGCACGGGCGGCGAGGCGAAATATGTCATCGCCGAGGGTCTTGTAGAGGTAAACGGAGAGGTATGCACCATGCGCGGCAAAAAGCTGCACGCGGGCGACACGGTCACGTTTGCAGGCGAGACTATAAAGATAACGAAATGAGAATAAACCGCATTGCCCTCAACGGCTTTCGCAACTATGATTTTGAAACGGCGGACTTCTCGCCCGGCACGAACGTTATTTACGGCGAAAACGCGCAGGGCAAGACCAATCTGCTGGAGTCGGTGTACATGCTCGCGATGGGCAGAAGCTTCCGCACCCGGTTTGACAGGGAGCTTATCGGCTTCGGCTGCGACAGCGCGGAGATACTTGCCGACGTCGTGAGCCACGAGCGCGAGCAGACCGTGAGGATACTGCTGCGCAGCGGCGTGAGAAAGCAGATAACCGTAAACTCGGTGAAAAAAACCGCGTCGGAGCTGGGCGAAACGCTGAATGTCGTGCTGTTCTGCCCGGACGATCTGAACCTGATAAAAGAAGGCGCGGCGGCGCGCAGGCGGCTGATGGACAACGCGATAAGCCAGATCCGGCCGCGCTACGCCGAGTACCTTTCGCAATTTAATAAATTCTACGAGAGCAAAACACGCATACTCAAGGACTGGCGCGAGAAGCCCTCGCTTCTGGATACGCTCGATGAGTTTTCCGACGGCATGTGCCGCAGCTCGGCGCAGCTTATCCGATACCGTGCCTCGTTCGCCGCGCGCCTTGCCGATGAGGCCGCGCCCATACACAGCGAGTTTTCCGGCGCAGACGAGAAGCTCGGCATTGAATACTCAACCGTGTCCGCGGTCAAGGACCCGACCGCCTCGGCAAAGGAGATCTTCTACGACCTGTGCGACCACATGGAGGCGCACCGCCGCGCCGAGCTTGACAGCGGCCAGTGCCTTTCCGGCGCGCATAAGGACGACCTGATAATCAGCATAAACGGCAAAAATGCGCGCAGCTTCGCAAGTCAGGGCCAGACGCGCACCGCCGCGCTTTCCATAAAGCTTGCCGAGCGTGAGATATATCTCGACGAGACCGGCGAATACCCGATACTGCTGCTCGACGATGTGCTCTCGGAGCTTGACACGAAGCGACAGGAGTTCGTGCTCAACCGCATCGGCGGCGGACAGACGCTCATAACCTGCTGCGAGGATGAGGGCATATCGCGCCGCACCGGCGGCAAGGTGCTGCATGTCGGAAACGGGAGGATAGGCTGATGTATCTGCATCTGGGCGCGGGCGCGGTCGTCCGCAAGGACAGCATCGTCGGCGTGTTCGACCTCGATAACACCAGCCAGTCGCACCTTACGAGAAAGTACCTCGCCGCAGCCGAAAAAAGCGGCCACGTTGTAAACGTCGCAGAGGATATTCCCAAAAGCTTCGTCGTCTGCCAAGGCGCCGACGGCATGACCGTGTATCTGAGCCAAATGTCACCCCAAACCCTCTTCAAGAGATTTTTAGAAGCGATTTGACGCAGCTACGGATACGGCTATCTCTGGTAGCCCGGTGTCGAAGTTACTGACCAAACCGTAAAACTCTCGCGCTTTTTTAGAGGCGCATCGGGGCAGCTACGGATACGGCTATCTCTGGTAGCCCGACCGGAAACAACGGAATAAACCATAAATGCTACGCAACCCTGTAGTGCGCTGCTTAAGTTTTGCACCGCACCCGTTGGCTCCCCTTAACAGGAGAGCCAATGGAGTGCGGCAAAAAACTAAACACTGCACTAACATAGTGCGAGGCAACTACGGTTTCCTCCGCAGCCTCGAACCGGGCAACAGCAATCACCGTATTCATAAAATTTTAATGCGCTATTAAAAAAACTTGTATGTAAACGTACAAGTTTTGCCCGGAAACAAGGGTATATATGAAGAGGCTTTTTCAAAAGCAGAGCAAATTACAATGAAAGGCGATAGAAAATGTCGGATATTAACGAGAAGATAACGCAGGAATATGACGCATCGAAGATCCAGGTGCTCGAAGGGCTTGAGGCGGTCAGAAAGCGCCCGGGCATGTACATCGGCTCGACGTCGTCGTCGGGTCTGCACCACCTTGTGTACGAGATCGTCGATAACTCCATCGACGAGGCGCTGGCCGGATACTGCGACCATATCGAGGTCATCATCGAGCCGGGCGACGTTATCTGCGTGCGCGACAACGGCCGCGGCATCCCCGTGGATATCCAGGAGCAGACCGGCAAGAGCGCACTCGAGGTAGTGTTCACCGTGCTGCACGCCGGCGGCAAGTTCGGCGGCGGAGGCTACAAGGTATCCGGCGGCCTGCACGGCGTCGGCGCATCGGTCGTCAACGCAATGAGCGAGTGGCTCGTCGTCCACGTCCACAAAAACGGCAAGATCTACGAGATGAAGTTCTCGCGCGGCAACATCACGCAGGAAATGCGCATCGTCGGCGACACCGACCGCACCGGCACGACCGTCCGCTTCAAGCCCGACCCCGAGATGTTCGACGACACGGTCTACGACTACGACACGCTGCACACGCGCATGCGCGAGCAGGCGTTTTTAAACGGCGGCCTTTACATCTCCACCGAGGACAAGCGCGAGGGCAAGGAGCAGAAGGACGAGATGTGCTACGCCGGCGGCATCCGCGAATTTGTTTCGTTTATAAACCAGAACAAAACGCCGCTGCACAACGAGGTCATCTACATGAAGGGCGAAAGATCCGACTCCGAGGCCGAGATCGCCCTGCAATACAACGACAGCTATAACGAGGTCATAGTCTCGTTTGCGAATAACATCCACACGCCCGAGGGCGGCATGCACGAAACCGGCTTCCGTACGGCGCTCACGCGAGTATTGAACGCCTACGGAACCAAGGTCGGCATTCTGAAAAACGACGATAAGCTCTCCGGCGAGGACTGCCGCGAGGGCATGACCGCGATCATCTCCGTCAAGCTCACCGAGCCGCAGTTTGAGGGACAGACCAAGGCAAAGCTCGGCAACAGCGAGATGCGAACATTGGTAGACAGTGTGGTATCCGATAAGCTCGAGCAGTTTTTGGAGGAAAACCCCGCCGTCGGCAAGGCAATACTCGACAAGGCGATGACCGCCTCCCGTGCGCGCGAGGCTGCGCGCAAGGCGCGCGAATCGGTGCGCAGAAAGACGGGGCTTGAGTCCGGCCAGATGCCGGACAAGCTGCGCGACTGCAACGAGCGCGACGCGTCGCTGACAGAGCTGTACATCGTCGAGGGCGACTCGGCAGGCGGCTCGGCCACCCAGGGCCGCGACTCGCGTTATCAGGCGATCCTGCCGCTTTGGGGCAAGATGCTCAACGTCGAAAAGGCGCGCGCGGACAAGGTCTATGGCAACGATAAGCTCGCACCGGTCATAACCGCGCTGGGCGCAGGCATCGGCGACGAGTTCGACGTAAACAAGCTAAGATACCACAAGATAGTCATCATGGCTGATGCCGACGTTGACGGTGCGCACATCCGCACCCTTATGCTGACCTTCTTCTTCCGCTTCATGCGTCCGCTCATCGAGCAGGGCTATGTGTATTCCGCAGTGCCGCCGCTGTATAAGCTCTCGCGCGGCAAGACCACGCGCGTGGCTTTCTCCGACGAGGAGCGCGACCGCGTCTCCGCCGAGCTGCGCGGCGATAACCCGAACGCAAAGGTCGATATTTCGCGCTTCAAGGGCCTCGGCGAGATGGATCCGCACGAGCTGTGGGAGACGACCATGAACCCCGAAACGCGCACCCTGCGCCGCATCTGTCTCGAGGACGCGGTCAAGGCCGACGAGATTTTCACCATCCTCATGGGCGAGCAGGTCGAGCCGCGCAAGGCCTTCATCGAAGAAAACGCCAAATACGCGGTTAATCTCGATTTTTAAAGGAGCAGCGGCGAAAGAGATATTGTGTCGGCTAATGAACAAGAGAAGAGAAAAAAATCAGAAAATGAAGCGATCAACGGGGATAGACTTGATAAAAACGATTGCAATATTCAGCATCGTTATGATCCATGTTTCGGCACAGTACCTTGTGGTGTACGGTGCGGTCGGCACATGGCAGTTTGACGCATCGGTCGTATGGAGATGCCTTTGCGGAGCGGGTGTGCCGCTGTTTCTCATGTGTTCGGGCGCTCTTATGCTGCGCCCTGAAAAGGAGCTTACGGTAAAAAGGCTGTATTCGCACAATATTCTTCGCCTTGTTATCGCAATGCTTGTCTGGGCAATGGCATATAAGCTGTGGTGGCTGTATTTCGGCGGCGCGCTCAATGCAGCGAATATTGTCAATGCATTTAAGGAAGTGCTTCTGTTTAATCAGGAGTTCCACCTGTATTATATCCACATAATGCTGCTGGTGTACTTCTTCCTTCCGGTAACGAGAAGCTTTGTAAAAAACGCGACCGAAAAGGAAATGAGATATTTTCTGCTGGTGTGGTTCTTGTTCGGCATACTGTACCCGACCGTGAAGCCGTACTGGCCGTTTAACCTGGTGGGTGACATACCGTCGCAATGGTCGATGGTAATGAGCTACTCCGCCATAGGCTACGGTGTGCTCGGTTATTACATAAACAGAAATCGATTCTCGGTAAAAACCGGTATGCTGCTTGCTGTTATAGGCTATGCCGCGGTGCTTCTGCCGACGCTGCTCGTGACAAGGGCAAACGGTGTACTGTTTCAGGGCTGCCTCGACGGCATGACATTCGGAATGTGCCTGCTTTCGGCGGGAATATTCATCCTGTGTCTGCACGCCGGCGAAGGGCTGAAAAAGGGCAAAGGTTTTGTGGCTTATATGTCCAGGGCATCGTTCTGCATATATCTCTGCCATATGTTCGTGATGTACACGCTTCAAAATCTCGGTGCGTTCACGGTCGTAACACCGGCAGTATCAATACCGCTGCTGACTGCTGCGATCGTCGCCGTCGGCACCGCCGTGTATTGGGTAATATCGCATATTCCGGTTCTGAACAGGTGGATAGTGTAAGGCGCAATGCCCCTCGCGGCGAGCGAGCCCCTCAAGGGGAAGCCAGTATGCAGACTTGCGTCTGCTAATGAATAATGAATAATGAAGAATAAACAAATACGGTACGCACAAAAACAGCGCGAAACCTTACGGTTTCCATCATTGCCGCGATACCGTGTCTGTTAAGCGTTGAAGAATGTAAAACAGAGCGAGAGTTTTATGGTTTCGCCGGAACATTCCGGTCGGGATTTTGCAATAAATGTATAAGTACAGCAGAAAGGCGTAACTAAAAGATGGCAAGTAAGAATAAGGATTACAAACCCGAGGATATAGCGTTTCCGGAGCAGCACATAGTCCAGTCGGAGCTGGTCGGCGAGATGACGACGAGCTATATCGAGTATGCGATGAGCGTCATCATCGGCCGTGCGCTGCCCGACGTGCGCGACGGCCTCAAGCCCGTGCACCGCAGAATTTTGTATGCAATGTACGAGGATAACCTGACGCACGACAAGCCGTTCCGCAAATGCGCGACGGCGGTCGGCGACGTGCTGGGCAGATACCATCCGCACGGCGACGCATCGGTGTATGATGCACTGGTGCGACTGGCGCAGGACTTCTCGATGCGATATCCGCTGATTGACGGCCACGGCAACTTCGGCTCGGTCGATGGCGACCCCCCGGCCGCATATCGTTACACCGAGGCGCGCATGGCGCGCATGTCCGACGAGATGCTGCGCGATATCGAGAAGGACACGGTCGATTGGGACCCGAACTTCGACGAAACGCGTAAGGAGCCGCGTGTGCTGCCGTCAAGATTCCCGAACCTGCTGGTGAACGGCTCGTCGGGTATCGCGGTCGGCATGGCGACGAATATTCCGCCGCATAACCTCACCGAGGTCATCAACGCGTGCATCTGCGTGCTGGACAATCCCGAGGCGACGATGAACGAGCTTTTGCAGCACGTCACCGGCCCCGATTTCCCGACAAAGGGCATCATTCTCGGCCGCTCTGGCATCCGCCAGGCGTACATGACCGGCCGCGGCAAGGTCATCATGCGCGCGCGAACCGAGTTTGAGGAGTTCGGCAAGGACAGAACGAGAATTATCGTTACCGAGCTTCCGTATCAGGTCAACAAGCGCCAGCTCATCGCAACGATCGCGGAGAACGTGCGCGACAAGCGCATAGAGGGTATATCCGACCTGCGCGACGAAACCGACCGCAACGGTATGCGCATCGTCATTGAGCTAAAGCGCGACGCAAATCCGCAGGTCGTGCTCAATCGCCTGCTGACGCAGACCCAGATGCAGACGAGCTTTTCGATAAACATGCTGGCGCTGGTAAACAACCAGACCCAGCCGAAGATACTAAACCTGCGCCACATCATCGACGAGTACCTCACCTTCCAGGAAGAGCTGATCGTGCGCAGAACGAAATACGACCTCAAAAAGGCCGAGGAGCGCGCCCACCTGCTGGAGGGTCTGCTCATCGCGCAGGATAACATCGACGAGGTCATCCACATCATCCGCAACAGCTACGATAACGCAAAGCAGAACCTGATGGAGCGCTTCGGACTGTCCGACGTGCAGGCGCAGGCGATACTGGACATGCGCCTGAAATCGCTCCAGGGTCTCGACCGCGAGAAGCTGGAGAACGAGTACCGCGAGCTTGAGGAGCGCATTGCCTACTTCAAGGAGCTGCTCGCCGACCCCGAAAAGATCAAGGGCGTGCTCAAGGACGAGCTGATCGAGATCCGCGATAAGTACGGCGACGAGCGCAAGACTGAGATCCAGGACGTCGAGGACGAGATCGACATCGAGGACCTGATCGAGGAGGAGGACTGCGTCTACACCCTCACGCACAACGGCTATATCAAGCGCCTGCCGACCGCCGAGTACCGCGCACAGGGCCGCGGCGGCAAGGGCGTCAAGGCCATGGCCACGCGCGAGGAGGACTATGTCGAAACGGTGTTCACCGCCTCCACGCACGACAGCATCCTGTTCTTCACGAACCTCGGCAAGGTGTATGTCCGCAAGGGCTACCGCATCCCCGAGGCCGGACGCTCGGCGCGCGGCCAGAATATTGTCAATATCATCCCCACCGACCCCGGCGAGAAGGTCAGCGCCATGATCGCAGGCCGCGGCGTGACCGAGGACAACTACCTCGTGTTCGTCACGCGCAACGGCACTGTCAAGCGCACCGCGCAGTCGGCGTTCAAGAACATACGATCAAACGGCATCCGCGCCCTGTCGCTGGACGAGGGCGACGAGCTGATAAGCGTTTTGCAGACCACCGGCGAGGATAAGATCCTGCTTGCAACGCACGACGGCATGGCCATCTGCTTTGCCGAGACCGACGCGCGCGCAATGGGACGCGATGCGGTCGGCGTGCGCGGTATCCGCCTGCGCGAGGGCGACTATGTCGTCGGCGCGGGCATCGCGGCCGAGGGCGCGGCGATACTGAGCATAACCGAAAACGGCTACGGCAAACGCACCGATGTCGGCGAATACAGCGTGCAGAACCGCGGCGGCATGGGACTTAAAAACTACAACGTCACCGATAAGACCGGCCCCGTCGCAGACGTCGTTATTGTCACCGGCGACGAGGATCTGCTCGTCATCTCCGACGACGGCACGATAATCCGCATGGACGTCGGCAGCATAAGCCTGCTGTCGCGCAGCACCCAGGGCGTGCGCGTCATGCGCCTGACCGGCGACGCGAAGGTCATCTCCATCGCCCCAACAGATAAAGATTTTTCAGAGGCGAATTGAGGCAGCTACGGATACATATATCTCTGGTAGCCCGGCAGCGCAGACTGTGTCTGCGAAGTAATAAGTAAAAGGTAAAAGTGAAAAAGTTAGGTATTCGCCCGGAGGGCGAATGAAATCAAAATACGTGCGCTTGCGCACACCACACCTATTCACTATTACCTACCTCTTCACTGCGGCCAAAGGTCGCTTGTCGGGAACGGGCTTGCCCGTTCCGTGTGTAACGGTTTAGTCGGAAACCATCGGTCGGGCTGACGCAAAAAATGTATCGGCACATTGTAAATGCGCTTCTGAAAAAATGTTGCGGTTAGCACCGCAGATTTAATGACACCTCATCCGTCACCAAAGGTGACACCTTCCCCTCAAGGGGAAGGCAAAAAGGGGCGGTCTGTGACCGCCCCAATGAATAATGAATGATGAATAATTAATAGTGAATAATTATGGTGTGCAGCCGTTGGCTGCACCTTTTTAATAGCGTTTTTACGCTGATACCGATACATTTCTTGCGTCAGCCCGACCGGTGGGTGCAGGCGAAACCGCAACGAAAGGGCGGCCAATGGCCGTTTTTTCAGAGGCGCATCAACGCCGGTACCGATACATTTATTGCGGTATCCCGACCGGTGGGTGCAGGCAAAACAATAACGAAAGGGCGGCCAATGGCCGCCCTTACGACTATAGATTTTTGTGCCGACTAATTTAGTACATATAGCAATAATGTAGCGCCTACGGCGTGCGGTGCAAAAACCAACACCGCATTTACGTAGCGCGATGCAGTCACGGTTTATTCCAATGTTTCGAACCGGGCAACCTGCAATCACCGTATCCGTAGCTGCCTCAATTCGCCTCTAAAACTCCTTTGCAGCGAGGGCAGAGTCCGGTTTCGGGGTCTGCGTCCTTGGAGTGCATCCAGCAGCGCGGGCACTTGGTGCCTTCGGCCTCCTTGACGGAGACGGTCAGGCCGGGATTGTACGAGCCGGAGGCGGTGACGGCGTCTGCATCGGCGGCATCGTCCTCTGCGATCAGGCACTCGGAGACGATCAGCAGCTCCTTAAGATCCATATCGGAGATCTTATCGAGCACGGCCTTGCTCTCGCCTGAAGCGCGTAGGGTGACGGAAGCCTCGAGGGGCTTGCCGATGCGCTTGTCGGCGCGTGCTTTTTCAAGAACGCCGTTGACGTCGTTTCTGACGGAGATCAGCGCATCCCACTTTGCCATCTCGGCATCGTCGAGCGCGTACTCGGCAAAGGGCTTGTTCATCTCGTTGAGCACGACGTTGCGCGCATCGTCCGAGCTGCGGTGGGGCATAGCAAGCCAGATCTCATCGCAGGTGAAGGCGAGGATGGGCGCGAACATCTTGGTCAGGGTATCGAGGATCAGGAACAGTGCGGTCTGGGCGCTGCGGCGCTCGAGGCTGTTCTTGCCGGAGCAATAGAGTCTGTCCTTGATGATATCGAGGTAGAAGTTTGAAAGCTCGACGACGCAGAAGTCGTTGATAAGGTGGGAAACGACGTGGAACTCGTACTCGTCATATGCGGCGAAGGCCTTCTCGATGAGCTTGTTGAGTCTGGTCAGCGCCCACTTATCAAGCTCGAGCATGTCCTCGGGCTTGACGAGGTCGTTTGCGTCGAAGCCGTCGAGGTTGCCCAGACAGTAGCGCGCGGTGTTGCGGAACTTGAGGTAGTTCTGGCTGAGCTGCTTGAAGATCTCGTCCGAGCAGCGGACATCGACGTGGTAATCCGACGAGCCTGCCCACAGGCGCAGGAGGTCTGCGCCGTATTTGTTGAAGATCTCGGCAGGATCCATGCCGTTGCCGAGGGACTTGTGCATTGCTCTGCCCTCGCCGTCAACGGTCCAGCCGTGGGTGACGCATTCTTTGAACGGTGCGCCGCGGCCGAGTGCGCCGACCGCTACCAGCAGCGAGGACTGGAACCAGCCGCGATACTGGTCAAGACCCTCGATGTACATCGTTGCAGGCCAGAAGCCCTGATCGCGCTCCATTGCGGCATAGTGGGTCGAGCCGGAGTCGAACCAGCCGTCGAGGGTGTCGGTCTCTTTGGTGAAGTGCTTGCCGCCGCAGTGGGGGCAGGTGAAGCCTTCGGGCAGAAGCTCAGCCGCTTCGCGCTCGAACCATGCGTTCGAGCCTTCGGTTTCATAGATCTTGGCGACGGACTCGATGCTCTCGTCGGTGCAGACGGGCTTTGAGCAGTCGTCGCAGTAGAAAACGGGGATAGGCAGACCCCAGCGGCGCTGACGCGAGATGCACCAGTCGGTGCGCTCAAGGATCATGCTTCTCATTCTGTCCTTGCCCCATGCCGGGACCCAGCGGACGTCCTCGCATGCGCCGGTGGCCTCGTCCTTGAAGGAATCGACCGAGCAGAACCACTGCGGAGTTGCGCGGAAGATGATCGGGTGCTTGCATCTCCAGCAATGCGGATAGCTGTGGATGATATCCTCGGATGCGAAGAGCATACCGCTCTCCTTCATGTCGTTGAGGATGACGGGGTTACTTTCGTCGGTGCCCATTCCGGCGTACTTGCCGGCATAGTCGGTGTGCTTGCCCTGATCGTTGACGGGAACGACCATGTCCATGCCGTAGCGCTTGCAGGTGACGTAGTCGTCCGCGCCGAAGCCGGGGGCGGTGTGGACGCAGCCGGTGCCGGAGTCCATGGTGACGTAGTCGGCCAGCACAAGGCGGCTGGTCTTGGGCAGGAAGGGGTGGTCTGCGAGCATGTTCTCGAAGAATGCGCCCTCGTGACGCTCGACAATTTCGTAATCCTCAAAGCCGCCCAGACCCATGACCTTCTTGGTCAGTGCCTCGGCCATGATGTACATCTCGCCGTTGGGAGCCTTTACGATGACGTAGCTCTCCGACGGGTGCAGAGCGATGGCGAGGTTGCCGGGCAGGGTCCAGATGGTAGTAGTCCAGATGACGAAGAAGAGCTTGGATTTGTCCAGATTGCCGAGCTTGCCCAGATCGTCGTGCATGGGGAACTTGACGTAAACGGTCGTGCAGGGATCGTCCTTGTATTCGATCTCGGCCTCGGCCAGTGCGGTCTCGTCGTGGGCGCACCAGTAAACGGGCTTGAGGCCCTTGTAGATGTGGCCGTTTTTATACATCTTGCCGAACACGCGCGTTTCCATGGCCTCGAAGCCGGGATCCATGGTCTTGTACGGGTGCTCCCAATCGCCGATGACGCCCATGCGCTTGAAGCCCTCGCGCTGCACGTCGATGTAGTGGTCGGCGTAGGCGTGGCAGGCCGAGCGGAAGTCGGCGATGCTCATTGCCTTGTGGTTGAGCTTCTGCTCCTTGATGATGGCAGACTCGATGGGCATGCCGTGGTTATCCCAGCCGGGGATGTACGGCGTATAGTAGCCGCGCATTGCGTAGGTGCGCGTGATGAAGTCTTTGATGGATTTGTTCAGCGCGTGACCCATGTGCAGAGCACCGTTGGAGAACGGAGGGCCGTCGTGAAGGTTGAACAGGGGCTTGCCCTCGTTCTTTTTAAGCATCTCGTTGTAGATGTCCATCTCCTCCCAGTGCTTGAGCATCTCCGGCTCGCGCTTGGGCAGGCCCGCACGCATCGGGAACTCGGTCTTGGGGAGATTGAGTGTTGCGTCATACTTCTGTGCCATAAATTTATCCTCCATTTTTTTAGAGGCGCATTACTGCACCTACCTATACTTAATTTGCAGTTGCCCGGTATCGAGGGTGCGGCAAAAACCACCGCTGCCTCGATCTTTTATAGGCAAATCATTATTGTTGTTATAGTTTATATTGGTGTCCCGGTATCGGACGTTCCGACTAAACCGGTTTTTTTGCATTCCTCTGGCGCATTACTGCACCTGCCTATACTTAATTTGCGGTATCCCGGTGTCGAAAGTGTGGCATAAACCGGGCGGCTTTGCCGCAAGCTGACAGCTGATAGCAGTTAGCTGATAGCCAATGTGTGCGCAAGCGCACGGATTTAAATTTCATTCGCCCTCCGGGCGAATACCTAAATTATTCATCGTTCATTATTCACTATTAATTTTTTTGTTTTTCCTGCGGAAAAACAAAAAAAGGCGCGCAGTTGTTTCCGCACGCCTTTAACTCGCCAAATGCCGATAGCCGAAGCGTCTGCTTCGGCAAAAACTCAGATCTCGTCTTTTATAAAGTTGAATACCTGAGTGTTGCCGGAATCCGCGGGAGTGGGTTCGGAAACGGGAGCGGGCTGCTCCTTCGGTATTCGTATAGCCTCGGTCTTGAGCGCTTCGGGGTTTGCGGCCTTCATGATGGTATCGAGCGTCTGAAGCTGCTTCTGGCACAGCTCACGGGCGCTGTCAAAGAATTTTGCCGAGCTGAGCTTGGCAGCCTGAAGACGGGATTCCTCCTGGGCGATCCTGTCGTCGATATTGCCCAGCAGTGCCGCAGCCTTGGCCTCGGCCTCCGCGACGATGTTCGCGCTGCGCGTTCTTGCGTCGTTTTCGATCTGAACGCTGAGCTTCTGCGCCGAGAGAATGGCCTGATTGAGGGCGCTTTCGTTGGTGCGGTACTCTTCGATCTTGTCAACAAGAACCTTCATCTTGCTCTTGAGGACAACATTCTCCTTCTGCAGAGCTTCAAAGTCGTTTGCAAGTTCCTCGAGATATTCGTCGATGGTCGCCATATCGTAACCGCCGAACATACTTCTGGCCTTGTCAAAGCTTTTTTCACGGATCTCCTGAGGAGTAGTCATATCTTAAAATCCACCTTTCAGTACTTGCTGTTTGTTTAGAAATAAAGCCCTGCGCTTTCAAAATCGGCGACCGCATCGCCGACGAGATCGACATTGGTCGGCGCGATTATATACGCCTGCGCGGAAACGCGCATGACCCTGCCGCCCAGAGCATATGCCGCGCCGGACAAAAAGTCGAGCAATCTGCGCGCAGTGTCCGTCTCGGTCATCTCAAGATTCATGAGCACCGCCTGATGTGCGCGGAGACTGTCGGCAATTTCGGCGGCCTCATCGAACTGCTCGGGATGCACGAACTTGAGCTTCATCTTCTGCTTTTCCTGCGCCGGAGCACTGTAGCTCGGCTGGGGCTTCGGCTCGCGCCGC
>ULRD01017483.1_pt1 | contig 27561 bp, 17 predicted proteins | sample 1955181 | NCBI WGS metagenome assembly ULRD01 (sample SAMEA4835675, study PRJEB28245) | human gut metagenome | biome: gut microbiome; material: fecal sample | place: Denmark | collected 2008
CACAGTGAAATTCTCCTGTACAGCGATGAAAACGGAAAGGAATTTGTAAACGTTGTATTTATGGATGAGACATTCTGGCTGACGCAGGTTGGCATGGCAGAATTGTTCGACTCCAGTAAGTCCAATATCAGCGAGCATTTGTCACACATTTTCGAGGAGGAAGAACTGGACAAAGGATCCTGCATGAGAAAATTCGGAATTTCCGAATTTTCTACGAAGCCCACCAATTTTTATAACCTCGATGCCATCATTGCGGTCGGTTACCGCGTGAATTCCAAGAAGGCCACCCGATTCCGCCAGTGGGCGACAAAGACGCTGAAGGAGTACATTCAGAAGGGCTTTGTGCTGAATGACGAGTTGATGAAGAACGGCCGTCCGTTCGGCAAGGATTACTTCGACGAACTGCTCGAGCGCATCCGCGAGATTCGCGCCAGTGAACGGCGAGCTTATCAAAAAATTGCAGACGTGTTTGAGCAGTGCAGCTACGATTACGACAAAAATAGTGAGACGACAAAGGCCTTCTATGCCTTCGTACAAAACAAGCTGCATTACGCCGTCACCGGCAAGACTGCCGCGGAGCTGATTTCCGAGCGGGCAACACTGGACAGTCCTACGATGGGGCTTACCACATGGAAGGGCGCGCCGGATGGAAAGATACTAAAAAGCGACACACTGGTAGCGAAGAACTACCTGAACGAAAAGGAGCTGTCCCGCCTGAACCGGCTGGTGACCATGTTTATCGACTACGCCGAGCTGATGGCAGAGGACGAGCAGCTGATGAGTATGCAGGATTGGCTGAACGAAACCGATCGATTCCTGACCAACAACCGCCGCAAGGTGCTGGACGGAAAAGGTCGCATTTCGCGGGAAGCGGCGGCCAAAAAGGTCGGCGCAATTTACGATCAATTCCGCAAGAAGCAAGACGCCGAATACATCTCCGAGTTTGACCGGCAGACGGAAAAATATCTCAAGGGTGAATGACCATGATTGAAACATTTGACATTGCGGGCTATGCCCGTATTTCTGTGGATGATGAGCAGGATCAAAAGAACATCTCGATTGAGAATCAGAAGTCCATCATCGAGGACTATGTAAAAACCCACTTCCCCGGCAGCACGCTGACGTTTTTTGAAGACCGCGACCGCTCCGGCTACACGTTTGAGCAGCGCGAGGGCTATCAGGAGATGCGCCGGGGACTCATGTCCCACAAGTACGATATTCTCATCATCAAGGATTTTTCCCGTTTCTCCCGCCGCAACTCGCGCGGACTGGTAGAGCTGGAAGACCTGCGCGACGCGGGCGTCCGGATCGTCTCCATCGGGGACGGCGTGGACTTCCCCAATGACGACGATTGGCTGAAAATCCAGTTTCAGTTCCTTGTGAACGAAATGCCCGTCACGGATACCTCCCGCAAGGTGCGCAACGTCATCAAGCGGCGGCAGAACGACGGCGAGTGGATCTGCGCCGCACCCTACGGCTATCTCGTAACCGAGGACAAGCAGTTTGAGATCATCCCCACGGAAGCCGAGACCGTCCGCAGGATTTTTGACCTTTACAGCAACGCCGGTTGGGGCTACAAGAAAATCGCCAACTATCTCACCGATCAGTGCGTTCCCACGCCGCGCATGTCCGAGCGGATGCGCAAGGAGACGGCGGGCAAGAAAACGAAACGGGACGCCAAAAACGCCTGGGCCATTGCCACGGTGCAGGGCATTCTGGACAACGATTTTTATATCGGCACGCTCCGGCAGGGCAAGTACACCCGCGCCAAAATCAACGGCAGGGAGATCAAGCGCAACGACGATGAGCACATCGTCATCGAGAACCACCATCAGGCCATCATCGACTACCGCACCTTCGCCATCACCAGCGCTCTGCGGGAAAAGCGCAGCCGCAATAACTATCGCGGCGTCAAAATCAACGACAATGTGTACTCCGGTTTTTTGCAGTGCGGCGACTGCGGCAGCCCGCTGTTCGCCATGAGCCGGAGCGATTTGGCCCCCGCCTACACCTGCGGCACGTACCACCGGCGCGGACTCAAGGGCTGCACCAGCCACCATATCCGCGTTGACCGGCTGGACGAGCTGCTGAAAAGCTATGTGCGGAAGCTGGCGGACAGTTCTGCCGCCATGCTGGAACAGCTCAACGAGGAGCTGAAGCGGGAGACCGAGCAGGTGGCGGAAACGGAGCAGTCTGCCGACAATCTGGCGGCGGTGCTGGCCGATCTCACCGAGGAGCTGAAGGTGACAAAGCGTCAGCGCATCCGGGAGATTATGAAAAAGCCCGAGCAGGAGGCTTCCATCGAGGCGCTGTATGATGAGATGGAAGCTGACCTCCAGAAGAAGATCGACGGCATCCACCACCAGATCGACCTGCTGTCCGACAAGCGCAACACCATCATTCAGGTGAATCGCGTGGCCAAGACCGCCATCGACGTGTTCCGCGACATTCTGGAAAAGGATAAGCTGGAACGAAATGATCTGGAACTGCTGATTGACAAAATTCTCGTCTATAAAGATCACTTGGAAATCAAGCTCCAATCCGACATCGACACCCTGCTGTGCTGCGGAACCCTCCCCGCGGAAACGGAGGACGCCGTAAATTTTAATTCCGGCACGGAAAATATCGAAAACACACTGGTTCAATCCTCAAAAAATCATGAGGACAAGGTTTTCCGTGTCCATGTTATCAGCAGCGGCGACCCGTTGGAGATCTACACCACAAGGGATGGCGAGGTCATCTTCAAGAAGTACTCCCTGATCGGCGGGCTGGAGGACTTCGCCGTCCAGTTCTGCGACACGCTGAGCCGCAGCACCGATTTTACCGCCGCCGTTACCGACCGGGACGCCGTCATCGCCGTGGCAGGCCCCGGCAAGCGGGAGCTGCTGGGCAAGCCCATCTCCGATCAGCTGGAAAAGCTCATGGCGGAGCGCAGCGTCTACCACTTCTCCGGGCTGGGCGCCATGCCCCGCATCTGTGAGGACAACGAGACGTTCACCGCCGCCGTGGCCGCCCCCGTGCTGTGTGAGGGAGATGTGCTGGGCGCGGTGCTGTTCGTCACCGACACGGGCCGCCTGCCCGGTGACACGGAGTGCAAGCTGGCCCAGACCGTGGCTGCGTTTCTGGGAAAAAGCATGGAAAGCTGAAAACAGGGTCTCCGGCATGGCCGGAGACCCTGTTTTTGTTTCAATATACGCCGTGCTCAGCGCTTGCTGTTATGCGGTCAGAGTCAGTCCTCCTTGCGCTTGGTGAGCCGGGCCATACCGGTGACGGAGGCCACGGTAAGCGCCACATACAGTACCACGCCGGGGTCACCGGTGCGAGGCGATGTAGCGCCGCTGACGGTAAAGGAGAAGGAGCTGGCACTGCCATCGTCGAACCGGATCAGACCGGTATGGAAGCCCTGAGAGAGCTTGGCGGTAAACGGTCCCTGCAGGCGGAGCGCATTGCCGCGGATAACGTAGTCCTTGGCGTCGAGGCGGACACCGTCCACCCAGACGGAGGTCACGTGGCTGGCGCGCCGCGGCTGATGCCGAACTGCACCAGCGCGCCGGCCTGAGCGGTCTGCCCGTCGCCGGAGGTGACATAGTACCCGCTGCTGGAGCCACTGCCAGAGCCGCTGCCGGAACCACCGCCGGGTTCGTTGCCGGAGTCATCGCCCGGCTTGACGGGTGCCTTGGTGCAGACGATCTCAGCGCGGTCACGGATGCGGACGCGAGGCGCGATGGTCTTGCCGTCGAGGGCGAAGGTGTCGTCCCAAGAAGCCAGACCGATGGCATCCACACTGTTGCCGACGGTCAGGAGGCTGATGCTCTTATCCTTGGTGATGTAGCCGTCGATAAACAGGCGGCAGGTCTTGCCGGAGCCGTCGCGTACCATGATGGTCTGCACAATCCCCTCGGCGTTTTCGATGCGGGTGATCGTACCCTTCACCCTCACGAGGCTGCCCAGCACGCTGCCGTCCACGATCTGGGCAGCGGTGACAAGTGTCGGCGTGACAGGTTTGCCTTCACCCAGCTTCTCGATGGTAGTGACGGCCAGCTGGCGCTCACCCTGATAGGAGCTGGTGGTGCCGGAGATACGGACGCGGTCGCCGATCTTGAAGTTGCCCGCCACGGGGAAGCAGTTGATGCCCGCAGTGGCATCCTGCACGTAGATGCAGTCAAAGAAGGCGGTGTCCTTATCATAGCCGGAGGCGTTGGAGGTAACGATGCCCTCCACGGTGAACTTTACGCCCTCATCCTTCTCCGCCTGCACCGTCTTGATGTCGGTGACAGTGATGGGGTTCAGGTAGCGAAGGAGGTTCTGGCAGATCCTGTAGTTGGAGTAATTCTTCTCTGCGGCGTTGTCCACAGAGGCCTGCACCTCAAAGTTGGACATGAAGGCCGCACCGGAGACGATGATCAGACCCTTGCCGGCGAGCTGCTCTGTGGCCATGACCAGCAGGCGGTTGTCGTTGTCGGCATAGGCGTACTTCGGCACACCTGCGCCGCCCAAGCCGTCCTCGTCCACGTCAACGGAATAGGTGGTGGCGTGGCCGTAGACCACGGGGGAGATGGTAGCGGGCAGGGAGGTCGTGGGCTTGCCGTCAACGCCCACGGCGTAGATGGATGCGCCGCCGTAGTGGCTGAAGCGCTCCGTATACAGCGCGTCATAGGGGTGTTCGGCGTCGAACTCCACGCCGCCCGTCAGGAAGTTGTCCATGTTGTAGCTGCTGAAGTACAAGCGCCACTTATCCACGCCGTCGGCTGCGCTGCGCACATCGTCATATGTGGCGTCGTCGCTGATGCGCAGGCTGGAGCCCAGCGCCTCCAAAAGTTCATTCTGCGTGGCTGCCATGTGCTTGATGGCGGGATTATTCTGAATGACCGGGTAGTTCTCGTAGTTGTCCGACCAGCCCGCGAGGATCACCGTGCCGCCGCCTGCATTGAATGCGGCGATGGCCTTCAGTTCATCAGCGGTGTAGGTTCTGGGATCGGACTGTGCAGCCTCCAGACGGCGGGAGGGTGCGGTGAGGATCAGCGCCTTGTACTTGGGGTTGGAACAGGCGGCGATCAGGTCGGCAGAGGTGTTCAGCTGCACGGTACGCACGCTGTTCTCGGCGGCCAGATTGCCGAAGTTGCCCATGCTGTCCTTGTAGTTGCCCGCCACGTACTCGTTGTAGTGGGCGGCATCGATGCCGATGTAGACAAGGGAATCGGCGTTCAGCACGTCCAGCGTGACGTCCTTGGTGAAGGTATATTCCTTCCCGTCCAGCTCCACCACAGCCGTGACGGTGATGGTGGTGACCAGCGCCTTTTTGGGCGTGTACTTGAAGTCGATATCCAGCGTGGAGCTCTTGCCCAGCGCCTTCGGGGCCTTGTCGGTCTTGATGACCGCGCCGCCCTTGATGGCGTAGGTCATGGACTTAACGGTGGCGTCCGTTCCCTCGCCGTTAAAGAGGGTGGTGGTCAGGGTCAGCTCCTCGCCGGTAACGGGGGTAGCTGTGCCGCAGACGGCGTTGGTGATGCCCAGCTTCAGGGTATCGCCCACCCAAACGGGGGCGGTGACAGCCAGATCGCCGTCACCCTCGGTGACGCGGACGAAGTAGTAGCTGTACTCAGGCTTCAGCTCCACAGAGAGGCTGCCCTTGGTCAGCTCGGCGGCGCTGTCCCATGTATGCACCACGCGGCCGGAGTTGGCCACCAGCTCTACCTTCTTGATGGAGTCGTGGATGTCCGGGTCGTTGACGGTGACCTCGATGGTCAGCTTCTCGGGGACGTCCTTGATGATGGTACCCATGAGATTGCCGTTGACGGTGTAGGTGACCTCCAGATTCTTATCCTCGGTGGCGTACATATGACGCTCGCGGATGGCGGCGTAGATGCCCTCCTCGGTGAAGTTGTCGGTGATGATCACGTCACGGGCATCGTTGGCATTGCCCCACTTACCCTTGTGGTTATCCTGGTTGTTGGTGGGGGCGACGTGCCAGCCCTTATCCAGCGCCATGATATACTGCTCATAGCTGGGATAGTAGCCGCCGGCACCGATATGCCCCTCGCCGTTGCCCACCTCTACCATGTAGACGCGGGTATCGATGACGCCATCCCAGTAGGAGAAGTCAGCGAAGTTGCCGAAGGTCTTGCCGGGGTGGTTCAGCTGGCTGATGCTGTCCACGCCCTCGCCGCGGCTGAGCAGCGCATAGTATGCCTTCATGCCTGCATCGTTGGTCTTGCTGTTCAGGGTCTTGTTGTTGCGGGACACGATGCCCGGCGTGTTGAAGGTATTGATGTGGCCGGGACCTCCGGACCACGTCATCTCAAAGCCGCCGATGGCGACGATGGTGGACTGGCTCTCGTTGAACGCCGCCACCTTGCCCTTGTACTCCTTCCAGAGGTCGCGGCTGCTATCGGAGGCGGCCTGAGTCATGTCGTAGAGCGCGTCCTCCGGGTTGGGCGCAGAGGTGCTGTCAAAGTAGTTGGAGTGATCGGTGAAGGCCACGAACTGCACGTTGGCACTGTCGGGCAGGTTCTTCACATACTCCAGCGCGCTGTCCAGCGAGCCGGCGCCGTCGGAATACTGGGTGTGGCTGTGGAGCTGACCGAAGTAAAGCTGATGCTGGGTCTTGCCCACAGTGAAGAACCACGTGAGGGAAGACTCCTTGTTATCGGTGCGCTTAACGGTGACCGTTACCTCCACGCGGCCATCGGCCAGCTTGGCGGCGGGGGTGTAGGTGATGCGGCCGTTCTTGAGGGTGGGGGTCACGCTCTTGCCGCCCACGGTCATGGTAATGGCGGGGTTCTTCCCGGCGTTTGTCAGCGCCACGGAGATCTCGGGACGCTTCTCGTCGCCGGTCTGTGCGCCCCTGGCGGGTTGAGGATCGGAGAGTACAGGCTCGTCCTTCACCGTGACCTCCACCGTGCGGGAGATAGCCTTGCCGGTGGTGTCCTTGCCGGTGATGACGATCTGCAGCTTTTCGCCGGTGACCATCGCCGCCGGGACAGTGACGGTATACGTCCCCTCCGCGTCCTTCGTGACCGTCAGCGCCGTGCCGCCCAGCTTGGCGGTCATGGCGCCCTCCACGCCAAAGGGCGCATCCACGGTGAAGGCGAGTGTGTAGTCCGTATCCACAAAGGCGTCGGGAACGGTGTTGATGACCACGGCGGGCAGGTTGACCACGCCCTTCGTCAGCGCCGTGCCGTCAGCCACGGGATAGAAGTAGAAGGAGTAGATGGTGTAGTCCAGCTTGCCATCTTTGCTGTACATGCTGTAGCTCTTGAAGCTGTCGGCATAGTATTCCAGCCACTGGCTGTGCGTGTTGTTGAACTTGGCGGTACGGCTCTCCAGCTCGAAGCCGCCCACGCCGCCGGAGCAGGTACGTACCTTCCAGTCGGCGTCGTTGCTGGCGGTCTGGGAGTAGAAGGCGTTGTTGCCGGTGCCGTTGGAGCAGAGGTAGCCGTAGGCCTCGTTCTTGAAGCGGTAGTACTCGCCGTTTTTCTCCACGGTGAACACCACGGCGCCGTTGGCGCAGGTGGCCTTGCCGCCGTCCACGGTGGCAGCCGCCTTGCCGATGGAGGGGCTTTCCGCGGTGCCGATCTGAGAGGCCAGCACGGCCTTGGCGCTCTGGTTGTAGAGAACGACCTGTGCGCCCGCAGCGGGCAGGCCGCCGGAGGGCTCCTCACCGCTGTCCGTGACGAGATAGAACTGCACCTCAAAGTTGGGGCCGGTGCCGGTGTAGGCGCTCCAGTTGTTATTCTTGGCGAACCACTGGAGGCGGTACTTGTCAGTGCGGGTCGCGTTGTCGACATAGAAGCAGTCCGCCGTCTTGGCGGGAACGACCTTCCATGTGTCGTTCACCTTGTTCAGGGGGGTGCTGGTGTAGCTGGTATCCATGGACAGCTTATCACCATCGGCGGTGGAGAAGGTGTAGGTGCCGTCCGCATTGACGCCCACCGTCCAGATGTCCTTCTTGGTGTAGCCGGTGAGCTTGCCGTCGGCCAGCTTCACGTCCGTCCCCTGATTGTAGAAGCCCGTGTACTCGGTGGACAGCGCCTTGCCGTTGGCGGGGTTGAAGATGACGATGGTGTCGCCGTCGGACAGGGTGGTGATGATACCGCTCTGGCGGGCCGCCTTGACCTCGTCAGACACGGTGTTGCGCAGCTGCAGCGTGGTGTTGAAAACACCCACGGCGGCAGTCACGTCCAGCTTGTCGCCCACCTTGAGGGCCGTCTTGTCCGCGACGACGGCCTTATACAGCTGGATGGTCTTACCATCGCCGTCCTTCAGGGTGATGTTGGGGTTGGCGAACTGACCGTTGTTGTCGTAGATCTCGGTGATCTCCAGCCCGGTGAGCTTCACATAGGTACCGATATCCTTGGCACTCAGGCCGCCGATGGTGGTGAGCTTGGCGGCCAGTGTCAGACCGGAGGACTTGACAAACGTGCCGCTGCCCAGCTGGGGCAGGCTCTTGAAATCGGCGCGCTTGCCGGTGCCGATGACGGTGTCGCCCAGTTTGATATCATTGGTGGAGGTAGCAAGACGCAGGCAGATACCGCCGGTATCGTCCTGCAGGTAGTAATTGGAGCCGTCCACCAGCGTGACGACGCCCTTGACGGTGAAGGTCGTATTACTTGCGCCCGCCAGCGCCTCGGCGATGGTCACAAAGGCAGGCTCCGCCGCCTTCACCGTGTAGGCGAAGGTGACCTCGGCGCTGTCCGTCATGCCCTCCTTGGTGGCCTTCACCGTGAAGGTGGTATCCGCCGTCAGCGCGATGGGGGCGGTGTAGGTCTGGTATGCGCCGTCACCCACCTTGTACTGGATGGCAGCGTCGGCGGTGGCACAGGAGAACACGATCTCCGTGCCAGAGGCCAGTGCGCTGCCGGTGGGATAGTTGGCGGTGGGAGACGCCACAGCCTCGACGCTGCCGCTGCCGCCACTGCCACCGGCGCTTTCATCCAGCTTGTAGAGGGCGATGTCATCCTGACCGCCCGTATAGGCGGAAAAGAGCGGTGTACCCTTGTTATAGTTGTAGCGCAGCAGATTGTGGGTGTTGGTACCCTGCGCCGTAACGGTGGCCACGCCATCCGCAGTGAGGGTGATTGACCACGAAGAATTGTCGCTAAGTGCCTTTTCTGTTTTCAGAAAGTTTTTTTCGCTGCTGGCTGCATACAGATAGCCTGAACCGGTGTAAAAGGCCCAGGTGTCGTCCTTTGTGCCGCTTTTCAGTGTCAGCACCTGCACCTTGCTGTTTAGGGTGATGCTGCTCCCGGAGGCTGTGACCACCACGGCCTCGCGGTTGTTGGTTTTCTGATTCGTGCCGAGCGCATACCCGGCGGCTGCGTTGGCGATCACGATCTGGTCGTCCACCTTCAGCGTGGATACATCTGTGATCCGTGTTGCCGTGGTCGCCGCACCGGCGGATTCCTCTCCCTCGGCGAAGGCCATCGTGGGCAGCAGCGACAGCAGCATGACCACCGACAGAAGTGCAGAGAGGAGCCTCTTGCCTATTCGTTCGTTCATCCGTATACCTCCTGTTTGATTTTCTCTACTCGGCCCGCTGGCCGGCGCTTGCGCCCATTTTCCGTCCGAGAAAAAGACAGAAAAACCGCCCCACCTGTCAGTACAGGCGGACGGCGGTCCACAAATCTGGGAGGCTGGTGCATATCGGTTCTCAAGCGAAGTTTGTCCCAAATCGTGGATGATGCCAAAAACCGGGGCAGACCTTTCATGATGATAATCAGATTGTATCATATTATTTCGTAAAAAACCACCCCTAAAAAACGCCTTTTTGTAAAAGCTTCCTGCCTTGACATACCGCCGGGAAATTGTTATGCTGATTTGGAAAAATGGAAATGGGGGGACGAAGGAATGGCGAAGACCGCTTCCCGATCCAAGCTCCGCCAATGGTGGCGGGACAACCGTATCAGCTGTCTGGTGCTGGCGGTCTGCGCGGCACTGTTCATCGCGGCGCGCCTGTTCGCCGCGCCGGAAAGGGCGGCGGGTCATACCGCGGCGGAATACGCCGAATACGAGAACGCCGTCATTACGGAGGTGCTAACCGACAGCACCTTCACCGACCCCGCCTCGGACAATGCCGTCCGGGGCGAGCAGCTGCTGCTGGCGGAGGTAAAGACCGGTCAGTACAAGGGTGAGATCCTGCAGGTGTACGGCTATGTGGGGCCGATGTACGGTACGCCGCTGAAGGTGGGCGACGGGGCAACTCTGCTGATCTCCACCTATGCCGACGGCTCCCACACCGCCACCGTGTATGAGTACAACCGCCTGCCGGTGCTGGTCGTGATCGTGGCGCTGTTCCTGCTGGCTACGGTGGCCGTGGGCGGCAAGGTGGGCGCAAAGTCGCTGGCGGCGCTGGCGGTAACGCTGGTGTGTCTGTTCCGCATCCTCATTCCCCTGCTGATGAAGGGCGCACCCACGCTGCTGACCGTGTTCCTCGTGTGCGCCTATATCACCGTTGTGACCATGGTGCTGCTGGGCGGCGTGCGCCGCAAGACCGTGTGCGCCGCGCTGGGAACCATCGCCGGGACGGCGCTGGCGCTGCTGTTCGGCCTGTTGGCGCAGAGCCTCGCCCGGGTGGATGGTATGCGTCTGGCGGACGTAGAGCCGCTTTTGCAGCTGCGGCAGACCGGCACGCCCATCGGGCTGCGGGGTCTGCTGGTGGGCGGGATCGTCATCAGCGCGCTGGGCGCGGTGATGGATGTGGCCATGAGCATCGCCTCCGCCATGACGGAGGTACACACCGTCGCCCCCACCCTGAGCCGCCGGGAGCTGTTTCGCTCCGGCATGAACATCGGCCGGGACATGGTGGGTACGATGACCAATACGCTGATACTGGCGTTCCTCGGCAGCGGCTTCGCCCTCATCATCTACCTCTACTCGCTGGGGCTGAGCGCGTACCAGCTGATCAGCTCGGCCTACCTGACCATCGAGGTCATCAGCAGCGTGTCCAGCAGCATCGGCGTCATCCTCTCCGTACCGCTGACGGCGCTCATCAGCGCTGCCATCCTGACAAGGGGCAGATCCGCCCACTAACGCCAGACTCCTCGCGGATAACGCGGGGAGTTTTCTGTTCCAATCAAAGCACGATGCTGCCGGTTTTCTTGCCGTCCATTGCAAAACACAGCAGTGTCCCCTTAGGGAGACGTGCTGGGCGCGGTGCTGTTCGTCACCGACACGGGCCGCCTGGCCGGTGACACAGAGTGCAAGCTGGCCCAGACCGTGGCTGCGTTTCTGGGAAAAAGCATGGAAAGCTGAAAACAGGGTCTCCGGCAACGCCGGAGACCCTGTTTTTGTTTCACTATACACCGCGCTCAGCGCTTGCTGCCGCCCAACGGGGTCTGTCCGTAGAACACGTCGGCCTGCCGGTAAAACGCCAGTGCCGCACCGTCGAAGTCCCCGTTGTAATAGGGCGTCTCGATGGCCTGCTTCAGCTTCATCTGCTGTGTATCGGTCATGGCGGCGCGCACCTTGCCGCCGCAGTTCACATAGTAGTCGCCGTTGCGCACCAACAGCAGCAGCATATCGTTCTCGCCCAAGCCCCAATCGGCGCCCAGCTTTTCTGCGGCCTTCTCCGGTGTCCAGCCGGTAATGCTGTCCACCGTGGCCACCGCGACCACCGCGTAATACCGGCTGTCCCAATCACTGTTGTACTGCCGGATCTCATCCTTTGTCTTTTCGGACAGCATCCCCGCCTCATCGCAGATCCACTGGTGGTATTTCACCTCCGGCAGCGTCACCGGCTGCTTGGCGATGTAGCCGGCCTTACGGCTCTGGCCGATGCACACGGCGGCGGCGATGGACAGCACCAGCACCGCCAGTGCAACGCCCCGCTTTTTGAAAAACTTCATACAAACTCCCCTTCCCGAAGGAGATGATTATTTCTTTAGCTCCGCAGCTCCAGCAGCTTCTGCTTCAGCTCACCCTCGATGCGGCCCAGCACCCCATTTTGCGCAGGCGCAAAACGAGGCCCCGTTCCATTGCACTTCCTCGGGCGAAATGAATCCGCCCTGCGGCAAGGTTTTGCACGCAAAACGCTTGGACGCGCTGCCGCGCGATGCGGCTGCGCCGACCGAGCTGGGCTGACGGTGCCGATTTCTCTTTCTTAGCTCCGCAGCTCCAGCAGCTTCTGCTTCAGCTCGCCCTCGATGCGGCCCAGCTCGGCTTCCGCCTCCTTACGCTTGGCGGCGCCCTCCTTCTGGATGCGTGCCACCTCATCCAGCGTGGAGATCAGCTGCTGGTTGGTGTGCTGCAGCGTTTCGATGTCCACGATGGAGCGCTCCGCCTCCTTGGCGGTGGCAATGGTCCCCATCTTCAGGGTGTCCGCATTCTTCTTCAGCAGCTCGTTGGTCATCTCCGTCACCGCGTTCTGGGCAGCGGTGGCCTGACGGCTGTGCTCCATGCCAAGCGCCAGCACCATCTGGCTCTTCCACAGGGGGATGGTGTTCACCAGAGAGGACTGGATCTTCTCGATCATCTGGGTGTCGTTATTTTGCAGCAGGCGGGTCTGGGGGCCCATCTGGATGGACACCATACGGGTCAGCTCCAGATCGTGGAGCTTCTTCTCAAACCGGTCGCACAGGCTGACCAGATCGTTGTATGCCTGGGCGTCCTCGGCAAGACCGGACTGCTCCGCCTTCTGGTGCAGCGCCTCCACCTCGGTGGCGCGCACCTCCGCCAGGCGCTTCTTGCCCGCCAGAATGTACATGGTCAGTTCCTTGTAGTACTTCAGGTTCAGCTCATACATCTGGTCGAACATGGCCACATCCTTGAGCAGGGTGATCTGATGGTTTTCCAGATTCTGGGCGATCTTGTCCACGTTGGCCTCGACCTTGCTGTACTGGGACTTCATGATCTCCAGCTTGTTGCTGGCCTTCCTGAACAGCCCCTTCAGGCCCTTCTTCTCCTCGTCCTCGCCGAAGCCCTTCAGTTCCACCACCAGACGACTCAGATCCTCGCCGATCTCGCCCATGTCCTTGTTGCGCACGTTGTTCAGGGCATTCTCGGAGAAGGACGCCACGCTCTTCTGGGCGGCGGCGCCGTATTGCAGCACCTGATTGGTGTCTCGGATATCGATCTTCTTGGAGAAGGCGTTCACGGCCTGACGCTCCTCCTCGGTCAGCAGACTCTCGTCCATGGCCACCGGCTCGATCTTCTTTTCCTCCTCCTGCGGCACCTCCGGCGCGTCGGGCGTCAGGGTCAGCTCAGGTACGGCCACCGCCGCGGCGGTATCGGTATCGGGTGTCAGGGTCAGCTCAGGCATCATGTTATCGGTCATGTCTCTGTTTCCTTTCTTATGATAAATTGTGTGTTCTCTCGCTTACAGCTCCAGCGTAATACCGCCGTCCGTATCCTGCGGCGGCTGGGTCTGCGGAGCGCTCTGGGCGGTCTTGTGCAGATCGTCCGCCGCCAGACCCTCCCGCACCATCATGTTCTCCAGCACGGTGATGTCAGTGGAGATATCCATAGCCTCGTCGCCGAACAGGCTGTCCAGCTGTTTTTCAAAGGCCCGCACGATGGTGGACATCATACCCTCCACCTTCTTCATGGTGCCGGTGATATTCTCCCCGCTGACACCCTGCCGGCTCATCTGGTCGTAGGCCGTCAGCAGCTTGATGGTGGTGGGCAGGTAGTAGGACATGAACTTCCGGATCTGGGGCAGCTTGGCGGGGTTGTCCTTCACATACCGGAAGATACGGCTGCTGACATCCTCCAGCCGGTCGATCTGGCGGGAGATGGTCTCGTCCTGAATGCTGTCGTTCAGCGCCCGCATGGTCTTGATGGCGCCGTCTCCGTCGGCGATCATCTTATCCAGCGCCGGGTTGCCGGTGGTCACCGGCTCCTCCGGGAGCTCCACCACCTCTGTCACGTCCTTGCAGAACAGCCGGGCGATCAGCGCCGCCGCTGCGGACACCGCCGCCGCCAACAGGAAATGTCCCACCTGATACAAGGGGAACAGCAGCGCGTACACCAGCCACACGGCTGCCGCCGCATAGAGCGGCACGGCTGATCTGTGGACGATGGTCTTTGTTTTCAATCCTGTCGCCTCCAGTCCTCGGTCAGAACCGAATAGATATACATACGATGCGTTCATTATAAACCATCCCACCCGCGGGGTCAAGAAAAAGAGCCGCCAAGGGCGGCTCTCCGGCTGCTTAAATTGTCACGCCCCGCGTCCCGTCGACGGGATCGGTAAAGATGGGCAGCGCAGGCGGCGACACCGTCCAGAGCACAAACGCCGCGCACAGCGCCGCCATGACCAGTACTCCCACCGCCTGCCACACCGGCGCAGTCAGCGTTCCCCGCTTTTGCAGCGCCGTGCTGACCCAGAAGGCCAGCAGCACCGCCGCCTGAAAGATGAGGACGTTCACCACGCCCACATTGACGCCTGTGACGCCCGTGTAGCCGTAAAACAGCAGCGGGATGGCGGCCATGCCCGCCAGCAAGCCGACTGCCCGCGGCGCCGCGGGACGCAGGCTGCGAAGGCCGATGCATTGGGCTGCCGTCCACAGAAGCCACGGCACGAACAGCAGCTTCATATGCTCCCATGTGGACTCGTTGACGGCGGACACATACGCCGCCCACCGCGCCTGTCCCGTCCAATCATATACAAAATGCAGCATGTTGCCCAGCAGGATGACAACGAACAATCCCGCCGTCTCCCAGGTGCGCCATTTCCGGTCTCTCCGCTTCACGGCATCGTCCCCCTTTCCCGGATCGCCTCATTATACGCCGCTGCCGCGCGCCTTATACACCACAGAAATAAAGGTACACTTTTTATTTTTCCTGTGCTATAATCGGTGGTGACACCATTGTACGCCAATGGTACAACGACATACGACACGGCGGCGTCTGCCGCTGGGAAAGGCGGTATACCTACTATGGTCATAACAGAACGTCTGGCAACGCTGCGCCGGGAGATGGCACAGCACGGCATGAACGGCTATGTGGTGGTCACGGACGACTTCCACGGCTCGGAGTATGTGGGCGACTTTTTCAAGGCCCGCGCCTACCTGTCCGGCTTTACCGGCTCCGCCGGTACACTGGTGATCCTGCCGGAGCGTGCGGCTCTGTGGACGGATGGCCGCTACTTTTTGCAGGCGGCGGATCAGCTGGCCGGCAGCGGCATCGAGCTGATGCGCATGGGACAGCCCGGCGTCCCCACCATCGGCGCGTTTCTGTCCGAGCAGCTGCCGGAGGGCGGCGTGCTGGGCTTTGACGGCCGCACCGTCTCCAACGGCTTCGCCGGTACTCTGCGGGATGCGCTGAAGGATAAGAACATCCGCTTTGCCGGCGACATGGATCTGGTAGACGCCGTATGGCCCGACCGCCCCGCCCTGTCCGACCGCCCCGTATGGGAGCTGACCGGCTGCGGTCTGACCCGCGAGGAGAAGCTGTCCAAGCTGCGGGAGAAGATGACAGAGGAAAACGCCGCCTACCTGCTGCTCACCAGCCTGACGGAGATCGCATGGGCGCTGAACCTGCGCGGCGGCGACGTGGCCTGCACACCGGTCTTTCTGTCCTTCCTGCTCATCGGGCGGGAGGACGCACAGCTGTGCATCCAGCCGCAGGCCGTCCCGGCGGAGATCGCGGAGAAGCTGGCCGCCTGCGGCGTGACCCTGCGCCCTTACGGCGACGTGTATGATATGCTGCGCGGTCTGCCCGCCGGCACGCGGATCATGGCCGACAGCGCCACCGCCAACTACCGCATCATGGAGAGCCTGTCCCACGCCGAGGTGCTGGATCAGCCCAGCCCCGCCATTTTGATGAAGGCCTGCAAGACGCCGGAGGAGATGGCGAATTTCCGCACCGCCCACATCAAGGACGGCGCGGCCATGTGCCGCTTCCTGTACTGGCTCAAGCACCGCATCGGTAAGGAGCCCATTACGGAGCTGTCCGCCGCCGCCAAGCTGGCCGCCTTCCGCGCCGAGCAGCCGGACTTTTTGGATCTGAGCTTTGACACCATCGCCGGCTACGGCCCCCACGGCGCCATCGTCCACTACGACCCCACGCCGGAGACGGACGTGCCGCTGCACCCGGAGGGACTGCTGCTGCTGGACTCCGGCGCTCACTACCGGCAGGGCACCACCGACGTGACCCGCACCATCGCCCTCGGCCCCGTGGGCGAGGAGGAAAAGCGGATGTTCACACTGGTGCTCAAGGGCCATCTGGCGCTGGGCGCCGCCCGCTTCCCCCACGGCGCCTCCGGCGAGAATCTGGACGTGCTGGCCCGTCTGCCCCTGTGGGAGCTGGGCATGGACTACAACCACGGCACCGGTCACGGCGTGGGCTATATCCTCAGCGTCCACGAGGGACCCCAGAGCTTCCGCCTGCGCAGCGCCGACGGACGCCGCATCACGCTGGAGGAGGGCATGGTCATCTCCAACGAGCCGGGCTACTACGCCGCCGGTAAATTCGGCATCCGCCACGAGAATCTGGTGCTGGTGCGCACCGGCGATAAGACGGAGTTTGGCCAGTTCATGTATCTGGAGCCGCTGACCATGGTACCCTTCGACCGGGACGCCATCGACGTCTCCCTGCTGACGGAGCCGGAGCTGGCGCTGCTCAACGACTACCACAAGCTGGTGTACGATACCGTCTCCCCCCTGCTGGGTGCGGAGGAACAGGCTTGGCTGGCACAGGCCACCGCGCCGCTGAGCCGCTGACCGCCGCGATTTCTGAAAGGAGTTTTGATACATGGGAATTCTCTCTCATCTGGAGCCGAAATCTGTTTTCGACTATTTTGAACGGCTGTGCGCGGTGCCTCACGGCAGCGGCAACACCAAGATCATCAGTGACCTGTGCGTGACCATGGCCAAGGAGCTTGGCCTGCGGTACTGGCAGGAGGACTGCAACAACGTTATTATCTGGAAGGACGCCTCCCCCGGCTATGAAAATGCCGCCCCCGTTATTTTGCAGGGCCACATGGACATGGTCTGCGCCCAGACGGAGGATTGCCCCAAGGACATGACCCGAGAGGGTCTGGATCTGGCCACCGACGGCCGGTATGTCTGGGCGGAAAAGACCTCGCTGGGCGGCGATGACTGCATCGCCGTTGCCGCCGCCTTTGCCATTCTGGCGGACGACTCCCTGTCCCACCCCCCGCTGGAGGTGGTCATCACCGTGGACGAGGAGACGGGCATGGACGGCGCTGTGGCGCTGGACTGCTCCGACCTGAAGGGCCGCCGCCTGCTGAATCTGGACTCCGAGGAGGAGGGTGTGTTCACCGTCTCCTGCGCTGGAGGTCTGCGGGCCGACTGCTTCGTACCCGCCGTGAAGGCGCCTCTGACCGATGAGGTGTGCTTCGCCGTGTCCATCGGCGGCCTGAAGGGCGGTCACTCCGGCGCGGAGATCGACAAGGGCCGCGGCAGCGGCAACGACCTCATCAGCCGCGTGCTGTACAGCGCCATGGAGCGGCTGGGTACGCTGCGGATCGCCGACCTCCGGGGCGGTCAGTTCGACAACGTGATCTGCACCCGCTGCGACGCGGTGGTGGCTGTCCCCGCCGGAAAGGCCGAGGACTTCGCCGCCTTCATCCGGGAGTTTGACGGCATCCTGAAAAACGAATACGCCGCCACCGACGGCGGTGTGACCCTCACCTGTGCGGCCGCCGACGCCGACGCCGCCTACTCCGCCGAGGACTCCAGCCGGCTCCTCCATGTGCTGCTGACGCTGCCCCAGGGTGTGGAGGTCATGAGCGCCGACTTCCCCGGCCTCGTCCAGACCTCCCTGAATCTGGGCGTCATGACCGCCTGCGGCGACGGCCTGCACTTCTCCTTCTCCATCCGCTCCTCCGTGGCTACCCAGAAGGAGCTGCTGCTCCAGCGGGTGCGCGCCATCGTGGAGTACACCGGCGGCGGCACCGTGTCCACCCGGGGCGACTACCCGGCGTGGCAGTATGCCCGCCAGTCCCCGCTGCGGGACACGGTGATGGCCTCCTACAAGCAGATCACCGGACAGGACGGCGTTATCATGGCCACCCACGGCGGTCTGGAGTGCGGTCTGCTCATCAACAAGATGCCCGGACTGGACGCCGTCTCCCTCGGGCCGGAACTGCACGACATCCACTCCCCCCGGGAGCGGCTGGGCGTGGACTCCGTCAAGCGGATGTACGCACTGGTATGCGAGGTGCTGAAGAACTGCCGCTGAACCACATCTGACCGATAAGGAGGGCCTGCCATGCGGCGCGTGATCCCCCTACTGTGCATATTGCTCCTGCTGTGCGGCTGCGGCGGCGGACAGTCCGTCTCCGCGCCGGATGAGGCGGCGCGCCTTGTGATCTTCACCGCCCGCAGCGCCGCCGCTTACGACGATACGGTGCGGGAGTTCGAGCGCCGCACCGGCATCTGGGTGGAGGTACGCACCGCCGACGGCACCCTGCCCCTGCTGGCGCAGATCGCCGCCGGAGACTCCGGCTGTGACCTGCTGCTGGGTGCGGCGCCGGACTGCCTCTCCGCCTACGGGGACTGCTTCGCGCCCTACGCCGCGCCGCTGGCGGCGGATATCTCCGACGCCTACCGGGACAGCGAGGATCGCTGGACGGCCTTTTCCCTGCTGCCCATGGTGCTGCTCTACAACGACCAACTGGTGCAGCGCAACGTGCCGGACAGCTGGAGCGGTCTGCTGGATACCGCGTGGCGGGGACGCATCGCCTGTCCCGACCCCACCGTTTCCGCCACGGGCTGCACCGTCTTGCAGGCGCTGACCCAATCGCTGCCCAGCGAGGATGAGACGGTGCTGGCCGCCTTTTCCCACAATCTCAGCGGCGTACTGCCCTCTGCCGCCGACGCGGTGGACGCCGTGGCGGACGGCAGCTGCTATGTGGGCGTCGCCACGGAGGATCTGGCGCTGCAGGCCGCGGACAACGGCTTCAGCGTCACCGTGGTCTACCCGGCGGAGGGTACGGTGATCCAACCGGACTGCGCCGCCGTGGTGCAGGGCTGCCTCCACGAGGACAACGCCCGCGCCTTCATCGACTTCCTGCTCAGTGACGAGGTGCAGACGCGCCTGACCCGCCAGTCCCGCCGCGCCGTGCGCGGTCAGGCGGCCGCAAGCGCCGCGCTGCCCCGTGCCATGGCCTACGATGCCTATGCCGCCGGCGCCCGTCAAGCGGAGCTGCTGGCCATCTGGCAGAGCCTGACGGCGGAGGCGGCATCATGAAGCTGAAAAACTGGATCCGCCGCTCCTTCCGCAACCGGATCTTCGCCACCATTCTGGTGGTGACCCTGATGCCGCTGCTGCTGTGCGACGTGGTGATGATGCGGGTCATCGTGGCGCGTACCGAGCATACCCAGGCGCAGCAGGGACAGGATACCCTGCACGCCCTGTGCGCCTGCTTCGACAGCGCCGCCGCCCTGTGCAGCGATACGCTGGACGCGCTGGCCACCAGCACCATCACACGCAGCGTCCTGCGCCGGACGGAGCAGGACTCCCGTCTTCTGTACCAGTTTCTCTACCGCCGCGCCGCCCCGCTGCGGCCCTACGCCGCACTGGACATCTACAACGCGCAGGGTGTCTGTCTCTATACGACGGACACCTCCCTGCCCGCCGCCCCGCTGGACACAGACTGGGGCGCGCTGTACGCCGCACGAAGCGGCAGCGGTACGGTCTTCCTCAGCTCCGGCAAGGGGCTGCTGGCGGCCCGCACCATCACCGCCTACGGTGGGCAGCTGCTGGGCTATGTCACCGTCCGCATGGACAGCGACGGCTTTGCCCAGCTCTTTGACGGCCTGATGGCGCCCGCCGACGATCTGCTGGTGCTGGACGGCACATGGCGCACCGTCTACTACACCCGTACCGTGCAGGCGGACCGCACTGTAGCCGCCCTGCGGAGCCAGCTGCTGTCGGGGCAGAGCCTCACCGGCGCTGCCGGTGACAACTGCACGTTCTATACCGCCACCGGCGCCGGAGGCTTCACCCTGCTGCTCCAACAGTCCCGCATCTACACGGGGCAGGTGCTGCGCTCCCTGTATCTGGTAGGCGCGGCGCTGGGCTTTTTGTGTCTTGCGCTGTGCGCCGTGGCCGCGTGGTGGCTCAGCCGCTACCTGTCCCGGCCCGTCAATGCGCTGGACGACGCCATGCGGCAGGTGGAGCGGGGTGACTATGACGCCCAGCTCTATCTGGACAGCCCCGATGAGCTGGGACGTCTGGCCGCCAGCTTCAACCGCATGACCGAGGAGTACCGGCAGAATCTGGAACGCTCCGTCCAGCGGCAGAAGGAGCTGAACGAGACGCAGCTGCGGATGCTGCAGGCACAGCTGAACCCCCACTTCCTCTACAACACGCTGGACTGCATGAAATGGCTGGGCGTGGCCAACCATGTTCCCCAGATCGCCGCCATGTCCACCGATCTGGCGGCGCTGCTGCGGGCAGGTATCTCCGGCAGCGAGCTGATCCCGCTGGAGGACGAGCTGGAGCTTGTCCGGCAGTACCTGAATATTCAGGAGATCCGCTTCGAGGATCGGTTCGTCTGCGAGATCGACGTGGACGAGCGCTTCCAGCACTGCATCGTGCCTAAGATGGTGCTTCAGCCGCTGGTGGAAAACGCCATCATCCACGGCGTGGCGGATCTGGAGGAGGGGTATATCAAGCTGTGGGCGGAGTCCGATGGGGACGACCTGCTGCTGCGGGTGTCCGACAACGGCCGGGGCATCGAACCGGAGGTGCTGGCGCGCCTTGCCCGCCACGAGGACATCCCCGGCGGCCATCTGGGGCTGAACAACGTGGATCGCATCATCCGCCTGTACTACGGCGAGGGCTACGGCCTCACCGCCGCATCCGACGGCGGAAACGGCAGCTGTATCACACTGCGCCTGCCCATGACGAAAGGAGAAGACCATGCTGAAGGTATTGATCGTTGACGACGAGACGGTGGTGCGCCGCGGCATCGTGCTGGGCATGAACTGGGCCTCCATGGACTGTGTGGTGGTGGGAGAGGCCGCCAACGGCGAGGAGGGCCTCGCCGCCGCAGAGCGCTACAACCCCAGCCTCATCATCACCGATGTGCGGATGCCCCGCATGGACGGCATCGAGATGATGCGCCGCCTCCGTGAGCGGGACTGCACCGCCCACTTCATCGTTCTCACCGCCTACGACGAGTTCGACTACGCCCGCTCCGCCCTGCGCTACGGCGCGGCGGACTACCTGCTCAAGCCCTTCCGGGATCAGGATCTGATGGCCGCCATCGCCCGCGTGCGGGAAAAGGAGGGCGCTGCCCAGCCTGCGGAGGACACCCCGCTGCTGCCCAAGGGCGACAAGAGCAAGTATGTGCTCCAGACCCTGAACTACATCGCCGAGCACTATGCCGACGCCGATATCAATATCGCCGCCATCGCCCGGCACATCGGCATCAGTGAGGGGCATCTGAGCCATGTGTTCAAGAAGGAGACGAACTACACGGCGCTGGGCTATCTCACCCAGTACCGCATCCACATGGCCCGCACGCTGCTGCGGGACTGCCGGTACAAGGTGTACGAGGTGGCGGAGATGGTGGGCTACCGCGACGTGGCCTATTTCGGCAGCACGTTCAAAAAGCTCACCGGTATGTCACCGTCGGAATATCAGGATCGGTGTCATTAGGAAAACTGCACAAAAAGGGACAGTGCGTTTTGACACGCGCTGTCCCTTTTGTCAGAATCGTCTGGATAATCGCAGAGATGACCCGTTTTTTCGGTCGTTGCCGCGCTGGTATAATAATGGTGTGATGGTGCATCCCGCACTGTCCGACTTTTTGAAAAGGAGATTCAGGAATGAAAAAGTTTATTGCTCTTTTGCTGGCGCTGGTCATGGCTCTGAGCCTGGTGGCGTGCGGCGAGAAGACCCCCGACGAAAATGGCGGCAATGATACCCCCGACGCCAAGGATTATTCCGGCTATACCATCCGCATCTACTCCAACTCCAACTCCACCGAGCGCACCACTTGGCTCATCAACGCCGCCAAGGACGCCGGCTTCACCATCTCCATCGACGATAACAGCGTCATCTCCGGTGATACCGCCGCCATTCAGGCTGCCAACGAGAACAAGGACGGCGACATCCTGTTCGGTCTGAACGAGACCCGCTGGAGCCAGGTGGTCAACGGCACCTATGAGAACCTGTCCCTGGTGGACTGGACGCCCACTTGGGCCGATCAGGTGGGCGAGTATGCCTATCCCGGCGCTGCCTACGGTCTGGTCATCCAGAACGTGCTGATGCTGTACCGCAACGATGAGCTTGGTACCAATGGCGAGGCTCTGCACTTTGCTCACTGGTCCGACATCGTGAACTGCGGCTACAAGTGGTATCGTCAGAACAAGGTCGGCGGCACCACCAACGCCAACATCAACTCCGCTCTGCTGTACTCCTTCATCGATCCCTCCTCCCCCGCCGGCGGTGTGTCCATCGATGGCTGGAAGATGCTGTGGAACTACTGCGCCAACGGCGTGTATTCCTCCGATGATACTTACAAGTACGGCTTCGATCCTCTGAACAAGGGCGATGTGGCTGTCTCCACCTTCTACTCCTCCTCCCTGTACGGCAAGATCGATGCCGCTGCCGAGAGCTCCGAGACCCCGCTGAAGGGCACCATGACTCCCGAGAACTGGAATCTGGTGGAGATCGATGACGGCACCTACTACATTGCCGAGTACCTGGGCATCCTGAACAAGGAAGGCCGTACCGACGAGGAGACCGAGGCTGTCAAGGCCTTTGCCGAGTGGTTCGGCTCCGCCGAGACGCAGGCTGCTTGGGGCGAGGAGTTTGACACCTATCCCTGCAACACCGCTGCCGCTGACATCCTGTACCCCGACGGCGTGCCTGCCATCTACACCCTGAAGAACTTCGCTCTGACCAAGGTCGACGGCGACACCACCTACGCTGAGTATGTGGCCGCCCACTCCGCCGAGTGGACCAACATCCTGACCAACCTGGGCTTCTACTGGGCTGACAGCAGCGCCGCTGTGAACGAACCCGACTGGGACAACCTGGATTGGGCGACTCTGACCCAGAAGGCCGAGTAAGTAATTCCCATCAACCCCTGTGGCGAGCCGGCTCCCGGCTCGCCACAGCTGTAAGGGCGGAAAAGCCTTTCCGCCTTTACAGCTGTGAAGCAGACGTGTACAATGTCCCTGTCAGCGCCAAAGAAACCGAGCAAAGGAGTTTTGTGTGTTATGATCCGTTTGAATGATATCGTGGTGAAGTTCGGCGACTTCACCGCCCTGCACGGCATCAACGTCCATGTGAAGGAGGGTGAATTCTTCACGTTCCTCGGCCCCTCCGGCTGCGGAAAGACCACCACGCTGCGGACCATCACCGGCTTTATCGAACCGGTAGAGGGCGCCGTAGTGGTGAAGGACCGGGACATCACCCATGTCCCCATCGAGGATCGCAACATCGGCATCGTGTTCCAGAGCTATGCTCTGTTCCCCACCATGACCGTCTACGACAACATCGCCTTCGGCCTGAAGGTCAAGAAGGTAAAGCGTGCAGAGATCGACCAGCGCGTGCGGGACATCGCCCGCAAGGTGGATCTCAGCGATGAGCAGCTGCAAAAGGCCGTGTCCCAGCTGTCCGGCGGTCAGCAGCAGCGTGTGGCCATCGCCCGCGCTCTTGTCACCAACCCCGCCATCATCTGCATGGACGAGCCCCTGTCCAATCTGGACGCCAAGCTCCGTGTGCAGCTGCGCAACGAACTGAAAAAGATGCAGAAGGACTTCGGCATCACCACCATCTACGTCACCCACGATCAAGAGGAGGCGCTGACCCTGTCCGACCGTATCGCCGTTTTCAACAAGGGTGTCATCGAGCAGATCGGCACCCCCAACGAGGTCTATAACCACTCCGCCACCGAGTTCGTGTGCAACTTCATCGGCGACATCAACCGTCTGGAGACGCCGCTGGTACAGCACCTCAACGACCGCGGCGCCGGTCTGGATCCCGCCAAGCACAACTACATCCGGCTGGAGCGGCTCCATGTCAACGTGGAGCCCCGTGACGGAGAGCTGGCGCTGTCCGGCGTGGTGGAGAGCCGGGAGTATTACGGCCTGTACATCAAGTATTACATCACCGTGGAGGGGCAGACGCTGAAGGTCATTGAGAAGAACGACGGCGTCAACATCTACGAGCCTGCCCAGCAGGTGTCCGTGGTCATCAACCCCGCCCACGTCATGGCCTACGAGGCCGGTGAGGAGGCCGCCCATGCGTAACGCCTCCCTGACGCGCCAGCGCCCCGATGCCGCCTTCGTGGTGCGGATCATCGGCATCGTGCTGTTCGCCTACTTCTTTTTCGGGTTTATGCTGCTGCCGTGCCTGAACACGCTGACCAGCATCTTCACCACGAAAAATACCGCTGGGGAGACGGATCCCTGGGCGGTCATCCGCTTCTTCTTCGCCGGAAACATGAGCCGCTACGTCTGGAACTCCCTGAAGCTGGCGCTGTGTCTGGTGGTCACCGTCAATGTGGTGGGCGTGTCCATCGTCCTGCTGACGGAGTATTTCGATATCAAGGGCGCCAACATCCTGCGCCTCGGCTACATGACCACCATGATCTACTCCGGCGTGGCGCTGGTCACCGGCTACCTGTTCCTGTACGACCCCAACGGCATCCTGACCACGGCGCTGGCCAACGCCATCCCCGGCTTTAACCGCAGCTGGTTTTCCGGCTTCAATGCGGTGCTGTTCACCATGACTTTCGCCTGCACGTCCAACCACGCGCTGTTCCTGCGCAATGCCATCCGCGGCATCGACTACAACACCGTGGAGGCCGCCCGGAACATGGGTGCCAAGCCCTTCAAGGTGCTGTGGAAGGTGGTCTTCCCCACGCTGGTACCCACCATGTTCTCCCTGACGGTCATGACCTTCATCACCGGTCTGTGCGCCATGTCCGCCCCCACCCTGCTGGGCTATGACTCCATCAACCCGGAGATCGTCCGTCTGGCGGGCTCCTCCGTGGCGGATGAGTCCTTCCCCCAGGCGCGGGCCGCCCTGCTGTCCATCATTCTGGCCATGTTCACCATCGTCCTGCTGACGGTGCTGTCCGCCTACGAGCGCAAGGGACACTATCTGTCGGTGTCCAAGACCAAGGCCAAGCTGGTGAAGCAGAAGATCACCAACCCCGTGTGGAACGTGCTGGCGCACATCTACGCCTATGTGCTGTTCATCATCTACATGATCCCTGTGGTGATGATCATCGTCTTCTCCTTCCAGACATACGGCGCCATCCGCATGAAAAAACTGGATCTGCGCAATTGGACGCTGATCAACTACTTCGGCACGCAGGACTATGAGTACCTGACCAACCGCGGCACCTACAAGCTGCGCAAGGGCTCCATTTCCGGCCTGTTCGCCAATGAGGCCACGCTGGGCGGCATCAAGATGAGCTTCATCCTGTCCATACTGGCGGCGGCGCTGGCCTGCCTTATCGTGGTGGTGGCCTGCAACTACATTTTCAAGAACCGCAATAAGAAGTCCGGCATCGTGCTGGAGTACTGCCTGCTGTTCCCGTGGCTGCTGCCCACCATCCTGATCTGCTACTCCTACCGCACCTACTTCAACTCCGACGCCATCTGGTATGTGGGCGACATGAACCTGTACTACGCGGAGAATGTCCGGTTGCTCATCGTGCTGGCATACACGGTGGTGAAGCTGCCCTTCTCCCTGCGTATGATCAAGGCGGCCTTCTACTCCATCGACTCGGAGCTGGAGGACGCCGCCCGGAACATGGGCGCCAGCGGCCTGCGCACGTTCCTGAAGGTAAAGCTGCCCATCATCCTGCCCAGCGTGCTGGCGGTGTTCGCCCTGAACTTCAACGCCCTGTTCACGGAGTACGATATGTCCGCAACCTTCGCCAGCTCCTACGGCACCAGCTACGCCATGGTCATCCAGTCCATGTGCGCGGAGGAAGGGCTGTACGGCTACAATGTCAACGCCTCCGGACGGCGCTGCGCCTCCACGGTGTTTATCATGCTGGTATCGGGTCTGATCCTGTATCTGGTCTACGGCGTGGGCGGCCGGGATCTGGGCGAGCGGCTGGATGCCAAGGCTCGCCGCAAGCGGATCTGGAGCCGCATGACCGGCGTGTTCCGCCGCAGCGGTGACAGCGGCGTGGCGGAACCGGGAGAGCAGCTATGATCCGCCACATCGTATTTGACATGGGGCAGGTGCTGGTACAGTTCAGCGCCGGTCTGTTCACCGAGCGTCTCCATCTCCGTGAGGAGGACGCCGCGCTGATCCGCCGGGAGGTGCTGGCCACCACCGAGTGGGTGCGCATGGACCGGGGCACCATCTCCGACGACGATGCGCTGGAGCGGATGTGCGCCCGCCTCCCCCGGCGGCTCCACGATACGGCGGCCTATCTCGTCCACCACTGGAACGACCCCATCATCCCCGTTCCCGGTATGGCGGAGCTGGCCTGCGATCTGAAAAACGCCGGGTACGACCTGTACCTGCTGAGCAACGCCGCCGCCCGCCAGCACACCTACTGGCACGATATTCCCGGCAGCCAGTGGTTCAGCGGCACCTTCATCTCCGCCGACTACCACCTGCTGAAGCCGGAGGCGGCCATCTATCAGGCGTTCTTTGAGAATTTCGGCCTGATACCGGAGGAATGTCTCTTTATCGACGACAACCCCGCCAATATCGAGGCGTCGGAAAACGCCGGTATGAGGGGCATCATTTTCCACGGCGACGCGGCGCGTCTGCGCCGTCAGCTCACAGAGCTGGGCATCCTGTAACCGCGAAAAAGAGTGGCTGTACCATGTAGGTCCAGCCACTCTTTTTGTCTCTGTTTACGTATTTTGCGCCTATTCGCTTGGCAGCAGCGGGCGGCTGATGGGCTGTGTACCCAGCAGCATCTGGTAATCCCCGTTCAGCAGGATCTGCACCTGCTCTACCTCCTCCAGCGAGCACAGGGAATTCACGATCCCGCGCAGGACCATCCGCTGCTGTACCGTGCTCTCCGGCATCAGCTCCGCGCAGTTGGCAGACAGGTTCAGGTAGCAGGTATTCCCGTCCACATTGGCGCCCAGCGCCGTAAAGTTCCTGGGCAGCAGGGGCTTCAAACCGCTGTAGCTGTCCATGGGACGCTCTGCCAGTGCCTTGACCACCGCCTCTGCCGGCGTCTCGCCCTCATAGACCGTGAGCCGCCGCTCCTCGGCCACCAGATTGTCGGCCTCGTCCGGGAAATACAGCGTCACCTCCACGGTGCGGACGATGTCCTCCGGGCTGGTCAGCAGCACCTGCGCCGAGGTGTATACATGGTCCGCATCCTGGGATGCGCCCATCACCGTGATCCGCACGGCGTAGATACCCGTCAATTGCAGCAATGACAGGGTGATGCAGTAGTCCGCAATGGTGCGGTCAATGCCCACCAGCTGGTCGTACTCGCCGCTCAGATCCACCGACACCGTGCCGCCGGTAACGGTGCAGCTGCGCACCGTGGTGCCTATGGGTACAGGGCTGGTGAAACCGCTTGCCTTGCACCCGCCCAGCAGCAGTTCCATGATGTACTGCGCCTGCTGCTGACGGCCCCGGTCGTCCCCCGTCACCTTCTTCCAGTCCACCAGCACGCTGGTGATGGCGTCGCTGCCGCCGACG
>ULRD01067406.1_pt1 | contig 27508 bp, 26 predicted proteins | sample 1955181 | NCBI WGS metagenome assembly ULRD01 (sample SAMEA4835675, study PRJEB28245) | human gut metagenome | biome: gut microbiome; material: fecal sample | place: Denmark | collected 2008
CGCCGTAGGGCTGGCGGTGTCCTCGGCACTGTTTCTGCTGTGCCTCTGGCTGGTGCTGACCACTGGGAACGGCGTATTTTTGCTGCTGGGCGCCCTGTGGCTGGTGTACCGCAGTCTGCCTGCGGAACTTTTTTTGCCCGGCCGCCTTGCCAAAACGCAGAAAAGCAGGTAAAATAAACTGTTACTGAAATACACCGCAAGGAGAATGACTGTGGATAAACGATTAGAACGTATCCTGCCCCGCGTGCAGAAGCCCGCACGCTATGTGGGCGGCGAATATAACGCCGTGCTGAAGGACAAGGCACAGGTGGATACCCGCATCGCTTTCTGCTTCCCGGACACCTACGAGATCGGTATGTCCAATCTGGGTATGCGCATCCTGTACGGCGTCATGAACGGGATGGACGGCGTCTGGTGTGAGCGTGTGTTTGCCCCGTGGGGTGACATGGAGGAGGAGATGCGCAAGGCGGATATGCCCCTTTTCGCGCTGGAATCCGGCGACCCCATCACCGACTTCGACATCGTGGCCTTTTCCGTAGGTTACGAGATGGCGTTTCCCGCCATCCTGAATATGCTGGATCTGGCGCGCATCCCCCTTCACGCCTCGGAGCGCACCGGCCTTTCGCCGCTGGTCATCGCCGGCGGCACCGCCATGTACAACGCCGAGCCTATGGCAGATTTTATCGACCTTGTCAGTCTGGGCGAGGGCGAGGATCTGACCGTGGAGCTGGTGGAGCTGTACCGCACCGCCCGGCGGGAGGGGTGGAGCAAGCAGCAGCTGCTTCGCGCCGCCGCCCAGCTGGACGGTGTCTACGTTCCCAGCCTGTACGACGTGACGTACCACGATGACGGCACCGTGGCGGCCATTACGCCGCTGGACGGCGCGCCTACCAAGGTGACCAAGCGCATCGTTCACGATATGGACAAGTCCTATTTCCCGGTCAAGACCATCGTCCCCAGCACGGAGATCGTGCAGGATCGGGTGACGCTGGAGCTGTTTCGCGGCTGTATCCGGGGCTGCCGGTTCTGTCAGGCGGGCTACGTCTACCGTCCGGTGCGCAACCGCAGCCGCGACCTGTGCGCCGATTACTGCGTCCGCTCCTGCGACGACACCGGCTATCAGGAGGTGACGCTGTCCAGCCTGTCCACCAGCGATTACCCGCCGCTGACCGGCCTTTGCGATGAGCTGGAGCCGTTCTGCGACCAGCGCCATGTCAGCCTGTCCCTGCCGTCCCTGCGGGCGGACAACTTCTCCATGGAGCTGATGCAGCGTCTGGCCAAGGGCCGCAAGACCGGCCTGACCTTCGCGCCGGAGGCGGGTACGCAGCGGCTGCGGGATGTGATCAATAAGAACGTGACGCTGGACGACCTGCTGCAAAGCTGCCGCACCGCCTTTGCCGGCGGGTACAGCGCCGTGAAGCTGTACTTTATGCTGGGTCTGCCTACGGAGACGGACGAGGATGTGCTGGGCATTGCCGACGTGGCCGCCCGGGTCATGCACGCATGGCGGGAGAGCGCCCAGAACAAGCAGCGCGGCGTCCGCATCACCGTATCCACCAGTTGGTTCGTCCCCAAGCCCCACACCGCCTTCCAGTGGGAGCCCCAGATCTCCAAGGAGGAGTACGAGCGCCGTGTGGCGCTGCTGCGGGAGGCCATCAAGACGAAGACTGTCACCTACAACTGGCACGACTCCGACACCAGCTTTCTGGAGGCAGTGCTGGCGCGCGGCGACCGCCGCATGGGAAAGGTGCTGGAAACAGCGTGGCGTAAAGGCGCAAAGCTTGACGCCTGGGAGGAGTATTTCTCCCTGAACCGTTGGCTGGAGGCCTTTGACGAGTGCGGCCTCGACCCCCATTTCTACGCAAACCGCACCCGCGCGGAGGACGAGCTGATGCCGTGGAGCATGATCTCCTCCGGCGTCACGGAGCAGTACCTGCTGCGGGAGCGCCATCGGGCGTATGAGTCCGTGACCACGCCGGACTGCCGCACCCACTGCAACGGCTGCGGCGCCAATCTGCTGGTAGGAGGGAAATGCGATGTCTAAGCTGCGGCTGCTGTTTATCAAGGAGGCGCAGGCCTCCTATATCTCCCATCTCGACCTGCTGCGCACGTTCCAGCGCGCCTTTCCCCGGACGGAGCTGGACATCAAGCACTCGCAGGGATACCATCCCCATCCCATCATCTCCATCGTCCTGCCTCTGCCGGTGGGACAGTCCAGCGACTGCGAGCTGCTGGATTTCGAGGTGACGCAGGATACCGACGGCCACGGCATCGCGGAGAAGCTGAATACCGGTATGCCCAGCGGCCTGCGGGTGCTGGACTGCTACCCCGCCGTCCGGCCTGTCCGGGAGCTGACGTACCTCCGGGCGGATGTGACGCTGGAATATGACAACGGTGTGCCGGAAAACGCCGCCGCCCGTCTGACGGAGCTGCTGGGGCGTCAGGAGCTGATCATCCAGAAGCGCACCAAGCGCAAGGAGCTGGCGGACGTAGATATCGCACCGATGATAAAGGACTCTTCCTTTACAGAGACGGAGGGGGCCGTTACCGGCACGGTGACGGTGCTGGCCCAGAATCCCGGCTTGAATCCGCAGCTGCTGGAAAAGGCGGTGGCGCGGTACCTGCCCGACCTGACGCCGGACTTCCTGCGGGTGCGCCGCCGCGCTGTGCTGGACGCCGAGGGACGGGATTTCCGGTAAAAACCCGCTGCTCACCGCAATAGGGAGCGGGAACCAGCAAAAATGCGGAAAAAATGTAAAGAAAGCTCTTGCATTTCCGGAATTTCTATGATATCCTATCATGGCGTAAAAAGGGCGGTCCTCTGTCGCCGGCGCTCCGAGGAAACGAGCGCCGCATACATGGCGGCATGAACACCTATATTATTAGGAGGAAAAATCCATGGATCTCATCAAGGCTCTGAACGAGAAGCAGCTGAAGGAAGTGCCTCAGGTACTGGTGGGCGATACCGTCCGCGTACACGTGAAGGTCAAGGAAGGCGCCCGCGAGCGTATCCAGGTCTTCGAGGGCACTGTCATCGCCAAGAAGCACGGCGGTATCGAGGAGACCATCACCGTCCGCCGCCTGTCCTACGGCGTCGGCGTGGAGAAGGTGTTCCCCGTTCACTCTCCTTCCATCGAGAAGATCGAGACTGTGCGCCACGGTTATGTCCGCCGCGCCAAGCTGTACTACCTGCGTGACCGCGTTGGTAAGGCAGCCAAGGTCCGCGAGAAGCTGTAAGCGATCACCGAGATCGAAAAAGCGCCCACATCCGTGGGCGCTTTTTGCCGTCTTTTTCCCGTTTGCAACAGGGGAAAAAGTATGATATACTGCTGTGAAACGCAGAATGCACCGCAGAATCGGAGCTGGGTGCAGGAGAGATACAACAATTTACCGGAGGAGGTGTGCGCCGTGCAGATCGAAGGACTGAGCTGGTTTCCCGGCCACATGACAAAAACGAAACGGATGATCGCCGCCGAGATCGGCCACATGGACGCGGTCTGCGAGATCGTGGACGCCCGCATACCCCAGTCCAGCCGCAACCCGGATGTGGACGAGCTGACGGCGGGGAAGCCCCGGATGATCGTGCTGAACCGGGTGGATCAGGCGGATCCCGCCGAGACGAAGAAATGGGCGGCGGCCTTCCGGGCGCAGGGCTATGCGGTGCTGGAGGCCAACGCCAAGGGCGGCGCAGGCACGGAAAAATTTGCCGCCGCCGTCCGGGAGCTGCTGAAGGAGAAGCTGGCGGCCTACGCCGAAAAGGGGCAGGTGGGTCGTACCATCCGCGTGATGGTGCTGGGCATCCCCAACGTGGGGAAATCCACATTTATCAACAAGGTGGCCAAGCGCAAGACCGCCAGAGCCGAGGATCGTCCCGGTGTGACCCGCTCCAAGCAGTGGGTGCCGGTGGACGCCACACTGGAGCTGCTGGACACCCCCGGTATCCTTTGGCCTAAGTTCGACGACACCGATGTTGGCAAGCGCCTTGCCTTTACAGGCGCGATCAAGGACGATGTGCTGGATATCGAGGAGTTGGCCTGCTATCTGATGGACTATCTGGCCTTACACTACGCCGATGTGCTGCGGGAGCGGTACAAGATCGACGTGGAGGAGGGGGACAGCGGCTACGACCTGCTGGAAAAGGCGGGACGGAAGCGGGGCTTCCTCATGCGGGGGGCGCAGGTGGATACCGAGCGCATGGCCCGCATCCTGCTGGATGAGTTCCGAGGTGGCAAGCTGGGACGCTTTACACTGGAGACGGCGGAGGACTGTGAAAAATGAGAGAGACGCCGGAGCTGTGGACATACGAACGGCAGGCGGCGGCGGAGGGCTTCGCGGCGGTATGCGGCGTGGACGAGGCCGGCGCCGGACCGCTGATGGGGCCGGTGTACGCGGCGGCGGTGATCCTGCCGGAGGACTGCGACCTGCCGGAGCTGAACGACTCCAAAAAGCTGACGGAGAAAAAGCGGGAAAAGCTGTTCCCACTGATACAGGAGCAGGCCGTTGCGTGGTCGGTGGCGCGGGTGGAGGCGTCGGAGATCGACGAGACGGACATCCTCAGCGCCCGGATGAAGGCCATGCAGCTGGCCATAGACGGCCTGTCCGTGACGCCGGACCTGGCACTCATCGACGGCAACCGTGACAAGGGACACAGCGCCGCCATCACCACGGCGCACCGGTGTATCGTGGGCGGCGACGGGATATCCGCGTCCATCGCGGCGGCATCGGTGCTGGCCAAGGTCAGCCGTGACCGCTATGTGACGGAGGTGTTGGACAAGGCATACCCACAGTACCAGTTTGCCCGGCACAAGGGCTACGGCACCAAGCTGCACTATGAGATGCTGGACAAGTACGGCCCCTGCCCAGAGCATCGGCGGAGCTTCCTGAAAAAGTGGGAGGCAAAGCGATGAGCGGGGCGCGGTCTGCGCCGGAAAAGGGCGGACGAGCCGAGGGCACATGGGGCGAGGCGCTGGCGGCGGACTACCTGCGGCAGCGGGGATACCGGCTGGCGGCTCACAGCTACCAATGCCGGTTCGGGGAGATCGACCTCATCGCGTGGGACGGGGATATCCTGTGCTTCGTGGAGGTCAAGACCCGCACCAATACGGACATGGCGCTGCCCCGTGAGTATGTGACACCCGCCAAGCAGCGGCGGCTGAAAAAGACGGCGCTGTGCTATCTGCAAGAAAAAGCGCTGGACTGTCCGGCACGGTTCGACGTGGCGGAGGTCTACGCGGACAGTCCGTACAGTCGGGAGAATGCCCGCATAGAATATCTGGAAAACGCCTTTGAATAGGGGAGTGACAGCATGGCAATACCATATTTTGACGCGCACTGCGATACCATCTGGCGCTGCATGGTGACAGAGCCGGTGGCGGACTACGGCGAGACGGAGGCGGAGCGGCGCGCCTACTTTCAGGCGGGCGGCAGCCTGCGGAAAAACGGCGGTCACATCGATCTGGAGCGGAGCAGGGGCTTCGCCGGGCGCGGGCAGTTCTTCGCCCTATACGACGATGTGAAGAGCCTGCCGCCGGACACGGCGTGGCAGCGGTGCCGGGAGATGCACGACTGGTTTTTGCGGGAGCTGGCGGACAATGAGGACATGGCCGTGCTGTGCCGCACCGGAGACGAGGCCAACGCAGCGGTGCGCAGCGGGAGGACGGCGGCGTTCCTCAGCGTGGAGGGTGCCGACCTGCTGGACTGTAAAGTAGAGAACCTATACACCGCGGCGGACTGGGGCGTACGCCTTCTGAACCCGGTGTGGAACAACGCCAACGCCCTCAGCGGCAGCTGCGCCGAGGAACCGGATCGGGGTCTTTCGGCACAGGGCAGAGACTTCATCCGGGAGATGGAGCGTCTGGGCGTCTACGCCGACGTGTCCCATCTGTCCGACCCGGGCTTCTGGGAGCTGTTCCGCATGACGGAGCGGCCCATTGTGGCGTCCCACTCCAATGCGCGGGCGCTGTGTCCCCACCGGCGGAACCTGACGGACGATATGTTCCGCGCCATCCGGGATACCGGCGGCGTGGTGGGCATCAACCTGTACCGGGACTTCGTGGGCGGTACGTCCATGGACGCACTGGTGGCACATATCGAGCATTTCCTGGCGCTGGACGGAGAAAAGACCCTGTGCATCGGTGGCGATCTGGACGGCTGCGAGGCGCTGGCGGCGGGGATGCAGGGGGTAGAGGACATACCACATCTGTACGAGGCGCTGGAGAAGCGGGGGTACGAGAAGTCCCTGCTGGAGGACATATTCTGGAACAATCTGTGCAGGCTGCTGTGAGACGGCGGCCGGAGAAAGGAGGGACGCCATGGCGCTGTACGCCATCGGAGACCTGCATCTGTCGCTGAACAGCGACAAGCCCATGGATATCTTCGGCGAGAAGTGGCACGGGTATGTGGATAAGATCAAGGCGGGCTTTGCACCGCTGGGGGAAAATGATGTGACCGTGCTGTGCGGCGACCTGAGCTGGGGCATGAGTCTGGAGGAATCGCTGGCGGACTTTCAGTTCATCCACGCTCTGCCGGGGAAGAAGATCCTGATGAAGGGCAACCACGACTACTGGTGGAACACCGCGTCCAAAATGCAGCGGTTTTTTGACCAGCACGGACTGGACTCCTTTGAGATCCTGCACAACAACTGCCTGTTCTACAAGGACAAGGCACTGTGCGGCACGCGGGGTTGGTTCTACGAGCTGGACAACGAGGGTACCCACAACGGCAAGATGCTGGCCCGGGAGGCCGGACGGCTGGAGACGTCCCTGCAGGCGGCGGGGGATCGGGAGAAGCTGTGCTTCCTCCACTATCCGCCGCTGTATCAGGGATACGAGTGTCCGGAGATCCTGCGGCTTTTGCAGCGCTACGGCGTAAAGCGGTGCTTCTACGGGCATCTCCACGGCGCCAGCCACAAGCGGGCGCTGGAGGGAATACACAACGGCACCGCGTTTTCGCTGGTGGCGGGAGACTGGCTGGATTTCGTCCCCAAAAAAATTTGTGAATAAGAGAAAAAACAGTGGAAATTCCCATTCTTTTCTGTTATCATATTATATTGCATTGGTTTTGCTATGAATACGGACCGGTGCGGAACGGAGGAATAAACAAATGACTGTGAAAAGCTGTGAAAAACTGGAGAAGAGCAGAGTCGCTCTGACCATCGAGGCGAGCGCCGAGGAGTTCGAGGCTGCCGTCAACAAGGCGTATCTGAAGATGCGCGGTAAGATCAACGTACCCGGCTTCCGTGTTGGCAAGGCCCCCCGCAAGATCATCGAGAAGATGTACGGCGAAGAGGTCTTCTATGAGGAGGCTGTCAATATCATTCTGCCCGACGCCTATGAGGACGCGGTAAAGGAGCAGAAGCTGGACGTGGTGGGCTATCCCGAGGTGGAGCTGGAGTCCTGCACCAAGGACGGCGTGGTGTTCAAATGCACCGTGGCCGTGTATCCCGAGGTGAAGCTGGGCCAGTACAAGGGTCTGGAGGCGCCTAAGGCCGAGGTCAAGGTGGCGGCCGCCGACGTCAACGCCCGCCTGAAGGAGATGGCAGACCGCAACAGCCGTCTGGTGTCCGTGGAGCGCGCCGTCAAGAAGGGCGATACCGCCGACATCGACTTCGAGGGCTTCGACAACGGCGTGGCCTTCGACGGCGGCAAGGGCGAGAACTTCGATCTGGAGATCGGCTCCGGCAGCTTCGTCCCCGGCTTTGAGGAGCAGCTCATCGGCATGAAGGCCGGCGAGGAGAAGGATATCGACATCACCTTCCCCGAGAACTACGCCCCCGAGCTGGCCGGCAAGCCCGTGGTCTTCCATGTGAAGGTCAACGAGGTCAAAGTCAAGGAGGTCCCCGCCGTTGACGACGAGTTCGCCAAGGACGTGTCCGAGTTCGACACCCTGAAGGAGCTGAAGGCCGACATCAAGAAGAAGATGACCGCCGAGCGCACCGAGGCCGCCCAGCGAGCCTTTGAGGATGTGCTGATGGCCAAGGTCGCCGAGGGCGTGGAGGCCGAGATCCCCCACGAGATGGTGGAGCTGCAGGCCGAGCGTATGATGGAGCAGTTCAAGCAGCAGCTGGCCGCACAGGGCATCCCCTTCGACCAGTATCTGAAGATGACCGGCACCACCGAGGCCGATTTCCGCAAGCAGGCTGACGGCCCCGCCGCCGAGCAGGTGAAGATGGATCTGGCTGTGGAGGCCATCATCAAGGCCGAGGGTCTGGAGGCCACCGACGAGGACGTGGAGAACGAGTTGAAGAACGTGGCCGAGAAGTACGGCATGGATCTGGAGACCGTGAAGAAGTACCTGCGTCCCGAGGATGTGAAGGAGCAGGTCATCCGCGAGAAGGCCGTGAAGATCGTGGCGGACAGCGCCGTGGCTGTGGCGCCCGCCGAGGAGAAGGCCGAGCTGGAGGCCGAGGGCGAGGTCGTCGAGAAGAAGCCCGCCAAGAAGCCCGCTGCCAAGAAGACCACCAAGAAGGATGCGGAAAAAGACGCAGAATAAGAGAGAGCGCTTTTGAAAATCATATGCGGGTGGGTATAATCTGGTAGCTATCTTTTGCAGGAGGTTTATTCTATGAGCTTAGTTCCCTATGTTGTGGAGCAGACCAACCGCGGCGAGCGGTCTTACGATATCTTTTCCCGTCTGCTTAACGACCGTATCGTATTCCTGGGCGAAGAAGTGAACGATACCACCGCCAGTCTGGTCGTGGCGCAGCTGCTGTATCTGGAGGCGCAGGATCCCGACAAGGACATCCAGATGTACATCAACAGCCCCGGAGGCAGCGTGACCGCGGGCATGGCTATCTATGACACCATGCAGTATATCAAGTGCGACGTGTCCACCATCTGCATCGGCATGGCCGCCAGCATGGGCGCGTTCCTGCTGTCCTCCGGCACCAAGGGCAAGCGCATCGCGCTGCCCAACGCCGAGATCATGATCCACCAGCCCTCCGCAGGTACGCAGGGCAAGGTGACGGACATGGAGATCGACGTGGAGCACTTCCTGAAGATCAAGCAGCGGCTGAATAAGATCCTGTCCGAGAACACCGGCAAGCCGGTGGAACAGGTGAAGGCCGATTCCGAGCGGGATCACTGGATGATCGCCGAGGAAGCGCGGGAGTACGGCCTGGTGGATAAGGTCATTTATAAGAGGTAACGGCATGGCAGATGAGAGAAAGTCCCTGCGCTGCTCGTTCTGCGGCAAGGCGGAGGGACAGGTACACCGGATGATCCAGGGGCCGGGCGTGCGGATCTGTGACGAGTGCGTGCAGCTCTGTATGTCCATCCTGGACGACGGATACAGTGCGGCGGTCAGTGAGGGCTTCGACAGTGTGGAGGACCTCCCGACGCCCCAGCAGATCAAAGAGGTGCTGGATCAGTACGTCATCGGACAGGAGGGGGCGAAGATCGCCCTGTCCGTGTCCGTGTACAACCACTATAAGCGCATCTACTTCGGCGGCAGCGAAGATGTGGAGCTGCAAAAGAGCAACATCCTGATGATCGGGCCTACCGGCTCCGGCAAGACGCTGTTCGCCCAGACGCTGGCGCGGGTGCTGAAGGTACCCTTTGCCATCGCCGACGCCACCACGCTGACCGAGGCCGGTTATGTGGGCGACGACGTGGAGAACATCCTGCTGCGGCTTTTGCAGGCGGCGGATTTCGACGTGGAGCTGGCGGAGCGGGGCATCATCTATGTGGATGAGATCGACAAGATCGCCCGCAAGAGCGAGAATACCTCCATCACCCGGGACGTGTCCGGCGAGGGTGTGCAGCAGGCGCTGCTGAAGATCCTGGAGGGTACCGTGGCCAACGTGCCGCCGCAGGGCGGGCGGAAGCACCCTCATCAGGAGTTCATCCAGATCGACACCAGCAACATCCTGTTTATCTGCGGCGGCGCCTTCGACGGTCTGGAGAAGATCGTGGAGAAGCGCGTGGGCAAGCAGGGCATCGGCTTTGAGAACGCGGTGCAGAGCAAGGCGGATAAAATGGGTACCAGCCAGCTTTTGAAGCAGGTGCAGCCCCACGATCTGCTGAAGTTCGGTATCATCCCCGAGCTGGTGGGCCGTCTGCCGGTGATCTCGCCGCTGGAGGCTCTGACCCGGGAGGATCTGGTGCGCATCCTGACCGAGCCGAAGAATGCGCTGGTCAAGCAGTATAAGGCGCTGCTGGCCTACGACGGCGTGGAGCTGGTCTTTGAGCAGACGGCGCTGGAGGCGGTGGCGGACAAGGCCATCGAGCGCAATATCGGCGCCCGCGGACTGCGGGCGGTGATGGAGGGTATGCTGACGAAGGTGATGTACGACATCCCCTCCGACCCCACCATCACGAAGGTGACCATCACGGCGGACTGCGTCGACAGCGGCGCGGAGCCGGTGGTGGAGCGCGACCCGGAAAAGGTCACGCGCAAAGCAAAACTCAAGACCGGGACGGCGGAAAAACGAACCGCACCGGCCTCTTGACGATCCGGCAAAGAGGAGAGGCGGCAGCTTCTCCTCTTTTTTCTCCAAGAGGAAAGGAGTACATATGGAACGTATCACCATGAATATACCCGTGCTGGCCCTGCGTGGTCTGACGGCCTTCCCCAGCCAGACGCTGTCCTTCGATGTGGAGCGGGAGATCTCCATCTACGCGCTGGACAACGCCATGGAGAACGACCGGCGGCTGTTCCTCGTGACGCAGCGGGAGATCTCTACCGCTGAGCCGATGGAGGACGACCTGTACAGTGTAGGCACGGTCTGCCATATTTTACAGATCATCAAGACCTCGGACAGCAGTGTCCGGGTCCTCGTGGAGGGCGAGGAGCGCGCCCGGCTGCTGCGGCTGTGGCAGGGGAAGCCCTTCCTACAAGCCAATGTGGAGATATTGGAGGAGGAATTCCCCGGCAAGATCACAGCCCGGGTGGAGGCCATGCTGCGGCGCACCTACGCTCTGTTCGGCGAGTATAAGGAGCTGGTGCCGCAGCTCAGCGACGACTTTATCGCGGCGGTGCTGGACTGCCGTGACACGGGGCATCTGGCCGACCTCATCGCCCAGAACATCACGCTGCGCCATCAGGATCGTCAGCGTGTGCTGGAGGAGCTGCGGCCCAACCGACGGCTCCAGCTGGTCAACGACATCCTGACCCACGAGGTGGATGTGCTGTCGCTGGAGATGCAGATGGAGCAGAAGGTGCGCCAGCGGGTGGCGCAGGTGCAGAAGGACATGATCCTGCGGGAGCAGGTGAAGGTATTGCAGCACGAGCTGGGCGACGACGGCGACGAGGAGCTGGCGGAGTACACAGAGAAGATCCAGCGCGCCCATCTGCCCGAGGAGGTACATAAGCGGCTGACAAAAGAGGTGGAGCGGCTTGCCAAGCAGCCCTTCGGCAGCGCGGAGGCCTCCGTCATCCGCAACTATCTGGACGTCTGTCTGGAGATGCCGTGGAACAAGTACACCCGGGAGCGGGCGGATGTGGAGCAGGCGCGGAAGCTGCTGGATCGGGATCACTATGGCCTGGAAACGGTGAAGGAGCGCATTCTGGAGTTCATTGCCGTCCACCAGCTGAACCCCGATGCCAAGGGCAAGATCCTCTGCCTGGTAGGCCCTCCCGGTGTGGGCAAGACCTCCGTGGCCATCTCCGTGGCCAAGGCCATGAACCGGAAGCTGGCGCGGCTCAGTCTGGGCGGCGTCCGGGACGAGGCGGATATCCGCGGCCACCGCAAGACGTATATCGGCGCTATGCCCGGCCGCATCATCGAGGCCATCAGCCGCGCCGGCGCTATGAACCCCCTGCTGGTGCTGGACGAGATCGACAAGCTCGCCAGCGATATGCGGGGCGACCCGGCCTCGGCCCTGCTGGAGGTGCTGGACAGCGAGCAGAACACCTCCTTCCGCGACCATTTTCTGGAGGTGCCGGTGGATCTGAGCCGGGTGATGTTTATCACCACGGCCAACACCACCTCCACCATCCCCCGGCCGCTGCTGGATCGGATGGAGGTCATCGAGCTGAGCAGCTACACCGATGAGGAGAAGCTGCAGATCGCCAAGACCCATCTGCTGCCCAAGCAGCTGAAGGAGCACGGACTGAAGAAAAGTCAGCTGCGCATCAGCGACGACGCCATCCGCGCCGTCATCACCGACTATACGAGAGAGTCCGGCGTCCGGACGCTGGAGCGTCTGCTGGGCAAGCTATGCCGGAAAGCCGCTATGCGTTTGGTGGAAACGGATGTAAAGCGCGTAGATATTACACCAAAAGACCTGCGGGAGCTGCTGGGCGTGCCGCACTATCAGGACAATTCCCGCAGCAAGCAGGATCAGATCGGCGTGGTCAACGGCCTTGCGTGGACAGAGGTGGGCGGTGAGCTGCTGGAGGTGGAGGCCGGGGTCATGGACGGCTCCGGCAAGCTGGAGCTGACCGGCAATCTGGGTACGGTCATGCAGGAATCCGTGAAGGCGGCGTACACCTGCCTGCGCAGCCGTGCGGCAGAGCTGGGCATCCCCAAGGACTTCTATAAGAATAAGGATATCCACGTCCACTTCCCGGAGGGCGCGGTACCCAAGGATGGGCCGTCGGCGGGCATCGCCATCGCCACCGCCATGCTGTCGGCGCTGACCGGCCGCCCGGTGCGCCACGATGTGGCCATGACCGGCGAGGTCACGCTGCGGGGCAGGGTGCTGCCCATCGGTGGGCTGAAGGAAAAGACCATGGCTGCCAAGCGCAGCGGTATCCGCACGGTCATCATCCCCAAGGAGAACGAGAAGGATCTGGAGGAGATCGACCAGACCGTCCGGGCCGCCCTGCGATTCGTGACGGCGGAGACGGTGGACGCGGTGTTCGCCCACGCGCTGGCGCTGCCGAAAAAGGAGGCGGCGGTGGAGCATCTCACCGCCATAGCCGGTATGGAGCGACAGGAGGTGCGCTGTGGCGATCAACTTTAACAAGGCGGAATTTGTACTGTCGGCTGTAAAGGCAAGCACCTTTATCCGTGACGGAAAACCGCAGGTCACGTTTGCCGGACGCAGCAATGTGGGCAAGTCCTCTGTCATCAACCGTCTGCTGGGGCGGAAGAACTTCGCCCGTGTGGGCGCCACTCCCGGCAAGACCAATCAGATCAACTATTTCGACATCGACGGGAAGCTCTACTTCACCGACCTGCCGGGCTACGGCTATGCCAAGGTATCCAAGGAGGAACGCGACCGGTGGGGACGGCTGATGGAGAGCTACTTCGCCGAGCCGGAGCTCATCACGCTGGGCGTGCTCATCGTGGATGCGCGGCACAAGCCCACCGCCGACGACGTGACCATGTGCGACTGGTTCAAGGGTACCGGCTGTCCGGTGATCGTGGTGGCCAACAAGCTGGACAAGCTGAAAAAGAGCGAGATCGAGCCGAACATGGCCCGCATCCGCGAGACGCTGGAGTTGAGCGAGGAGACGCTGCTCATCCCGTTTTCCGCGGAGAAGGGGACGGGTAAAACCGAACTGCTGGCGGCCATCAGCGACGGCTGCGGCAGATAACAGAACAGGAAAACCGCCGGTCTGCCAAAAGCAGACCGGCGGTTTTTGCGTGGGTGGTCAGGCGTGGACCCCTGTATCGCAGGCGTGATAGTATTTTTTGGCGCAGAACTCCCGCTGGACGGTGACGCGGCCCGTATCGGTGAGCCACGCGGCGAAGTTGGAGAAATTCCGCTCCACGATGCTGAATTTCAGCTCGTTGTGGGTGCGGACATTCTCTCGCTTGCAGAAGGCGGCGATCCAGTCGGAAAAGGTCATGCCGTCGGTGAGGTCGTCCAGCAGCTCCCGCTCCTTGGCGTGGATGAAGGCGATATTCTCGTCGATGAGGGCGTTGAAGGCGGCGCGGTCCGTCAGCACCTGCTTGTGGGCCACGATATACGCCGGGGCGTCCACGGTGCGCAGGTATTCCTTACTCTCCAGATCCTTGGCGATGAACATACTGGTGGGCAGCTTGGCGGCGGCGATCTGATCACGGTCGATGAGACAGTCGCCCACGTAGGCCACGCCGTCCGGCGTGACGATGCCGATGTGACCGGCGGAGTGGCCGGGCAGCTGCATGATGCCGAAGCGGGCGCCCGCCATGTCCAGATGGTCGTCCTCCGGGCCGATGATGATGTCGGCGGTGAAGCACTCCTCCAAAAAGAGCTGGCGGCTCTTGCCGTAGGTCAGCGCCACATAGTTGGCGCGGTAGCTGTCGGTGTTGACGGAGATGCCCGCCTCGATGAGCTGGATGGCGGCAGGGCAGCCGCAGCGCTGCTGGAGGTAGCGGACGTTGCCGGTGTGGTCAAAGTGGGCGTGGGAGCAGATAACGCCCCGCAGACACAGCCCGTTGTCGTCGATGAGATGGGCCAGCCCGGTACGATCCAGCTTGGCGTAGCCGGTATCGATGAGGACAATGTCCCGGTCGGTGAGAAAGTAGACGGGCAGCAGGGCGGTGGAGCCCTCCGCCACCCATGTGCGGCCGACGATGTGCTTGAGTTCCATGGCGATCCCCTCCGGAAAACTGAGTTTCCCTCATTATACACCAAGGCGGGGAAAAAACAAATTTTTTCTTTTTACCCCTATGCAAAGCGGGAGAAATAAGGTAGAATAGCAGGGAGAAAAAATCAGGAGGCAAAGCGATGGAGCAGCCAATGTATAAGCGGGTACTCATTAAGATCAGCGGCGAGGCGCTGGCAGGCGACAAGCACGTTGGTCTGGATTTTCAGGTGATGGGCCAGGTGGCTGACGTCATCAAGGAATGCGTGGAAATGGGCGTACAGGTGGGCATCGTCATCGGCGGCGGCAACTTCTGGCGCGGCGTGAAGGACGGCGAGGGGCATATCGAGCGCACCCGTGCCGACCACATGGGCATGCTGGCCACCGCCATGAACTGCATGGCCATGGCCGACGTGCTGGAGCAGAAGGGCGTGGACGTGCGGGTGCAGACGGCACTGGAGATCCGCGCTGTGGCGGAGCCGTATATCCGGGCACGGGCCATCCGCCATTTGGAAAAGGGCCGCGTGGTCATCTTCGGCTGCGGCATCGGCTGCCCGTTCTTCTCCACCGATACCGCGGCGGTGCTGCGTGCGGCAGAGATCGAGGCGGACATCATCCTGCTGGCCAAGAACATCGACGGCGTGTACGACAGCGATCCGGCCAAGAATGCCGCGGCGGTCAAGTTCGACTCCATCACCTACGACGAGGTGCTCAAGCGCCATCTGGCCGTGATGGATTCCACCGCCACCAGCCTGTCTATGGACAACCACATCCCCGTACTGGTGTTCGCACTGAAGGACCCCAAGAATATCATCCGCGCCCTGCGCGGCGAAAAAATCGGAACGATCGTGAAGGAGGCTTAACCGCTATGTTAAAGGACGAGTACAAGATCTACGAGGAAAAAATGAAGAAGAGCATCGAATCCGTTGTCAACGACTTCGACACCGTGCGTGCCGGTCGTGCCAACGCTTCCGTGCTGAACCGCATCAGCGTGGACTATTACGGCACTCCCACCCCCATCCAGCAGATCGGCTCTATCGGCTCCCCTGACCCCCGCACGCTGGTCATTACGCCGTGGGATGCCTCTGCGCTGAAGGGCATCGAGAAGGCCATCCAGGAGTCCGATCTGGGCATCAATCCCCAGAACGACGGTAAGTGCATCCGTCTGGCCTTCCCGCAGCTGACGGAGGAGCGCCGTAAGGATCTGGTCAAGCAGATCCACAAGTACACCGAGGCAGGCAAGGTGGCGGTGCGCAACATCCGCCGCGACGCGCTGGAGAATTTCAAAAAGCAGCAGAAGGCCTCCGAGATCACCGAGGACGAGATGAAGATCGTGGAGAAAGACCTGCAGAAGCTGACCGACGACAGCTGCAAGGAGCTGGATAAGCTGCTGGAGAATAAAGAAAAGGAACTGATGTCCGTCTGATGGCACTGTTCCGCAGAAGCACGCCCCAGACGGCGGGGGAGGTGGACAAAAACCGCCTTCCCCGCCATATCGCTATTATTATGGACGGCAACGGTCGTTGGGCAAAGCAGCGTTCGCTGCCGCGCACTGCCGGCCATAAGGCGGGGGCGGAGGTATTCCGGGATATTGCCACCTACTGTGCGGAGTTGGGGGTGGAGTATCTGACGGTATACGCCTTCTCCACGGAGAACTGGAAGCGCCCGGCGGACGAGGTGGGCGCTATTATGGGTCTTTTGAAGCAGTATCTGCTGGAGGCGGTGGATACCATGGAAAAGGATCACATCCGATTGAAATTTTTCGGCGATCTGTCCGTTATTGCACCGGAATTGCAGGAGCTGGCGGCGCAGGCCAACGAGCTCAGCAGCCACTATGACGGCTTCCAGGCCAACATCTGCCTGAACTACGGTGGCCGGGCGGAGATCCTGCGGGCGGCGCAGCGGTGCGCCGAGGCGGGGGAGGACTGGACGGAGGAGAACTTCAGCAAGTACCTGTACTCCGCGGGCATCCCCGACCCGGAGCTGATCATCCGACCCAGCGGCGAGCTGCGGCTCAGCAACTTCCTGCTGTGGCAATGTGCGTACAGCGAATTCTATTTCTGCGACACCCTGTGGCCGGACTTCACCCGGGCGGAGCTGGATAGAGCCATCGTGGATTATCAAGGGCGGGATCGCCGGTTCGGCGGCGTGAAGGCCTGACAGAAGGAGACAGCATGAAACAGAGAATTTTGGTGGCTGTGGTGGGCGTTCCCGCCCTGTTGGGCGTACTGTGCTTTGCGCCGGATTGGGCGACGATGGCCCTTATCATGGTGCTGTGCATCATCGGCAGCCACGAGCTGCTGGCGGCGGTGCTGCCGCCGGAGAAGACCCGGCGCTGGTGGGGACTGGCGGCGGCGCTGTCCGTATTCGTGGTGGCGGACGTCTACTTCCGCGGCGAGCCGTTTGCTGGCACACCCATTCAGGGGCTGATGCCGTGGCTGACGGCGGCGCAGGTGGTCGTGGTATTTATATGCATGGTGCTGGAGTACGGCAAGAAGGAGGAGATGGACTTCACGGCCCTGTGCGCCATTCTGGTGGCGGGCGTGGCGATCCCCATGGCGCTTACCTGCCTGCTGCGGCTGCGGATGCTGGAGCACGGCGCGGGGCTGGTGCTGATCCCGCTGGTGGCAGCGTTCATGAGCGACACCATGGCGCTGTTCGGCGGTATGTTGTTCGGCAAGACCAAGCTGGCGCCGCTGGTCAGCCCCAAGAAGACCCGGGAGGGCGCGGTCAGCGGCCTTGTAGGCGGCATGGCGGGCATGATCCTGTTCCGTATTTTCTTCTTCCTGTGTACGGAGATACAGCTCCATATCGGTTGGTGCGTGCTGCTGGGCCTTGTGGGCTCGGTGCTGGGACAGCTGGGCGACCTCAGCTTCTCCTGCATCAAGCGGCAGTACGGCATCAAGGACTATGGACGGCTGCTGCCGGGACACGGCGGTGTGCTGGATCGGTTTGACAGCGTGATCTTTGCCGCGCCGGTGATCTGGATGATCGTGGACGCGGTGAAGCTGTATTGAGGAATACATCTATGACAAAGACCATATCCCTGCTGGGCGCCACAGGCTCCATCGGCCGGCAGACGCTGGCTGTGGCGCAGGAGCTGGGACTTTCCGTGGCGGCGCTGACCGCCAACCGGCAGGTGGACCTGCTGGAGCAGCAGGCGCGGCAGTGCAAGCCGCGCCTTGCCGTGCTGTATGACCCTGCCGCCGCCAAGGAGCTGCGCGGCCGTCTGCAAGGCACGGGCATCGAGGTGATGGAGGGGCCGGAGGGCTTGATCGCCGCCGCCACCCTGTCCGAGGCGGACACGGTGGTGACCGCGGTGATGGGCAGCGTAGGGCTGGCGCCCACGCTGGCGGCCATCCGGGAGAAGAAACGCATCGCGCTGGCCAATAAGGAGACGCTGGTGTGCGCCGGTGAGCTGGTGATGGCGGCGGCACAGGAGGCGGGAGCGGAGATCGTACCCGTGGACTCGGAGCACAGCGCCATTTTCCAGTGTTTGCAAGGCTGCCGCGACCGCCGCGAGATCCGGCGGCTGCTGCTGACCTGCTCGGGAGGGCCGTTCTTCGGCCGCTCCTTCGAGGAGCTGGAGCATATGACGGCGGCGGATGCCCTGAAGCATCCCAACTGGACCATGGGCGCCAAGATCACCATCGACTCGGCTACCCTGATGAACAAGGGGCTGGAGATCATCGAGGCCATGCGGCTGTATGACCTGCCGGTGGAGCAGGTGGAGGCGGTGATCCACCGGCAGAGCATCGTCCATTCGCTGGTGGAGTTCCGGGACGGGGCTATGCTGGCGCAGCTGGGTACGCCGGATATGAAGCTGCCCATCCGGTACGCCCTGACCTACCCCTACCGGGCGGAGACGCCGGATCGGACGCTGGATCTGCTGACCTGCGGCGCTCTGACGTTCAGCGCCCCGGATATGGAGGCCTTTCCCTGCCTGCGGATCGCCCGGCAGTGCGCGGCGGCGGGCGGCACGGCCTGCGCCATCATGAACGGCGCCAACGAGGCGGCGGTGCAGCGGTTTTTGCAGGGGGAGATCGGGTTCAACGATATCCCGCGGCTGGTGGAGCAGGCACTTTCCAAGGTGCCGGTGATATATCGGCCGAGCCTTGCGGATATACTGGAGGCAGACAGAATGGCACGTCAGGCCGTTCTGGGATGTGCAGGCGCACAATAAAGGAGTTGCGGCAATGGTATATATCTTAGCGGCCATACTGGTGTTCGGCGTGCTCATCGCCGTCCACGAGCTGGGTCATTTCATGGCGGCCAAGGCCTGCGGCGTGCGGGTCAATGAGTTTTCCATCGGCATGGGGCCTACTCTGTGGAAGAAGCAGAAGGGGGAGACCCAGTACTCCCTGCGGCTGTTTCCGGTGGGCGGCTTCTGCGCCATGGAGGGCGAGGAGGAGGACTCCGACGACCCGGCGGCTCTGAACAATCAGGGCTTCTGGGCGAAGCTCCTCATCTTTGCGGCGGGCGCCGCCATGAATTTTCTGGCGGGTCTGCTCATCATTCTGGCGCTGTACGCCGGAGCGCAGGCATTCTATGAGCCGGTGGTCGTCGGCTTTGCCGACGGCTGCCCGTTGGAGAGCGCCGAGGGCTTACAGACCGGCGACCGCATCCTGCGTATCGACGGGGAGCGGGTGTATGTATACAGCGATATCGGGCTGCTGCTGGGTCTCAACAAGACCGGCGTTTTTGATCTGGTGGTGGAGCGCTCCGGCGAGAAGGTCACCCTCCGCCAGTTCCCTATGGAGCAGCGGACGTACACCGACCGGAACGGCAAGCTCTACACGGGCTACGGCCTGTACTTCGGGACGGCGGAGGCCACGCTGGGGCGGAAGCTGTCCTATACATGGAACAACGCGGTGGACTTCGTGCGTCTGGTGCGGCTGAGCCTAAAGATGCTGGTCACCGGCGAGGCGGGACTGCGGGATCTCAGCGGCCCGGTGGGCATCGTGTCCACCATGACCGAGGTGGGCGAGCAGTCCGGCAGCACCCGTGCGGCGGTGGAGAACATCGCCTATCTGGCGGCGCTCATCGCCGTGAACCTGGCGGTGATGAACCTGCTGCCCCTGCCGGCGCTGGACGGCGGCAAGATTTTCTTTCTGGTCATCAACGCCATCGGTCTGGCGCTGTTCAAAAAGCAAATCCCGGCGAAATACGAGAATTACATCCACTTTGCGGGACTGGTGCTGCTGTTGGCGCTGATGGCAGTCATCACGTTCAGCGACGTGTGGAAGCTGATACACTGAGGTGGGATACGATGAGCAAGCAGATCATGGTAGGCGGCGTGGCCGTTGGCGGCGGCGCACCGGTGAGCATCCAGTCCATGTGCAATACCGCCACGGAGAACGTGGAGGCCACGGTGCAGCAGATCCTCCGGCTGGAGCAGGCGGGGTGCGAAATCATCCGCGTGGCCGTACCCACGGAGGAGGCGGCGCGGGCCATTCCGGCCATCAAGAGCCGCATCCACATCCCGCTGGTGGCGGATATCCATTTCGACTACAAGCTGGCGCTGCTGTGCGCCGAGGGCGGCATCGACAAGATCCGCATCAACCCCGGCAACATCGGCAGCAAGGAGCGGGTGCGGGCCGTGGCGGACGCCTGCCGGGAGCGGGGCATCCCCATCCGCATCGGCGTCAACGGCGGGTCGCTGGAAAAAGACCTGCTGGCCAGGTACGGCGGCGTCACGGCGCAGGCGCTGGTGGACAGCGCCATGGGTCACGTCCGGCTGCTGAACGACTGCGGCTTCGACGATATCTGCATCTCCGTGAAATGCTCCCGCGTGCCGGTGAATATGGCGGCCTATCAGATGCTCCGGGCGCAGACGGACTATCCGCTGCATCTGGGCGTGACGGAGGCGGGTACGCCGGAGATGGGTGTGCTGAAATCCGCCATCGGCATCGGCGGCCTTTTGTGCATGGGCGTGGGCGACACGCTGCGGGTGAGCCTGACGGCGGACCCGGTGGAGGAGGTCATCGCCGCCAAGCGCATTTTGCAGGCGGCGGGCATCCGCCGCAGCGGGCCGGATCTGATCTCCTGTCCCACCTGCGGCCGGACGAAGTACGATATGATCCCCATTGCGCGGGAGGTGGAGCGGCGGCTGCATGGCTGCGATAAGCCCATCACCGTGGCGGTGATGGGGTGCGTGGTCAACGGGCCGGGCGAGGCGTCCGGCGCGGATGTGGGTATTGCCGGTGGAAAAGGCGAGGGGCTGCTGTTCGCCAAGGGAAAGATCCTGCGGAAGGTGCCGCAGGAGCAGTTGGTGGACGCGCTGTTTGAGGAAATCGACAAGCTGTAAGGTGAGAGAATGGCGGAAAAATTACCGTTTTTTACATTATTTGAGAGCTTTCAGGCACCGCGTCAGCTGCGCCTGCTGCTGCATGACGCCTATGTGACCGGCGCTGTGCTGGATCGGGAAGCCCGTACCATCGAGGTGCAGGCCACCAGCGGCGAGGCGGTGCCGGACGCGGCGGTGAAGTCGCTGGAGCATATGCTGGCGGAGCAGTACGACCTGCGGCGGGTGCAGCTGCACTTCTCCCAGCCGGCGGCCGCCGGCAAGAGCGGCAGCGACCTGCTGTACGGCAAGGAGATCAAAGGCAGGGTCATCCCGGTATCGGAGCTGAATCTGAAGATGGGCATGGCTGTGGTGGAGGGCCGCGTCTTCGGCATGGAGTGCTATGAGACACGGCGGCCCGGTCAGTGGTGCCTGAATTTCAACATGACCGACGAGCACGGCTCTGTGGCCGTGCGGAAATACATGGACGAGAAGGAGGCCAAGGTGCTGGGCGACGCCGTCCGCGACGGTATGTGGCTGCGGGTGCAGGGCAAGCCGGCGCTGACCTTCGACGGCAAGGATGTGCAGCTCCAGCCGGTGAGCATCATGCGCGCCTCCCACACCGGGCGGAAGGACACCGCGCCGGAGAAGCGTGTGGAGCTGCATCTCCATACCCAGATGAGCACCATGGACGCCCTTACCGACGTGGGCAAGGTAGTGGCACAGGCGGCGGCGTGGGGACATCCCGCCATCGCCGTCACTGACCACGGCACGGTGCAGGCGTTCCCCAAGGCGCGGGACGCGGGCAAGAAGGGGAAGATCAAGATCCTCTACGGCGTGGAGGGGTATTTCGTCAATAACCTGGATGACCGTATCGCCGTACACGGGGCGCAGGATCAATCGTTTGCCGACGAGATCGTGTGCTTCGATATCGAGACCACCGGCCTGAAGGTGGAGCGGGAGGCCATCACGGAGATCGGCGCGGTGGTGCTGAAAAACGGCGAGATCACCGAGCGGTTCCAGACCTTCGTGAATCCCAATCGCCGCCTGACGCCGGAGATCATCGGCCTGACCGGTATCACCGACGCCATGCTGGCGGACGCGCCCCAGCTGAAGGATGCGCTGACGGCATTCCTGCAATTTGTGAACGGCCGCCCGCTGGCGGCGCACAACGCAGAATTCGACATCAGCTTCATCCGGGCGGGCTGCCGCAGGGTGGGGCTGGACTTCGACCCCACCTATGTGGACTCCCTGATCCTGGCGCAGAACCTGCTGCCAGAGCTGGGCAAGTACAAGCTGGACATCGTGGCGGAGCATCTGGATCTGCCCGCCTTCAACCACCACCGCGCCTCCGACGACGCGGCCATGGTGGGGTATATGCTCATCCCGTTTTTTGAGAAAATGGAGAAGGAGCTGGGCATCTCCCGCCTGCAGGAGATCAACGGCGAGATGCTGAAGCTGCGGCCCGGCGGCAACAAGACCAAGCGCCGCCCCAAGCATATCATCATTCTGGCAAAGAACAAGCTGGGTCTGAAAAACCTGTACCAGCTGATCTCCGCCAGTAACCTCAAGTATTTCCACCGCAAGCCCACCATCCCCAAGACGGAGCTGGTGCGCCACCGGGAGGGGCTTATCATCGGCTCGGCCTGCGAGGCGGGCGAGCTGTTCCGGGCTGTGGCAGACCACAAGGACTGGGCGGAGCTGAAGCGCATCGCCTCGTTCTACGACTATCTGGAGATCCAGCCCATCTGCAACAATATGTTCATGCTGCGCAACGGCGACGTCCAGTCGGAGGAGGAGCTGCGGGAGTTCAACCGCACCATCGTCCGGCTGGGTGAGGAGCTGGGAAAGCCCGTCTGCGCCACCGGCGACGTACACTTTCAGGAGCCGGAGGACGAGATCTACCGCCACATTCTGCTGGCCAGTCAGAAGTTCCCCGATGCCGACGCACCGCTGCCCATCTATTTCAAGACCACCGACGAGATGCTGGCGGAATTTGCCTATCTGGGGGAGGAGACGGCGCATAAGGTGGTCATTGACGATCCCCGGCGCATCGCCGACCGCATCGAGGAGATCGAGCTGCTGCCGCCGGGACAGCTGTTCCCGCCCCGGCTGGAAAACTCCGAGCAGGAGCTGCACGATATGGTGTGGGACAAGTGCCACGCCCTGTACGGCGACCAGCCGCCCCAGCTCATCATCGACCGGCTGGATGTGGAGCTGAAAAGTATTCTGGGTAAGTACGATGTGGTGTATATGTCCGCCCAGAAGCTGGTGCAGCGCAGTCTGGAAAACGGCTATCTGGTCGGCTCGCGAGGCTCCGTCGGCTCCAGTCTGGTGGCGTATATGTCGGGCATCACGGAGGTGAACTCCCTGCCGCCCCACTACCGCTGCCCCAAGTGCAAGAACACGGAATTCATCACCGACGGCAGCTACGGCTGCGGCGCGGATATGCCGGACAAGGTGTGTCCCGTCTGCGGGGAGAAGTACGTCAAGGACGGCTTTGACATCCCCTTTGAAACGTTCCTCGGCTACGGCGGCGGCAAGGTGCCGGATATCGACCTGAACTTCTCCGGCGAGTATCAGGCACGCGCCCACCAGCACGCCATCGAGATGTTCGGCAAGACCCAGGTGTTCCGCGCCGGAACCATCGGCACGCTGGCGGAAAAGACCGCCTTCGGCATGGTGAAGAAGTATTTGGAGGAGCGGGGGCAGACGGCGTCCAACGCCGAGATGGATCGGCTGACCCAGGGCTGTGTGGGCGTGCGCCGCACCACGGGACAGCACCCCGGCGGTCTGGTGGTAGTGCCGGACGACATGGATGTGGAGGATTTCACCGCCGTGCAGCACCCCGCCGACGACGCGGGCAGCGACACCATCACCACCCATTTTGAATACCACTGCATGGAGGATAACCTGCTGAAGCTGGATATGCTGGGACACGATGACCCCACCATGATCAAAATGCTGGAGGATCTCACCGGCGTCAACGCCCGGGCCATCCCACTGGACGACCCGGATACCATGAGCATCTTTACATCCTCCAAGGTGCTGGGCTTTGAGAACGATGAGATCTTAGGCCCCACCGGCGCCGTGGCCATCCCGGAGTTCAACACCCGCTTCACCCGCGGTATGCTGATGGACACCATGCCCAAGGACTTCAATACGCTGGTGCGTCTGTCCGGCTTCTCCCACGGCACGGACGTGTGGCTGGGCAACGCCCGTGAGCTGATCGTCAGCGGTACCGCCTCCGTTCTGCAGACGGTGGGCTGCCGCGACGATATTATGCTGTACCTCATTTCCATGGGGCTTGACCCCAAGATGTCCTTCAAAATTATGGAGGCCGTCCGTAAGGGAAAGGTCAAAAAGGGCGGTTTTCAGGAGGGCTGGGAGGAGGCCATGCGGGATCACAAGGTACCGGATTGGTACATCGGGTCGCTGGCCAAGATCGGCTATCTGTTCCCCAAGGCCCACGCCGTGGCGTATGTGATGATGGCGTTCCGCATCGCGTGGTTCAAGGTCCACGAGCCGCTGGCGTTCTACGCCACGTTCTTCTCCATCCGCGCCAAGGCCTTTGACGCAGAGTATTGCTGCGCCGGACTGGACGCGGTGAAGCAGAAGATCAAGGAGATCGAGAACAACAAGGATGCCACCGATGTGGAGCAGAACCTGATGGTCACACTGGAGGTGTGCTACGAGTTCTACCTGCGGGGCTTCCACTTCGATACCATTGATATCTACAAGTCTGACGCCACCCGCTTCAAGATCACCGAAAATGGGCTGCTGCCCCCCTTTGTCACCGTCCGCGGACTGGGCGAGACGGCGGCGCTGGACACGGTGGAGAAGCGAAAGGGGAAGACCTTCATCTCCGTGGAGGAGTTCGCCAACACCTGCAGCAAGCTGAGTAAGACCCACATCGAGCAGCTCAAGGCGCTGGGCGCCTTCGCCGGCATGGCGGATACCAGTCAGGTGAGTCTGTTCTGAGCGTGAAAAAACCACCCGTGCGCTTCAAGGCACGGGTGGTTTTTGGTTACTGTATCTCCTGCTCCAACGTGTCAAATTCCGGCGTGGAGAAAAATTCGCCCAGTGTGATGCCGAGACCATCGCACAGCAGCTTGATGGTCAGCAGCTTGGGATTCCGACTTTTCCCGTAGAGAATATTTTTGATGCTGGACGGCGGCAGGGCGCTGACCGTTGCCAGCCTGTTGATGCTCATGCCGCGTTCCTCACAGAGGCGGAGGATGCGATCTCTTACAGCGTCTGTCGTATTCATAGCGGCCTCCTGCGTTTTTTCTCAGGATAGCCGAAAAGCGTTGCCAATATGGGCTATGCGTGCTACTATATAGGCTATGTATAGTCCATGGGAGGGGAAGAATATGACAGAGTATCGAAAAATGTACGCGATGCTGTGTGCGGCGGTGAGCGCCGCCATAGACGAGCTGGAGAATATCCCGTTGGCATGGAGGAGCTGCCGGAGCAGGCTGCAAGCGGCGCTGCTGCAAGCGGAGGAGTTGTACATAGATACGACGCTCGGTGAAGCGGAAACAGAGGAGATATAAAAAAATCGCCCCACCGGGGCGATTTTTTATATGTATGAAACGTTACGCCGCTTTCTTCTTCTCGGGGAACTGGATCTGCGCCAGAACCACGGCGGCGAACATAACGACGCAGCCGATGTACTCCCGGACGCTCATCTGCTGCTTGAGGATGATGGCGCCGGCGATGACGGCGAACACGCTCTCCAGACTGAGCAGGATGGTGACCACGGTGGGGTTGGAGTCCTTCTGTGCCAGAATTTGCAGGGTGTAGCCCACGCCGCAGGAGAAAATGCCCACATACAGCAGGGGCAGGGCGCAGCTGAGGATGGCGGGCATATCCAGCGGTTCGAAGATGAACATACAGACCGCGGAAATGATGGCGGCGAACAGGAATTGCAGGCAGCTGAGCTTCACACCGTCACAGTAGGCGGTGAAGTGGTCGATGACCAGAATGTGGACGGCGAAGCACAGGGCGCACACCAGCAGCAGCAGGTCACCGGGCGCCAGAGAGAAGTCGCCCTTGATGCACAGCAGGTACAGCGCCGCCACGGACAGAACCACGGCGATCCATGTGGGGACGCTCACCTTACGCTTGAAGAACAGACCGAACACGGGTACCAGCACCACATACAACGCCGTGATGAAGCCCGCCTTACCGGCGTCGGTACCGGCCACCAGACCGGCCTGCTGGAAGTTGGAGGCGATGGCCAGCGCTGCACCGCAGCACAGACCGCCGATCCACAGCTGCCGGTTGGCGGCCTTCTTTTCCTCGGCGGAGAGGACGGGCTTGTCCTTTTTCACCCCGTCACGGATCAGAATGACCACCAGCAGCGCCAGCACGGCGATGGAATAGCGGGTGGCGTTGAAGGTAAAGGCGCCGATGGCGTCGGCGCACATATCCTGCGCCACGAAGGCAGTACCCCAGATGAACGCGGCCAGAATGGGGAAGACCACCTGCCGCATCTGATTGTGTTTCATAGGTAGAAGTTTCCTTTCTGTCGTTGGATATTATTTCTCGTGGTCGGGGCCGGTGTGCCAGTGGAATTTCCGCTCCTGCCCCTTGAGCAGACGGCGGATGTTGTCCCGGTGGCACCAGACCACCAGCGCGGCGGTCAGAACGGCCAGCACCGTATAGAGGATGCTCTGACCGCAGAAGAAAAATGTGCTGATGGGCATGGACACGGCGGCGCAGACGGAGCCAAGGGAGACGTATCGCGTCAGCAGCCACAGCGCGGCGAACAGCCCCCACGCGATGAGAGCCACCCGCCAGTTCAGCAGCCACACCAACGTGCCGCCGGACAGGATGCCCTTACCGCCCTTGAAGCCGAAGAACACCGGGAACATATGGCCCAGCTCACAGCCCAGACCGCCCAGCAGGACGCCCAGCGCCCAGTCACCGAACAGGTGGTTGAACATGACGCCGCCCAGCAGACAGGCCACCACGGTCTTGCCCATGTCAAACAGGATCACGCCCAGCGCGTACTTGGCGCCGTAGGTGCGGTAGAAGTTGGTCAGTCCGGCGTTGCCGCTGCCGTGCTGGCGCACATCGTCCCGGATGACGAAGTGGCTGACCATCACGGAGCCGTTGAGACAGCCCAAAAAATAGCCCAGCAGCAGCAAAATGAGCCATGACAGCAGATAGATGCCCCAAATGCCGTTCAATTCTCATCCTCTCCCTTCTGGCGAATGGTAATGTGGATGGGCGTACCCTCCAAGCCGAACACGCTGCGGATCTGGTTCTCCAGATACCGCTGGTAGGAGAAGTGGAACAGCTTCTTGTCGTTGCAGAAGATCACGAAGTGGGGGGGCTTGACGCCCACCTGCGTCATGTAGTAGATCTTCAGGCGGCGACCCTTGTCCGTGGGGGGCTGCACGCGGGTCTGGGCGTCCGCCAGCACGCTGTTGAGCATACCGGTGGTGATACGCACGGCGGCCTGATCGTTGACATAGTTGATCAGCTCGAACAGGCGGTTGACCCGCTGACCCGTCAGGGCGGAGATGAACAGGATGGGGGCGTAGGGCATATAGCTCAGATCCCGGCGGATATCCTCCCGCATACGGTCCATGGTCTTGCCGTCCTTCTCAACGAGATCCCACTTGTTCACCACGATGATGCACGCCTTGCCCGCGTCGTGGGCCAGACCTGCCACCTTGGTGTCCTGCTCCGTCACGCCGTCCTGCGCGTCGATGAGGATGAGGCACACGTCGCTGCGCTCGATGGCCATGGTGGCCC
>ULRD01058835.1_pt1 | contig 27290 bp, 22 predicted proteins | sample 1955181 | NCBI WGS metagenome assembly ULRD01 (sample SAMEA4835675, study PRJEB28245) | human gut metagenome | biome: gut microbiome; material: fecal sample | place: Denmark | collected 2008
GTTGACGGTCACGGAAATTTCGGTTCAATAGACGGAGATAAGGCTGCCGCTTACCGTTATACCGAAGCAAAAATGGCAAAAATAACCCTTGATATGCTTACGGACATAAATAAGGAAACCGTGGATTTCATGCCTAACTATGACGATCGTCTTAAAGAGCCTGCTGTACTTCCCTCACGTTTTCCGAATCTTCTCGTAAACGGTTCTACGGGTATCGCTGTAGGTATGGCGACAAATATTCCGCCGCATAACCTTGGTGAAGTAATAGACGCGCTTCAGATCCTTATTGACGATCCTGACTGTACAATGGAACAGCTTATGGAGCATATCCAAGGACCTGATTTCCCTACCGGCGGTATAGTTATGGGAAAGGCGGGCATCAGAGCTGCATATGGTACCGGACGAGGAAAAATAATTCTCCGCAGCCGTACTCATTTTGAAGAAATAAAGGGCAGAAACTGCATTATAGTTGACGAGATACCGTATATGGTCAACAAAACGCTTATTCTTAAAAATATAAATCAGCTCTGCAAGGATAAGCGCCTTGACGGTATTTATGATCTTCGTGACGAATCAGACAAGGATGGTATGAGGATCGTTATAGAGCTTAAAAAGGACGCTGTTCCGAATATTGTTTTAAATAAGCTCTTTGCACTGACAAAGCTTCAGGACACTGTCGGAATTATTATGATCGCTCTTGTTAACGGCGAGCCAAAGGTTCTTACTCTTAAACAGATGCTCAGTTATTATCTTGATTTCCAAGTTGACGTTATACAGAGAAGAACACGCTTTGACCTCAGGAAAGCTCTTGAAAGAGCGCATATTTTGCAGGGCTTTATACTTGCTGCCGATCATATTGACGAGGTTATTGCGATAATCCGCAGCAGCAAGACGATCGCCGAAGCTAAAGAGCGTATGATTGAGAAGTTCAAGGATGTCGATATGTCTGCGCTTCTTGACCGCACTCAGTATGATTTCGATGGACTGCATGTTGACATTCAGATAGGTCTTTCTCAGGAACAGGCGGAAGCAATAGTTCAGATGCGTCTTGGTCAGCTCACAGGCCTTGAACGTCAGAAGATTACAGACGAGCTTTACGGATTGCTTACAAAAATTTCGGATCTTGAGGATATCCTTGCCGATATAAATCGTGTTTATGCTATAATTATGGATGATCTGAACACGATCAGAAAGAAGTTCAGCGATACCAGAAGAACAGATATTGAATCTGTAAGCGGAGAAGTTGATATAGAAGATCTTATCCCCGAGGAAGACTGCGTTGTAACTCTTACGAATATAGGTTACATTAAGCGTATGCCTGTTTCAGAATATAAGACTCAGCGCCGCGGAGGCAGAGGTATCAGCGGAATGAAACAGCGTGAGGAAGATTTTGTTGAAGAAATGTTCATCTGCGGAACTCACGATAATATTCTGTTTATATCAAACAAGGGTATTATGTATAAGCTGAAATGTTACGAGATACCTGACGGTTCAAAGGCTTCACGAGGCTTTAATCTTATAAATATGCTTCCTCTTACCGAGGGAGAAAAGATTGCCGCAATGATAAAGACTACCGATTTCAGCGATGAGAAATTTATCATTATGGTAACGAAAAAAGGAAAGATAAAGAGGACAAATCTTTCCAATTATAAGAATGTTCGTAAAAATGGTCTTATTGCCATAGGTCTTGACGATGGAGACGAGATTGCAGGAGTACGCATGACAGACGGTCATGAGCAGCTTTTTGTCGCAACAAGAAACGGTATGGCTATCCGTCTTGAGGAAGAAAAGATACGTTCACTTTCACGTTCCGCTCACGGTGTGAGGGCAATTAAACTTCGCGAGGGCGATTTTGTAGTGGGAATGGCAAGAATACGTCCGGGAGCAACGCTGCTTACCGTTACCGAAAACGGCTACGGCAAGCGGACGGAGCTTGAAAGCTACAGGATCCAGAACAGAGGCGGTTATGGACTTACAAATTACAAAGTTGATGAAGTACGCGGTCACGTTTGTGGAATCAAGATAGTGGACGAAGCTGACGATATAATTCTCATTTCAAGCGAGGGCGTAATTATAAGAATTCTTGCAAGCGATATCAGAATTATGGGAAGAATTGCAAAGGGAGTCCGCGTTATGCGGGTAAACGGCGATTCAAAGGTGGTCGCATTTACCCGTGCGGAGCATGACGATTCTGCCGAGACAGAAAAGGTCGAACAGCTTTCCGAAGAACAGGCTAAACTCGCGGAGGAAGAAGCAGCTTTAGAAGAAAGTAACGAGATTGTTGTCGAAGTTGAGTCAGAGGAATCTGAGGAAGAATAAAGGATTTATTCAGTGATATTTATTATACTTTTGGTAATATTTGTTTTCATTTCAGCCGTTGTTTTTTTCAGTAATTATCCTCTTACAATAAGATATGAAAATCTCGGAGGAGATATAAAAATTGCTCATATTTCAGATCTGCACAAAAGAAAATTCGGCAGGGGAAATCATCGTCTTATATCAAGGATCTCTGCCGAAGTTCCTGATATTATTATCATAAGCGGAGATATTGTTTCTCGGTCGGAAACTGATCTTTCGGTAATAATTTCAACGCTGCGGCATTTTCGCAGTATTGCTCCGGTATATATGTGCAATGGAAATCACGAACAGAGTATGCATGAGGATAAAAAGAAAAAATTCTTTGATGAATTGAATAAAATCGGCATAGTGTTGCTTAGGAACGCTTCTTCGACAATAGAGATAAAAAACAGGAAGTTTGTAATTTTCGGACTTGAAGAAAGCTATAATATCTACAAAAAGAACGGCAGCTATCGTAATCTGGAAAAGATAGATGTTAATAAGCTTAATTCGCTTCTGGGAAAATGCCCGAAAGATGAAGTATTACTGCTTGCTCATAATCCGTTTTTTGGCGAAGCTTATTCTCAATGGGGAGCCGATTATACTTTCAGCGGTCACGTTCATGGCGGAGCTGTAAGAATTTTCGGTGTGGGAATTCTTTCACCTGAACGAAAATTCTTTCCGCGATGTTCAAAAGGTGTTTATACTTATTGTAAAATGAAACTTCTTGTTTCAGCCGGACTCGGTAAGCTTCGTCTTTTTAATCCACCCGAGATTGTGATTTATAATTTATAAATAAAACAGCCTGTGAGTTTGTTCTTGTTTATTATCAGACGCTGAAAAACGCAAAAATAATCAAAAAAATTCCTCCGAGCCACGAGAAATCACGGTGAAGCGAGGATATTTTTTTTCCTGTAAGATTGCCGAGAAGCAAGGCTGCCGAACCGCATAAAAAGGTCAGTATAGAGGATGCAGCAGGGTCGATTTCTCCCATACCGCTGCTTAATCCAATTGCTGCCGAATCAAGAGAGCTTGCTAAGGCAAGAGCAGCGGCTTCTCCTATTGAAAGAACCTTTGAATTATCGAAATCAGCGGCAGTATCGTCAAGATAAAGTTTTAAAACAACTGAGCTGCCCTTGATCTTTAGGGACAGCTCGCCTTTCTCCGAGAGACGGGCAACAAGATTTCGCACAAGCCCTTTTAGAAGAATAAAAGCTCCTATAAAAACGAGAATGACTGTACCGAGGCTGCGGCATAAATTTGCGGGTATAAAATTTCCCATGATCTCGGAAAATTTTATAGAAAGTCCAAGTACTGCCGCTCCTAAAATATTTATAACAGCTCCCGATGCTGCCGGTATTTTTATACCGCTGTTACAATAAGCGGCTGAAACAAGATAAGTATCGAGGCTTACAATAAGTGCGAGAAAAAGTTCTTTGGTCAAGTAAAGCGCCTCCTAAAAGCCTGTACGGCATTGCTTTTATATTGCCTTAATCGGCTTAACAATACCATATTATGAAATTACATGAAAAAAGGTGAACGGAATGAAAATCGAAAACAAAAAGCAGGCTGAAATAAACGCGGCAGTAAAGAAGGTAACGGATAGATTTGGAATTGAGATAATTACAGATCAAAAGCGGTTCTGCGCGGCTTTAAAGGATCTTGCTCCCGAATTTTCAAAGGAGAGCAAAGCATATTTTGTTGCTCTGAGTGAAAATATCGGAGAACTATGTCTGCGTGAAAATGACGCTGTACTGTCGGGGAAAAAAAGTACTGATGAGATCATTGCTCGTGCGGAATCAATTATAGCTGAATATCTCAATAAAGAAAAATCTAAAATGATAATTGACAGTTTTGTCTATGTTCTCGGTTGGGACAGATCAGAAATTTTAGTAAGCGATAATGCAGCAGAAGAAAAAAGTTCAGCTTCGACTGTTATTGAGGATATTATGAGAAAAGCGGAAAACGGCAGTAATGATGCGTGTTTTAATCTCGGGGAACGTTTTTACTATGGCAGAGGAGGAGTTAAGCAGGATTATATAAAGGCTGTGAAATGGTATACTAAATCTGCCGAGAAAGGCGATTGCAGCTCACAGAAGAAGCTTGCCGACTGTTATCGTTCGGGACAGGGCGTAAAGCGTGATTTATTAAAGGCTGTTTATTGGTATGAAAAGGCGGCTGAACAAGGCGATTATGATTCTCAAAAGGCGCTTGTATATTGCTACAGGATAGGAGGCTCCAATCTTATTGCCGATATTGAAAAAGCGGAAAAGATAGCTTTGAAATACGGGATTGACGCCGATATGGATGACAGTATGGAGAATCTTTTCCGTGGTGCGGAATCGGGAAATCCCGGAATGCAGTTTAAGCTTGGAAATGCATATTACAGCGGTGCAGGAATTTCTGCTGATTTTGAAAAAGCCGTATACTGGTATAAAATGGCTGCGGAACAGGATTATGCTCCGGCACAGTATAATCTTGCCTGCTGTTTCGCTTCAGGAACAGGTACAAAAAAAGATATGACAAAGGCTGCTGAGCTTTATTCAAAAGCTGCAAATAATGGAGAACTTGATGCGGTAAATAATCTTGGGGCCCTTTATTTCAGAGGAGACGGAGTTCCGAAAAATCAGCGAAAAGCTGCGGAATTATGGCGCAGTGCAGCTGAAAACGGACTTCCTAAGGCTCAATATAACTTTGGAGAATGTTTATTCAACGGGTGGGGCGTTCAGAGAAATTTTACCGAAGCAGCGGCTTGGTATAAAAAAGCTGCTGAGTTGTCTGATCCGGACGCTCAGTATTCGCTTGGTTGGTGTTTCCTGAATGGAATCGGTACGGCTAAGGATCATTCGCGGGCAAAAAGATTTTTTGAGCTGTCGGCGCTAAAAATGAATATCAATGCTCAGAAGATGCTGGGCTATTGTTATATTAACGGTCACGGAACTGAAAGGAATTATGCTAAAGCAGCTGATTGGTTCGGAAAGGCGGCAGCCCGTAGTGATAAGGAAGCAGCTAAAATGTATGTATATTGTTGGAAATACGGCGGCAATTTTCTGATAAAGAATGAAATTAAGGCTAAGCGCGCCGCAGATACATATGACATACCATACGATGAAATATAGCAGCGTGACGCTGTATCCAAACCACATGATCGTTCGATTAAGTCCACTCTTAAAAATAAATTTTCTGAAATTATCTCCGTGACTGTTGCTATTTTTGTTAATATATGGTATAATAATATTATATGATAACAAGTAGGCTGCGGGGAGGTGGAAAAGTGATTGCCGGAGTTTCTACATCATGTCTTTATCCTAAACCGCTTGAGGAAAGCCTTTATGATCTTTCCGTAAATGGAGTTTCAAACGTCGAGATATTTATTAATACGCATTCAGAGCTGAAAGAAAGCTTTGCTCACGGCGCTGAAAATATCCTGAAACGCTTTGATGTGAAATGTTCTGCCGTTCATCCCTTTACTTGTGAGATAGAACAGCTTATGTTTTTTTCCGATTATGAAAGGCGTATGAATGATATTCTTGAGTATTATAAATATTACTTTCGGTTTATGAATATTGTCGGAGCTGAGATCTTCGTTTTTCACGGAGCAAAATCCGTAAGATCGGCAGAGCTTTATTGTGAGCGCTACAGCAGGCTTTATCGTCTCGGTAGGGAATATGGAGTGACTGTAGCAGTTGAAAATGTTTCGAGGTGCTGCAGTGCGTCTTCGGCGTTTATAAGAGATATTGCGAAAATGCTTGGAAATGAATTTGCTTTTCTACTTGATACAAAGCAGGCTGTTCGAGCAGGAGAAACTCCCTTTGCTTTTCTTGAAGCTGCCGGAAGCAGGACTGTTCACGTTCATATAAGCGATTCCGGAGAGCTTGGCGACTGTCTTCTCATTGGCAGAGGCAGGTTTGACTTCAAATATTTTTTCTCAAAGCTATACGGCTGTAATCCCGACTGCAGTGTAATTTTGGAGCTGTATAGAAGCGGATTCAATGGGATAAGCGATCTGCTTTCAAGTTACGGAATACTTTCAAATATGATTAAGGAGCAAAATATATGAAATGTCCTTTCTGCGGTTTTGATGACTCAAAGGTAACGGATTCCCGTCCTACTGACGAAAAGATCCGTCGCAGGAGAGAATGTCTGAAATGCATGGGAAGATTCACAACTTATGAAATTGTGGAACAGCCGCTTCTTATGGTTGAAAAGCGTGACGGAAGCTATGAGCCTTTTAAAAGAGATAAGCTTATTACCGGAATATTCAGCGCAATAAAAAAAAGACCTGTCACGATAGATCAGGTCTCTGAAATAGTTAATTATGTAGAAAATTACTATGCCAATGATTTAAAAACGGTAGCTCGGTCAAAAGAGATAGGAGAGCTTGTATTGAATAAGCTCCGTGAGCTCGACCCGATATCATATATCCGTTTTGCCTCAGTATATGAGGATTTTACCGATATAGCAAGTTTTGTCGCCGTTATAAGCGAGCTTGAAAAATCAGATTATTCCGAAGCTGCTGCTTCTGAATAAATTGGCTGTAAATATACCTGATGATATATGCATTCACTATAAATTACATACAAATTTTATATCAGCAGTGGGTATAAATATAAGCCAAAATAAAATATTTAAGAAAGAGGTAAAAAAATGCACAACATTGTTGAACCGTTTAATGACAAAAATGCACAAAGTTCATTTGATTCATCAGAGATTGAATCAAACAAACTTCTTGTGGCAATTTGTTACGTTATTCCGATCTTGTTTTTCGTTCCTATTCTCATGGACAAAAACTCATCTTTCTGCAAGTTTCATGCTAATCAGCAGCTTACATTGCTGATTGCCGGGGTTGCTTTGGGAATCGTATGCAAGCTTTTAAGTTTTATTCCAATAGTTGGAGCTATTGTCTGCGCTGTTGTCGGAATTGCTGTGCTCCTGCTTATAATTGCACTTGCATACGGAGCATGGTCTGGAATGGCTCTCAGAATTCCTTTTATTGGAAATCTTATTGAAATATTCTGATTAGCTTACGGCGAGACGGAGACTTCCTCCGTCCTCGCTGTATACCATTGACGCAATTGCGAGATCATCGCAGACAAGAAGCTCCGCAAGCATTTTTTTGCTTTCGGGGCTGTAATTTTTTACCTCGTACACATAAAGCTGAGCTTCCTTTCCCGCATATTCTCTGAGCGGCATCCCCTGCTTATCCTGCAATACAGCGTATTCCTCGTAAGCGTCTGAAAATTTTTCCGGAACGGTAATGCTTTTTCCCGCTATCTCTTCAACTTCCCAGCCATGAGACGCAAAATAACCTACTCGGTCTGCGGTGCTTGACGCCTCTACCGAAGCTTTTTCAGGAACTTTTTTTATTTTTCCGTCGTCTTTCATAAATATAACTGCAAGAGCTGCTCCGGCAATAATTATCGGTAAAAAAATTTTCTTTTTTATCATGACAGCCTCCTATAAAATTATTTACTGACTAATAATATTCATAGACTTGACCAATTTATTCTAATTATACTGCATGGTGCAAATTATATATCATTTGATACTTGTACGAGGGTTATTGAAGAATTAGAGATAACTATAAATTTAGGAGGTTAATTTGTTAAATTTTGACTTGATTGATAAGAGAATTATAAATAAATTGCATGAAATAGGCTGGCAAAAAGATAAAACCCAAGACATTATGCCTATGTGCAAAAAAATGAAAAATGAAGGGTTTATTCCATTTAAGTATGCGTTAGATATTTTGTCACATTTTCAAGGTGTAAGTATTTCATATTCACTTGACGAATTAAAAATGCTAAAAGTCAAAGCTAATGACTATTATGGGAGCATACAATTTGATGCCTTGATGGCGTCCGGATTATATGATTTTGTTGAAAGCAGAAAGAATTATCTGAAAGAGAATCTATATCCAATTGGATTTTTAAACGGTCAAATGATATTATGTGTAGGAGAAACGGAACGGATTTACACATTTGATCCACTGAAACCGATAGTTTTAGGTGAAAATATAATTGACTTTTTAAACAAAATATTAAAATAGTGTAGTATCATTGCTTCTATGATATTATAGCAGATAATATTTTTAGTTATTTTATTCTGCACATCATGTAGAATATACGATAAATTGAAAGGAGAAAAAATGCCTTTTATACGTCTTGATAAATTTATATCTGAGCGCACAGAATATTCGCGCCGTGAGATCAAAGAGCTTGCAAAAAAGGGGAAAATAAATCTTAATGGAGCTTTTACAAAAGTTACGGATGTAAAGATAGATCCCGAAAACGATATTGTTGAAATATGCGGAAAAACAGTCTCTTCTCAAAAATTCAGATATGTACTTCTCAATAAGCCGCAGGGCTATGTTTGCTCAACCGATGAAAAAGACGGAAAAACAGTCATGGAGCTTATCCCCTCGGAAATGAAAACAAAGGGAATGTTTCCTGCCGGACGTCTTGATAAAGATTCTATGGGAGCGCTCCTCATTACTGACGATGGTGATCTTGCTCATAAAATACTTGCTCCCGGGCGTCACATTCCCAAAATATATATTGTGAAACTTGACAGACCATTCCAAAGTAATTATATTGACTTATTCAAAAAAGGGGTATTATTGAAGTCGGGTGAAACCTGTCTCCCGGCAAAGGTAAGATTAGCGGAAAACAGCGATAAACTGGCGTTTATTGAACTTTTTGAGGGTAAATACCACCAGATAAAGAGAATGTTTGCCGCTGTTGGAAATCATGTAGAGGTCTTGATGAGAGTATCTCTCGGAGGTCTGGTTTTGCCCGAAAAACTGGCAATAGGTGAGTGTATGGAATTATTGCACAAAGATGTTGAAAACTTGTTCAATCCAATGGATTTTGATGCTTTTTGCCGCGATTTTTCCGCTGTTTTTTCGGCAAATCTAATAAACAAACTATAGTAAGTTTGTCAATTTAGCATCTTGAAATTTTCGTGCAAATTTGGTATTATATTAATATAGCTGATACTGGATTATTTTTAATAATTTTTTATAATATCGGCAAGAAATTATGAACTGGAGGACTGGATTAAATGGCTGGTTTACAACTTAAAGGCATTTATAAAAAATATCCCGGCGGTGTTGTTGCTGTTTCGGATGTTAATTTAGAAATAAGAGATAAGGAATTTATTGTTCTTGTAGGACCTTCCGGATGCGGTAAGTCAACTACTTTACGTATGATCGCAGGACTTGAAGAAATTTCAGAGGGTGAGCTTTATATCGGTGACCGCCTTGTAAACGATATCGCTCCCAAGGATAGAGATATCGCTATGGTTTTCCAGAACTACGCTCTTTATCCTCATATGACTGTTTTCGATAATATGGCTTTTGGCCTTAAGCTCAGAAAGGTTCCTAAGGATGAGATCGAGAGAAAGGTTAACGAAGCTGCTAAGATCCTTGACCTTACTCACCTCCTCGACAGAAAGCCTAAGGCTATGTCGGGCGGTCAGAGACAGAGAGTTGCTCTCGGTCGTGCTATCGTTCGTTCTCCTAAGGTATTCCTTCTCGACGAGCCTCTCTCAAACCTCGACGCTAAGCTTCGTGCTCAGATGAGAACAGAGATTTCTAAGATCCACAAGAAGCTCGGTACAACATTTATTTACGTAACTCATGACCAGACTGAGGCTATGACAATGGGTGACAGAATCGTTTGTATGAAAGACGGTTTTGTTCAGCAGATCGATACTCCTCAGAATCTTTATGAGAATCCTACAAATAAGTTCGTTGCAGGCTTCCTCGGTTCACCTCAGATGAATTTTATTGACGCTGTTCTTAAAGAAGAATATGGTCAGTATATCGTAGAGTTTGGTTCTGATAATTCAAGAGGCGTTAGATATCAGATCATTGTTCCCGAATCTAAGGTAAACGATGAACTTGGTCACTATGTAGGCAAGGAGATCATTCTTGGCATTCGTCCTGAGAGTATCCATGATGAAGAGATGTACCTTTCAAACGCTACAACAGGCGTTATTGATGCATATGTTGAAATTACCGAAATGATGGGTGCTGAGACATACCTTTACCTTGACTGCGAGGGTATTCCGCTTACAGCAAGAGTTAGCCCGAGATCAACAGCAAGATCGGGAGATCAGATCAAAGTTGCTCTCGATCCTAACAGAATTCATATTTTCGATAAAGAAACAGAAAAAGCTATTGTAAACTGATTTTTCATATTTATTCTTTTAAGCACATTTTTATTTGTACGCAAAAACCGCAGTTTAATACTGCGGTTTTTTGTATACTAATAAACGAAGGGAAACTTTATATGACAGAGATAAGAAAATATCTTGAAGAACATTTTGAGGAAATGGTAAATTTTCTTGCAGAGCTTGTTGCTGTAAGAAGCGTAAAAAATGAATCAGACGGTAATTATCCTTTTGGTAAGAAAACGGCAGAAGCACTGGAGGTTATGCTAAAAAAATGCAGCGAGTCAGGTTTTTATGTTGAAAATGTGGAAAACTACGTCGGTTCAGCAGATCTTAATGAGCTTGAACCTGCACTGGCAATTCTCACACATCTTGACGTTGTACCGGAGGGAACGGGGTGGAAAAGCGATCCCTATGTAATGAAGCGCTCTGAGGGATGTTTGATCGGGCGCGGAACATGTGACGACAAAGGACCTGCCGCAGCGTCATTGTTTGCGATGAAAGCTGTTAAAGAGCTTGGAATCCCGCTTAAACGAGGTGTGCGTTTAATATTTGGCACAGATGAGGAAGACGGTTCTTCTGACCTTAAATATTATATGACAAAAAGAAAGCTGCCTTCTATGGTTTTTACTCCTGATGGGGAATATCCTGTAATAAACGCTGAAAAAGGCATGATAAGAGTATATTTTTCCGCACCGTTTAATGAAGCTTCTATTACGGCAGGTAAAGCTGTAAATGCGGTTCCGGAACGCTGTGATGTAAGGATTGGCAGTGAGTTATTTATTTACGAGGGAAGATCAGCACACGCTTCTACTCCTGAAAAGGGCGAAAATGCAATAACTAACTTTCTTAGGTCGTATAGCAAAAGATTTAAATCTCCCCTGCTGCACGGACTTGCACTTCTATTTCCGCACGGTGAAACTGACGGAAGCTCATGCGGTTTAGGCTTTGAGGATAAAATTTCGGGTAAAACAACGTGCGTTCTTTCAATGCTGAATACCGAAAACGGCAGACTTAAAGGCGGTATAGATATACGTTTTCCTCTTGACAGAACATTTAAGGAAATAAGCGGAATAATTTGCAGATCGCTTGAAGAAGTCGGTTTTGAAATAGATTCATGCGAGGGAACAGAGCCTCATATTACCGATGAAAACAGTGAATTTGTTCAGACTCTTCTTAGTGTTTATGAGCGTGTTACCGGCGATAAAGGCAAATGTATTGCTATTGGCGGAGGTACTTATGTTCATGAAATAGACGGTGGAGTAGCTTTTGGTGCGGAATTTCCCGGGGAGGACGGCAATATGCATGGCGCGAACGAATTTATAACGGAAGAATCTTTGCTTAAAAACGCAGAGATCATGGCTGAATCCATTATAGAGCTTTGCAAGTAATAAAACGGTTACCGGGGTTTGCTCGGTAACCGTTTTTAATACTACTCCTCAAAAATCCAATTATCTATTGGATTTTTGAGGAACACCTGCTGCGCAGGCTGCAATCGGCTTAGCCGATTGCCGTCTCATACAATCCTCTACGCAACCTGCATCGGCTAAATTCCGATAGATAAATCTATCGGAATTTAGAGGATTGGTATTATTAATCTCTTGCGCGGGTAGATGTTGTTGAGTTATTGTCGTGTTTTTTGTCGTCATTACCGTCAAAACCGTCGACAATATCGCCTACAGCGTCGGTCACACCTTCAATAATGTCCTTGCCTGCATCTCCAACTCCGCTGACTGCTTCGCTAACGTATTCCCCGGCAGAATTGGTGCTGCGGTTTACATTACTGTCCTTGTTGGAATCATAAGGCTTGTCGTTTGATCCGCAGCCTGTAAAAGCAGTACAAATGGTAAAAAATATGGAGCATATTGCTAAAATCTTTTTCATACTAATCATATCCTTTACTTAAATTAATTGTGGAGAGGTTTTCCACAACTTAATTTTATTGTTTACACATTTTCCCCATTTATCCACACTGTTTTCAACTTTTCAGCATTGGAAAAAACTGCATTATACGTTGTTTTCCACTGTTTCCACATAGTTTTCAACACACAAGTATTGAAATCCACAACTGTTTAAACAGCCTGTTGAAAACTTATTTTTTATTTTGTGGAAAAAATTAGGATTATATTGCGCGAAAAAAATTGAAATTTCTATATTTAACTTGAATAAACTCATAACGTATGGTATAATTATTAAAAATATATTTTTAAGGAGAATTTTCATGTTTGAAGGATTTTCTGAGAAAGCGCTGGATTTTTTAAATGGTATACGTCTTAATAATAATAAAGAATGGTTTGAGGCGCGAAAAAATATTTATACGCACGAGCTTTACGAACCAATGAAAGCTTTAGGTGATGAGATTTTTCAGCCGTTTTCTAATATTGACGGGATGATGTGTAAAGTCGGACGGATTTACCGTGACGAAAACTTTGCGCCGTATCTGCATTATCGTGATACGCTTTGGATATACGTTCGTCATGACGCAATGTACTGGAGCAAGACTCCTACGTTGTATTTCGAGATCTCCCCTGACGGTGCGGAATTTGGTTTTCGCATCTCAGCTCCGTCAGCAGCAGTCATGGAACGTTTTCGCAATGATATTTCCAATGATCCGGAGAAGCTTCTGAATATGGTAAACGAACTTGAAAGCGTTCATGGAATGACTATAGGCGGCGACGAATACAAGAGGAAAAAGAAATGCATTGTTCCTGAGGCAGAGCGATTTTTTGCTAAAAAAGGGCTTAGTGCATATATCACAATAAAGGAAAAGAATGAATTGTTCAGCCGATGTCTCAGTGATCGTATTATAAGGACATTTAAGACGGTAATGCCTTTGTATAATTATTTCTGTGAGCTTGTTAATAATGTAGAAAATGAAAAGAAAATTTTAAAGGAAGAGAATATCGGAACGGAAAGCGCAATAGATTTGGTAAAAGCTCCGGACGTTGATTTTATGTGGTAAAAAAATAAGGCTCTCGATCTTCGAGAGCCTTTTGTAGTAAACGTAAAATTGAAATGAATTATATTTTATTTAATATCTGCGTGATGAGCCTGGAGAGATTTTACGCCGAAATGTTTGCTTTCTTTTATAGCGCGGATACCCTCTGCGCTTGCCTTTGCGGCAGCCATTGTGGTAATATAAGGAATACGGTGTTTAATAGCTGTTTTTCTGATATAGCTGTCATCATGAACGCTTGACTTGCCTGCCGGAGTATTAATAATAAGTTGAATTTCTCCGTTTGCTATCTCATCTGCAATATTCGGACGACCCTCATAGATCTTAAATATTCTTTCACATGGGATACCATTTTCAATAAGGATCTTATAACATTTGTGGGTAGCGAGGATCTTGAATCCAAGATCGTTAAAGGATTTTGCAATGTCAAGAAGCTCCGGCTTGTCTCTGTCGCATATAGAGAGCAGCACAGTACCCTCAGAGGGAAGTTTTGTCTGAGTAGCTTCCTGAGCTTTGTAATAAGCTTCGCCGAAAGAGGGGGATATTCCGAGAACTTCGCCTGTAGAACGCATCTCAGGTCCGAGAACAGGATCGACCTCTTGGAACATATTGAATGGGAATACAGCTTCCTTGACGCCGTAATGACCGATAACTCTGTCTTTAAGCTCCGGAACGGGTGACGGATTGCCTGTAAGTGAGGAAGTAATTATTTCGGTAGCAATTTTCACCATATTGATGCTGCAAACTTTTGAAACAAGCGGAACGGTTCTTGAAGCGCGGGGATTAGCTTCGAGAACGTAAACAGTGTCGCCCTCAATAGCGTACTGCATATTCATAAGACCGCATACGTTCATTTCAACAGCAATTTTTCTGGTATAGTCTTTTATAGTGGCAATTTGAGCTTCGGTAAGATTCTTTGAAGGGAGAATGCAGGCAGAATCGCCTGAGTGAACTCCCGCAAGCTCGATATGCTCCATAACGGCAGGAACAAAGCAGTTTGTACCGTCGGAGATAGCGTCGGCTTCGCATTCTGTAGCATGATTGAGGAAACGGTCGATGAGAATAGGTCTGTCAGGAGTTACGCCAACCGCCGCAGACATATATACTTTCATCATTTCATCGTCGTGAACGATCTCCATTCCGCGTCCTCCAAGTACATAAGATGGACGAACCATAACTGGATAACCGATTCGGTTAGCGATTTCAAGAGCTTCGTCAACGTTTACAGCCATTCCTGCTTCGGGCATAGGGATGCCAAGCTTGTCCATCATAGCGCGGAAGTGATCTCTGTCTTCGGCGAGATCAATAGTTTCGGGAGTTGTGCCGAGGATGTTTACGCCGTATTTTTTGAGGTCGCCGGCAAGATTAAGAGGAGTCTGACCGCCGAACTGTGCGATAACGCCGACAGGCTTTTCCTTGTCGTGAATGCTGAGAACGTCCTCGAGAGTAAGCGGCTCAAAATATAGCTTATCTGATGTATCATAGTCTGTTGAAACTGTCTCGGGGTTGCAGTTTACAATAATCGACTCAAAGCCAAGCTTTTTAAGGGCAAGAGCAGCGTGAACGCAGCAGTAGTCAAATTCGATACCCTGACCTATTCTGTTAGGACCGCCGCCAAGGATCATAATTTTCGGCTTGTCTGAGGAGGAACTCTTATCCTCGTCAAGATGATAGGTGGAGTAGTAATAAGCCGCATTCTGAGTACCGCTTACATGAACCCCCTCCCAAGCTTCCTTGATGCCGAAGCCGATACGAGCGTTTCTGATCTCCTCTTCGGTAATCTCGAGGATAGAGCTGAGGTAGCGGTCGGAGAATCCGTCAAGCTTAGCCTGCTTGAGGACAGATTTTTCGGGAACAGAGCCTTTCATAGAGATAAGCTTTTCTTCCTCCTCGACAAGCTCCAGCATCTGCTGTAAGAACCAGTGTTTGATCTTTGTGAGATTGTAAATTTCGTCGATCGTAGCGCCCTTGCGGAGAGCCTCATAAATGATAAATTGTCTTTCGCTTGTGGGGAATCTTAGCTGAGCAAGAAGCTCATCTTTGGTCTGATCGTGGAAATTCTTAGCGAAACCAAGACCGTATCTGCCTGTTTCAAGGCTTCTGATAGCTTTCTGGAAAGCTTCCTTATATGTTTTGCCGATGCTCATAACTTCACCGACAGCGCGCATCTGAGTACCGAGCTTGTCCTCTGCGCCCTTGAATTTTTCAAATGCCCAGCGTGCAAATTTAATAACGACATAATCGCCGTCCGGAGTATATTTATCTAATGTTCCGTACTTTCCGCATGGAATATCTTTCAGTGTAAGACCACAGGCAAGCATTGCCGAAACAAGAGCGATCGGGAAGCCTGTCGCCTTTGAAGCGAGAGCGGACGAACGGGAAGTTCTTGGGTTTATCTCGATAACGATGATACGTCCTGATTCGGGATCACGCGCAAACTGACAGTTACAGCCGCCAATGACCTCGATAGATTCAACTATAGCGTAAGCCTGTCTTTCAAGCTCCTTCTGAACGTCCTCAGGGATCGTGAGCATAGGTGCGGAGCAGAAGGAATCGCCTGTATGAACTCCGATAGGGTCAATATTTTCAATAAAGCAAACGGTAATTATGTTATTTTCAGCGTCGCGCACGACTTCGAGTTCAAGCTCCTCCCAGCCGCTTACGCATTCCTCAACGAGAACCTGTCCGACAAGACTTGCCTGCAAGCCTCTTGCGCATACTGTTTTAAGTTCGTCCACATTGTAAACGAGTCCGCCGCCTGCGCCGCCCATAGTGTAAGCAGGACGGAGAACGACGGGATATTTAAGTTTTTCGGCAATTTTAACGGCTTCGTCAACGCTGTAAGCTACTTCGCTGCGAGCCATGTCAATGCCCAGATTATTCATTGTGTTTTTAAATTCAATTCTGTCCTCACCGCGCTCAATAGCGTCGACCTGAACGCCGATGACCTGAACGTTGTATTGTTTGAGAACGCCTGCCTGATCGAGTTCCGAACAGAGATTAAGACCGGACTGTCCGCCGAGGTTAGGTAAAAGCGCATCCGGACGTTCTTTCTCAATGATTTGAGTGAGTCTTGCAAGATTCAGAGGTTCGATATAGGTTATATCCGCTACATCAGGGTCAGTCATGATAGTAGCAGGGTTAGAGTTTACAAGTACGATTTCGTAGCCAAGATTTTTCAGAGCCTTACAGGCCTGAGTACCCGAGTAATCAAATTCGCACGCCTGACCGATAATAATAGGGCCTGAGCCGATAATCATGATCTTATTGATATCCTGTCTTTTTGGCATATTGATCTCCCAACCCGCACATTTTAATTTAATGTACGATATTATATTTACCGTTTGAACGAAGTTTTTATGTTGTCATTAAAACGGCATAATTTCTTATTCTATATAATACCATAAAATAAGAAAAAAATCAAGAAAAAATTACAATTTGCCAAAAATAAGTTAGAACCTGTGTTTATAGGGAAGATGTGCGGATTTTTAAGCATAATTTTGTCAAGGACAAGGAGAAAAAGTGAAAGCATACTATCGTATAGTGAACTTTTTCAACGCAGTCATCGGCAAAATTTGCTGAAAAGACGTGCGTCTTATCCTATGAACACAGGTTCTTATAGTCAACGGCATACTCAATTTTAATGCGGACAAGTTCTAAGGCAACACCGCACAAAGCACGCCTGACGGCTTTGCACGTCATATGCTTGCTTATTTTTTGTCATATCACACAAAAAATCCTTGACAGGCGACAGCCTGCCTGCAAATTTTTTATGCAATCTGACAAAAAATCTGACTGCGCATCTGCCGCACAATCTTTGTGCGGTGTTGCCCTAAAAAATTCCTCTGACGTCGTCAAAGGTCAATGCAGGGTGGAGCGCAAGATTGATGCCGAAGGAAATAAGCTGAGAAGCGCGCTCGGTCAGCCTGTCGATATCACGGGGAGTTACCATCATATTAGGCAGATCTTTTTTTGGAACGCGCCCGGTAAGGCTTCTGACAATAGTATGCATATCCACAACGGTAGGCACTCCTACCGCAATAACGGGAATCCCTAGATTTTTTTCGGAAAGCTCCTTTCGGGTGTTTGAAACTCCGCTTCCCGGCGATATTCCGGAATCGGAAATCTGAATAGTCGTACCAAGACGGCTTATATCGGAGCAAGCGAGCGCGTCCACGGCTATTATTGCCTTTGGATGAAGCTCTCCGACAATAGCGCGGACTATCTCGGCGGTTTCAATTCCCGTCTGACCAAGAACTCCTCCCGCAAAAACGCTCACTCTGCGCAGAGACGTAAGAAATTCTTCCTCCTCGCTGTCAAGCTCGTCACGGAGATGACGTGTAGCAAGGACCTTTGCCGCAACCTGAGGTCCGAGAGCGTCGGGCGTTATGTCGTTGTTTCCGAGACCCACCACAAGAAGCTCCCCTTCCGGAACAAGTCTTCTCAGTTCGCCTGCAAGCTCTTCTGTCATTGCTTCGTAATCGTCGGAAAAACGGCTTAGACTGCCGCCTTCAAGTGTAATATAGCGTCCCCTGCCCTTTCCGAGCGATTCAAGACAGCTGTCGTCGTCGATTATGATCTCGGTTATCTCAAAAATTTCTCCGCGCGTTTCTCTGTGGACTGATTTAGGCAGAGACTCCTCCGGAAAGCTTTCAACTGCAAGATCTGTACGTATTTTCATAACTTCTCCAATCTTATAGCATATTTTTTATTTTTCAGAAAGAAAATCCCGATAAAATACGGCTCTGTAGTTTGTGTACGGTGATAATTGTGCATATTGCTTTAATTTAAGGCAAGAATTTTGTTGTATTATTTGAATTTTGCCTATTGCAAAAAAATAATAAAAATGGTATAATTATCATTGTCTCAGTAGGTATGGTGTGCGTTGCACCTGCCGCAGCTCGGTCAACGAGCTTATTATCTGCATAATACGGACATATATTCGCCCGTATAATTTCAAGGAGGTGTAACAAAATGCCAAATATCAAATCTGCAAAGAAGAGAGTAAAGGTTAACGCAACAAAGGCTGCTGCAAATAAGTCAAGAAAGTCAAACCTCAAGACGATTCTTAAGAAGGCTGACGCTGCCTGCACAGCAGGAGCTGCCGATAAGGAGGAAGCTATCAGAGTAGCTATCAAGAGAGTTGACCAGGCTTGCGCAAAGGGTCTTATGCATAAGAACAAGGCTGCAAGAAAGAAGTCACAGCTTGCTAAGAAGCTTAACGCTGCCGGCTGATCTATTTCATAAATTATCCCCTGTGTTTTCACAGGGGATTTTTGTTTTATTCGTATAGTTTTTGTATGACTTGCTGATACTAATTCCAATCTAAAATCAGTGCATATTTGCAAATATTCCGTACCTGCTGCTGTGTCAAAGCTCCTCGACATACGTCAAGTATGGCTTCGTCGCTTTTCCTTGCATCAGGTGCGGTCTATTCGCAAATCTCGCACCGCTTTTAGATTGAAATTAGTATGAATGGCAAAATCAATAAATTCATCGACTGTTGGTTTTTCGCTTTTGTGCGGAACCTTTAAAGCGAGTTCGGTGGGATTTATGTAAGTCTCATCAATAATGTTTTCGATTTCATCTCTTATTTCGTTTTCATTAAAATTGTTTTCTTTTGCAATTTTTTTGAATATGTTATTCATTATACTGCTTCCTTTAAATAAGCACACGCTTACTTATAATAATATATTGATTTAATATAAAAAGCAATAGCATTTTAATAAAATGTGTATTTCTCTCTTGAAAATTGTTAAAATTATATAAGAGAGGAGTCATTATTATGTCGAAATCAATGAAAATATCTAAAGAAAATGAGTTTAAATATATCCAGATAGGATTAAATATTTCATATTATCGTAAGCTTCAAGGCTATACTCAAGAGGAGTTTGCTGAGCTTGTAGGATTGAGCCGTTCATATATCAGCGCAGTTGAAGCGCCTAATGTAGTCAAAAATATGTCTCTCGAGGTGTTATTTAATATTGCTGAGGCTTTGAAAATTGAGCCGTATAAGCTTCTTGATTTCAGAGAATAAATATTGGTGGACAAATAAATAAAAAAATTAAAGACCTCCTCTGCAAATGGGGAGGTCTTTTAGATTCAAAGGTTTTATTATTCAGCTTTTGCGGCTTTTTTCTTGATACATTTTTTAACGAATCGGAAAATACATCCGAAGAGTATCTCTATAAATCCCGCGCAAAGTGCAACAAGACCAAGGTTAAACAGTAAATTTGCACTTATATAAAGAACAACATTACCGCTGAACGTATACGCGACCGGAAGTCCGATAATAACGGCAAGACCTGCAATAAAGGTAATAAGACCGCTTATTGAGAATATTTTTTCGTAGAATCCCATAACGTGCCTGCCTCTTTTATCAACGATAAGGATAATGCAGATAAGCAGTACAAGAACTATTCCGAATAAAATTCCGATAGTAACGAACGAGAAAATATGGCGGCAGTTTTTCAGATTAAAGTTTGCTTCGTCGCTCCAATGTTTAATGGAGAGCGCTTCGTCAACATCATTTTTTTCGAGAGCTTTTCTGATATTTTTGAGATCCTTTGAAGAAAGCGAATAGCCGAATTCCTGATTTGCAATTTTATTGTTGGCTTTGCTGCCAAAAAATTCATTTGCAATAACTTCTGAGTCGATCGTCGGATCGCTTCCCTTGCCGTAAAATATGTAATTTGCATAATCTTCAACATTGTCGGCGATGAATTCGAGGGCATTTGACTGTGCAAGGTAGCGTTTAAAGCTGCTCTCATCAGCGTTTCCCTCAGTGATCGAGCGGAATCCGAGAGTTCTGTAGATATCGGTAGAGAGTTCCTCGCCTTCGTACTCGGCGCTTAATATAGTATTGATTTCGAGTTTCTTTATACGTTCGCTGAGGATTCTTCCGGGTACGCCGAATCTGACGCAAATAGCTGAATTTAATGCGATCATAAAGAAAATAGTTATTAATGAAATTATTACTGCAATAGTAATTTTGCCTGCGCCGACCTTTGTTTTTGCCGTTGCAGGCTCGTCCGCAGCGGTATCGGGAGTGAACGCAGCAGAGGGGTCATTGTTGTAGACAGGATCGTTAAATGGCTGAGGCTGCACAGAGGGATATTCGTTGACAGGCTGTTCATTGATCGGTTCGGAAAAAACAGGAGCGTCGGCTCTGAGCTGTTCAGCAATATTTTGTGATGTTTCAGTAAAGTCCTCGTCAACGGGTATGATCGGCGAAGTCTCCGTTATAGGATCGTTCTGAGGTATTACAGTTTTTTCGGCTTCTGTAAAAGCTGGGTTCTTTTCTTCGTTTTCTTCAATAGACGAAAGAGCTTCCGGCTGAGTGTTATTCTCCGGAGCTTCCAGCTTAGCGCCGCAGTTAGTACAGAATAGTGCGTCGTCGTTTAGCTCATGTCCGCATGATTTGCATAACATAATAAATTCCTCCTATGTAAAAAATGATAAACAAGGGTGTACCTGAAAACCCGACTTACTTGAAAAAACCGCAAAAACTGTCGAATTTTAAAGCTTGATGACAAAAAATACGGCAATTTGCGCGCGTCTTGACGAATTAGATGAGTTTTCAGATACGCCCCAATTACATTATAAAACAAAAACTTAAATATGTCAATAGCGGAGATTTAAACAAAAAATAAATATTGTTATACCTGCTGCCTCTTGACTTTTTTTAAATTTTAACGTACAATATATATTAACACGGTATTTTATGGGGCTTGTCCCGCCGAATGCCTATGACTTTTGAAATGAGGTTGCATATCATGCTTAAAAACAATGAAAAGATAATGGACAAAATTGTCGAGCTTTGCAAAGGAAAGGGATTTGTTTATCCCGGTTCGGAGATTTACGGAGGTCTTGCTAATACATGGGATTACGGACCGCTTGGCGCAGAGCTGAAAAACAATATCAAAAAAGCGTGGATGAAGAAATTTGTTCAGGAAAATAAATATAACGTCGGACTTGACAGCGCGATCCTTATGAATCCCCAGACTTGGGTAGCATCCGGACATATCGGCGGATTCTCCGATCCTCTCATGGATTGTAAGGAATGCAAGACCCGTCACCGCGCCGACAATCTTATCGAGGATTTTGACGGCACAAACGTTGCAGGCTGGACAAACGAGCAGATGACCGCATACATAAATGATAAAAATATTTGCTGTCCTAACTGCGGCAAGCATAATTTTACCGATATCCGCCAGTTTAACCTTATGTTCAAGACATTTCAGGGCGTTACCGAGGACAGCAAGTCCGAACTTTATCTTCGTCCCGAAACTGCGCAGGGTATCTTTGTAAACTTTGCAAATATCCAGAGAACGACACGCAAAAAGGTTCCGTTTGGTGTTGCACAGGTAGGTAAATCTTTCAGAAACGAGATCACTCCCGGAAATTTCATTTTCCGTGTACGAGAATTTGAGCAGATGGAGCTTGAATTTTTCTGTAAGCCGGGTACAGATCTTGAATGGTTCGGCTACTGGAGAAGCTTTTGTAAGGATTTTCTGCTGAGTCTCGGACTTAAAGAGGAGAATATTCGTCTCCGCGACCACGATCCCGAGGAGCTTTGCTTCTATTCAAAGGCTACTACCGATTTTGAGTATCTTTTCCCGTTCGGTTGGGGCGAGCTTTGGGGCGTAGCGGACAGAACGGACTATGACCTGACTCAGCATATCAAGACAAGCGGAAAATCCCTTGAATATTTCGATCCTGAAACGAACGAAAAATACATCCCATATGTAATTGAGCCGTCTCTCGGCGTCGAGCGTCTTTTCCTTTCTGTCGTTACGGAAGCTTACGATGAGGAAGAACTCACATCTGTTGACAAAAACGGCAACGAAAAGAAAGAAATAAGAACGGTTATGCGCTTTCACCCTGCTCTCGCACCATTTAAATGCGCTGTTCTTCCTCTTGTAAAGAAGCTCACTCCCAAGGCTGAGGAAGTTTATGAGATGCTTTCCAAGAAGTTCATGGTCGATTTTGATGAAACAGGCACTATCGGTAAGAGGTACCGCCGTCAGGACGAGATCGGCACTCCTTTCTGCATCACTTACGACTTTGATACGCTTGAAAAGGATAACTGCGTAACCGTCCGTGATCGTGATACGATGCAGCAGGAGCGTGTTTCTATTGACGATCTGGTTGCTTATATTGAGGAAAAAATCAAATTTTGATTATTTAATATAAATTAGGCATGAGAGTGAGGCGGCGAAAGCCGTCTCATTTTTTTCGTGTTTAAAAGTCGAAATTTGTGCAATTTAACATTTTTTGAAGAATTTCAACAAGTTTCCTTAAAAAATAATATTTTCCGCTTTATTTTTTCAAAAAAGTATAGTATAATAATAATGTATAGTTAAGAGTCTTTCTATCTTGGAATTATAGTCGTTCCAATTTCAAGTAGGAGGACTATATATGTGGAAATTCAAGCATAGATTTTATAAGACAATGCGGAAGTATGCTTTCGGGCAGTTTTCGGAGGTTTAAGATGATAAATAAATATTCTCTCGGAATAGACGTCGGTTCAACTACAGTAAAGACCGTTATTACCGACGCAGAAGGCAATATTATATATTCAAAATATCAGCGCCATTTTTCAAAGGTCAAGGAGACCGTTACCGACCAATTGAAAATAATCCGCGGCGAATATCCTGATGAGGAATTCACAGTCTGTATTACAGGCTCGGCGGGTCTCGGACTTGCAAATTCTGCTGAGATCCCCTTTGTCCAGGAGGTTCATGCAGCTTTTCTTGCCGTAAAGCGGAAGCAGCCGGACGCCGACGCCGTGATCGAGCTTGGCGGAGAGGACGCTAAGATCATCTTCCTTACCGGTGGAGTTGAGCAGCGTATGAACGGCACCTGCGCAGGAGGCACAGGCGCTTTTATAGATCAGATGGCTACCCTTTTGGGAATTACCGCAGATCAGCTTGACGAGCTTTCGCTCCATGCACAGAAAGTTTATCCCATTGCTTCACGCTGCGGAGTTTTTGCGAAATCGGATATTCAGCCGCTGCTTAATCAGGGAGCCCGTCGGGAGGACGTTGCCGCAAGCATCTTTCAGGCAGTGGTCGACCAGACTGTTTCAGGACTTGCTCAGGGACGCTCTATCGAGGGTAAGGTGCTTTTTCTCGGAGGTCCGCTTTTCTTCCTAAAAGGTCTGCGCCGCGCTTTCGTGAAAACTCTCGGTCTTGACGATGAACACTCCGTTTTTCCTGAGGAAGCTCCCGTTTTTGTTGCTTACGGCTGTTCGATCTATGCAGCAAGCTCCTCGGATTACTATAAGATCGGCGATATTATAAGCAAAATCTCAAAAGCTAAAGCCTCAGACAATATTGTTACGGGAAAACCGCTGTTTTCCACTCAGGCTGAATACGACGAATTTATTGAACGCCATAAAAGATATGATCTCGGATATGCCGATATACGTACATACAAGGGCGACGCTTACCTTGGAATTGATGCAGGCTCGACTACCACGAAGCTTGTTCTTATAACCGACGACGGACGCATTTTATATCATCACTATTCTTCAAATCAAGGTCAGCCTCTTGATAAGATCGCCGGACAGGTCAAGCGTATCTACGAGGAGATCAATCCCGACATTATAATAAAGGGCTCGGCTGTTACAGGATACGGCGAGGATCTCATAAAAGCCGGTCTTTCTATAGATCATGGTATCGTGGAAACCGTAGCTCACTTCAAAGCCGCCGCTTATTTCTGCCCCGAGGTAGATTTTATTATCGACATAGGCGGTCAGGATATAAAATGCTTTAAAATCAAAAATCAGAGCATTGACAGTATTATGCTCAACGAGGCTTGCTCGTCGGGCTGCGGCTCGTTTATCCAGACCTTTGCAATGGCATTAGGCTATGATATTGCGGAATTTTCTCAGCTTGGTCTTTTTGCTGAGCATCCTGTCGATCTCGGTTCGCGCTGCACCGTTTTCATGAACAGCTCCGTAAAGCAGGCTCAGAAAGACGGCGCGACCGTCGAGGATATCTCAGCAGGACTGTCATCTTCCATAATCAAAAACGCGATCTACAAGGTCATACGCGCAAAATCTCCTGACGAACTGGGAAAAAATATTGTTGTTCAAGGCGGTACTTTCCTTAACGACGCCGTGCTTCGTTCATTTGAAAAGGAACTTGGCAGAAATGTAATTCGTCCCGCTATTTCCGGACTTATGGGTGCTTTCGGCTGCGCGCTTTATTCAAAGGAACGCGCTTCAGGTGAAAAATCGAACCTTATTTCAGCTTCAGAGCTTGAAAACTTTTCATATACTTCAAAATCGGCTCAATGCGGAGGATGTACGGCAAACTGTCAGCTTAATATCATCAATTTCGGAAAGGGCAGACGATTTATATCGGGAAACCGCTGTGAAAAGGGCGGCGGAGCTGCAAGCAAAAACAAAGTTCCGAATCTTTACGAATACAAATACAACAGTATTGTAAATCTTGAAAAAACAGGTCAGCCAAAGCGTCCGATTGCAACAGTGGGACTGCCTCTTGCTCTCGGATTCTATGAACAGATTCCTTTTTGGCATACGCTGTTCACTTCTTTAGGATTCCGCACAGTATTTTCCGACGAAAGCTCGCGTGCAATGTATTACCTCGGTCAGCACACAATTCCCTCTGATACGGTATGCTATCCGGCAAAGCTTGCTCACGGTCATATTGAAAACCTGCTTGACAAGGGCGTTGATTTCATTTTCTATCCCTGTATGAGCTACAATATCAACGAGGGCGAAAGCGACAACCACTTCAACTGTCCTGTAGTTGCCTATTACCCGGAGCTGCTTTTGGCAAATAATCCCCGTCTTAACGAAAAAAACTTCCTTCATCCATACCTTGACCTTAACATAAGAAAGAACGTGATCCGCGTTCTCACAAATGTTTTGAAAAAGTATAACATCAGGGGAAGAATACCTGCGGCGGCAGACAATGCTTATGACGCCCTTAATCGCTATCATGCAGATATTGCCGCAAGAGCAAGGGAAATCATTACCCAAGCTCGCGCGGAAGGAAGAAATATAATTGTACTTGCAGGACGGCCTTACCACATTGACAAGGAAATTAATCACGGTATTCATAAGCTTATTACAAGCCTTGGCATGGCAGTCGTTACCGAGGACAGTGTGGCACATCTTGCTCATACTCCAAAGCTTAATGTTCTCAATCAGTGGACGTATCATTCAAGACTTTACCGCGCGGCAAAATATGTAACGACTCAGCCCGATATGCAGCTTATCCAGCTTGTTTCATTCGGCTGCGGAATTGACGCGGTCACAGGCGACGAGGTCAGAGAAATACTTGAAAGCGGCGGAAAGCTCTATACTCAGCTTAAAATTGACGAGATAAATAATCTCGGCGCAGCCCGTATCCGTCTCCGCAGTCTTGTTGCCGCCATGGAAAAAAACAATAACAAAAAATAACGGCTTTTTGCTTGATTGGAGGTAATATAATGTCTGAATATGCAAAATTTACGGAAGATATGATAAAGACGCATACCATTCTCGTGCCTGATATGCTCCCGATACATTTTAAGCTCATTATAAAAATTATGGCGTCATACGGCTACAAAATGGAGCTTTTGCAGAACGATTCGCGAGCCGTCATTGACGAGGGACTGAAAAACGTTCACAATGACGCTTGTTATCCCGCGCTTCTCGTTATCGGTCAGTTTATGGACGCGCTCAAAAGCGGCAGGTACGATCCCGACAGGACAGCTCTCCTTATAACTCAAACAGGCGGCGGCTGCCGCGCTTCAAATTATATTTATCTGCTCAGAAAGGCTGTGGAGCGTAATTTTCCGCAAGTTCCAGTGGTTTCTCTTAATTTCAGCGGTCTTGAAAAAGACAGCGCTTTTCGCATTACCGCACCGATTTTCATCAAGCTGCTTTATGCTGTGCTCTACGGCGATCTGCTTATGATATGTTACAACAAATGCCGTGCATACGAGGTTAACAAGGGCGATTCAAAGAAAATGCTCGATAAATGGCAAAATCGACTCGGCAATATCTTTCGTAACAAAAGCAAGCTCTATCTCAAGACTAAAAAGGTATATAACGATATCCTTGACGATTTTTCCGCGATCCCTCTCAGCAGTGAAAAGAAGATCCGTGTCGGAATCGTCGGTGAAATTTATGTAAAATATTCTCCTCTTGCGAATAATCACCTTGAAGATTTTCTCATTTCGGAGGGCTGTGAACCCGTAGTTCCCTCGCTTCTTGAATTTGTTATGTATTGTGCTGCCGGAGTTTTTAACGACGCTAAAATTTATAATAACCGTACCATAAAATCGGGTATCGAAAAAATAGCTTATAAATTTATTTATTCCAAACAGAAAGAGCTTATTGAAATTATGAATCAGCACGGCAGCTTTGAGCCTCCTCATGATTTTGAGCATCTCAGAAAGCTTGCGGATAAATATATAAATCAGGGCGTTGTTATGGGCGAGGGTTGGCTTATACCTGCGGAAATGGCAGCGCTGGCGAAGTCGGGCGTTGAAAATATAATCTGCGCTCAGCCTTTCGGCTGTCTGCCGAATCATATTGTTGCAAAGGGAATGTCGAGAGCTATCAAGGAGGACAATCCCAATGCCAATATTGTGGCTATTGACTATGATCCCGGCGCAACACGCGTAAATCAGGAAAATCGGATCAAGCTGATGCTTGCAAACGCAAGGCTTTGATATGATAAAAACACGTTCAGGCGAGACGATCGTCACTAATGAAAAGCAGAACAGACTGCTGAAAATGCTTTACGGAACGGCATTGGGGCGCGCTTTGCTAAAGCTTCTTACCCTGCCCGCCGTATCT
>ULRD01019986.1_pt1 | contig 27014 bp, 50 predicted proteins | sample 1955181 | NCBI WGS metagenome assembly ULRD01 (sample SAMEA4835675, study PRJEB28245) | human gut metagenome | biome: gut microbiome; material: fecal sample | place: Denmark | collected 2008
TTTAAAAACGATGCACATAATTGCCACTGCTCTTGATGTTAAAATAGATGATTTGTTTTACAGTGAATTGGATCTAGAAAAATTACGAGAAGAGATGCATAATAAAATTGAAATTTTTGGACTAGATTCAAAAGAAGTTCTTGAAGTTAGTCAAATTATAGATCTACTTATAAACGTCAAAATGAAAGAGAGCTAACTTTTAATTAGCTCTCACTTCTTTGCAGAGTTCGTTAAAATTTTTATTGCTTATATATCGTAAACTTTCAGCAGTTAGCACATTATTTTGTATAGCATACTTGTCCCATTCTTTCTTACTTACAATCTTTGGTAATTCTCTCATCTTTCGTAGTGATTTTTGATACATCTTTTTCATCTTAATCACTCTCCTTGATTTATTATACCACATTTTGTAAGATTTTTGTGTCGAACTGTGTCGACTAGAAAATCGCGTAAAATTAAGGAAAAATCGACGCTCCAGAATCGATTTTAAGGCGTTTTTATTTTTGAGACAACAAGTTATATGCCTCAAAAAAAGACTATTGCTAGTCTTTTAGTTCGTATTTGTCTGCAATTCTTGATATACATTTTTTGCAATCTTCATTACTATTATAATTTCTATCTAAATTATAATTTTGAGTTGTTACATTAAAAGCATCTATTCCTAAATGGTACAAATCTATTAAATATAAATCTATGTAACCATTTTCTCTTACATTTACAAACAGTCTTATTCCTTTATATCTTTTTTCTTTGTCTTTTAATTTTTTTACTGGAATCAATTCATTAATCTTAGGAACATCTTCTATATTTCTTATATCATTTGCAAACATAATAATTCTTTTTAGTCTTTGTGCTTGAGCAGATATATCACTATAGTTACTTTCATCTAATACAAAATCATCAAGTATATTATAGTTATCATAATATAATTTGTTAAATAATTCCTTTAGTATTTCATAGTATGTATTACCATCATAACTTCTTATAAAATTTGTAAACTTTTCTTCTGGTATTTTTATAGAATATAAATTACCATTAAAAATAAATTTCTTAAAATGAAAAGGAGATGTATTTATAATACTTGCTCCTTTTCTGTTTATTTTACTTATTTCATGCTTAAATATATTGCCTTTGTTTTGAGATTCTATATTATTTAATCGATTTCGTAAAATACTCATTTATGATTTCCTCTTTAGGTATTTCTCTATTATGTTTCTCATCAGTTTCCACATAATTTCTTTTCCAGCATTCATCCTCATGAGAAAGTCTAACTAAACCAAAATCGTCTATTTCGAATAATTGATCTAATAAATTGTCTACAAATTCTTTCTTTACAATATCATCTTCTAAATATTTGTTTTCTGCTTCTTCTAATACTCCATTCTTTTCAGCACTAAAAACCGATGGAATTACTGGTCCATAAGTCCATGCTTCTATTTTATCATCAAATAAATTCTCATCATATATTGAGTAATTAACTTCTACACTATCTGCATTTTCTTTATTCATTCTAATAAACGAACCCCAATATGCAAATAAAAAATACAAAGACTTTTGTAATTTTATTGGAGATATTATTCGTCTTGCTGTATTCTTATCATAGTTTAAATATTTTCCATATATATATTTAGCTAACTTTATGGCTTCGGTATCTTCAAGATTAGCAATCATCATAATAATTTCCCCCTGTTCTTATTATATACATATTCTTGAATTTTATAATTGTTATTATTTGTATAGCAACGAATGTCACATACTTACTATTATGTGACATTCAATATTATATAATATAATAAAATTGCTGTCAATGTTTAGGCAAAAAAATAAGCTAGGCATATAGCCTAGCTCTTATGCTTTTTTACAATATTTTAAGCAAATCCAACCAGATGGTATTTTCCCCCATTTACCTTTTACTTCTGATACATCACAGATACAATTTCTTACTAATCCGTTTGGTTTGTAGCCTGATAATTCTTTTATTTGTGCCTGTGCGTTTGGCGTTAACTGATTGAATTTTTTCCAATCATAATTTGTCCCTGGTCCAGTTCGTATTGTTAAAACATCACAATCTACTTTGTATCTGCCTTTACTATATTTTTTACTGTCATTTGAAGGTAAATTTGCATTTATATATTTTGTTGGGTTTATAAAATTGTCATTTTTATCTCTTACCTCAAAATGCAAATGTGCTCCAAAACTATGCCCAGTATTTCCCATGTAACCAATAACTTGTCCTTTCGATACTTTTTGTCCTACTCGAACTGTTACGCTATTATATTTCATGTGCGCATATAGTGTATAATATCCATTGTGTTTTATTTTAACGTAATTTCCATAAGAGCAACCATACTTGTCGTTGGTTTTATAATTGTTTCTAACTGCTACAACAGTTCCTTCTGAATGTGCTGTAATATAATCTAATGTATAACCTGTGCCGACTAGATCAATGCCATTATGCACTCCTTTTTTAAATACTTGTGTGATTACATTGCCTTTATTCTTAAATACTCTACTCATCTTCTATCACCTCGATTTCATCTTTTATTTTCTCAAAAATCTCCTCTGTAGGTTCTTCTACAGGCTTCATTACTTCTATTTTTTCATCTTCCATTTATTTTTCCTCCTTATTTTCTTTTAACTGAGTTCCAAAATAAAAAGCTATTATCATTAAGTAAATTTCTTTTATATCGAAATTTCCTTTTAAAGCAAGTATTGCTACTACTATTGTTAATGCTAATGTAACTATACTTTTTACATTAATTAGTTTTGCTAACTTTTCTAACATAACTAATCTCTCCTTTCCTTCAAAATTATTAAATCTTCGTGTATTGTCTGAAAACCTGCTATCGCTCTCTCGTCATGCTGTTTAAATTCTGTATTAGCGTTGTCCATACTTGTTTTTAACAAGTTTAAGCTTTCTGCTATATTCCTATTGGATGCTGACAGTTCACCCAACAATTTGCCAGCAGCTTCTCTTTCTGCTTTTTTCTCTTCTTGTTCTTCCTTCCTTTTAGCTTCATCTTGAGTTTCTTTATCTTTTCTATCTTTTCTATCAAGATACAAAAAGATAATAAAAAGAACAGCCATAGTAACTGTTCCGCCGTTTGCAAGAAGAATATTTATGATATTGTTTAATTCTTTCATGCTCTCCTCCTTTAATTTTTCACGTAAAATAATTCTACATAAGCAGTATAACTTGACCAATTAAATTGCGTATTGATTGTTAAAGCTGTTCCTGTGCCATTAAGATATATCATTATCGTATTTGTTGATGTGATGCTAGGAGCAGGTAATCCTCTTTGCGAATTAACATTCAACATAACTCCATCAATTGCTTTAGTCAAAGTTATGTTTTGGAGTCCTGTCTGCACATATTTTGCTTCTGCGTTTGGCAAATTTCCACAATTGATTCTTTTGCCATATTCCTTTTTGCCATCTATAATTCTGCCTGTTTCATATTCGATTCCAGTTGTAATATTTAATATATTTTGTTTTTTATTTATCAATTCTTTTATTTTACTCCATGCATTAAACATTTGAATACTCTCCTCTCACAACAAATTCAAAATATTCGCCTACATCACAGCCCCAGTCACTAGTTGTTTTAATTTGGTTGCTTACTTCATTTGCTTGTCCTACTTCTCGATAATGTCCATCTGTCCCAACATCGTCGCTACTTAATCTTAGTAGTTCTCCCATATAGTACACATCTAAACAATGTGTACCTACTTTGTAGTTGCAAGGTAAAGTTATAGTTCCACCTTTTGCCACATCTGCTGTTAGCTTTAAAAAGTATTTATGCTCGACTATTTGTGCTAGTTCAGCTTTAGTTGCTGTACTGCCTATGTCAACTGCTGTTCCTAATAATACCCATTCAGTTCCATTGTAAGCATAATCTTTATTTTCCGAAATAACATTATATACATCTCCACTTTTTTGTTCCGTTACTTCATTTAATTTTGTAAAATTTTCAACAGAGCCTTTGAACTTATATATATTTTGTAACATATCAAGTTTTTGTTTATAATTATCTGTAAAATCATTACTTGACATCCCTTTGCCTGGAACCTTGTCAACCTTTCTATACAAATTTTCATCTATAATATCATTGTTAGTATTAGCTACTCCTACATCGTAGCTTTCTATTTTTAAAGGTTTCTTTAAATTATAATGTTCTGTATAATTTGACATACTTATACCACCTAAACTTTCATTAGAATTAATTTAATTCCTATATTCTTGCTTTGTTCTTCCTGTGCCATTTTAGATACCCATACCGTAATATTTTCTTCATTTAGCGAAGCTGTTAATCCTAAATTTCCTTTTACCACACTTCCACTACTGTTTATTCCAACTGTACTCCATTTTCTATTTGCTTCACTGTTCATACTGTTATTTTTTGACATAAGACTAATTATCACAGAATTATTTTTATTGAATCCTTTTGGATAATTTATATCTACAGCTCCTTGGACGCTTGTGCTGGTTGTATCAGGCGTAATCAAACTGCTTGTTATAACTGCAAAATCTCCTTTTAGTTTATAATCAGTTGCTTCTTTTCCTCCCAATTTTTGCGAGTTACTTGCTGTAGTAGCTGTAGTAGCATTTCCGTGTACATTCTTTTGCACTATCTGCAACTGTAGCTGTAGCAGCATTACCTGTACAACTACCAGAAGAACCACTGACATTACCAGTAACATTGCCTTGTAAATTTCCTTTGACATTTGCCTCTACACCTCCATTTACTACTAGTTTTCCTGTTATTGTGTTATCTTGGTCTTTTCTTACAAGATTTTCAATAACAGAATCTATATAATCTTGAAATTGCTGATATAATTCTTCTCCATCAACACTGATTAAAGAATTAACTATTCCACAAAGTGTTTTATCTAATCTTTTATCAATAACATCTGATGCTTCAATGTTAGATGTACTTTTTACGGTTACTTCTGCCAAGCATATTTCATAAATGTTGTTATCTCTTTGCAATGAAGCTGGCGTTGTACCATTTCCTTCTTTGATATATAACTTCGTTTCTCGCACCGCTAGTGTTTTATCTAATTTTACAACCACTCTGTCAACACGATTTCCACTAGTTAGTCTTTCTAGTGTGAATATTTTGTCTTCTTCATTTTCAAAGTCTGCACCTTCTATGATTCCAGCTCCTGCATTTACTTTTATATTAAGTCCTCCGTTAGCACTAACCTTCATTCCATTTTCGCCATAATTTTTATATTGTCCAAAATAAATCCCGTTGCTTAGAAATTTAGCAAAATATTTTCTAAACATTTCAGCCTCATAAAGCCTATCTGGTTCCATATTTCCACTGTCTGAATTTAAAACATCCATACTATCAAATGGAAAACTCTTTAAACTTGTTTCTAATGACATAATTTTTCCTTTCCATAATAATAAGACCTAGTTTATAGGTCTTGTTATTATTCTTTTTATTTCTTCTCCTAGACTTGGTACTTTATCTCCAAAGCCTAGTTCAACTGTTTTGTTGTTTCTTTCGTATATCTCTTTTGCTTGAATTATACGTTTATCTTCATATATTCCATCACTTTCAAGAGTTACTAAATCTCCTAAAAAGAAATCTTTTTCCCATTCCATATTTGGAATTTGATATACTTTTCCTTCTATACTTTGAATTATTTTATATGTATCTAGTTTCTTTTGTCCTTCTGTTTTTAGTTCATCTACATCTTCTATATTATTTAAATCTATTAAAACTTCTCTTCTATCGAAACCTGTTGCAGTTCCTAAAACAGTTATAAGTCTATCCTCGTTTTCTCCTTTACCTGCTACATATCCAACATTTTTATAATTTGAGTTATCGTCTGTTGTCTTTCCTTCAAGTAAATTCTTCTTTTTTTCACTAAATATAATATAAGGATGTTTTATTGTTCCTTGTAATTGTTCGTGCGTATAAGCTTGTAGTTGTTCATGTGTGAAATCTTTTAAAAATTTGTGTGTATTTAGACTTTCTACTTGATTTACAGTTCTGTCTGTTCCTTTTAAACTATCAAAATATATACATTTTTCAGTTCTACTTAGATAACCATACCAACCTAACCCTGTATCTTCACTTATATGTTTTTCTTCGTCATGCAAATTAGTTAGTCTTGCTTGCCATACTGTTTTTATTCCTCTATTTTGCGAAGGTGCTATTTTAATCCAAGAAATGTCCCTTTCAGGCGTTCTTATATTATCGTAATAGCTTTCTACTAAATGATTTTTTAAATAATGTTTTTGGATGTTCTCTGCATGATCTTCTGATACTCTGTCATAGCCGTTTGTAGCAACTATTCTTCTTTTTGTAATACCTTTTATGCAATATCCTGTAACTTTCATAGTTTTAGTATTTTTGTTAGTACTCGTTGCTATTTTATCTATTAACAATATCTTGTCATCTCTTTTATTAACTATTAACATATTGTCCTTTTTTAACTTATTAGTATTAGCTTTATTTTTATTAATAGTTAATTCAAAAGTTCCACATTCATAATAGTTCCACACACAAATAAGGCTTTCAAAATTAGTAATAATACCAAGCAATTCAAAATTCGTATTTATTATTTCTATACAATTCATCTATACACCTACATACTTATTTGTATAGTCCTTAATTGTTACTCTATCTTTTGCACCTTCTATATCTGAACTATACTTAATTAAGTTCTTTCCCACAATTAAACTAAAAAATGTACTTTTTAAATCTATTTTATTGTATACATCTTGAGTGCCGTAAGGCGTAATCAGATTAACTGTTTCTTTGCCCTCTCTCGTATCTATTACTAATTTTTCTTTCTCTCCAAGTTCCATATTTACTTGTATATATTCGCCAGTAGTTTCATTTGTTATTTTAGGATTACTTGCAGGTCCAATATATTCTATTTGAATTGGTGCATCAACATCGCCCAAATTTTCAACTTCTTTATAAAAGCTTACATTAGAAAAAGTAGTTGCAAGTGTAAGAGGAAATTTTAATCCTCCTGAAACAGATTTTATATCAATATCTTGTCCATTTTCATCTAGCCAATAAGGATTTTCACAATAAAAAGAGATAGTTGCAGTATCATGATTATTCCTTCTATCATTAAACTCCGCACTATCTTCCACTTTCCCATAAATTCTATATTTCTTATAGTCGTTTGTATAATAAATCAATAATTCTCCCCTTTTATTTGTTTGAGAATTATATGTTTTAGGATTTATTATTCGCATTATTTTTCGCCTTAATTCATATAATTTTACTCTGTTTTTGGTTCTGATTGTTGCCTTTAATTTAATAACTCTTGCATCTAGCAAACTGTCCTCACTATTACATCCATCTTGATTTACACCTTGGCTTTTTTGTGAAGTTGCTCCGCGGGTGTCCTAATCCTTCAATATGACTTAAAAGTATATCTTCTTCTGGATTTCCTACACTATCAAATATTATGTTTTCATTTAAAGCCAAATTAATTATTTCTAATTTTTGCATTTTACCACCTACATTCCTGCTAAACTAGATGCTAATTGTTCATCTATGTTTCTTAATTTTCTGTATGTTTCACTTGGCATTTCTGGATTTTGTTCAATATTATTAGTTTGATATACATTAATTGTTTGAGTTTTAGGTTTATTACTTCCTGCCTCATATCTATACATTCCTGATGTCCATTCTTTTATTTTGTTTTCTATTCCTGCGTTTATTGTGTCTTGTACCCTTTGTATCATATTTTCTATTTTACTTGTTATTCCTTCGTTAATTCCTTGAGCTAACTTTTCACCTAACGTTTGTCCAGTTATTTCGTAAGCATCTCCATAACTTTTTAGTAAGCTTAGAATTTTATCTTGATTTTGTTCTACGTTCAATAACATCTTTTCTGCTGTTTCTTTTGCTTTGTCTATTTGCTTGCTGTAATAATCTTCTAAATCTTCTAATTGCTTATTATACAGCTCTTTTTGTTTGTCTGTTTCATCTTCAATAGCTTGTGTTTTATCATCTTGTTCTTTTTGTAATAATTCTTTTTGAGCATTTAAAGCTTCTTTTTTATCTTCTAATGCTCTGCTATCTAATGTTTTTTGATATTCTGCTACTAACCTGTCTAATTCTTTTTGATAATTAGCTTTTGTTGTTGCATCATGTTCGTAATCTATTAATTGTTGAAGTCTGTTTTTCTTTCTTTCATATTCTGCATCTTCTTCGTCTCGTGATTTTTGTTGTTCTGCTTTATCTAATGCTTCTAATTCTTTTTCTATGGCTTCTATTTTTGCGTCATATTCCGCATTAATAGCATTAATACGAATTTCTTTTAATTTTTCTACCTCTTCTATTTGAGAATCTATAAAGGACTTATCTTTTTCTTGCATGTCTTCTAATTGTTTTGTAATAGCATTAGTTAATTGAGTTACTGTATTGTCTATCTGTTCTACTCTTAAATCTCTTTTTTGTTGCTCATAGTCACGAATAGTATTTAGCTCTTCTCTGTATATCTCTTTTCTTTCATCTAAAGATAATCTTTCATCTTTCATTATTTGATTTAAATAATTTCTGTGCATTCGAATTATTTTATTATAGTCTGCTGTTTGCTCTGTTATATCGTATGCTGCACCTCTTGCATTCTTTTGATCTTGTATATATTTTTCATAATCTTCTGTTTTTTGCTCTAACAATTCTTTCTCTTTTTGTGCTAATTCTTTATTTAGTTCATATATCTTTTCTCTTATTTCGTTTCTTTCATCTGCTGTTTTAGCATACTTTTTCAAAGCATATTTCCACATTAAGATTTCTTGATTTGTACTTAATTGATCTAGCGTCTTTTTATGTTCTATTTGTTTCTTATAGTTGTCAAGTCGTTTATTTGAATATGTACCTGATGATGCTATTTTTGGAGTATATGAGCTTGTTACGCTTCCTTTAAAATCTGCAGGAGATAACTTTGCTAAATTAGATAAAACATTGATTTGATTTTGCAAAGATGCCGTAACTTCTTCGACTGATTGTTTAGTATAATTTGCTATAGTTTGTATTTGTTCACTATTACTCATCATTGCATTAACTTCTAATATACTAGCCTGAATTGCCACTTGTGCATTAGCCCACTCAGCATCTGCTGCAGCATTTTCAGCATTAATTGCGTTTTGAGTACTTGCTATAGTATTTTCATTTACTTTAGCTAATTCTGGATACACTTTTACTAGTTGTGATTTTGCATTTGAATATTCTTCCGTTGCTGTTTGACCTTTTTTTAATATATTTAACAACTGTTGTTTACCTTGAATGTCAGCTTTTGTCTGTGCTATATTAATTAATGTTTCTCTATGTGATTTTTGATTTGTTAATCTAGCATATTTTTGTTTTGTTGCATTTATTTCTAAAGATTTATTTAAAACATTTACTTTATTTTTATAAAGATCAATAGTAGATCCATCTATCATTTTTTCTTTTTGAAACTTTTTAAGGGCTTCTTGCGCATTATATATTTGTGTATTTAGAGTATTAAGTTGTGCTTTATATTGAAATTCTAAAATTTCTCCCTTGGAAAATTGTTGTACTAATTCACTTCTTTTTTTCTCAAGTTCTTGGATTTTATTATTTTTTTGTTCATATATATTTACTATTTCTTGTGCTTCATTCCTTGCCTGTTCTACTGTTTCTTTTTCTCCAGCAGTATAAGTTCCATTATTTTGTCTAAAGCTAGCCAACGCTTCTGATAAATTCTTTGATTTTTCTGTTGCTTCTTCCATCTTATCTATAGTCTCTTGCATTTTTGTATCAAATACTGTTAATCCTGCTACTACTGCTGCAATTCCTACAGCTATTAAAGTTACTGGATTTGCTAACAATGATACTGTAAAAGCTTTCGTTGTCATATCTGCTGCAGTAGCTGCTGTTTTATATGCTACATATGCTTTTTTCGCAGCAGTTAATCCTACTATCATTGCTAATAATGTAGTAGTAAATGTTATTATTCCACTAGTTGCACTTTTATTTTCTTTAACAAACTCAGCCAATTGTTTAGTGATTGATAACTGTAATGTACTATATTGTGTTAACGCAGGTATCATGCTTTCTCCAATGTTTCTACTTAACTCTAAATTTGTTGCATTTAATTGTGCTTGCTGTCCTTGATATCCACTTGACATTTCAGCTGCTGTTCCACTAAACATTGCCGCTTCGTCCATTATTCCATTATATACTGCCTGTGCTTTTTCTGCTTGTGTTAATGCATCTGTACTCTTTCCAATTGTTTTAGCATAATCTTCATACATTTTTGATATATTCTTTTGTACTCCAGCTGCGTCAGATAAAACAGAGTTTTCCATCCTAATTCCGTTCCGTTGTTACCCTTACCGCTTCTGACAAAGAATATGATGCTTGTCTATTTCCTACAGCTGCATCTTGTAAAACTTTTAATATTTCCCCTGTTTGTTTTACAGTAAATCCATATGTTAATAAATTCTTAGTAGAAGCTATGACATCAGAGTCATCCATAAGTTTTAATTGGTTTACATCTTTTATTGTATCTTCAATCTCTGTCATTGAATTATTAGTAGCTGTAGCTGTTTTTTGTAGAGCTTTCATACTATTAGTATATGTGTTATACTTATTTACTCCGTCTTCTATTGCTGATGTTATTTTTGCTAAAGATGCTATTATACTTGCAGACATTGCTATAAAACTAGCATCTAATTGACTATTACTATTTTGAACCTTTTTATTTTCTTGTTCAATTTTTTCTAGCTTCTGTTTAGCTGTTTCTAAACCTTTTTCAAGAGCTTCTGTTTTTATCTTTAAGTTTATTACTAGTTGACCTATTTGTGTTTCACTTGCCATTTTTTTCACTTCCTTTCAGACAAAATAAAAACACCTACCTAAGTAAGTGTCTATCTTTTAAAATAAAATTATTCTTTCAATTTCGTAAGTTATTTCTTCTTTAACTACTTTCTCCAAAATTATTCTAATCTTTTGTAAACAATAATAGTTACTATTTTTATCTATTCCATACTCTTTATTTTTCTCTATAACATTCCAATATATTTCATAAGCTTCATTATCCCCAATTGCATCTTGTGTATTTTCAATTTCAAAATTTGAAACTAACACATCTAAATCATTAAAAAAGTAATTTACATATTTATTTTCTATATTTTCTTTACTTTTATAATATATAAAATCATCTGCTAAATATTCTTCTAACTTTTCTTCGTCTCTATTTTTTAATATTTCTACAATTTCATTTATTACTTCATTATGTGTTTTTACTTTTCCTTCTTCTATTAATTTCATTTCATGTTTAGCTTGATTTGAAGTATTGATATTATTTGCTATCATTCCTATTAATATTGGTAAAAATATTAATAGAAATGCTATTAAAAATACTATCAAACAACCAGTTGTATTTTTTTCATTATTTCCTTTTTCCATATTTTATCCCCTCCTAATAAGAGTATAACATATATAAATTGAAAATAATATCTTTTGGGGTCAAATTTTTAAAAGTCTTCTGCTTCTACTTCTTCTTCATCACTATTGCTTACTTTGTTTAATTCTGCATATTCTTGCATTATAATTGGGATTTCATCCGGATAATAGTCTTCTAAAAATTCTTTTTTACTTATTCCTATTTTGATGCAGATTGCAATTGTTCTTTGAAGCCAATTAGAGTTGTAATCTTGCTCAATATTGGCTTCATTTGGTCGAAAAAACTTTCTAGTTCATTCACTTTCCAAAACTCTTGTATAACATCTAGTAATTCCTTTGGTGTAAGCTGATTTTCTAATACATTTCTATCTATTTCCATTAATTTAGATAAGAAATTAAATGTAAAGTTTGGTAATATAATTAATAATTTCATTACTAAATTCATTATATTTTCCATTGTAAACATTTCTGATAATTTGAAATCTTGTCCATTGTCAGACAACTCTTTTATAAAGTCTTCTGGCAAATCCTTTAAAGTCTGTAGAGCTTCAAAATATTTGCCACAAGGCTTTTTTTCAATCTCTACACCATGTATTCTTTTTACTTTTGGTAAACTCTTTGTTTCATTACTTTTTGTCATTTATTTTTTCCTCCTAATAAAAGTTTCAGGAGAGTATTTCTACTCTCCGTCTTATCCTTGGCCTTCTGATGGTTGTGGTGTTGGTATAGTAGGTACTGTATCTAGCCAAGTTAAATCAGTTGAACTTGTACTATCTTTATATACTCTAACTTTAGGGTCAGATAATAAAGCTCTTTTATAAAATGTTCCACTTATTGTTAATATAGCAACTTGTGTTCCATTGTCTTGTGTTTGTAAATCTTGCTTTACTTTCTTAAATTTAGCTCTATAATATCTAAACATTCTATAGTTTCCGTCTTTTCTTTTAGCTTTAAATGTCATTGCATAATCCTTACTTTGATTGTCTGGTCCCCAAGAATATTCTTTTGATTCTTCATCGTAATTTCCACCTTCGAAAATAGACATTAATTCTAAATCTGCTTCTGGAATTTCCAATTCAAAATTTTCTCCATCAAATATTTCTTCATCATCATATATCTCATCATCTGCATATATTGGATCATTTGATGTTTGAATATCTCTTGTTAATTTTTGTGCATAAGGTATATTTACAGCTTCTCCCACTTTATAATTTGTTTCTGTATTCTCTAATAATTCAAATACTTTAATTCCACTTAATCCTCTTAATGCTTTTTTTGGCATAATTAAGCCCTCCTTTTATAAAATTTCTTCTTTTTCAAAACGCATTGTTTTGTGATATATTTTTGTTTCCTGTTCAAATAAATCCATTGCTAATGTTCTTTCAAACTCTAAATCTTCCATTTTTTCATTTACTTCAATAGCTAATTTAGAACATTTACTTGAACTTTTAGCCCAAATGTCTACTTGAATAGAAATATTACTGCTATATTCTTCATCATCTGCTTTACTAGACATTGAATTGTCCATTTCATAATAAGAAATAGCAGATTTTTTATCTAATTCACCCCACTTTTGTGGATAAAAATAAGAAACCTCTACATCGGAGATTTCTTCTAATTTTTTTAATATTTGTGGCTTTAAATTTTTCATTATTTACCACCTAACTTTCTTATATCTTGCTGTATTGATTTAATTACTTCTTGTTCTACTTCACCTGTATTCTTTGCGTGCAAGTATGCAGGTGTTAAGAATGGTCTTGGACTCATGCCTTTCCAGTCAGCCTTATAAGATATTCCGTTCTGGTCTATCTATATTACTTTCAGTTCCTCTTTGACCTGTTCCAAACTCAACATATGGTGCATATTCAAGATTTGAAAATACTTGTGCTTCTGCTCCATCTTGTATTGTTTGTGATTTAGTCTTTATTGAGTTACGAAGATGTCCTGTTTTTACAGGTGCTAAATATTTAGCATCTTTTTGTATCTTCTTTGCTCCTCTTTCAAGTCCTTTTCTGCAACTTTCTTTTGCATTTCCACCTAATCCAGATAGAGTTGCAAGTAATTCATCTAATCCTTCTATACTAGCCATTGTTATCACCCACTAAAAGAGTTATATGGCTGTCAGAAGGCACCAAACTTTTTATGGTATATTCTTTATTGTCATATACAAGAATATTGCCTATTTCGGCTTTTGTTTCGTTACAAGTAACTATTGCATTAGCTTCTATTTCTTTGCCATACTCTTGTTGAATATACTCCCTTGTAGAAAATTGAAAATTACCTTTAAAACTATCTATCTTTTCTAGTTTTCCATTTCCAATAACACATCCCTCATCATCTTTTATCGTTCCAGATGTCCATATTTCTATATCTTTATCGTAGAATGTATCAGCTATTGCTTGTTTAAATATTTCAGGTATTTGCATAATTACCACCTCATATAAGCATACATAGAGATTTCATCTTTGTTTTTTTCTATGTATTTATCCATATTTACATCATCTGCTGTAACTGCTCCAACATCTTTAAATGATACTGACTGATTAACATCTGTCATAGAAGATACAACTTGTTTTCCTTCACCATATCCATTTTTATAAAATACAACACAATTCATAGCATATCTAATAACTAAATACTCTAATTCTTGTGGCAAATCTATTCTATTACAATTAGATTTTATTTTATTAGTAATATCATCAATATAACCTTGTATTTTTTTATCTTGCTTTTCATTTTCAATGTCAAGTCTTTCTTTTACTATATCTAATAGTTTCATAAAATCACCTACTCTTGTGGTGTTTCTTTTTCTTTAATCATTTCTATTATTTGAGCTTTTGTTGTTTCTTCTACTTTTTCAATTACTATTTCTAATTCTTTTGCTTTAGCTAATAGTTCCTCTTTATTCATTTGCTCAATCTTTTTAGGTTTGTTTTCTTCTATTTTTTTACCTTTTTCACATCTTGCAATATGTAAAGGTAATACTGGTTCTGAGAACTCTTTTCCACATATTGGACATTTCATTTTCCATTCCTCCTAATAAATTAATTAAGGCAGATTTCTCTGCCTTTTATTATCCTAGTACTACTGCTGCTAATGATGGATATAATGGTGCAAATCCATAAATAGTATCAATAGATAGCATATTTTTCTTTGTTTTCATATCATATCCGTAAACAACTCTTAAGTTTAATCCTTTATAAGAAATTACATAAGAGTCCCTACCATCAACTGGTAATGCTAACGCTCTTGATACGAAAGCAAATGCTAATTTGTTGAATACTAAGTTAGCAACATGGCCACCAGAGGTTTTATCTATAAATGTTACCTCTGTATCTGCTGCAATTTCTTTTACAACTGATGGATATACTTTTGCAGTTATTACACCAGTATCTGCTGTTGCATCTTCCATTACAACATATTGTTGTCCATCTACTATTAATAAATCTCCTTTAACTAATGTTTCAGAAGCAGCCCCACCTTTAAGAACTATTGTGTCACTTCCTTTATTTGCTTTTGCATTTGCTTTTGGTGTTGTAACTTTTGTAAATGTTCCAGCTTCATGTACTGCAACTTGTTGAGACATAAAGTTTTCTAATCCTTGTATTCTACCGATAGAACCTTCTCTTAATGCTTGTGTACTTCCAGATTTTTCAGCATGTAAAATTGCATCTATTGTAGAGAATTTTACATCTGCGTCTGGATCCCATACAGCATATCTATTTCCCATTGGAGATTTAGCTTTATTTAATAACCCTCTAGCATTTGCCATCACTTCTATTGTTGAAGGTGTTGTTCCTGCTGCACCTAATGTTTTATAAACATTTTTGTACATTTCAAGACCTTCTTTATTGATTTTTTCTGCAATAGCCTCCATCATAGGTGTTAATATTTTTTCATTAAATGCTACTCTATCTAAAGTTAATTCTTTAGATGTAATTTCTACAGATACATCTGCAATATGATCCATAACTACTGGAACACTTTTTTGATTGATTTCTTGAATTGTTACTTCATCTTTGAAATCCTTTGCTTCGAATTGAGCTGGTTTTTCAACTTGGATTGTATCTCCTTCTTTTACAAAATCTTTACTATAATCAGTATAGAATAACTCAGGTACTACTAAGTTATTTACTAGCATTGGTAATGCTTCTCTTGCTATTCTTTGACATGTTAATAATTTGTTTGGCATAATTAATTCCTTCTTTCTTATTTATTTTTTTCTTGAAGTGCGAAAAATTCTTCATCTGACAAATTATCTAAATCGTCATCATCATAACTTCCGCCATCTTCTTTTCTTTTATTTGGATTATCATCGTCTAATCCTTTATTCACACTTTTATCAATTTCAAATAGATATGCATCACTTTTCTTTAATGATTCTATTTGGTCGTCAAATCCTAAAAGTTTATCTCCATCTAGTTTGATTTTATCTAAATCAAGATTTGCTTTTACTGATTTAACATTTTTAGCTTTAGCATTATTTATTGCTAAATCTATTTTACTTTCTAGTCTTACTTTTTCTATTTCAGCCTTTGAATTATCTTCAATTTCTTTTTTCTTAGCTTCATAATCAGCTTGACTAATTGAGCCCTTTTTAAAGTTGTTATACTCATCCTCAACTTTCTTTTTGTCATCCTCTAATGTTTTCTTTTCTCCTTTAACTACTTTCAATTCTTCATTAATTTCGTTAAACTCTTTTGCAGGTTTAAAATATTTTGGTAATTCTTTAGATATCTTTCCTTCTAATTCATCTACATTTTCTACTCCTGCATTTTTTAATAATTCTTTTAACCATTCCATAATTGGTCCTACCTTTCTAGCTTTTTTATTCTGGTGCTACCAGTACGAAAAGTTGCTTTTTGTTTATTCTCACAAGCAAATGAGTAATAAAAATAGACAGTTTAAAGCCATATCTAGGGCATAAAAATAAGAGCTATTTCTAGCTCTTGATTTATAATTTTAAAATATTAATAACTAATTCAATTTACTTACCAGTTCTTTTGCTTTATTCCTTCTTTCATATTTCCTCCTTTTAAGTTTCAATATCTGAATTTTCATCCCAAAAACTTGTATCATATTCTTTTTTTGTTTTAATACATTTATCTATTTCTTCTATTAACTCTTGTCTTGTTCCGTCAAACTGCATTAAAGGAAATCCCTCTGGGAATATAGCTTCATATTCATCTAATTTTTGTTCTAATTCTTCATCTATAAGTTCAACAAACATTATAATAACCTCCTTATTAAATTATCAAACTCTTTAAAAGTATTAGGAAAATATTTTTGAAATATTTCTAGTTGTTTTAAATCATCATTTCCTGCCGTTGTAAACATTTGAGCAAATATTTCTCTTTCAAGTTTATTTTTCTTTTTCCAATACTTGTTATCATGTTTATATCTGCCACTTATTTCATTATGTGTCATTCCACTCATTATATCACTTAGCTCTATACAATTTCTATTATTTTTAATAATATTTTTATATAATTCTTTATTTTGAGAAATTATATTTTGGTCTTTCTGTATAGCATCTTTAAATCTATTATTTGATGATAACCATTTATTATTATAATCTATCGCATGAGCTACTTCATGTCTTACTGTATGATTATTATAATTTGTTTTTAAAACTATATTTCCATTTCTATGATATGCCTTATCCCCACCTAATTTTATTAACTTAATGTTGGTATTTAAAGCAATATTTTTTATATTTTCATTTTTAAATGCTATGTTTATTATATTATCTTTTTGTTTAGTAATATCTTTATAATCTATTCTTCCATCTTTATTAAATATCCTTTGTAATATTCCTTCATCTTTATCTATATATTTATCATACCATTGCTGATAGTCCATATCTTGTGGTACAAATATAGCATTTCCATTTTCATCTTTTGCTCTTCTTTGCAATCCTTCTGTTACTTCATCATCAAATACTGCAACTGTTGTACAACGGTCGTTTGGGTGTATAGGTGGATAATTTTTACCGTGGCTGTCTATCTTTTAAATTAAATACTTTATTGTCTAACTCTGCACAATGTTTACAAGTCACATTATCTAAAGTTGCTATAAATCTATATTTTTCTATATCTAATTCTTCATAAGATAACATTTCCGCTTCATTTGCAAAATGATTTACTTCTGTTCTTACCAATGTAGTAGCATTGTATAAACCAACATTCATATAACCAGATAATTCAGAAGCTATTTTTTGTATTGTTTTTCCTGACATTGTGTCGGCAGTTAATTGTGTTTTTAAATAATTACCTAATTTTTCGCTATTTTTCCATATTCTTTGAGAAAAATTCGCATTATCAGTCCATTTTTCATTTAATAATAAATTTATTGTTTTATTATCTATTTGTGAAAAATTAAATCCTAATCCAGTATTTTTTTGAACATTATATATATTATGATAATATCCTTCTTTTATTGTATCTACATATCTTATTTCTGTTATTTGTTGTTCTACATCTGCTAATTTTTTTAATTCTAAATCAATACTTTCTTGCAATTGTTCATATCTTGATATACGAAAAGAATAAGCAGATGAATTGTATTTTAATAACATCTTCTGCTTAATATTTTCATTTTTTATATTATTATTTATTGTAGTTAATAAGTTTCTCCTGTATGTATCTGTTTCTTTTTTGTTTAATAACTGATTTAGGACTTTTTTATCAAGTATATCCGATTTGCTATAATTTTTATATATTCTACTAATTTCTTTATTTATATTCTTAGTAGCTTGATCATATGACCTTATTAGACCCTTTATAGTATTTTCTGTACCTTTTTCTAGTCTTTTCATTAATTCTGTTTGTCTTTTTTCCCAATAGTCTAGAGGTTTTCTAGCCATTTAATCACCTCTATTCTTGATTACCTTTATTACTATGATTATCTTCAAATCCTCCTGCATTATTAAATATTTCTTGTTGCATTTTCATTTTTTCTTCTTGCTCTTCTTTTAATCTTTGTAGTTCTATTTCTACGTCATCACAAAGAGGGTGTTTTTCAAGCTTTGATCTAGTGCTTAATATATTGTCATTATTTAATGTATTTATTTTTTCATTTTCATTAAATATTCTCGATTTATTAAATTCAATTTTGAAATCAAACTCATTTATTTCTTGTGGTATCTTGTTTTGCATTTTTAAATCTTGCAATACATACCATAAAATTTCATATATAGCACTTGTGAGTCCACCTATACTGTCATCTGCTTTCATGTCTAGGTCTGTATACAAAAACTCTAACGAAACGCCACTTGGAGCTTGCCCTATTAAATCTTTATTACTTGTATCTACTGCTCTACCAAATTCATATATGAGCTCCTTTAATCCTTTTAACAATGCTTGTCTCGCCTCATATGGTATTGGCAATAGTTTTGCATCTATCTTCCCCGCAGTATCATTTGTTCTTGCTACTCCATTAACTTTTAAGTTCTCTATTAGTGCAAGTAAATCCTCTGCCCCATATCCATTAATAAGCCATATAATTTCTTTTAAATCTTCTACTGTATTTACAAAATTACTATTTATTAAATCATATGCATCTATTAGTGGTTTTATTGGTTCTAAATCTGTCATTTTTTCTTCATTGTTCTCTATTTCAATGAATGGTACTTTACCCCAACTGTGTTTTTCTATTCCTTTTAGATTGTTTAGAGCATTATCATATATTTCTCTGTACCAATGACATTCTGGCCTTTCTCTAGTAACATCCTCTAAATATACTGTTGTATCTCCAACTTTAGTTTCAATAAAATATCTTACTTCTTTTTCATCCCAATATTCAACATATGTTCTATCTTCTAGTTTGTCTCCTGTTAAATCTTGTATTGTATAAAAATGCAAAAAAGCCGTCAAATATGTCTGTGTTTCGTTGTCATAAATAGGTATGCATTCTTCTGACGGATACTTTTCAAATACTAATTTCCCGTTTCTATAATTAGGATGTAGCCATGCTCGTCCCTTATTACTTGCTTCTTTTAGTCTGTTTTTTATAAGTTTTTCAAAATTAACTCCTAAAGTATTCCATACCATGTTAGTTATTTTTCTTTCAGCTTTTTTAGGCGTATCTTCTTTTTCGCCGTCAACTGGAATATTATATGATATTGTTATTGGCTTTCCACACACATAAGTTTTCTTTTGATTTACTTGCTTCCAATAGAAACCATGAGGTATATGTTCGTCTGATTTATTTTCATTAACAATTTTCTTTTTGTTTCCTGTTTTTTGATCAAAAACTGTATAACTTTTTAAATCTTTTTTTAATATATCATTTTTATCTCTAAAGTACCTTTCGCCTTCTAGCATTTTCTTTTTTACATCTGACATATTAAATTGAGTTATTAGTTCTTTTATTATTTTGCTTTCTATCGCCATCTAACTGCCTCCTAATTTCTTAAATATAAATCATCACTACCATATCTTAGTGCATCTATATAATGATTGTTTTTATCTTCTGGTATATTTAATGGATTATCTTGTTTATCTGTTTTCCACCTATATAATCCTAATTCATTTATTAATCCTTTACATTTAGGATCAACTATTATTTCAAACCCTTTTAGCCATTTAATTCCATGTAACACACTATCAGGTCCTTTCTGTGCTGGTATTGCATTTATTCCTAAATTATTTAATTCTGCTATACTTTTAGGTTCTGCTGCATCAGCTTTTATTAATGCATATGGTTCTATTCTTCTTTTTAATTCATTTGCTAACATTTCATTTGTTAATTCTGTAGCTCCAAATTCATCAAAAATAACAATTCTTTTTGCTTTTAGATCTACATTGAATTGCAAAAAAGCAGAAGGATCTGAACTATATCCAAAGTCCAGACCTCTTCTAATTAATTCAAATGTATTTTTATATTTTTCTGTATCTTCTATATGCCAATTTCTAAATATTAAACCTTTACTTACACCAGGTATTCCTAAGCCAGATGTTTTGTAATCTTCATAATCTTCTTTCTTCTTCTTTTCATATCTTGCATAATCTTTAACATCCAAAAATTCATTTAGCTTATAATTTGTTATCATCAATAGTTGACTTACTTTTTCTTTTACCATTTTGCCTTGATATTCAAATTCTTGCTCATCTTCAATTATTAGTTCTTGTTTGCCTTTTTCTATTAGTATTTGTTCGTTCGGTGTTAGTTTGCTTGTTAATTCTTTTACAATAAAATGCTGTTCATTCCAAGGGTTGAAACTTGCCACAGTTTGATTGAAATATCCTTCTGGCATTTTACCCCTTATAGACATCTTTACTTTATCATATGTATCTTTTTTATCTATTTCAAAGGCTTCCTCGAACCAACCGCCAGCATAAAACTAGATTAGGGTCATCTATTGTTATTGATGCTAACTTTTCCCAGTCGTCTAATCCTCTAAAAAATATCTTTTGCCCCGTATATTTGTTTACCGCTAACAATGGATTTGTTGTAAATTTCCATTCGGCATAAACTTTTATTTTTTTAGCTGCCCAAACTAAATCTGCATATACACTATCTTTTATAGTAAGTGCTGTATCTCTCATTGCTAGTAAACAAGCTCTAGGATATTGTTTTAAAAGTTTCATCCACCTTAAAGCTATAGTTTTTGATTTTTTGCTACCTTTTGAGCCCATTATTATAGCTTCATCGCCTTTAAAGTTCCAAAGTGTTGCATATCCTTTTCCAATCATTTCTTGTAAACTAATTCTTTCTTTATTCACTAACATCATCTACCAACTCTACTTGTACAGCATTTTTCATATTTACATTTATGTCGTTGAACATTCCTAAATGTTTTCCCAACAGTTCTAATGCTTTTACTTTGTCGTTTGTCTTAAACTCTATTGTTTGTTCTTGAATATGCTCAATAGGAACTTCATTGTCTTTTCCTTTCATATCTATGCTTATTTTCATTGCACCAGCTTTTTGTAGGACCTTTACACTTGATATTGCTTTGATTGTTTCTTCATCAATATCTTTTATGGCTTTTAATGTTCCATTGCCATTATATATGTTCTTTATATTAAAAAAAGCTATATTAGCTAACTCTTTTATTACCATATCTTGTGTAACTTCTGTTCTTTTTTCTATCTCTCTCTGTTTTTCAGATATGTATTCTTGAACCTTAACATTTCTTAACATTCTACTTGATGCTGCATTAGCCGTTTCGTCTTTTTTACATTTTGGATAAGCAACCTTATATGCTCTTGTTGCATTAAGATCTACTAAATACTCATCACAAAATCTTTTTTGTGCATCTGTCATATAAGATTACCTCTCTTTCTATTTAATCTTTATTTCCTTTAAAATACTCATCTACTATTTCGTGAATAATATCATAAGAATTTGATACTATATCAGCAACGTCTTCTTCTGAATATTCTTTTGCATCATGTGTTATATAATTATCTATATAACAATGTGTCAATTCATGTATCAAAGTAGCTTTCTTTCTGTCTATTGGCAAATCCTTATCTAAATATATTTCTTGTATATCACAATATGTAACTCCATAGTATCTTGGAGTTATGCTTTTTATGTTTTCTTCTTCGTTCGCTCTTCTTTGATTTTGTATCCTTTTTATTTCACTTTGTGATTTTTCTTCTATTGTCCATGTTCTGTTATTTATTTTAAACTTCATTTCATTTCTCCTTTACATCTACACAAATCTCAAAATATGCACATTTCTCACATTGCTTTTCTCCCTCAACAATACACTTTTGTCTCTTCTTGTTTGCGTATGCTTTTCTTATTTTATATTCTTCGTCTATATAAGACGCTATTATACTACCTTTCATAAAATACCTCTTTTGTGTTTTATAATTCACTATGCAATGATATGTAGGAGCTATGCTCTCCCCGTGGGGTTAAGTTCTTTAACAGTTACCCATAAAACCGTAGTATTACCTGCGTTAAAACCTAAACATATTATTTTTTATCACTGCATACTAAATTATAGAAAAATAGAGCCACGTTCTATGAACATAGCTCCGTAAAAGATATTTCTTTTTCTTGGTTGCGATGGTTGGAATCGAACCAACTGCCTTTAGCTTATGAGGCTAACGAGATTCCAGTTCTCTACAATCGCAATATGTAGGAGGTTTTAATTTTATTTTCAACGTAGGTTCCTCACACTTTATACTACGCATATCTAGGAGCGACCTAGCAACTGGTATAATAATTTATTTAGTATTATTATTATCTTCTTATTGCATAATAAAAGAGCCTACATTTGTAAGCTCTTTATTAGTTGTAAGAACTTATTTTATAAGCTCTTACAATTCAATTTTGTTATGATATTTTTTCCATATGTTTCTCAATTCATCTATGTTACCTTTAATACATTTAGTTACAGCCGTAATTTCTTTTTCATTCATTTTTGTCTGTGATAAAACTTTATAATCAATTAATGAAATTGATATTTCTTTGTCTCTATATGTGACATGACAATGTTCTATATTATGGCCGTTTTCTTTTGTCCTAATTTCTACAATAATCCCCTCTTTATTGACAACTTTTGCATACTTGAATGGAATTTCAAAAGCGACCATTAATTGGGTTCTTATTGATTCTAATTCTTTTTCTTCCATATTTATACCTCCTTTTAAAGGATTCTATCATGCTTTACTTAAAAAGTCTGTCGAAACTTGTCAATAAAATTATTTTTTTGTTATTTTTTTAAGGAGCTAGATTTCTCTAACTCCTTTTTGACCTACTACTATTTTAACACATTTTTTTGTCAAATTTACGCCAATTTTACGCCAACTTTTTTAATTCTTTATGTACTGCATATATTAAGTCCCCTTTGCGTCTTACAAATGTTCTTTCTGATATTCCAGAATTTATTATTTCCCATTTAGGTTTGCTTTTAATATAAAATTCCTCGAATATGTATTTACTATCCTTGTTAACTAGTTCTACTGCTTGTACTACTGCTTTGTATTCTTTTATTGCTTTTTGCAAATGCTCGTTTTCTTGAAGTTCTATTACTGCTTTTAATGTTCTGTCTGATACGCTATATGGTGCTTTAGGCATTCCGTCTAATACTGGAGAGCCTATGCTCATTATATCTGCTCTTATGTTCATAATCTTTAGACAATTGTAGTTATACCTTTTTAAGCATAAACTTGCTTCTTTATACTCTTCATTGCTTAATCTCATTTGTACCTCCTACAAATATTTTTTTAGATCTTCTTTTCTAACTGCTAATGTTAACTTGCCTAACTCAAAACTTATGACTCCATCTTTATCTAATATCTCAAACTGCTTTTTTACTACTGTATCTCCATTTATCATAACCATTTCTATTTTATCCATTACGTGTACCTCCAGATTATCTGATTTCTTTTGCTTTATTTTCAAAATATTGTTTTATACACTCTTTACATTTTTCTGTATCCTCAAATTCATTACAATTTGCTTTTTGCCCCATTTGTTTGCAGATGTCTTCGTCTATATCATGATTATTTATTGTTTCTGCCATTAAATCTATTATTTTATCTTTTTGTCCTAGTTCTTGTTTTTGCCATTTCATATATTCAGCTTTAGTTCTATCTAATTCATCTCTCATTTCTCTTACTTTTTGAATTGGAATATAGTTTTTATTTATGTACTGTTGTGTTTTCTTTATGTTCTCAAACGGCGTATTTCCAAATAATTCTTCAAATTCTTCCTCGTTCATTTATTCCTCGCTTTCTAATAATTCTTCATAAACTTTATTTTTTTGATATAATTCATGAATTAAGTCTCCGTCATTACTAATATCTATAATTTCTTCATTTTTTCTAATCTTGTCTTTTACTTTTTTAATATAGCTTTCTTCTCCGTCTTTAAATCCTAGTTGATATATTCCTGCATTGTCTAATATTTTTTCATTTAATTCTTCATTCTCTTTCTTTAAGCTGTTCACTTCTGTTCGTAGCTGTTCATTCTCTTTCACTTTTTAATTCTCCTTTCCACCATAAAGTCCTTTTCCTATATTCATTCCACCTAGAATAAGTAACATTGCTGAAATTGCTATTGTTATTTTAATTAAAATTGCTCCAATAAGCACTTCTACTATCCCTATTATAACCGTAGTCATATTAGTGTCTTTTATAATTTCTTTAATTATTTCTTTCACATTAACACCACCTAACTTTATTATTTGTTATAAAATAATGTGATTTGCAAGGAATATTAAAATTATCTATGCTTGGATTTAAGCTTAATTCTCCATCTCTGAAAATTAATGCCCAGCCGTTTATTCCTAGTGGAGTTACTGTTTTTTCTCCACACCCACACGCACATAAATGAACTGCTACCTGACATTCTAAGCATACATAAAGGATACCTTGTTTTAATTTATGTGGTATTCTTTCAACTGATTTTATTTCAAATTCTTTTATACTATTTTCCACTACTCGTCCTCCTCTTCTAGTTCAATAACTTTTGCTATTTTTGCTCCACATTTAGGGCAATAATTATAACTATTATCTTCTGGTGTTCCATCTTCAAAACACCACACTTCTTTACAATTACTACACCCATATATAATATAATCATAATCATCTTCTCGTATAAAATTACATTCTTCCACTTAAAATACCTCCTAGTTTTTGTCTTATTTCATTTTCAAATTTTTTTCTTGCTTTCTCTGCCTCTGCTATTGTATTGTATCTTCCTAAATAATAATGTTTTCTCTTATATTGAAAGCTTGCTATCCATTTATTTCTGTTTTTATCCCAACACACTCCGTTTTATTCCAGATTTATTATTTTTGTTTAATTTATCACTAAAAATTCTATCTGGTTGTGTTCCATTTTTGTATCTTTTTTTAACTTGTTCTTTTTGGTAGCATTTACAAGAAACTGTATCTCCATTAAGTAGCTCTTTACTTCTTACTTTTACAGTATTGCCACAATCACATTTACACTCATATACAACGTGTCCATCTTTACTTCTTTCTTTTAATTCCTTAACTACACTTAATCTTCCAAACCTATCTCCAATTTTAACTCTTTTCATTCCACCCCCAATTCTTGACATTTCTTATTTACTCCTTTACTACTAAATTTGCTTTGATTAAATTGTATAACTTTTCTAAACACATATTATCGTTTTCTCTTTCTTGTCTATATACAATTTTCCTATTCCATACATTTATATAAATATAAGTTGCACCATCAATATTTCTTTCAGTAAATTTATATTGTCCACAGTTATCGAAGTATTTAAATCCAAACTTTTCAAGTTCTTTTAAATCTACATCATCTCTTATTTTTAACATATCTATTTACTCCTTTACTGATAAATCTAATATTATTTTTTTCATTGTTTGTCCGTTATATTTGTATGCTCTATCATCTATATATAATTGTGCTGGCAATTTTCTGTTTGTTACTCCTATGCAATTCAAATCATTCCAAAATGTTTTGTCATTACTTATGCTTACAGCCTCGCACCAAAATCCTTGTTTATTCCACCAACTTATTATTTGCATTGGTTCTCTTGTAGAACATATAAAAATCGGTATTCCTGCTTTTTGTAAAAAACACATTAAGTTAATTATTTCTTTGTTATGTTCATCATATATACTTCCGTCTTGCCATCCTTTTGAATATTTATGAATAACTCCATCAAAGTCAAAACATACTGCGTGTCCTTCTTTTAAATTTAAATTTTCTACTAATATATTTTTCATAACTTTACTCCTTTACTACTAAATTGGCTCTGATTAAATCTTGTATATATTCTTCTAAACATATTTCTTGTTTTTCTATGGTACAATCTAAAGGTAATTGAAAATCAATTGTCCTATCTTTAAATATTTCTACTAAAATTGGTATTTTTTTCTTAACTAAAAGCATTGGTCTATAATAACAAATTTTTGCATCTTGTTTATCATGGTGTGTAAAATGAAATCTTTCAAGTTCTTTTAAATCTACATCATCTCTTATTTTTAACATATCTATTCTCCTCCTACTTTATAGCAATTAGCCATATAACTTTCTTTTGTTAGTATTGTTTTTATGTCTTCTTCACTAAAATTACTTCTAATACTTGATACTCTTGTATCCCATTTATCTGTTATTAATTCTCCATTTACATAGTCCCCTTCTTCTATTAAGTCTATTAGTTTTTTACTGTGTTTTATTATATGTTCTTCGTAATTAAGACAGTATTCTTCTGGATTGTTGCCATCATTATCAAGTAACATAATTTTTCTATCATAAACAACACCAAAACTATCTTCTATCCAAGCAAATCTAAAAATTTCGCCTAGATTAGTTCTTCCCCATATTCCAAATTTTTCATTATCCATCATTCTTCCTCCTTTATTTCATAACAATTAGTCTCAAACTGTTCTTTCGTTAGTATTGTTTTTATTTGTCTTATTGATATAAAATTATATTGATAATTGCTGTTTAAATCTAATTCAATACATTCTGTTGTATCATTCATTACATCATAATCTACTGATATAACTTTATATCCGTTTACAAAATCTCCAACTTCTATTAAATCTATTAGTTGTTTGCTGTGTCTTACTATCACCTTTTTAAACATTTCATTACTGTAAAGTACGTCTTCTTTCATTCTAAAATCATTGATATAA